>Ga0155162_103_pt1 | contig 32460 bp, 41 predicted proteins | sample RifCSPhighO2_01_FD_106130 | JGI IMG/M metagenome (GOLD analysis project Ga0155162, IMG submission 106130) | Candidatus Gottesmanbacteria bacterium RIFCSPHIGHO2_01_FULL_42_12
CTTGCCAATCTCCTGCCCAGGGGTGTTTCTGAAGCATTGCGGCAAAGCCACGCTAAAAAAATTTTACTAACCAATCTGGCCAGCGGCCGCAATGAAACTCACGATTTTACGATCCCCGATTTTATCCGGCTTTTTGCAAAGTATTCTCAAAATCCCCGACCCCTTGACCTTGTCATTGTCCCGAATATTTCCAGGGGTGATTTTGAGAGGAAATATCCTGAAGTGTCGGCTCGTTACCGTATGGAACACTCCCATTTTTTGGGTTGGGAAAAAACGGAACTTGCTCGTCAGGCCACAGAGCTTGGTATCCAAATAAAAACGCACGCCGCCACAACCATTGACCCCAAAAAATTCCGTTTGCGTCACGACCCTTCAAAATTATCTAAGACTCTAAAGGCTCTCATTTAATTTTTGTCAAGTGTTAAATTAGCGCATACCAACACCCCAAACAATTATATATAAATATAATAAAAACCCCGGGGTATAATCGGCTTTATATGACAAATTCCGAATGGGAGTCAAGACTTGAAGCAGCCGGAGGAGTTTCATCACTTCTCCGGTTTGAAGTTAGTTCTCGGGACCTAAATGGCTTCCCAAAACCGGTCTTTAATAATTATCCGTATTGGAACGAGTTTTGGTTATACGAATTTTTTAAGGGCAGGTTTGACAAAGCCATGCTTTTTACACCCGGGGAACCATTTTCCCAAATGTTTAAGGAACACACGCTTACCGTTTCCGGCCCTTCGGATTCAAAAGTGCGGCTTAAGGTCGCTCAGGCTTTAGGTTATTCCCCGGAAACAACTGAGAAATATCGGCCAAGTGATCTTGCTTATCGATTGGGTTTAAGAATATATATAACTCGTCCTTAAACATTTAACCTCATCTATATCTTCGCCCTCTTAAGATGTATAATCGCATCCATGTCTAAAACTAATAAAGAGGATGAAGGTGCCCCAACGGGTGTAAACGCAAAAGATTTGTGCTTACCCCGGGAGTGATTTTAAAATATTTAAGGACGAGGAGATTTACCCAGGCGGTCATGGAAAATTACGGGACATCTTATGCTGTTTGTGAAAACATTCCTAAGGATGAATGCCATCGGTGTCCGCTTAGTCAATAGTTTTGATATAATCCCCTGGTGGAACAGGTTTGCCAATTGTTTTACCCGAGTTTGGTAGGCCAACTTCCTTGGCTTTTTGGATTATTTCTTTTACTTTTTGGTTTAATTTTATTTTTCTTTTTAGTTATTAAATTTCGTTTCTTTGGTTTAAAACTGCTATTTCTTTTTATTATTTTTGCTTTTCATCTTTTCCTATCTACTTTATATTTAACCATTTTCGGGTTAATCACGACTGATTTTTGGGATAATCCAATTGCCGGAAAATATTTTGAGGTAAACGGAGAAGTGAAGTTGGCCTGTTTGTATCCCGGTCCGACAAATGACCGTGTTTGCCCGCAAACAAAAGACCAAGTCGTTGATTTAAAACTGAGATTTAAAACATTACTTTTAGATAAAGCTTGGGAATATCATTATTTCCCAACTGAAAATGAATATACTCTTATTATCAAAGATAACAATCATCGCGGGGCCATATTTGATCCTCTTCTTAAAAAACTCGGATCCTTGGATCTGGCGGAAATCCAATATGACTGTGCCGGAAACATTGTAACTTCCTACATTGAGACGGATATTTGGGACCAATATAAAACCATAAGACAAAATGATATCCCCGCTCTTAAATCATCGCGGGTGGTTAAATTTTAGAGTAAAATTAAATTAAATGACAAATAAAACTCATGAAATGCGATTTTGGGGAATAACGACAACTACCGGGTACGCTCTGGTGGCTGCTTTTAGCGAGAAGATTGTGACGATTGCTAATTTACCGGTCAGATCAACAATGCAGGAATACGCGACGACCTCAGACGGAATCAGGGTGATAGCAGGTATTCTTATTTTGGCCAACATCCTTTTACTTTTGAGGAATGAATCTAAGCAGCAAATCAAATTTTAAAGCAAGTCCAGGTTTGTTGCCCGAAGAAATGACTCCCGTTCCAGCTCATTTTCCGGAGTAACAACCAAACCGCAACGTCTATCTTGTAATCTCACGACTTTCCCCCCGCAGCCTAAATGTGTCAGGACCACACGCCTTGGAGACTTCTGGATTTCTACCACATCTCCATTTTCTAGTGAAAGTTCAGCCGTGGGATGAGCTGGGCACCGGAAGAGATGCAGTGTTATCCGAGCACAAGTGGGCGGATTTGTGCCTCGCCATGGAACCTTTTTGTGATCTTCACAATACATATATCTAAAATCTAGGTTGATTCTACCAGGTCCTGGCGGAAAAAAAGCTATTAATATGAGCAAACGCGTTTCTTAAAGGACAAAGACAACTGCTCGCAATTTGGATCGCGAGACGCTTACCGTCCCAACGGGGCTTGTGGACTAGATATCTCATTCCCTCAATCATTCTTAAGAAAATAACTTCTCCCAACTCCACGAACCGTTTAAAACTGTGTGGCGTATCATGGGATCCGTTGTTGAAAAAGGTAATACTTTCGGCCATGTTATTTGCAGAATGATATAAACTATCCATAAGTCGTGCAGAAGACAGATCAGCAAGACTGACATTTCGCCATCTTCCCAAAAGTCGAAAAATGCCCTTAGCACTCAAGAGAGACACATTCTCACTGACCATGGACTCTAAGGCATCGACAACGATCCGTGTTTTAAGAAATCTTATCGATTCAGATAATGGCCGATACTTCATAAATCTATTTACATTAAGAGGACTTTGCTCCAAGTATGGCCCCGAACGTTCCAAATAAGTTTTTGCTAAATCCTGTTTAGAATCAAATATTGCCAATGTTTCTCGAACTACCGCAGGCACAGCCAAATCGTTTCGGAAAAAGCTAAATAATAACTCCATATTGTCGTAGATCGCTTTAGTTTGTTGTTTATATGCATCCTTGGAACTCACATTTTGTCTATTTGCAAATATCTCTCTTAGGGTACATAACACCTGACCGAAATTAACTTTTTGAGAAACTTCCGAGGTGTTTGGAATTTTAAGGTTCAGCTCTCTCTCCCCAGCCGGAAGATACCGCCACATTGTAGGGTTACCTTCGGGGTCAATTGCTAAGATAACGGCAGCAATAACAACCGATCCTAGTCTGTGATCTGTTGCTTCCAGCAATGTCGGGGTCAATTTAATAAACCGCTCTAATTTTCCTCTATGCTTCCTCATTAACTTTCCTTCTTCCCTTGCATCCTCAATTTCACCACACATTCGTCGGTATCCTGATTTCGCCCCTTCCAGACACCTGGACCGACCTTTGGAATTATATCCAAAATCTTCGCTGGGCACCTTGGACTCTCCACAGGAGCCTGTTAACTTGCTAAGGCATGTTAGTTTATCTTCTCGGGAGATAGACCTGTTTAGCAGCCATTCCGGTAATTCCGGATGTTTTGATATAAGAGCATCAAATTCTTGTTCGTACTCCCTATAATATTCTTGCATTAAGTGTTGTGACGGTGAGTCTGAAAAACTTTTCTTGGAATCAAATTTTCCGAGTAAACCACTGGCAATTACTGAGACGGTAAGGTCCTTTTCCGGAAAATCATTTGCACATAAGTGAAACTCCCTGAAAACACCTGCCAAATTAGCTAAATGCGGATCATCTTTTATCCGCTGCAAAACAACTTGGGACTCATCTTTCTCTAATAACTTAATCACCATTCGGTGATACACGGCCTCCTGAGCCTCACGTATGATATATTCTTCTCTTCTGGATGGAGACAATTGCGGAGCAACGACACCGATTGCCTGACATACGAGTTCGCATAAGGTACTATCAAAGATTACTTTTCCATGGGCTAAATTACTATATCTTGCCTGATTGGAAAGGACTTTAACTGCAGTAACTTCTTCACCAGTTGAATGTACTCCAAAATCTCCCAAACGCTCCTCCAGTTTCGTTGCAAAATATGGTAAACGGGTAAGTTCGGCCAGATGAAACCTCCTGGGGTCCTTAACTTCAGGTTTAATATTGGCCGTCTCCTTAACAAATTTACCATGTTCCCTAAGGGCCGTAGGAATTGTTGCCATTTCCCTCAACCCTCTCGATAAGACATTCAGTTCGGGCGCCATAAGGCTTATAGTATATCAAATTAGGATTTACTTGTCACTTTTTATTTACTGCCGGGAAACTCACCTGGTTCTTACAATTGACCAGTTAAAATGGGTTCCATGAGAATAGCCCAAGTTGCCCCGGTCATCGAATCGGTGCCGCCAAAAAAATACGGCGGTACGGAACGGGTGGTTTCTGCATTAACTGAGGAACTTGTCAGGATGGGACACGACGTGACCTTGTTTGCCTCAGGAGACTCCGTAACTCGAGCGCGGTTAGTTTCGGTCTACCCGCGGGCCATAAGAGATGCCCGGCTTAAGGATATTTACGGACCGAACTACTGGACAATGCTTAATATCGGGACAGCCTATGAACGCCAGGAAAGCTTTGACATTATCCATGATCACAACGGCTATCTTAGCCTTCCGACGGCTAATATTTCCAATACCCCGGTCCTTTTAACGCTGCACGGCTCATTTGACCCGGTTAACAAACAATTTTATTCCAAGCTGGACAAAAAAGTTAAATTTGTGTCCATTTCCAAACGACAAGCAGCCTGGGCCCCAAACTTAAACTGGGCGGGAACGGTTTATAACGGTTTAAAATTTGATAAATTCCCTTTCGAGAAAAACCCGGGAGAATATCTTCTGTACGTCGGACGCATGTCCTATGAAAAAGGGGCGCATATCGCAATAGAGGTGGCCCAGTACTTAAATTTGCCGCTAGTTATTGCCGCCAAACTGGACAGTGTAGATTTAAATTATTATCAGGATTACGTCGGTCCGCATCTGGGTAGCCAAATAAAGTGGGTCGGCGAGGTCGACGAGGAAGAAAGAAATAAATTGATGAGCCGAGCTCTTTGTCTTTTACATCCAATTACCTGGGAGGAACCATTCGGCCTGACCATGATTGAAACAATGGCCTGCGGAACTCCGGTTATTGCCTTTAACAAAGGCTCTATCCCCGAGGTTGTTAATAACTGTAAATCCGGCTTTATCGTTGAGGATGTGGAAGAGATGATAAATGCCGTTTTAAATATTAAACAAATCAGCCGGAAATACTGCCGGGATTATGCTTTGAAAAATTTTAATGCCCAAAAGATGACCGAGGGATATTTAAAAATTTACAATAAAATCTTAGAGGAAAATTGAACTGGCCCCTTGCCACATGGTGGCTATCGTGTTACTTTTTCATATCTGCTCTATGGATAAATCGCTTCAGTCAATTTTCTATAATTCCTTGTTAGATTTGGAAACGGAGGATGGCATCAACGCTTCCGGACGAGATGAAATCTTCGGTTGTATTTTTGGCCGTGATACGGCGATGACCGTCCTTAAGATTTTAAACATACTTAAACGTCAAAATCAGACAATAGATCACAATCGGTTAATTGATATTGCTAGAAAAGCTCTTTTGGGCCTGACCGCGCTGCAGGGAAAAGAAGTCAATTTGGAAAGCGGTGAAGAACCGGGAAAGTTCATCCATGAATATCGCAAAGACCGGTTTGAACATCTAACTGCCGGACCTCGCCCCTGGTATATTTATCCCGACGGTAAACTGCGCAATTATGATTCCCTTGACGCCACTCCCCTGGCTCTTATTGCCATAAGTAAATTTTTCGAATTAACGGGGGACAAAGATTTCTTAGAAAAAACGCTTCCTTCGGTGGAAAAAGGCCTCGACTGGCTGCAACTTTTCGGAGATTTAGACAATGACCACCTGTTGGAATATGAACTTTCTGCAAAACGTAAGTTCGGAGGGCTTTTGGTTCAGTCCTGGACAGATTCTTTTGAATCTTTGGCAAGAACCGACGGAACCTTCCCTCCATATCCCATTGCCCCGGTTGAAATCCAGGGATACGCCTGGTTAGCCCTAAAATTATGGGGGAAAAACAAGGAGGCGGAAAAGCTAAAGGTTGCTTTCAACAATAAATTCTTATTTAAAGACGGCGGTCTGACCTTTGCCGCCCAGGCACTCGATGGCGAAAAAAAGCAGATCACAACTCTTACTGGAAATCCGCTCCTCTTACTTTGGGCCAGTCACAACGGCGAGTGTATTTTAAAAAACTCTGTCATTTCTGATATTGTTAAAAGAACATTTATGCCCGACCTTTTTGATGAAGGCGCGGGTATCCGAACGATGAGCAGTAAGTCCGCAACTTATAATCCTAACTCCGATTCTTATCACAACGGCAGTTTCTGGCCTATTCTAAATGGTTTGGTTTATGAAGGCTTAGCAAACTGGGATTATTTTGCGGAAGCAAACCGTTTGAAAACCGCCAGTTTGGCCGGTCTATCTTATTATCAAACTCCGATCGAGTTGTACACTAAAGGACTTGACGGCAATTTTTACGAATATAAAAATATCTTGGGACAGACTTCCTGCAAAAAGCAGGCTTGGTCGGCGGCCGCCGGTCTTGATTTCCTCACCGAGTAACTTATTATTCCTCGTCAACTTCTGAAATCTTCTCTTCAAGTTCCTTATCGGTTATTTCCATATCATGTTTATCGGCCAAGTGGCTCGCTGCAAAATCCTTGGTTTCCTCCCGGTCATGAGATTGTACCGCAAAGCCGCACTCCGGCTCACAGGATATTCTATATAATTTTTGCATCGCTATCACCTCCTTACTTTCATTCATGCTAGGATTGATATGTGAGAAAGAGGTTATAACTGTGAAAGGATAGTTAAAGAGTATTAAAATAGTCGTAGACTGCCCGGGATATCTGGGCAATCCGCTCTTCGGCGCCAAAGGTTGACAGGGAATCAGACATCGCCACAATCAGATAATCCCCGGCCGGGGCGTAAACAATACCGGCGTCATGTTTATAAGTCATTATTTCTCCCGTTTTGTGGGCCACCGTTACTTTGTTTGGTAGATACTTTGGCAATCCCTCGTTTAACTTGTTTCTCGACATGACTTCGATTAATTTTTCGGAGATTTGCTCATCCCCGATTTCCCGTTTGTACAGTTTTTCCAAAAAGATGGCCATATCCCCCGCTGTTGTTTGCGGCCTAATTTTAAATGTCGAGTTAGCAAGCCCAAATTCGTCAAGGACTTTTTCCACCCGGTCATACCCCCCGACATTTTTTAAAAGGGCAAGAGCGGTATAGTTATGGGAAATGGTGATGGTTTGCTCGACAGCTTGCTTTACCGTCATGTCAATATATCCGCTTGATAACTCCTGATCTTCGGGGGCAATGACAAAATAATTATTTAGTCCCGGAATACTTTCCCGAAGTTTTTGATCCTCCAAAAGTTTACCGTCGCGAATATCCTCGTAAACCGCGGTAACCAGCCAGGATTTATAAAGGGAGGCGGCGTGCATTAACTTGTTTTCATTTTGGGAATAACTGACACCCTTTTTTAAATTTTTTATGACAATGGCGTAATCGCCGGTTGTCCCTTGCATGGCTTTTCTAACCACCTGCGCAAGTTCGTCATTTCTATCCGGCGGTTTGACAATTTCGAAAACCTGACTATTTTTCTGATAGTCAACCACATAATTTTCCGGGACGGGCGAAATAAAGACGTGTTTTTCCACTGATAAGGCAGAGGAAATCGAAAGAACAAAAGATGTTATTGCCAGAATAAGATTGTTCATAGAAAAAATTTATTGTCTCCCTTTTGCATCGCATTAATTATGACCTGAGTCTCCGGCAGTGGATTTAAAGTAAATGATTTTTGCACTGCCGTCAAGCCTTCATTTTTTTGTCCCAGCCGGTACTTTGCCACCCCCATGTAAAGCCAGAGGTTGGCAAACCGGGGATAACGTTTGAGTCCCTCCCCGGTTATTAAGACCGCTTTCTCGTTTTCCCCTTTAAGGATATAGACAATTGCCAGACCCTGATAACTTTGTACTAATGTTCCGTAATGTAACGAATTATTTAAGGCAATTTCAGCATTTTCTAACTCCCCCATTTTTATATAAATTGCCCCGAGATTAATATTATTAATATGTGTCCCAAAGAGGGCAACTGATTTTAGGGCATGTCTTTTGGCCTCGTCAGGTTTATCAATTCTTAAAAGTTCCGAGGCCAGGCCCGATTCAACCATGAAGCTCTCAGATTTGTTGGCATCTCTTAAAAACAAAGTTAGCGAGTCTTTCCAATCAAGAACCCTAGAAAAACTCAAAACGGCAAAAACCATAGGAATTAGAAAATAAGCAGGCCTTACTTTTACAAAAGATCCCACGATTCCTAAAAACCCAATCAAAGGGAAATAAAACCACCGCTCGGAAAAAGTCCCATCAAGGGGCATAAAAATTTGGGAGTGAAGAAGTAGCCCTATCCCCGCCCAAAGTAAAAAGAGTTTACTTTTAAGTTTGGCAAAGATTAAAACAAATAGAAAAATTAAGAAAAAAAGTTTGATAAGATCGAATTTTTCAACCAGCCAGTTTTGCCCGAACGAAAGATTTATCGGGACAAAGAATAAAACCAAATAGCGCCAGAGAACTTCAACTGATGTAGCCAACCGGGAGTAAAGATCAATAATCATTATCGGAGCGACAACTTCCTTATTAAAAAAGACTTTAAATATCCAAAATCTTTGGACGGCATAGATACCCAAAATTACGAAGATACGAAAATCCCGCCTCATGTATAACCACACCGGTAAAAATAATATTCCTGTTTCTTTGGAGAGAACCGATAATAGTATAAAGCTGCCTGAAACTATTATGTTTTTAAAAAGTAAGGCTAAAAGTCCAAAAAACAAAAAGAGTGGTTCCTGCATGGCGGATGCATAAGCCACAGATTCGACCGCCGCCGGATGGACAAGAAATACCAAAGACAGAAAGTAGGCAGTTTTATGGTTGAAGTATTTTTTAAATAAAGATAAAAGAAGGATGGAATTAGTAATATGTAAAACCAAAGACACCAGATGGAAAATAATAGGATTGGGGCCGAAGGCGGCCCTTATATTGCTAACAGTAAAATAAAACACCGGCTTAAAATAATTGGCGGTAAAACTGGAACCGAAATTTTGAATGATTAACCCTTCGTCATCAGCAGCAAAGTTGTTGAATAATCCGGCTCCAAAGGTTAGAAAGCCGACAATTATAAGTAAGTATACAATCCCCTGTTTTATCTTCACGTCAGCTTCTAGTATACTAAGTATTGTGTTTTTAAGACTAGCAATTCTAATTATTGCTCTGGCTTTGACTTTTGGGATCTACAAACTTTACCTTGAAAGTTCAAGTGTTAAAAGCCAAAACTCCTTATTAACTACAAAAGTTTCCGAAGGGAATAAGTCCAAGGAAAGTCTGGAAAAAGAGCTTCAAGAAGCCAAAACCAATTATGAACAGCTTCAGGTAAAATATGAAGAAACCCAACAAAATTTTGCAACAACCGCGGCCCAGGTGAATGAGTTAGTAAGTAAAATAAAGACACAAAATGAAAAGTTGACAGTTGTCTCTTTGACCCCCGTTCCCGCTCCGGTTAATAACTCCCCTCCCGATTCCGGGTATCGCCGACAAACTGTTCAAACCGACGTTGGCAATTTCACTGTTGACGTAGTAACAGCCAATTTGGATTCAACAAAAGTATTAATTGATACTGCCTCGGATGACAACTGTTCAAATAACTGTCCGACTAAATCGCTCTCGGAATACGTTTCCCGTACCGGAGCTTACGCAGGGGTTAATGGCACATACTTTTGTCCGGCAGAATATCCATCATGTGCCGGGAAAACCGGGTCCTTTGATCTTTTAGTTATGAACAAAAATAAAAAGTATTTTAATTCCGACAACAATGTTTATTCGACAAATCCGACTGTTTCCTGTTACGGAAATACTTGCCGGTTCATGGAACGGGCCTCTGACTGGGGACGGTCAACCGATGTTGATGGCGTGATTTCCAACTTCCCTCTACTACTTCTAAATGGCGAGGTAAAATTTGCGGGCAATGGTGATGCCAAAATGCAAAGTAAAGGCAACCGGTCATATTTAGCCGGCGACGGCGGATCCCGGGCATATATCGGTGTGGTTTATAATGTGTCGGTAGCCGAGTCGGCCAAAGTTATGAAAGCCCTTAGTTTTAAACATGCGCTCAATCTTGACTCCGGCGGATCGACTGCGTTATGGTTTTCCGGCTATAAGTCCGGTCCGGGAAGAACCATCCCCAACGCCGTTTTATTTGTAAGAAAGTAAATAAAATTAGCCAATATACGGGGTAAATTTTGGGGTCGAATAACGTTCAAGATGGTCTTCAACATGGTCAACTCTATGCCTAACTTTAGTGATATCCTTATCAAGTTCTGCAGTTAAAAGTTTAAGGTCTCTATCGATTTGACGCAAAGCTCGTCCATGAGCTTTCAGGGTTTTCGTAATTGGGGCTAATTTTTCGTCAAACTTCTGATTAAATTTATTTTCAAGCTTCTCTTCCAGCTTTTGTTCAAGCTTCTCTTCCAGCTTTTGTTCAAGCTTCTCATCAATTAAATTTCCAATGGCGGTTAAATCATTATTAGTCAGCATAACTTACATGTTAATCAAGTTAATGATTAAATTCAAGGAATCAATAGTTTGTGATAATATAGGCCTATGGCGACTAAAATCACCAAAGAGAACCGACCCCTTTATAGACAAGTTAAAAATGCTTGGGAAAACTCCGAAAATCTTCGACAGACTGTGGAAGAACAACTAGAAACTAATCCCCGCGCTTGGCTCGCCCGGCAAGTCATGCACCTTGAAGATACCCTGGATTTAAGTTCAATTCGTACGGCACTTGGTATTGAGAGCTCACAGGGGAGATTAAATATTACGAAAGAGAGTAAAAATTTAACCCTGACTTTTACGTTTAAGCCGGAGAAGACCTACCAGCAGCCCGTCACTTGGACATTAAAATTATCTGACGAAAAAGGAGCTACGAGAAGTTGTCTTTTAGATGCCAGGGGGAGAAGACAAAGTCTGACAAAGTCTAAAACCATGAATGAATACAACGCAACTCCGAGAGGTAATACCGATCATTTTTTTGACCAAGAAAAAGTCATTACTGATATCTCCCGGGGCGTTTCTGATTTTGTTCTCATTGTCGGCCTTCTAGTCAATTGAGCTGTGAATAATTCCGACCGGCTCTTTCCCAGCTTGTGCAGTTTTTATGGCTTCGCAATCCGCAGCATTAAATGTTTTTAGAGAAAAACTGAAAGTGGAGCCATGACCTTTCCCCTCCGACTGAGCCCAGATTTTTCCGCCCAACATTTCAAGGATGGACCGGGAAATGTAAAGTCCAAGACCCGTTCCCTGGGCAGCCATTTGATTTGTTACGTACGAACCACTGACAAGTCCGAATTTTTGAAACAGTTTGGGCATATCTTCCTGAGCCATACCCTCCCCATTATCCGTGACCGAAGTTATGACCATCCCGTCTTTTAATGTAAAGGTAATCTTTATCGTCCCGCCGGCATAAGTAAATTTTAAGGAGTTTCCGATGAGATTAATTAGCACTTCTTTTATCTTGTCCGAGTCAGCCAGGACCTCAGGTAATTTTTGATCCCCGGGTTCGACAATAATTTGCAGTTTCTGTTCATCCGCCCGCGGTTTAACCTCTGATATGACTTCATTTGCCAGTTTAACCATGTCCACGCTACTCGGTTCAACATAAACCCTTCCTGATTCAATTCGGGAAATATTTAACATGTCGTTAACCAGTTTTATAAGTCTGACTGTTGAAAGGTAGGACCGGTCGAGATAGTATTTCTGTTTCGCAGTAAGCTCCCCTCCCCGACCTTCTAGGGCAAGCCAGAGATAAGACCTTATGGCCGTCATCGGAGTCCTCAGCTCATGGGAAGCCACTGAGACGAACTCATCCTTTTTTTTATCAAGCTCTTTTAATTTATCATTGGCAACTTTAAGCTCTTCTGAAATTTTTTCAATAGAACTATACAGTTTGGCGTTTTGAACTGCCAATCCGACAATTTCCGTAAAACCTAAAATTAAATTTTTCTCATCGTCAGTCATCTCGTTTTCAGATTTGACCATGCTAAAAATTAAAACACCGATTGGCTTATCCCGAACAACAACGGGGTAAACAATACTTGTTTTAATTCCTGATGCCGTTTGATTTTCAAAAGCTTGTTCCGGTTTTAACACTGGTTTAAATAAATCAGTCCAGTTATGAGTAATATATGGTTTATTCTGAGCTATGGCTTTAACCATAAAGTTATCGCTGCAATCAAGAGGAATTTCGATGTCATGAAACGGTACCGCTGATGCTTTTAATGCTCTTTCTGCCTCGGCAGTCTGAGATAGAGATATTCTTCTTAAAACTTTTTTGTCTTCATCTAGAAGCGATAAAACAATAATTCGATAACCAAGATCTAAATACCCAAGTTCCAAAAGTAATCCGTCAACAATCCTTTGAACAACAGTTTTAAAATCCAAAGTTTCCAAGATAATGTTTTGGAGTCGCCAGAGTGCCTCGATTATTTTTTTAGTCTGAGGAGCACTACTTTCCATTCAAATATTTTAACAGATTTTCGCGGATTTTTTCAGGTGTTTTTTCTACAAGTAGCTCTTCTGGGAAAGGATTATGGGTATGGTTGGAAAGTTTAGCCCCTTCGGTAATTAAAAGCTCACCAAAGTGACTTTTAAAATACTCAACGGGGATATTTCCATGGCGTAGTAATCGTGTTTCGTTAACCATCGAAAATATCGTGTAACCCCCCGCGGTCTTTTTATTATTAAGCGGGTCGGTTAAAACTAACGCGATATCACGATTTTTAGCAAAAGCCACCGCTTCTTCTTCACTAATAATTTCCGGGACGCCATGAGCATTTAACGAGGTTATTGCGTGGTATTTAATCCCTATCTCGCTCATTGCCAAAACAATATCTTCGGCAGGTTTATGGCCTGTGGGGTCCCAGTTTTGAAATACAGGAGTACTCTCATCAAGCCAGGAGAGCATGTTTACCGGAAAGCCCTTGACAGCAGATTTTTTTACCGGTAACCGCAGAAAACAAAGTGATCCGAACCAAGATGACATTTTTTTATGATCCTTTAAAACTTGGTGGAAATTCGGATGAATTTTTTCAAAATCTATAAGACGGGAAACACGTTCTGCCGCCATAAATGAAGCTATGGGAACATTATTTCTTTCAGCACCTTTTATTGCCGCAACTCTATCATTAAACTTATTACTTCGTCCGTCCCCTATTAAGGCCCACACTCCACGATTGTAAAATGTTATCGCTTCTCCTCTTTTTAAAAGCTTGGCTGCTTTGATAATATCTTGTCGATTATGGACTGATCCTGTCATAAACTCATCAAATCGTATATAATTATAGCTACTTTCACCAAATATGCAAAAAAATCGATTCGACCTAGTGGTTGCTGAGATTAAAGCGCAGGCTATGAACCCTCCCGGAAAGGATATTTACCTTCAATCCTTTTACACCCACGTCCTAAATAATTTAGATAGGGACAGAAGCAATCAACTGATTAAAATTATCACCGAAACACTAACAGTTCGTCCAAAAATCACTCACAAACATTTTGTCAATCTCCTATTTCGAAGCGTTCAATATTTAGAAACAAACTATCTAAACAACGTAAATTATCCAAACGGTTTGGAAACGCCGGAGGCCTGGGACAAAGAGATTAACCAGTTATTAGAAAACATTGAGTACGAAAAACATCTTCGTCTGACTCTAAAAGAAAGAAATACGACAACAACTATTTACCAACGTTACTGCGGACCGTATTTTATTATGTCGACCCTTACCAAAAATAAAGTGACTTTTGTCGATTTAGGATGCGGGGCCGGTTACGGACCGCTTGGCATTTCTAAATCAGTTCCTTTTAAAGAAATCGTTGATCGAACTGTGGGGAAAAAAGTCGCCGCTCAGATGAGACTCCCCTTGCCGCTTAATAAAGCTTACGGGATTGATGTCACTTCACATGGGGACCCCGAATCAATTTCCTGGCTTAGAGCCTGTCAGTTCTATCCCAGTGAAATTTACCAAATGAACGACATTTTAAATTTTGAAAAAAAAGTGGGGTTCTTTAACGGCAAAGTGACCTTTTTTGAGTCAGATATTACCAACCCTAAAGCCATCCGGAACGAATTTCCCAAAAAGAAGTGTGATTTTGCAACTGTTTGTACGACATTATATATGATCCCGGACAAGAAGGAAAACGTTTTAAAATTCGCCCAAGGACTTTTAAAGCCGAACGGTTTGGTTATCGTTCAAGATTTTGCCCGAAAGACTCCAAATGGTAAACTACGTTTTGATGTGAGCTGGACAACCGGCTGGCCATACCGAACTTTCGTATGGGGAAAAGCTACCGGGTACAAATTTTGGGAAGTTTTGAAGTGGTCAAGCGGACGATGCCGGGAAGTTGCTCCCGGAGACGACTTTAAAGCATTTCTCCACCTTGCATCTTAGACCGATACTTTTTATACTAAAAACCGGAGGAGGTGAATTATGATTACATTAGATAAAGCTAAAAAAGCCCTTGAGGCTTCGGAAAAAATGGCTAAAGAATTAGGAGTGACCGTCTCCACTGCAGTTGTTGACGAATACGGGGATATTTTGGCCTTCTCCCGCATGGATGGTGCCTTAAAAATAAGCCCCCGCTTTGCCCAAACAAAAGCCTTTACATCAGGAACTTTAGGGATGGCTACGGCCGATATGGCTCCTTATGCAGTCGAGGGTAAACCTTATTATGAGATGAACTCTCTATTTGGCGGCGAACTCACAACCATTGCCGGTGGAATCCCGGTCAAATTGAACGGAAAACTTGTTGGTGGTATTGGCGTTGGCGGTTCCACAGATGTCAGCCAAGATGTCCAATGTGCCCAAGCTGCCTTAAAAGCCATTACTGAGTAACTAGATATGCCCAAGAAAGTTTTAATCATTGATGATGATCTTTATATTCGGGATCTCTATTCTGAGATTTTGTCCGAAGACGGGTACGAGGTGGAAACGGCTGTTGACGGGATTGACGGACTCGAACGAATTGCCAAAACCAAGTTTGACCTTATTCTTTTGGACCTTATGATGCCAAGACTTGACGGGCTCGGGGTTCTTCGTCAAATCAAAGTCGAGCCGCAAAAATACCTTTACGGAACAATCATCATTTTGACTAACCTGGCGAACGACCCGGTCATCGGCGTTACCCAGGGAATGGGGGCTCAGTCATATATTATTAAGTCCGACTTAAATCCTGATCAGTTCCTCTATTTTATCAAAAGCAGACTTTCCTAAGAGTTTTACAGACCGATAACTATTTCCACATCAGAAGTTAACCCGGCAGAGGTTGTGGCTTTGATACTTTTATACCATTTCTCAAGCATGGTCAAGATCTCTTTTTGATCCGGTGGAGATACGTTTATACTTAAGTTGACAAGAGTGATGGCCGACTTTGTCGCCGCATTGCCAATTTCTATCTGGGAAAAACCCAGTTTGTCCAGTTCGTCTCTAACTTTGGCTGCTTCCCCCGTCTTTCCTGACCCGTTTTGAACTTTGATTTCTAACATTTCGCGTTTTTTAAATTCTAAAACTTGGGAAGACGGTGTCGCTTCTATATCTTTTGGGACGGGAGTAATTTGAGTGTCCGGCACCGGTTCCAAAGCGACGTTTTTTTTACTTTGGAGATATCGGTATCCGAGAAACCCGCCAAAACCAAAAATTACTAAGACTGCAAGAAAAATCGCTAAGGATCGGTAATTAATATTAAGTTTTGAGGACGCAGGGGCGTTCCCGATAAGACTGAAGTCGGTATTTATGAGTGACTCGGGGGTAACGGCAGAAACCGAAATCTTTCTGACCTTTAGGGCATTAATAACCGCTTGGAGGATCTCATTATTAACTGCAATTGCCGTAATGGCACCATTTTGTTTAATCTCTTTTCTTAAAATTTTTTCTGAAGGGAAAGGAATCTCCTCATAAAATTTCTTAAGTCCCTCTTCTTCGTCTTGACCCACGATAAAAGACTTCTCAAATACCAAATCTGTGGAAAGGACCATCTTTAACTTTCGGCTTTTTAATTGTTGAGTCTCAAAGAATTCATTTAAAAGTTTTGTAAAGGCGCTTAGGTCCATTACCTCACTGTTACTTATGACTTCCGGTGGAAAATCAAGACGGTTTGATTTATTGTCAAAGTTTAAATCTAACCATTGGCGACTGAGCGTTAGTGTATCCATACTTTCACTTATATAGTAGCAGATATTCAGCGCGTGGCAAAGATAGTATTTTAATTTTCAGTCACGATTCTGATTCTGGCAGAATCAAGAACCCCGGTTCCGATTTGGCTGTTAAGCTGTACACGATATGTCCGGGTGCCGGACTGCAAAATAACCGGAATGGAAACAAGCTCTCCGGTTCCCGATTGGGTTTTTAAGTAGTCGCCGTAAGTAAAAGGCAATGTTGCCTCAAAGAGGCGGGCCTTAAGTTCCCCCTGAGCATTGGGTATGTGCATCACAGCTTCAAAATACGCCGCCTTAAGAGTCGGGTAGTTACTTTTATTAATCGTTGCCTGGGCAGAATAAATATCGACCCATTTATCGTTAGTGGTTACTTCCCCGCTCCCTAAGGGGATGTAAAACTCTGTCGGTTTTGAGGCAGTTTTAGGCGCCGGGGCCGTGACTTTTTGGATTATTGTTGTGGCCGTGGGAGTTGACGCGGGAAATTTAATATCTTTAATTTTTTGGTCAACGTATGTTTCTAATTCGACCATTGTCAAAGTTTCTGCCGGTTCTTGCAAAAAAATCTTCTTTTCCAAATTAGTTATTTTTTGGTCTTGCCGATAGTATAAAAACCCAAGCGTGGCCACTGAGGAAAGTATCATTGAGATTAATATAATTTTTAAAATTCTTACAAACATAAGATCTACTTCGGATCTTTAACCTCATAACCCATCTGGATTATTTTTTTTCTTAACTCATCGGCTTCTGCAAATTTTTTTTGCTGCCGCAATTCTTCCCGTTCATTTAAGAGTTTTTGTATTTCTTCAGGAGTTTCCAGTTCAAAAGTCATGAAGTCAAGAAATTTGTTAAGCTCCTGGAACAACTTAAAAGTGTTTTTCCCCGGTTTTCCCTGGACATTTTGTTCATGAATAAAATTAAATATTTCCGCCAAAGCATTTGGGGTATCAAAATCATTGTCCAGATACTCGAAGATCTTTTTATTAAAATCATTGGCCAACGATTCATCATCACGGAGAGTTTGATCTATTGACAATGTAAATTCATCAATTCGCTTCAGTGCCCCTTTTGCCTGTTCCAAACTCCGGTCACTCCATTCCAAGGATGTGCGGTAATGATTTGAAATAAAGAAAAATCTGAGTAACCGGTAACCGTACTTTTCCAAAGCAACACGCATGGAGATAAAGTTTCCCCGGCTTTTAGACATCTTATTGGCATTCATGTTTAAAAAAGCCACATGAATCCAGTATCGAACCAGCGGCGATTTACCCGAGGCAGATTCCATTTGCGAAACCTCGGCTTCATGATGAGGAAAGATCAAATCGATTGCTCCGCCGTGAACATCATACTGTTCCCCTAAAAGGGTTTCTGTAATGGCCGTATCTTCAATGTGCCAGCCCGGCCGCCCGGTACCCAAATCAGTTTTCCAAAAAGGTTCCCCTGGTTTTGATTTTTTCCATAGACAAAAATCGTTCTTATTTTTTTTATCCAGGCCTTCGTCAATTCTCGAGACCCCGGCATCCTGATCGGCTTCGGTTCTCCCCGATAATTTTCCGTAATCTTTAAATTTGGCAATATCAAAATAGATTCCGTCCGATGTTTCGTATCCGTACCCTTTTTTAACCAATTTTTGGATCTGGCGGACAATTTCGTCTATAAACCCCGTCGCCCTGGCGTACTTTGTTACGGCCGTGTTATGCATCGCCTTCATATCTTCAAGAAAAACTCTTTCAAAGTTCCCTGCCAATTCATTCCAGGCGACTCCCTGTTCTTTGGACCTTTGGATTATCTTATCGTCGATATCAGTTATATTCATGACATAAAAAACGTCAAAACCCCGAGCCCGAAGATACTTCACCACAAAATCAAATTGGGTATAAGTTTTAGCGTTCCCGATATGGGCAAAATCATAAACTGTCGGTCCGCAGACAAATAGATTGACTTTCGGCGGATTTAGAGGGACAAAGTCTTCAATTTTTCGAGAAAGCGTGTTAAAAAGTTTCATGCTCTCAGTATAATCTAAATTTCTCAGTCCGGGTAGCATCTTTTACGTTTTGTGATTTATATTCGCCAAGTGCTAAAAACTTTTTCAGGATATGCAAGCGAAAATTATTTTTCCTGTTAAATCGATATGGGTTATATAACCAAAGTTTTGGTCTTCTTACCCCCGCAAGGGTCGCATCAATTAAAGCTACATCAACTACTGACACGGCTAAGGCTCGATGGTCCGGATGAAAATCTTTATGAACTACGAATTGATTATGTGGGTCAAAACTAAAAATAATATTTGGCCTTTCTGCAAGAATTATTTTCAGGATTTTTTCTTTTAAAAGCTTAATATTATATTCTAATTCTCCGTCGGGATACTTTAAATAAACATATCTTTTAACCCCTAAAATATGCCCGGCCCTCTCGAGTTCTGCAATCCGCATTCGGGGATCGCCTCCCTTTTCTCCATCAGTTGCAATAATATAAGTTACGTCATACCCAATGGCCGAGAATCTCGACAAAGTGGCTCCGGCATAATATTCGATGTCGTCCGGATGTGCTCCAATTGCTAATATTTTTTGCTTTTTGGCCATAAAAAATCCCCCCTTTCGGGAGGTATAAAATCACAAAAGTTACACCTCCCATCCTAGGAAGTGCGACAACAAGAAACTTTATTTTCTAATTTCATAATTTCAATTATATCACGAGTTTTTGTTATTCTGATCCAACTTTACTTTCCCCTGTTTGCCGTGATTTGTAGTACATGCTCGAAACCGCCGGGGGCGGGAGTTTTTGTTTGGGTTTTATTTCCGGACCGGAGACGGGCGCTTTATTTTTGGCATGTTGCAATAATTGGGCACGAATTTCTGAGATTTTTACTTTGGCCAGACGTTGGTCATTTGCCGTTAACCCCGGCAACTTTTTTTGTGCCGCCGCCGCTTGTTGTCTTTCATCCGGTACCGGACCTCCGGCAGAAGGGCGAACGGACGGGCCAACGATTTGCTTTTTGGCAATCTCTATAAATTCCCCGGCGGCATCGGCGATACTGTTTACTAAATTTCCCATCTGTTAAAATCCTAAAGCTTTTCGTGTCTCCGTGTCAACTTTTGCCGGTTCCCACGGCGGATCAAAAGTTACATCCACAATCACATTTTTTATTTCTTTTAGACTCATAAGTTCGTTTTTTATCATGGCATCAAAAATCGGCCCAAATGGACAGCCCGGGGTGGTTAAAGTCATAATAATCTTGGCAGTATGATCTTCAAACTTCACATCGTAAACTAATCCCAGGGACACAATATCCACTCCAAGTTCCGGATCAATCACGTTCTTTAACCTTTCTTTTATTAATTTTGCTAAGTTGCTGTCTTTATTCATAACTTTGCCTTCCTTCCAATGCTCGGGTTAATGTTGTTTCATCAGCATACTGCAAATCTCCACCGATAGGCAAACCAATCCCCAATCGAGTAATTTTCAAATTAGTCCGCCCCTTTAGTTGATTCAATTTCTTCGCAAGGTACATCGCTGTTGCCTCCCCCTCCATGGTCGGATTTAACGCCAAAATAATTTCATCTGCTTCCCGCTTAATTAAATCATCAATATAAAGTTCATCGGGCCCGACACTGTGAAGCGGATCTATAAGCCCGTGTAAGACATGGTAAAGGCCATTATATTTTCCCGATCTCTCAAAGGAAAAAACATCAAGCGGGCTTTCAACTACGCAAATTGTATTTTTATCCCGGGACGAACCGGAACATAAATCGCAAATTTCTGCATTGGTAATATTTTTACAAACCGAGCAAAGAACCAGATCACGTTTTAGATCGATAAGCGCTTTCCCAAGTGCAACGGTTACCGAATCGGGCACATGGAGAAGATAAAAGGCCAATCTTTCCGCCGTCTTTGGACCAATGCCCGGTAGTTGTTCAAACCCGTCAATTAAATTCTTAATTTGTTTTGGAAACTGCATTATGTTTGTTGTTGACCACCGGCCAGATTTTGCAATTGGCTTGCGGCAATCATCTGTGATTTATAAATTACATCCGATAACGCGGCTTCCAATTCATAATCGCGAACCCCGTCAAAACTAACCTCGATAACTTTTTGATCCCCCGTCAACACAATTTTCAAAAGCCCTCTGGCTGTTTGCTTAACAACTTCTACCCGTTGCGCCGCCAATTTTTGCTGAATGACCATCGCTTGTTGGCGCATTTGATTTAAATCTCCAAGTTGTTTTAATCCATCAAACATTCCCATAAAATTCACCTCCCTCGCCCGCCATAGTTTTAGCGACGGCGGGTTACTGTTTTATGTACTTTACTCTCATTTCCGTATCCATTATTTCCTCTAAGACTTTCTCTATAATCTCAATATTTTTTGATTCTGAAAGTTTATCCAAATGGAACTTGTAGTTTACCCCAATCATCAAAGTTTTTCCAGAGAGACCGATCGGTTTGGCACTTCGAAGCACAGCCGACAAACTATGATTATATGGCTTCGTTTTCTCCAGTAATTGACTCCATCTCGCCTCGCCAAATCCCTCAGTCGCAACCGACGGTGAGGGAAGCGCCTCCTTTTTTACTTCGACTTTTTTTGTCTCTTCGGTTTGCGCCCATTCTATTAAGGCAACCTCAAGTGGTAAGACGGCAATGACTGTCCCCCTAAGTTCTTTGTAAGCCTTGTCTAGCTTTTCTAATAAATTCTTCAAATCCAAAGTTTTTAACTGCGTTTTTGGTTTGGCATCTGTGACCCCCATATTAATAAGCAAATCTTCGTGTAATATTTTGGCAATTTCTTCAATAAACTCCTTGACCGGGAGATTTTGCCCTTCAACCCAATCAATTATTTTAGCACTATCCCGATTTTCCAAAAGCGCGAGAAAGTCGTTAATATTTTTAACAGAGACCGTCGGTTTTAGATCTTTGACATCGATAAGTTCTATTTTGTTATTTTTTGCCGCCAGTTGTTCCAAAATTTTATGGGCATCTCGAAAACTTCCGTCAGCCATTTTGGCAATTTCCAGAATGGCATCTTTACCAACATCCAACTTCTCCCCCCTGGCCGCTCTCTCAGTGGCTCTCACGATTTCAGGGAGTGATCCGCGGCCGAAATCGAAAACCTGACACCGCGATTTTATAGTCTCCGGCAATTTGTGAGGATCGGTCGTAGCCAAAATAAAAACAACGTGGGATGGCGGTTCTTCCAGGGTTTTTAAAAGGGCATTAAACGCCGAGGTTGAGAGCATGTGTACCTCATCAATAATATAAACTTTATATTTAGATGATGATGGAGCCAACTTTACCTTTTCTCTTAAATCTCTGATATCATCAACCCCGGTATTAGACGCGGCATCAATCTCAATGACATCAAGATTTGTTCCGTTGGCAATTGTTTTGCAAGTCTCGCATTCGTTACAGGGTTCATCACCGGATTTTCTCCGATCACAATTTAAAACCTTGGCTATGAGCCTGGCGGTTGTGGTCTTCCCTGTTCCCCTTGAACCAACGAGCAAATAGGCGGAAGAGAATTTATTGGAAAGAAGCGATTTTCCAAGGCTTTCCCGAATTCTCTCGTTGTCCAATTCCGCAATAGTTTGAGGACGGTATTTTCTGTAAAACATACATAACCATATTACTCCTCGTGGTGTTCGCCGAGAAGATGCAAAACTCCATGACAGGCTAGTTCGGCAATAACTTGATCAATGAGTTTGTTTTCATCCATAGCCATTTCCCTGGCGATGGGAAAACATATAATAATGTCGCCAAGACGAAGAAGGTTGTCAGGATAATCTACGAACTCTTTCTTTACTTCATTATAGGGAAAAGACAAAACTTCGTGATCCTCCAGTTCCTTTAAGTAGCGGCGTGACAATTCCCGAACCTTCCGTCGGCCGCAAACATAAATGGAAACCGCGGCATTGTTCTTTAATCCTTTTTCGGAAAGAAGTTTTTCCACCTCGGATATGACAAATTTTCTCCCGACGGGGTAACGGGATTGGCAGTTAACCGTTATCTCGAACATATTTAGAAACTATATTGCCGTCAGCTTTACCTTTTAACTGAGTCATGGCAAGCTTCATAAGAGCCCCAAAATCTGCGCCGGGATTTTGATCCTTAATCTCTTTAACTGTCTCCTTGATTTCTTCCTCGCTCATTTGCTTTGGCAGATACGATTGTAAAATAGTGAGTTCCGCGGACTCTTTGTCTACCAAATCCTGCCGCCCGCCTTTCCCAAACATCTCAATTGATTCCTTGTGTGTTTTTACCTGCCGATTAATAACCAGGAGAAGGTCATCGTCAACCAAAACATAATCACGGCCTTTTTCAATCTGTAAGTTAAAGGCAGCCCCAAGCAAAAATCTAAGGCAGTTAACCTTAAGTTGATCTTTGTCTCTTAACGCCTGATTGAGATCGGATTGTATTTGGTCTAATAACATTAGTAGATCCGTTTCTGCTTTCTTGCTTTTTTAATCGCCGCAGTTTTTGCTTTTCTGACAAGTGCTGGTTTTTGATAATACTCGCGTTTTTTAAGCTCCTCCATAATGTCTTCGTTAAAGACCTTCTTTTGAAAAGCCCGAATAACGGCGTCTGATGATTGGCCCGGCTGGGCTTTGACTACTACCATAATTTAATTAACACCTGCCTTTCGAATTTTCTCGGCAACACTTCGTAACTCATCCGATGTTGCCTGCGTGTTTCCTTCAAAAACGACGCCATACATTTTTCCCTTATAAACCGGGAAAAGTTTAATATGGGCGTGGTTCTGTTCAAACCCTTCCATAACCTGAATACACCGAAATGAGCCCAGAGTTTGATCAATAGTAAGTGCTACTTTTTTGGCAAACAAATGCATTTTGGCCAGTTCTTCGTCGGTTAAGGACTCGTAAAGATAGCTATTGTCGGTGTGCCGTTTGGTGGCAACAACCGTCATACCCGGGTATTTGGGAAAAATTCCTAAAAAGGCAATAAAGTCCTCATCTTCTCCGACTTTTTCCGCCGGCACCTCTCCGTTTACAATTTTGCAGAAAACGCAATTGTCCATGTTCTTACATTTTAATCTTTTTCCCAAAAAGGAGCAAGGAGAGGAAATTAAGTCTGCCCATCTTTCAGCTTCCAATATTGGTCAATTTTTTGGTCAATTTCTCGGCGTGAAAGTCCGTTACTGTTGGCTTCAACAAAGGCTTTACGATCACCTTTAAAAGGTTCTAAGGATCTTTGGAAAGCAAGCCATGTTCCATATGGATGACCTTTTGCCGCCTCCGGATTTTGGTAATTTTTAGGATCCCGGCCTCTTTCCTCAAACCTTCGGCCTTGTTCAATCCATTCAAAACATTGTTCAAAATCCATTTCAATTTTAGAAGCAAAAATAAACTTGGCCCGCTTATGCCAATCCATGGCCCCGGCCATCATTTCTAATGCTGCCGGGAAATTAGGGAAAGCAAAACTATTCCCTTCAGAATCTTCAGTTGAAATTGGCCTTTTAAATCTAGGATCAAGTCTTTCCTTTTTTATCATTTTAAAAAATTAAGTTTATGCCTGATCATTTTCAAGCACATTACGAATAACAGTATTCAAGTACCTACATTCTTCAGTCTCCCACTGTTTAAGGTCAACATACACTGTGAGATCCTCTCCCTGTACATTAATATTCTCTAGATGATAAGTATCTTGAGATATTTCCACTCTTCTAACTAATCCGCTTTGGATATATGGGCCTAGCACCTCATGTAACCTATCAATGGTCTTTGGATCAAATCGCAATATGCGGTTATGGGGTTGCTTTCTTAGAGCCCCAGCGGCATATAAACCAAAACCCATGCTCCCTTCCGTGTCTGGATTTCTGCCCATGATGTTTGGATTATAAATTCTCAACGTGTATAAGGCTTGACATATATCGGACTCCAAGCTGACTTAAGCTGACTTTATTTGACTTACTACGATATGAAGCAGTAAAATCACGCTACTGCCATAAAATATGGCAGACTTTTTATTACCTTTACCCCAAAAGTACCTATTAAAAAGATTCCAGCCGGTTTTTGGGAGGATCGCTAAAGGTTATTCCGCATCACTTCTTGCCTTTCCGCAAACGGGACGAACAGCTTTACTTAGATTTTTACTGGCCTCACCGGAAATTTTAAAAAGAATTAACAAGAAACTTGGTACCATAAAATTTGCTTTTATTGAAATTGACAAGACAGGAGCAAGTTTTGAGGCTTTTCTTTGCGAGATTTTAATATGTATAAGTAACGATGTTGATATTAGTAAATTTTTACTTTCCCGTGACCCGTATTTACTAAGTGCCGAAATTTCTAAACAGGTTCAAAAACTCTCAATTAATTCACCATTGTGTTTTATTATTACATTAAATAAAACCGCCCTGCCGATTTTTCCGGAAATCGACCGGCTGATGGTTATGATCCGCCGGTGTCAAAATGCCCATCCGATTACAATTCTTTGGAGCTTTGATACCACTTTTTTTATAAATTATACGGCCGGCCACTCCGCGAGTAATCTTACGGAAAATATTACATATTTTAAAAGTTTTGAAAGGAGCGAGACAATTTATAATCTTCGGCGGTTTTACAATCTTAAAAGTAAAACTGTTCCCCCGGATTTTAATAAAGCAGCCATGGCTCAAACCGGGGGTATCGCCGGACTATTTCACCCGTTAACAAATGGCAGTCCCAATTCCCCTCTTGTTACAGACATAATATCTGATATTAAAAAAGATATCGATTGTTTACCTAAGTTGGTGCCGTTATTACTCACTCCGACAGCAATTAATTTTATCCAGAGTTTCAAATCACCAGCAATAAATTTTGAGTCCTTTTTGTTAAACAAAAATCCGACAGCCCAAGAAATATATCTGCTGCGTCATTTTAAAGCCAGGCAAAACCTTCCCGTTTCCCGGGATGAAATCGGCCAAATTCTGTGGGGTAAAAGTTGGGAATCAAAATACTCTGATTGGGCAATTGATAAAACAATAAGTCGCTTACGGAAAAAAATGACAGCAAAAAATTATCAAATTATTACGGTTAAAAACCTGGGATACGAATTAGTAAGTTTTTAAAATATGAAAAAAGCAACTGTTGAACAATGGCTATCACCGGGTGATCGGTCAATGCCAACAAAATTCTATGATCCGGATTTTGATCTGGAAAATTTAAGCAATGTTGACGGTCATCCGCTCCGACAGATATTAAAAGACCGATGGATTTGTGTTGGACTTGACTACCCTCCTCTTCGTATTGGCGAATTTCCCGATCACCTAATCTGGAATCTAAACCATAAAGATCCTGATAGCTTTGTATTTCTTCATGGTCCGGTGGCCTGGGCTTTTGCCGGTTTACCTTATTATCTGGACGGAACCGGTTGCGGAAGTTGGTGGGGAGATTTTGAAAATGATGTTGAAATTACGGCGGTCACAAAAATGGCCCCTGAAAATTTCTCGAGAGTAACTTTAAAATCATTTATGGATTTTGAGACTGATGACCTTGATCGATTTAACCCATTAAGGTTTGACCAAACAAAAGTCGACCGCCTAAGACTTAACTTATACGATTCTTCAAATTGGGTTCCCCCATTTTGGCAATTAAAATACCGTAAACACCTCTTTGGTGAGCCATGGGAAAAAAGGGATGGAATATATCATGCCTTTGATATTCACCTTGTAAATTCCCTGGATGAGTTTGTCAAAACTTATGTGCCGTTCTTTTCCTCAAGATTTGGATATCCCTTACTCCTGGGGTCAATTAACACCCATGGCGAACTTGAATACAGAAACTGTAATCCATTCACGGAAGATTTAGGTGCTCAAAAAATTTTAATATCTCAACCGGAGACGTTTGACTGCGATACTCGGTCAATCCTAAATATAAGTCGCGGATTAGTCATGATGGCAAGTTCTATGCTGGTCACCGGAGAGGAAGCTTCCCTTGATGATAGGACAATAAGTCTTATGAGGCGCGCGGTGCTTAACCAGGGAAGAAATTTAAGTCATGAAAAGGCTGTGGATACTAGGGACAGAACCGGTAAATCTATAAGGCGAATTGAGGCAATCCAAAAGGTGGGAAAAAATAAATATCAAGTTGACCAAAAGAGGTTGGATTTATTTAAAAACTGCGGAGATTTGCCCCTATTGGCTTGTGAATTTCTTAACTCGATTGGTTATTCCCGCCTTATTTTTGGCCGGGATATAATTCCTACTGATTTTCTTGTCAATTAGTTTCAATACTCGCCATTTAAGATTTGTTCAAGGGATATAAGTTTGGCCTCTTGACCATTTCTTTGTTTAATTTCAATCATGTCTTTGGTTTTTTCAGAAACAATTAGTCGATATGGGCAACCAATCAAATCAGCATCCGCAAATTTTTCTCCGGCAGACAAATCCCGGTCGTCATACAAAACTTCAATTTCCCCGTCAATCAATTTTTGATAAACCTCTTCCCCGTATCCTTTTAGACCTACAAGGTGAAATTTAAATGGGGCGACATTTTCCGGCCAGATGATTCCCTTTTCATCATTGTGTGATTCAATAATAATGGCAATCGCCCTTTCCACCCCGATACCGTAAGCACCCATCAAGATATATTTTTGAGTCCCATCGCGATCAACAAAGGTCGCGCCGTGAGCTTTGGAGTAAAAATCTCCGTAAGAAAAAACGTGACCAAATTCGATGGCCCTTTTAATTGTTAACTTTCCGGGAGAGCAACGGGGACATTTTGCCCCTTCATAGGCGTTACAAATGTCTCCGACGATATCCACCTTAAAATCCCGGCTGTAATTAACGTTTATGGGATCAGTCGTATCTGTTTTATAACCGCCGTATAAATTTCTGGCTATTGTCACTCCGGTATCGGCAACGTACATAATCTTTTTATTGTTATATCCCCAGGAGTGGACAAATCCTGATTTTGCTCCGAAACCCGCCAGATCCTCATCGGTGGCCGGTTCTAAATCGCTTTTTGACCGAACAAGATTTTTTAACTTAGTTTCATTAACTTCCATATCCCCGGTAACTGTTGCAATGATAATTTTCTTCCCATCAGCTTTGTAAACCACATTTTTAATAAACCGTTCCGGCGGCATTTTGTAATGAGCCACTAATTCTTTGATTGTCCCGACTTCATACGGCAGGGGGATTTCCTTAAATTCTAAAACCTCTTCTTCGGCGTTTATTTGAACTCTTCCAAATTCAGCTTTTTCCGTGTTGGCCCGGTAAAGGCAGGTGTCGCACATCACCACCTTGTCCTCGCCGTAATCGGCCAAAACCATAAATTCATGTGAATAATTACCGCCCAAGGCGCCGTTATCAGCTTCCACCGGGATGGCCTCAATATTTAAAACCTGAGCGATCCGGCCGTATGCTTCATAAAAATTTTGATATGTTTTAGAAAACGCCTCTTCCGAAGCGTCAAAAGAGTACGCGTCTTTCATCAAAAATTCACGGAGTCTAACCAATCCCCCACGTGGTCTTTTTTCATTTCGAAATTTTTGGCTGAATTGGTGTAAATACACGGGAAGATCTTTATACGACGGGTTAAAGTTCTTGACCATTTCTGTAAATAAGCCCTCCCCCGTTGCGGCCATGGCAAACTCCTGGCCGGTCCGTTTATCCTTAACGCTTAGTAAACTCTTTCCCCAAACTTTATCCCGCCCGGTTTTTTGCCAAATTTCCTTCGGATGGAGAGTTGGAGTAAAAACCCTCTGAGAACCAATTGCCTCCATTTCTTTTTCAATAAGATCTATTACTTTTTCATAGACTCTGGCTCCAAGAGGTAAAAGATTGTACCGGCCGGCCGCAACTTCACGAATAAAACCCCCGCGTAAAAGTAACTGATGAGAGGTCATCATAACCCCGGTTGGGACTTCTCTTACAGTCTTTCCAAATAATTTTGAGTATCTCATCTTTTCAGGAAAAGGGGTCCCACGAATTTTATAACGTCAAAGTAGGAGACTAAAATCATGAAAGCCAAAAGTAGAATCATACCCACCTGATGAACCCGGGCTTCCCATTTCATGGGGATTTTCCTGCCGGTAAATGCCTCAAGGAATAAGAAAGCCATCCGCCCCCCGTCAAGCGCCGGAAAAGGAAAAATGTTCATAAAGGCAAGAGATAGTCCCAAAAGTCCGACTAAGTTCAGCAAATTTAAGACCGCCTGTTTCCCGCCGGAGGATAAAATAATATTTATAACCCCCAAGATCCCGACCGGCCCGGAGACACCTTCGGTGACAGGGGTGACATCTCTTGTCTTTACTGCATTGCCGATAAACTGTTTTAAAACCACGAAATTATAAACAAACATATCGTAGCCGTAGTAAAAGCTCGAGGACAACTTGTTTTTTTGGTAATTAAGAACTACCGATTCGCCAATGGCAATCCCCAATGGCCCCTGTCCTTCGGGAGGGTTTAACCGGGGAGTAACTGTCAGTTTCTTGTTCTCTGACAATGTAATGTCTGTCAAGGTCAATTCCATGGGGCTCCCCGCCCGGCTTTTGGTATACAGTTGAAATTCGCTTAAATTTCCAAGTGATTTTCCGTCCGCCGCAAGTACCACATCACCGGCTTTTAGACCAGAGGTAGCTGCCGGAGTTTCTTTATCCACAAAGCTTACAAGGATTGCCCGATTGGAATCTTTGGGGCTTAAAAAATTATAATCGGCAAGGATCGGAATCAGGACTTTAAAGTTTGACGCGATCAAAAATATATAAAAGACAAAAAAGGCCAGGAGAGCGTTCATTGTTGCCCCGGCTACCACCACTCCAATTCGTTTCCAAACATTTATCTCGTAAAAATATTTGCCCTTCACCTTCTCTTTTTTGCCCTTCTCTTTATCCTGTGCATCTTCTCCCAGTAATTTGACAAAGCCCCCGAATAAAACCGGATAAAGGGAGATGACCAGCCCGTCTTTGAGTTTTTTCTGCCAAATTGGTTTTGTAAATGGCAATCCTAAAGCAAACTCTTCAACTCCGACACCGGCCCATCGGGCCGTAATAAAATGGCCAAACTCGTGAACCAGAACCAGAACGGAAAGAACCACAAGAAAAACGATGAGTGTAATTATTGGCATTTATTTATTGTACAGGATTAATCACCAAATTTGAAGAACCCGCGGAGATTTAATTTTAAAAAACTAACGATATTGTCAAAAAACGTCGGCGGGCGCACTTTGTCCGGTGTCGGACCTCCCCTTTTCCTTACAGCGGAAGGTGTCGGTGTTGTTGTTAGTGTCGATGTCGGTGTCGGGGTGGGAATGGGTGTCGGCGTGGGAACTGGTGTTCCTGTTGGCGTTGGCAGGCGCGTCGGTGTCGGGGTGGGAGTGGGTGTCACTGTCACCGGCGGATTTACGGTTGGGCTGGGAATATCGGTCACAATCTTCTGGCAATGGTTGAATACACATCTTGAGGTGGCTGTCTTCGTCCCATCATACCTTGGCATACATAAAACCAAGGGACAAGCCGTTTCCCGACACACAACGTCCATCTGGGAGTCATACCAAGAAGAGTTGACCGCCACCCAGGCGGAGTCATCGTAATTAGTGGCTCCACATTGGGCACCGCAACAACTGATTTTTCCATTACTTTGGTAAACCACTTTGCAGTCGGAATCGCTGCCGCAGGAATTATCCCAGCTATTTGGAGACTCCGTCGGCGTCAAAGTTGGATTGGGCTGGGAACAACGGGTTTTTACCTCTTCGCTTGTTTCAACACACCAGTTGGCCTCCGCCGGTTCGGGAATAAGACACCTGGGGCTCCCCATTAAACAGCATGGTTTGAGAGTACACCCTACGGTATCTGGCGGCATCATCGAAATTTCTGCCGCTCGATTGGTGAAGCGTGTTCCCTTAATAACCAGGGCAAGCCCGGCGGAGATACCGGCAACGGTGGCCAGAAGAAATAGGGCGGCAATCATCGGGGTATAACCTTTCACAATGAGTTTAGTTTAAATTTACCCGACAAGGAAAGTCAAGACCTAAACAGTTAGCAGTTCTTCTACCTTTTTCTTTCCTAAAAGATCCAATTCTGCGATAATTTTATCTGTTGTTTCCTGAAGCTCTTTCTCCAGTCGTTTTTTGGTATCTTCATCGTTATCGGCGTCTTTAATTGTATCCATATATTTATGTCTTACCTGCCGAACCATAACTTTTCCCCCTTCAAGTTTGGTGTGTACCAGTTTGACGAACTCTTCCCGTCTTTCCTGGGAAAGCGGGGGGATGACGACTCTAACGATATTCTCGTTAATACCCGGAGTGAATCCCATTCCGGATTCTTCTATGGCTTTAAGAATCGCAATGGCGTTGCCGGGATCGAACGGGGTAACTATTAATGTTTGGGGGTCAGGAGCTGTAATTGAAGCCAGTTCCACAAGTTTCATTTTTGACCCGTAGGCTTCAACCAAAAGATGTTCGATAAGTGAGGGAATGGCACGACCGGTTCTGATGGTAGATAAATCCACCCGGATGACATCAATTGCTTTTGTCATCTCAGACTTGGCAGTAATAATAATTTCGTCCATTAAATCTTTATTCTATTAAACTCACCAACTTTAATATTTTCTCCTAATTTTCCTACTGTTGTTTTAATCATATCAGATATCGTCAACTTTGGGTCGCGGATATACTCCTGAGTCAGGAGGCCCTCTACCGTTTCCGGGGACATCGAAGCAATTTGTAAACATATTTCTTTCCCGAGATTATTAAACTCTTGGGTCTTGGCGACGAAATCAGTCTCACAAAGAAGAGATACCACAACTCCGACTTTTCCTGTGGAATGAACATAAGAAAAAACTTTTCCCTGCCCCGTTAATCTGTCGGCTTTTTTATCGGCCTTTTCCAGCCCCTTTATCTTTAAAACCTCAAGGGCTTTCTCGGTGTCATCCAAGGTTTGTTCAAGAGCCATTCGACAATCGGCAATCCCGGCACCGGTTAATTCCCGTAACTTTTTTATTTTGTCAATTGAAGCCATAGTTTTAATTATACCGGTGGTTGATCATTCTCCATTTTCTTTTTCTTTAATTCATCTTGAATTTTTTTGAACTCTTCCTTTCCAAAGATAATAGCGTCGGCAAGATAGTCAACAATAATTTTTATGCTGCCAACAGCATCATCGTTGGCCGGAATCGGATAATCAACCGGTTCCGGATCAACATTGGTGTCGCAGATTGCCACAATTTTCAAGTTAGTGGCAATAGCCTCCCGAATGGCTCCGGCAAATTTTTTAATATCCACAATAAAGACCGCTTCAGGAACTTTTTCCATGCCCAAAAGACCGCCGTATAGGACCAGGAGTTTTTCCATCTTCCGTTTTGCAAGTAGCCGTTCTTTCTTGGTAAAACTGACATCTGTAATTCTTGATTCAAGTTCTTTAACCCGGTCAAGGTTTTTCTTCAAAATGGCAAAATTGGTAAGAAGTCCTCCGGGCCATCTTTGGGTTAAATAAAAGACTCCGGCGCGTTTGGCGGCATCTTCAATCACGGTTTTTGCCTGCTTCTTGGCACCGACAAAAATAATAGTTCCGCCGTTTTTAGCCAGTTCCGTGAGATACTTTCCCGCATTTTCAAGACCGGATTTAGTCTGGGCAAGATCAATAACATGAATACCCTCGCGCTCGACAAAAATATAACCGCTGGCCTTTGGGTACCAACGGGAGGCTTTGTGCCCAAAATGACACCCGGCTTCCAGTAATTCTTTAAGTTGTATATCTCTCATTTTTATAAATCCCTTAATCCTCCATCAAAAGCGAGAAGTTTTTGTAAGCTTCAGGGATTTGTGCTTTCGATGTGTGTGATTTTGGTATTGTACGCTGCCTGGATTAAATTTTCAAGAAGTGAAATAACAGTTAACGGTCCTACCCCGCCGGGCACGGGGGTTATTGCCGCAGCTATTTTTTCGACATTCTCAGTGTCCACCTCCGGTTTTGGCGCCCCGCAATCAATTACAATTGCTCCGGGTTTGACCATGTCCGCGGTTATTAACTTCTCTTTTCCGGTGGCCACAATTAAGACATCCCCTTTTAGGGTATGGAGTTTTAGGTCTGTAGTAAATTCGTCACATCTTATTACTTTTTTGCCTTGCTTTTCCAAATAATCAGCCAATGGTTTCCCTACCAACCTTCCTTGACCCACAACAACCCAAACTTCCAAAGATTGCTTCGCTACGCTCGCAATGACAGTGAGAACTGCCTTTACCGTGGCCGGCAAAAACGG
>Ga0155162_119_pt6 | contig 25045 bp, 22 predicted proteins | sample RifCSPhighO2_01_FD_106130 | JGI IMG/M metagenome (GOLD analysis project Ga0155162, IMG submission 106130) | Candidatus Gottesmanbacteria bacterium RIFCSPHIGHO2_01_FULL_42_12
CAAGAGTTCGCCAGCGACATAGACAATGAATTGTTGCGGATCAAAACTAGCGGCGCGGATTTTGGTATCAATTTCGACCATTTCTTCCAAGGACTCAACATCAGAAATAGCAACTTTGTCTAAAACAGGATCAGAGAAACCCATTTCAGACTGGCGCTTTAAAGCATGGATCGCAAGTTGAGCGACGTTCCCGCTGTCCATTCGCATCCAGATAGGTTTATTTAAATAACGGTATTCCTTTTTGATTTCCAAAACTGTTTCTATACCGGTTAGGGTATTGTTAAGATCGACAACGGGGGCAATTCTTTCTAAAGGAGAAGTTAGGGCTTGAATAATAGCTTCTCGCTCAGTTTGTTTGTACGCTAAAAATCGATGGGCTAAAGTTCCGGAATCTTTTAGCTCAGGGTAGCAAGCGGCGGCGGCATCGTCGCTTGTGAGAAATAATCCTCCACCGATATACATCGCCGACGCTCCGATTAAATGAGTTTCTTCCGTGATCCCGCCCCGCATTCCAGCCTCGATAAAGCGGTTTTTGCCAATTAGTTGTGAAATTTCATGTGCTGTCGTGGCTACCAGAGTGGGATAAAATATCCGGTGCCAATCCGGCTCGAAATGAGCGGCTAATTCTCCCGGACCGGTAATTCTTAAAACAGGGTCGCCCGGTAAAACGGCGGTCCCTTCCGGAAGCCCGTCAATTTTTATGGGTAGAATACCCTGATGTTCTTTAATAACCCAATTCCATTTTTCGCGATTAAAATGTTTAACATTGGCTCGAGCATAAAACTCAACAGCAAAGTCAAGTTCAGTTTGAGAAATTGGTAAGGAAAAGATTTTATGAAGTTGGCGGGGAATCCCCGTCGTAATTAAATAATTATGAGGAGACTTGCGAAGCTGAAGGATGTAAGTTTCTTCAATTTTCCAGTCCTCTCCCTTTGCTTTATCCATTGTCCGGTTATAAGTGTCGGTTTGCAAAATTCGGTTTCGGCAGACAATCTGTTCCCGTAAGTAGTCCGGTAATTCCAAAAATTCTTTATAGTCTAGACTTTCGGGAAAACCAAAGTACCGCTCTTCTAATTCTCTTTTTAACATATAGTGTATTATATACACCTATGTAGGATATTGTCAAGAGGAAACTATATCGTGGAGATAAATGCAGATTTCCGCCATTGCCTTCTCGGCGTCATTTATAACTAAGGGAAGTGAACCGCAGCCTTTACGACAATCACCACAGGCATAAAGGCCTTTAATCTTTGTCATATGGCCTTGTGTCAATTTTAGGTAACCCTCTCTATCAAGAATTTGAGGAGACAGAAACTCTGAAGAAGGTTTAGTTCCCATTGCTTCATAAATGATATCAAAATTAGTCAGGGGATATTTTTCTAATTCAGTATTAAGAAGAACTTCAATTTTTTTGTTTTGGAGAACTTGAGATAGTAATTTCTGGTCAAGATCTTTCGGACCACGTTTATCAATAGTGACAATTTTGTTAGCGGTTTTAGCAAGGTAAAGAGAGTTTGTCAGACCATTACGTCCGGCACCAATAATTAAAACTGTTTTGCCGCCAGGTTTAGTCAGAAAAATGTTAGTATAATCTCGAGAATTTTGGTGTAGATGCCGGGGTTTAGCTCCACTGGCAATTAGAGCTGTTTTAGTAAGGAATATCTTCTTTTTGGAAAATATCTTAATATATCTTCCCGAAATTATTTTTTGGACTGAAACCCGCTTTAGATTTTTAGATTTGATCTTTTTTAAAAGTTTATTTAAGTAAGCCGGGCCTGAACCGGACCAGGAAATCTGATCCACTTTTCTTGCAAAATAAATTTGACTTTTTTGGGGATGACCTAAGATTAGATAATTTATTTTACGACAGGCGGCTAAGCGAGCTGCCGTTAATCCCGCCGGGCCAGCGCCGATAATAATGAGGTCATAGACCTCGATTTTTCTCATAAAGAGTTAAGGTTCTTTTTAAACCAAGATAATACGTTGGGGTTATACAGCTGGCAGCATGTTTGGGATTGGCAGTAATTTCTCGCAACATGTTGGTGAAACGTCCACTTGTGCTAGGGTGAACTGAAGCTTTCCGTTCCCCTTTAATATACCAACCCGGGCCATTACCATCCAGGCCTGAGCCAGTAACGCACCAATAATGTGCCCCACAAGCCCAGTCAAATAATCGAACTGAGCGAACGATAAAACCATTTTTTTTGATAGTTTTTCGGATGTAATCGGGAGTTAACAAATATACTCTAGGATGAATACCCATCTTTTTAAATTTAATCAATATTCGGTGAAGTTCTTCACCACTACCATACGCGTATTCAACTAACTGCTGTTGAGATTTATTAAGTTTTGCATGCGAAGAAGGGCAAACCTCAAAATAACACAAAGTAGGGTTGTCTTCATCCCATATTTTTAAGTCTAGGTCGCGATATTTTATAGTTAAGGTTTGAGATTGGGAAATAGCCTTTTCGGCTTCGTATTGTTTTGGAAAATAATTATGGGAAAGAGCTAGTTGCTCCAAAGCGGTCACTAAATTATTGAAGATAAGATTATCCTTTCCCGTAACTAGGTGAAGGTAGATTTCACCTTGTCGGTTTTCATATATAGCGCAATCAGCGCAGGTATACCAATTACACCGATCTGACGCATCGGTCAGTTGTGCCTGGATAATTTCTTTGGCATGCTTGACATTCTGTAATCTGGAAAGAACAATATTTAAGGCACTGTTATCCTTGATCATAGCAATATATTAACATTTAAACCTCTTTCGGTCAAATATTATAGGATATTTTTTCTCTTAGTTTAAGATATTTTTTGGTTAAATGAGGTGGTAATTGGGAACGGCGGAAGTCGTAGCCCAATCCCCTTTTTGATATAGTCAAAATAGGTGGGCTTTGGATTTGCTTAAAAACCGCTAAATGATAGAGTTGCCAAGTTTTTTCTAAATCGGTAAGCCATTCTTTAGTTGTCTTAAAATACTTTTTTCCTAAGTTTTTAATTATATCGTCCTGAATCGTATCTTCAATATTATACCGATATTCAACCCATTGCCTAAGAACTTGATCGTGATAAGGATAAATAATCGGATCACCAAGGCCTAGATTTACATCCTGTCTTACGGAGAGTTCGGCGCTGGGAACAAGTTTTTGGGTGCCGACTGGAATAAAATCCCCGGAGATTATTGGGGCAATCAGTTCCCAGGGAAAGATTTCTTTGCCTTCATCAATATTTATTTGAACGGCCAGTTCTGCCACTTGGGTTTTATAAAGATCGCCCAGAGGGCACAACGCCCCCCGTCCATCACCATCCAGGGTAAACCAACCAAACAAAATCTCCGTTTTATTGCCATTGCAGGTATAGACGGCGTGATTTAAAGTGGCCGCTACTCCGGCCAAGATATCCGCGCTTCTAATCCGTGCTTGCATATTTTCATCGGGGACACCCTCCAATTTTATTTTTTGCCGCAAAAGCTCAGCGATATCCTCGATGGGAATAACTTGGTAATTTATTTCTAAATTCTTAGCCACTTTAGCAGCTACCGATTTGGTCCAATCGGAGTTAAATTTAGACGGCATATTAATTCCGAACACGTGCTCGTGGCCAATCGCCTTAGTGCAAAGGTAAGCAACTAGAGCAGAATCAATCCCTCCTGAAAGACCGATAACTATGTTCTGTATATTTTTTGTATTCGCAAACTCTTTTATCCCTTGTATTAACGCTTCCCGAATTTCCCGTCTTTCCCCAACTTCATCCCTTTTAACTTCCCAGTTCTCAAATTTAATCGCTTGAGAATTTAGGTTTAAATTATAAAAAAATAAGCCCTCCTGCCACATTGGGGCTTCAAATAATTGGTTGCCGGCCGCGTCTAAAATAATCGATCTTCCGTCGAAACCAAACTCGTTTTTACCATTATTTTGCCAGCCAACATTGTTGATATAAACCAGTGGAATACGAAAACCTTTGTTCCAGAGTTGTTTCTGAATAAAATCAAGGTTTCTCCGTCTGGCTTCATCCTTTCGAAGGCCGTATGGAGAACTTGAGACGGCAATAATTATTTTTGCTCCTTTTAAGGCTAAAATTTCAGCGGGATTTAAAAGTTGGTTGTTATATCTATAATCTTTAATCCAAACGTCTTCGCAGATGACAACTCCAATTTTTATATTATTTATTGTGAAAGGAGTTAATAAATCTTCAATTGGTTTATCTATTTGCTGAGAATATTCTTTTAGAGAAACAAAATGCCGCTGGTCTTCAAATTCACGATATAGGGGTTCATGAGTTTTTATAGTATGCTCCAGAATACCATTGTGGGCTACAAAAGCCGCGTTAAATTTTTTCAACCGTCCATCGTTCCCGCTTTCATGGTAATCCGGTAAAACATTACCAAAGATTATTGTTATTCCTTTCGATAACTTAGCAATTTTTTGCGTATAAAAATCACAATCCCTGATATAAGCATCTTCTTCCCACAGATCTGAAAGTAAGTATCCGGGAATGGCCATTTCCGGAAAGATGACAAAATCACATTGAGCTTTCTTGGCTTTAGTGACAAAGCCTTTGATTTTTTCAAAATTAACTTCTGGTTGGCCAGGCACGACCTTCACCTGGCCAATGGCTATCTTAATAGTGTTCTCCATACACTAATTCTAGACCAGATTATAAAGCTTGTCAAGTTAATATGCAGGTATGCCTATAATTTCTTTATTACGATAACTCCGGTTAACAATGGCAAAGGAATCTGTCGGCCTTTTAGATTGTAAAAATCAAGCCTTCCAAGGATGTGTTCCGGATATTCTGGTTGTAAATAAGTGTAGGAGGTTACTACTTCGCATTTTTCTCCTGCATCGGCAATGGCATTTACGACAAAATCGGTATATTCTTTAAGGGGTTTATAAGCATATCTTTCCTTGACTTCATCAGTATAATGCGGCGCCCAGCTGTAATGAGCCGCTATCTCCAAGGCTTCAGCCTGCGTCATCTTGTCCGCTATAGGTTCTTTAAAACCCTTAAAATCATGGAGAAAGTTTTTAAGAAAATAAGCCGGGTCTATCTCCTCTTTTGTTAAAGCTTTTCCAATCTTCATAATTATTTTTTCTTCCGGATTTGGAGGCTGCATAAAGTCCCGAATGATATAAAGGCCTCCGGGCCTTAATAATCTGGCAAATGAGCCAAAAATTGTTTTAATGGTCTCCCCCATCTCATAATTATTTAAGAAACTGCAAAACTCATGGACAATCGAAGAAGTTATTATGGCGTCGAGACTTTCCGGAGAAAAAAAATTATTAATTTCTAAAACATTGGCTTTTAGCGGGATAATTTTACCGTGGGTAAGTTTTAAAGACCGGTCTTTGATCGCGGCTACCATGGCGTCCGACAGGTCTAAACCATAAACTTCAGCTTGAGGTAAAGCTTGAGCAATTGCTTCGGTTAATCCCCCGGCGCCCGCTCCGACGTCGGCAATTTTTAGGGAAGCGTTCCCTCTCAAGGGTTCTAAGGCTTGAAGAACCTGCCGTTTTTTATCATCTAAGGCGGCTTCCATTTGGCGCATGTATTCATCTTCCTCAAGTCCCCGGTCTAACGCTCCTTGGGATATACCATAAATTTGCTCCAGAAGACGCATCGCCTGTTTCATTTTGTTGACATCTCCTGCAGAGGAAAGCTTTGATTTTAGAATCTCATTAATAGTTCCGCAAGCTGACTTGGCTTCCTCGTTAAAGGTAAAATCAATATCAACACTCTGTTGACCGGCCATCTTTCCGATCTCGGCTGTGACTCCCTGCGTTACAATTGAAGGCTTTAAAGTTGTTTCCCAAGAAAGAGTGCTCAAGTAATTATCAATAACTTTGATTTTGACTTTGTCTATCGCCCCGTTACTTTCCAAAGTGTGCATTAACTTAACAAAGTTTACAACTGGGGCAAGCTTAGCGCTTTGAAATAATAATTTCGCCTGGTTTTCAACTAAAAATTGGGATGTTGCTCTTTCGGCATACCAAAACTCACTGGCCTTAAGGAGATTATAAAATTCCTCAAATATTGAAGGTTCAAGACTGTCAATCAGTCCCTTAATTACTTCCAAATCACGATTTTCCCGGAGCTTGCCCAGTCTTAAAGCGAGTTGGAGGCGACGTCCTATTTGCTCACCCTCCAAATTATAAATGTGTTCCCAAGAAAGATTATTTTTAATAACGTCAGCGATAAGATTTCTAGTTTCAACAAATTTTGCATGAAGTTCTTCGGTGTAAAGATTATCCCGGACGGCGGCGGTGTCAATGACATTTATAAGAAAAAACGCGGAAGAGATAGTTTCGGGATTTATTTTTTTCTTTTTTACCCAGTCGGTAAAGTTTTGGAAAGCCAAAACGGTGATTTCTCCCCGAAGATATTGACCGATAAGACCGTGATGGCGTATCAATTGGAGAGATGTTTCATCTTTTAGCCAGCCCTCTTTTTCTAAAATTTTGGCAGCCGCCTGATTATGTACATTAGGGTCAATCCCCCATTTTTTAATCCAGTTCCCCCGGGTGGTCCGGTCGCCTCCCTTGGCAAAATCCAAATAAAGAATAATCTGATTTAGAAATTGGGGTCCAAAACACTTTTTAACCTTCTGGTACTCGTTTAATAAATAATTAAAGGATGACCGGTTTAAACCAAAAGTATTAGTCTTCCGGGTCAGGCCGGCCAATTTTTGACCGATTGCCCGGTCGACTGCTTTGTCATATAGTTCCCAATCGACCCCGGGTAAGCCAGGAAGAGATCGGGCGTAATCACCGGAACGATAAAGGTCGCCCGGTTCGGGTTGAATAAAGGCCTCAAGGATGGGAAAGATTTCAGCAAGTTTTTGGGCTAAGGGTGACTCCGTGCCGTCCAGAAAGGTGTCAAGTAAAATCCAATCCGAGGTGAGATTAAGAATAAAATCATTTTGGAATTTTTTATTGGATTTTTTAAGATAATTTTTGGCCTTCTTTTCTCTGCTTGCGCATTCTTTAACTGTATCTTCACTATTGCCCTTATTTCTAAGAAGAATTCTTTCAATCTGGTACGACCCGATATTCTGCCACTTACACTTTCTCCGAAGCTCTCGGGCTAGTTGCCTTAGGTTTGTTTCAATCATAAAGAATTATATCATAACCTATAGTTTGGCCTTAGAATATTGATTTATTATTGTTACATTCGACGGGGTCTTTGGTTCATAACAGTATCATGGTTGAGGTCAAAGAAGCCCATATTGGTCGGGATTTAGGCTTGGGGTTTGACGAAAAGTCATATACTCCGCAAGGGGTTAAATATGATTCAGGTGAATCTCCGCTAGACAGGGTTAGTATGGTTAATGCTGATTCAGTTAACCAAGCTGACCGCCTTAAGATGCGCAAAAAACTGTAGCTTGGCTTCGGGAAGAAATAACTCATTTAGATCCGGAAAAGGATTTGGTTAAAAGCCTTGAGAATTTATTTGTCTCGGCAGCCTTAAAAGGCGGCACTTCACAAGATTTTCTTGTGAATCTGCCCATTGATGAATCATCCCAGATGAATGGTTTTAATTGGAAAATAGGTAAGGTTTTCCGCCCCCAGTGGGGGTTGCACGGTGTTGCCGGGCTTACATGGACCTTCCATGCCCTTTCTGACCTTTGGCAATTAAAAATAGACCCTAACCTTGTCTCACGGGTTCAGGGAGGAATTTTTGAAGTTCTTGATGATGCCATTGCGGTAATCGACCGCCAGAATTCCAAGGATTCGGAATTGACAACAAAAGAAAAAGAAATAATTGAGATTAGAGATAAACTCCAACTCGAAATTAAATCACAAAGTTAACTACTTCGGTAATGGCATCCGGCGGAGATTTTATTTTCCCAGGCGGCTTCGGCCGTCAGTTGGGCCACTAAGGCAATATTTCTCAAAGTTACCAATTGGTCACTGATTGGTCCATCATGATATAAATCATTTTCGATTGTCCTTTCAATGCCACTTATAGTCCTCCGGGCATTTTTTAATCCATCATAATCTCTAACTAATCCGACTTCCGTCCACATGATACTACGGATTATATCCAAATACATCTGGATAACGCCCGCGTCAACCGGCTTTCGGGAGTGGTACGTCCAGGATTTTATCTCATCATTTTTGGGCATCCCCGTCGTTTTTATTCCGGCTACGATTTGTCTTGCCACAATCTCGCCCCAGATGCCACCTGCTACCAGGGAATTGCTGGCCAGACGATTAGCTCCATGGATACCGCCATTGGTGGCGGTTTCTCCGGCAGCCCAGAGATTTTTCAGGGTGGTGGCTCCGGTTTCGGCATCGGTCCAGATTCCACCGCACATAAAATGGGCCGCTGGGGCGACAGGAATATTATCTTTGGTAATATCTACTCCATATTTCAGACATTCTGTGTAAATCATCGGAAAATGTTCCAGTATTTTGTCCCGGGTCATGTAGGAATGCAGGTTAAGATACATATGTGGCATATCGTTTTTAATCATCATATCGCGCAAAGCCCGGGAGACGATGTCCCGCGTTGCCCGACTGCCTCTTTCGTCATAATCTTTCATAAACTCTCGTCCTTTTTGGTCAACCAACTCTCCCCCTTCGCCACGGGCGGCTTCAGTAATAAGAAGACTTGGAGCTCCAGAAATTGCTAAAGTTGTTGGATGGAATTGGACATACTCCAAATTGTCAACCGCTACTCCAGCTCGGTGGGCCATCGCCACTCCGTCCCCGGTCGCCCCTTCAGGATTGGAAGTTCTTTTGAAAATTTGCCCCGCTCCTCCGGTAGCTAGAATCGTGTGTTTGGCTAAAGCCTTGGTTATTTCTCCGGTCTTTTTATTTAATAAATACGCCCCGGCGCAAAAGTTCGGTTCATAAGAAGCTTGGAAATCCGTACTGTGATGCCAGCTTGTTAATAAATCGACCGCGGTCATGTCCGTAAGGATGTGGATACGGGGATTGTCTACCACCTTTTTAAGGAGGGCCAGCTCAATGGCCTTCCCGGTTTCGTCGGCAACATGCCAGGTGCGAAAAGCGTCGTGGCCTCCCTCCCTTGTCTGATCCGAAGCAAACTGAACTCCAACCTCGCGAACTAAATAATCAATATATGGCTCTGCTTGTTGAGAAAGAATTTCGACGGCTCTTTTACCACATCGGCCTGCCCCGGCCGTAAGAGTATTTTTTGACAGTAGATCGGGAGAATCGTCAGATCTACCAATACCATTTATTCCCCCCTGAGCCTTGACCGTGTTCGTGTCTTTCGGATCGTGGGACTTAGTGACAATTGTGACCTCAATCCCCTGCGCCCCTAAATTATCCGCGGCGGTTAAGCCAGCTATTCCCGTTCCAATAATTAATACTGGTGTTTGAATAATATTTTCTTTCATATCTCAAGCATTTGCCTGACCGATTTCTCAGCTTTACGCCTGATTTCCTCAGAGACAGTTATTTCATATCGGTCTTCAACAATGGCCGTATATACATCTTCCATGGTAGCTGTTTTCATAAATTTACATCGTTGATTACACATGCGGATTAAAGTGTCTCCTAACTCAGGTCTTTGGGCTAAGGCGTTATCAGCTAAGGAGCATTCAGTCATCATGGCAATTCGTTGTCCAGGTCGTGCTTCTTTAATTGTTTTTAACATTTCGGATGTACTTCCCGATTTACCCCCATTTTTAAACACCTCGTCTAAAGTGTCTGGAGGGCATTCGGGGTGCGCTATTATTAAAGCATCGGGAAAAGTCGAAATTATTTGTCGAACATTTTCAGGCCGGTATTTTTCATGAACATAGCATCTAGCATCCATACCAATGACCGTCGGGACGTTTTGATAGTCGATATTTTCGGCGGGATTTTCTGCTTGCCGATCGGGGATAAATAATTTCATTCCGGCATCACGAGCAATATTTCCCGCCATGTACTTGTCCGGAAGAAAAATCACCGATTTAGTTTTAAATTCTTTTTTAGCCCATTCCACGACGCGCATGACATTACCAGAGGTGCAGCAAACATCAGTTTCGGCCTTAACTGCAGCGTAACTGTTTACATAAGTAATTACTGGTAAATTGGGGAACTTCTCTTTGTACCATTGAACATCAACGGCGTTGCAGCCGTCAGCAAGTGAGCACCCCGCTTCAAGAGACGGAACAATTACCCGTTTAGCCGGGCTTAAAATTTTAGCCGTCTCCGCCATAAAGACCACTCCGCAAAAAAGGATCCGGTCGGCCGAAGTTCTGGCCGCTTGCTTGGAAAGTTCTAAGGAATCGCCCCGAATTCCATTAACGGCATAATAAAGGACCGGCTCCATGTAATTATGAAGAAGAGCGACGGAGTTTGTTCGAGCCAGCTTCTGATTAATTTTAGCAGCCAGATCAAGTTTATACTTGAGTTCAAAATCCGGCATAATACTTTCCGGAACAACGGCTCGAAGGCGGGCTTCCATTTCTGTTTTCATAGATTTTCTGTTTTAAAATTAATATCGATAGGCGGAGCCCCTAAAGTCAATGCTCCGCCGATTGAGATTCGATGAACGCCGGTTTCGGCAATGGCGCGGATATTTTGTAAATTAACACCCCCAGAAACTTCAATCTGTACCTGGTCATTTGCAAGATCGACAGCATTTCTCATTTGGTCCAAACTCATATCATCAAGCATAATAACGGCTGGTCTAAGTCGTAGAGCTTCTCTAAATTGGTCCATTGTCTCAACCTCTACCACCATAAAAATATCTTGACGATTGTGACGTCTGACTGCCTCAATAGCTTTCGTAATAGATCCCGCTGCCTGGACATGATTATCTTTAATAAGAACCGACCGAAGATCGGCTCGATGGGGGTGACCACCTCCATCGAGAACGGCATTTATTTCCAAATCACGAAGCCCAGGTATAGTTTTTCTGGTGTGAAGTATCTTAGCCCTTGTTCCGGTGACCGTCTCTACAAACTTATTAGTAAGAGTAGCGATGCCCGAAAGATGTTGCAAAAAATTTAAAGCAGATCGTTCACCCGCAAGCAATAACCGCTCCGGACCAATGACTAATCCCAAAATGTCATCTTTTAATGTTTTAGTGTTATCCTGAACTTTATAATCAAATTTAATCTCCTGACTTAATTCCTGAAAAACTAGCTCTGCAACAGGTAACCCGGAAATTGTTGCTCCATCCTGTTTGACTTTTAGTCGTCCAATTGCCATGGCTTCCTTTGCAATTGTTGAAAGACTGGTGATATCTTCTAAAGCGTGATCTTCCTCAAGGGCTGCTTTGACGATTCTCTTGGCAGCAATCATTACTTTGGTATTTTCCCTAAATTCTTGGTTAGTCATATGTGTATAGTTAACACTATATATAGTGTCTATATTACATCATCAAAAAAGTTTGTCAAGCGGGGTATTTATATTGAGTTCGTGAGTCCGTCAGCGCGGCGCCAGGAGAAGCCAATTTGCCCATCATTAAACAGGACACGATGATAATGACGACCATTTTTATCTCGACCACCGGCTTGTGCGTAATCCGGTGGGCTGTTGAAATAAACTTTTACCCCAGCAATCTCTTTCCAAAAATGAGTACCTCCCAGTTCATGGCATTTCAGACGGAAAACCGGATCAGGTATTTCCACATAATGGCTGTGGTTAAAAGCAATAATTTCAGGATTAAGAAAATCATGTATTTGTGGGTTTCTTGCGGTCACTTCGCCTATTTTTAATTCTTTTGCCCCAGTTGCGGCGGCAAACTCTGCCATTTTCGAAATTTCACCAACACTATCAATGCACCCTTTTAGTAATAAACAATTAATTCTAACCGGGAATGGTAACTGCTTGACCGCAGCGACAATTTCATCATTTTCATATAAACTTGTTCTAGCCAGAAGATCACGCTTTTTTGGGTCATAGTGCTCAATGCTTATATTCAGTGCTTGGAGGGGCAAGATCTTAAAATCATGTAGAAATTTAGGGTTATGGGCTAAACGATGGCCATTGGTAGTGATTATTGGGCTGACTTCAAGGGCCCGAACCAGATCAATTATTCCGGGAAAATAAAGCGGTTCACCGCCAAGTAATAAGACGTCGGTTACTTCTTTACGACCAATCATTGAATTAATTTTCAAGGCAAATTCTTGCCAATTTAACCGATCGGTAGTCCTTTCATTGGTTTCTTCGACACAAAAACGGCATCGGGCGTTACATTTTTTAGTTAAAAGCACATTTAAGGGTAATTTTTCAGGCATAGCATTACATACTATAAAATTACTGATCCTTCAAATTGCCAGTCAAAACGGACGCGACCGTTGGGGTAAAAAATTATTTGGCGATAATCTTCTCCAGTGGGATCCAGGGTTAAGGCATCGGTAAGACAAACATTTTGACCTCCGACATCGAAAATTTTCGTCCGCTTATTATTTGTCGATAAGTGATGACCTTTTGTCTCTAAAAACTTTTCGATATTACCTTTTTGAGTTTCGGTCAATAGGTGGTTATTGGTCCATTTAGTAATTTCTGGATTTTCAGCATTATCAGATTTAGCAATTTTTCTAAGCGTTAATTGCTCTACTCCCAATCTTTTGGCAAAAGAAATCATTTGGTCAGCTTTTTCAGGGGAATCGACGCCTCCATCAAACATGGTGACGGAAAACCGTGCTGATAATCCCACCTCGTGAATGGTGTCTATTAACTTGGGTAAGTCGATATAATCCGAATCATGAGGAGTGTAAACTTTCCGGTTTTCTTCTGCTAAGTAACTGACTACAGAGATAGCAACAAAAGCCAAACCGTGTTCATACCAATCTTTTAAAAAAGGTAGATATTTTTCAGGATATTTTGCTATCCGAACTCCATTTGTTTGTAAGTCGATCAGGGGAAAGCGATATGGCTCCAGATGTTTAAGATAGTCTGTGACATGATCGGGAAACAAAGTAGGCTCACCTTTACCGGTAATAATGACGCTCCGTACTCCCCCTTCCTTGGCTATAAGGCAAGCTTTATCGAAGTTACGCCAGTTAATTGGTTGGGGTTTTAAACCTAACGCGGAAATCCCCGTCATCTTTGAAATACAAAATGGACAATCGGCATTACAAGCCGCTGTCCCGCAAATTACACTAAACGATTCAATATTATTCATATATGTCCCCTTTCCTGAATTAGAAAATAAGGGGTAAGACAAAACCGATAATTTGATTTTCGATTACATATCTCTAAAGTTTCTGGAGCTGTCTCGGCATGAGCCAAAAGAAGGACATCACTTGGGAAAGCGGTTACCCCAAAGTCCTCTTTGAGCTTGGTGAGAGCTAATTTTTGGGTTGGTCTGTGAATAGCCGCCAATTCACTAGATTTTAATCGTGTTAAGGCTTGTCGTGAAATCTCTAAAGTTAAAACGTTTTTAAACCATTTATTAACCTCTAACGTTTTATATTCTTTTTTACTAAAAAGAAAACCGGACCGGTAATAATAAAGGCCATACGGTTTACTTAAGGAAACAACGACTGATTCAATTGATGGATGAGTGACCATAAATTCATGTGGCTCAGTTAACCCGACGTAAGTTACATCTAGATTAATCCGATGACCGGCTTCGCCAATTTTTATAATTTCTTCATTGGGGATAATATTGCCGTCGCGAGCGGAAGGATTGGAAACAAAAAAGATTCCCGGTTTGAGATCTTCAACTTTTTGTTCCGGAGTAACAATTTGAAATTTAAGACCCAGGTTACCGCCATAACCTTGATAGCCTTCATATTCACCTTGTAAGATATATAACGGGGTTTCTGGTTCGAAAGCCGCTATACGGGCTAAAAGGTGAAATATGCCTTCAGAGGCTCCGGCAGTCACATATTGAAATGGATAGTATTCTAAGCCAGGTAGTTGGTTCTTAAAGGTTTTGAGATACTCAAGGACTACTGGTTTATGGTAATCATCAAGTCCTGGTTTAAGGGACTGTAAATATATGTCATGGGGGTAATTCCTAGTGACCTCAGTTATTATTCGCCTGGTTTCCGGAAAATAATAACAATAAACGGCTTTTAAATTTTCTGGTTTAGGGATTTCTTTATTCATAGGTGTAATATATACACTATATAATTAGTGTCTATGATACACCCGTTAGTCAATTTGTCAAGGAGGTATTTGAAGATCGTTTAAGTAGTCTAATTTGCACTTCGCTCAGGAAATTTTGGGGCAAAAAGGAGATTCACGAGAAGTTTCATGGGAAATAGTCCTATTTAACTTAAGTTCACGGATCCCCCGGCAACGAGGTATTTTCCCGGTCAGTTGCCCAACAAGTATTGTCCCCGCTGGAGCGTTTTACGGTCCTGTTCGAAATGGAAAAGAGTAGTTCCACTCCGCTTTGGTCACCGAGAGATCTGTGAACTAAAATTTTTAAAGAACTTACTTGTTCCTCAAAAAGTGAATAGAAGGTTTCCCCAATTAAAAAATCGGGGATGCTTTATAGCCAATTAAATTGCGACTTCGACCGATTAGTACAGCTAAGCTTAAAACCTTACGGTTCTTGTACTTGCTGCCTATGTACGTTGTAGTCTTCAACGGGTCTAATAGGGAATTTTAATCTTGGGGTCGGCTTGGCGCTTATATGCTTTCAGCGCTTATCCGATCCGAATGTAGCTACCCAGCGATGCCCCTAACGGGACAACTGGCACACCAGGGATTCGTTCGCCCAGGTCCTCTCGTACTGTGGGTGACTCCCCTCAAAATTCCAAACGGTCTTGCCGGATAGAGTCCGAACTGTCTTACGACGTTCTGAACCCAGCTCGCGTACCCTTTTAACCGGCGAACAGCCGGACCCTTGGAAGGTACTGCCCCTCCAGGATAGGATGAGCCGACATCGCGTATACCCATTAATATCCGTATTAATGGACGCCCTCTCAATTACTTGAAAGATCTGACTATATCTTCACCCCGCGTAGCTCTTTAGAGCGTAGTGGGGGTCAGCGTGTAATGAACTTAAAATATTTTTTTGTCCATTAGGTCCGACAAAAGTCGGACGCAAGTCGATACGGGTCCCTTCGATTACTCTCGGGGTTCCCTCGGTATTATCCGTTCGGTTTTTTACCACTGCCGAACTTAGGACTTCACCGATATTAGCTGAATTTATTTAAATGACAAAAAGATTTAGGAATAAAATTACTTTTAATGCACCCCAATGCCATATTTAAGGTGCCAAACCACGCCGTCGCTGTGGACGCTTGGGCGAGATCAGCCTGTTATCCCCGGGGTAGCTTTTATCCGTTAAGCTCTCCGCCTACCATAAAGCGAGAGAGGATCACTAACACCAACTTTCGTTCCTGATCGACTTGTATGTCTCACAGTCAAGCACGCTTATGGGTTTGCCCTATCATCCCGATTTCCATCCGGGACTAGCGTACCTTTGTACGACTCCGTTACAATTTAGGAGTCAACCTCCCCAGTTAAACTGCCCACCAGACAATGTCCCATCCCCAAATCTTTATTGGGCGAAGGTTAGTCTCCTCATTCTCAAAGAGTGGTCTTTCATTAATGCCTTGCGGCTCCCACCTATTGCTAAACAATTGAAAATAAATCAACAATGTCAAGTTGCAGTAAAGCTCCACGGGGTCTTTTTGTCCTGGCAAGACTAGGCCGCATCTTCACAGCCATTTCAATTTCGCCGGATCTTTGGCTAAGACAGTTATTATCTCATTCTGCCGTTCGTGCGGGTCGGAACTTCATTTGTGGACTATATCATCTTAATAATGTCATCCTGAACGTGTTTCAGGATCTTATTAAGTCTGTCGTGTAGTCTCTGAGGATAAATAAACTTAAACTACGTACCACGCATCTCTGAAAGGGTACGTCTCAAGTCGAATTCCGCAGTGCGGGCAATTAGTTACTGCGATACGAGCTGTACCTGGATGCTCAATTTTAACATCTGTTGGTTGAACAGCCTCCACCATATTACCATGTTTAATTGGTAATGTTGCAGCGTGTTCTTTTAGTACAGTGTTTGCATCCAGTTTTTGAGTAAGCATATTTCTTTCCTGCTGATTGACTGTATCAACAGATTGTCAGTGTGAATATTGTCACACTACTGTTGAAATAACCAGTTATTCCAGCATATAGACAGATTTTACACTCTATTGCACGAAATACATTTGTTTAACTAATAAAATTGTAGCGATTCCCGAGTGCTCCCACTTCGTCCGCCAGCTGGCGGAATTCGCGGGATTCGGGCAAGTAAATCTGTTTTTCAAGATTCACCCGACACAATATTGTTAATCTCCGCATCGTTGCGGAGTTCAGACTATATCTTCCCCGCCAAAGGCGGGGCTTGGCATGTAGTCGTTGAGGATCCGTTGTAAATTTTCCAGTCTTTGGCGATTTTTTGCCAATTTAACCGGAAATTTATTTAAAAAATAATCTGCAAGTTTGGCCACATCTTCCCTTTTGCCCGTTTCAAAATGATGAAGTTTTTCTTTTGGTCGATAATATTTATGCCCAAAACCAAATTGTTTTATAAATAAATCAATAATGGCTTCTTCCCGCATAAGAACACAGAAATATGGTTGCTGTCGGTTACCTGACCTTCGCCAACCCATTGACCCTTCTGCGTCTACGATACCTGAAAGAAAATACCCCACACTTCTCACGTCGAATATTACTGGAAAGTGTTTTACCGCTTTTGCGGTTATTTTAATATCCTTAAGTCTTTGGCGTAATTTCTCAACCTCCTCAATTTTATAGTTTTTAACTGATAAAAGCTCCAGAGCCTTTTTAAGAATATTTAGTTTTTCTTTAAAAAGATCCCCTGCTGGAGGTGGAAATCTATTTAAAAAAGACAACGCTGGTTTTATTTTTTCTTTCCCTCGGATTGAAAGGTTATAGCCTCCTTTTATAGGAGAAATAATTCCCTTTTCGCAAGCAACAACCTGGTTTAATTCTTTTAATAAAATTAAATCGGCATTACTTACGGTTAAATCCAAAGCAAAATAAAAACCTTGCCCTGTCCCTTTATTTGTCGCCTTTATTATACTTACGGAACTTTCACCGACTATAAAGCCGGTAAAATAATAGTACAACGTTCCCTGCTGATTGTCTGCACTTGACACATTGTCACCCGACATAAATCCATGTTATATATTTTTGTCAGGTAGTGCAAGATACTTCAGATATTCCAGCATATAGTCAAGTTCGCCATGTGACGTTTAGATTATCACAAGGCCCCCTGTCGAGGAACTTCGCTACCATAGAACAGTTATAGTTACTGCTGCCGTTCACTAGGACTTTGAACAAGAGCTGCTCCGAATAAATCGGAATCACCCCCATTTTTGATCTACTAGCACTGGGCAGGCCTCAGCCTGTATACGTTGCCTTTCGGCTTTGCACAGACCTGTGTTTTAGTTAAACAGTTAGATAATAAACTTTTGGTGACCCCCGTACCCTGACGGTGCGGGGACGATATCTCCCTAAGTTACATCGAGCTTTTTTGCCGAGTTCCTTAGCCAAAGTTCATCCGAAAGTCTTGGTCTTCTCGACCTACCCACCAGAGTCGGTTTGCGGTACGGAAAAACTTAACACTCCCCACGAGAATTTTCTGGAAAGCAAAGACTCGTCCTCTGTCGTACCTTAATTAATCATATTAACGGGTTTTCCAGTTAACACTATTTCGGTACTTAATCCCACCAACTTTTACGGCGGGAAGAACTATCCTTCCTCTGTCTCCCTTGGGTGATAACGCATTAAATCCTGTATTGGAATATAAACCAATTGTCCATCGCGCTACTCCTTAAGGATCGCGCTTAGGGCCGACTAACCCCCGACCGATTAACGTTGTCGGGGAAACCTTGGGTTTTCGACTTCAAAGAGTCTCACTTTGAATTACGCTACTCATACCGGCATTCTCACTTCTAACAGCTCCAGCCCGACTTACGTCGTAACCTTCGCTGCCGTTAGAACGCTCCCCTACCACGCCCCGCAAAAGCGGGACATCTCTGATTTCGGTATGAAACTTAATTCCCGATCATTTTAGGCGCCTGACTTTTATTCCAGTGAGCTGTTACGCTTTCTTTAAAGGATGGCTGCTTCTGAGCCAACCTCCTGGGTGTATAAAAAATCTGACCTCCTTAGACTTAGTTTCAATTTAGGGACCTTAATCAAGAGTCTGGGCTGTTTCCCTTTAGAAAACGGCGCTTAGCCGTCGCTTTCTGACTGGCCACATAAACTTTCTGGCATTAGGAGTTTGATTTGACAAAACGAGTTGCCCCGCCGTGTCAATTCAGTGCTCTACCTCCAGAAAATCATAATTGACCGCTATACCTATATATATTTCGGGGAGAACCAGCTATACCCCAGTTCGATAGGCATATAACCCCTAACCTCAAGTCATCTCAAGTCATTGCAACGACTACGAGTTCGGGCCTCCTGCGTCCTTTCGGACAGCATTCACCCTGCTCAAGGTTAGCTCACTGGGCTTCGGGTCTGCCTGCACATGCTAAAAACACCCTGTTAAGGTTTGCTTTCACTACGCCTCCCCCCGCTTGGCGGGGTTAAACTAACGCAAGCACAGACAACTCACCGGTTCATTCTTCAATAGGCACGCAGTTATCCCTAGGCCTTGCGGCCGAAGGACTTCTGCTGTTTGTTAGCCAATGGTTTCAGTTACTATTTCACTCCCCTTCCGGGGTTCTTTTCACCTTTCCCTCACGGTACTAGTTCACTATCGGTCAGAGAGAATATTTAGGCTTATGACGATGGTCGTCACGGATTCCCACACGGTGACGTGTCGCGTGGTACTTGGGATACGCACAGACAAACTTTCAGTTTAAAATACAAGACTGTCACTTTCTATGGTTCCCCTTTCCAGAGGATTCTTTTACCAAAAGTTTATGTCATCAAGCGTCCCACAACCCTCCGCCCTTGCGGACGAAGTTTAGCCTGTTCCCTTTTCGCTCGCCGCTACTTGGGGAATCATTATTATTTTATTTTCCTCCCCCTACTTAGATGTTTCAGTTCGGGGGGTACCCGATCAAGCGCTATGTATTTACGCTTGATCGCCCACGATGTAAATCGGGGCGGATTTCTCCATTCGGAAACCAACGGATAAAGCTTGTTGAGGAGCAACCCGTCGATATCGGCCCTATACAACCGTCCTTCCTCGGTTCTCTCTGCCAAGGCATCCACCAATGGCTTTAGAGTAGCAATTTAAATAGCTATAAATTTTGACCTTCTATTCACTTTTCAAGGAACAAGAGCGATCAATTAATCTTTAATTGCTAGTCACTAATTTTAAATTAATAACTAATAATTAAAAATTAATCCGTATATAGACCCAGTGACCGCAAATAACTTATATTTCTTTCGGCCACTTCCTTGTCGAACTGCCCATCCTTTACTGCCCCAGTCTCGATTTGTTGAATGACGGACATAAGCAAAGCGATATGTCCTGCCACTGCCCTGTTGCCCCCAACTTTACTAATTATTTCTTCGATACCGCTAATCTCTTTTACTGACATTTTTATTGTGGACCGTGGGAGATTCGAACTCCCGACCCCTTCATTGCAAATGAAGTGCGCTACCACTGCGCCAACGGCCCGGATAATCTGCCCTTGTCCATTAAAAAATCCCGCTGAGGCGGGAGAAAAATTCCAAATACGATTTGAATTGATAACTTTTTAACCTACGCCGGAAGAAATTAATTCCTCTGGCAATAAATGTTATTTAAAAAGTATCTTGTCATTTAGGAATCTTCCCCTACCTTGTAGGTAAGAGGGATTATATCCAAGGATAAAACTGAAGTCAACAGGGAATAATTTATTCCGTAACGGTTATTACCCCGCCGCCCACAAATGGGTTGTGATTGTGGAATTTCCAGGCACCAACCTTGTCAAAAATGAAAACATATTCGTTTCCTGTCGCTTTTTGGTCGAATTCCGGGTAATCGGTGTGTGTCGGATGGGGAGCTGACGCCACCCACATGGTTCGGGCACTATCGTTTGTAAAGGTCACGGCGGTCCCCTTTTTTATCGTTACCGCTTTTGGCTCGAATCCGGTATCAGTAAATTTAATCTCTACCTTTTCCATTACAGCCGAGGTTGGCGTTGGTGATTCAGTGACAACCGGATTATTGGTTGGGGTAGGAAGTGCTTCGCTTGTCACCTCAGCCTGCGGCTGAACCTGGTTTCTAAGGTACAATCCCCCTGCAGCTGCCAGGAGGACCAAAATTACTGCCGTTGTTACAATCACACTTTTATTCATGACTTAATGATAAACCAAAACGAAAGTTTTTGTCAAGCACATATGCAAAGTCTTGATAATAGGGGTATTCGTGGTCATTTCTGGATTTGGAAATAATTTTAACTTCCGGATTAATTTTACCTATAAATTCTTCTGCCTGAGCAAACGTTCCGTGCGGGTCTGATTCGTTTTGGAAAATTTTAATGTTTCGGGCATCAAAGTTTGCAAGCGGATTATATAACTTAACATCTTCCGGGTATAAGTCGTTTATGGGGATACCATTTAAAATTAATTTTTCCACCTGGGACGGGATTTTAGCTAGTATTTTCATGGCAACGGCAGTGCCAATTGATTTGGCAATAAAAGAGACTCGTTCCCGTCCGATTTGCTCAAGAATGCGTGCAGTTTCCCTTTCAGCCCAGTTTTCCTCCTTTTCCTGAGTCCAGTGGCGCCAAGACCATGCTTCCCCACCTATACGCTTTTGCACCTCCTGAGCCCAGGATTTATTGTTTGGTGAATAACCGGGCAATATCAAAAGTTTCATCAAGTTATTTTACCTTTTCTAAAATTTCAATTCCTAATTTCTTTGCTTCAGTTATTAAATAATCCTGAATCATTCGCGCGGCGCGAAATTCCCCGCCGGAAAAGTCCAACAGTTTTTCCCGGTGAGCGTAAAATTGTTTACGATGCTGCTTTTCGTCAGGAACCACAAGAAGAATCACTTTTCCAAGTAGGGTGAGATCATTTGGATCCAAGAAAGCCCCTTCAAAAATAGATTCATTTTTAGCTAGTAATTTTCTGACATTTTCTCGAGTTTCACCCCGAACAGCTAAAAGTCCCTTAATAGCATTAGTTTCATTAAGGGGGCCAAAGAGTTTGAAAGCTTGACAAGTGCCATATTTTTTCTTTACCCATTTGTCTGCCTCAACATGGGGAACATTTAATTTCTTGGACAGTTGTTTTGAATAGTAAGTTTTTCCGCTCCCGGGGACTCCATAAATAAAGATCATTTAAGCCATTATATAATATGGGGTGCGAGAAAAATTTAAATCGTTAACCCTTGTGAGTTTGCCGGTGGTTTTGGCAATTCTACTTTCGTTTATTCTCCAATTTACAGTTATTTCTCAACCAGAAAGATTTGCCAATTGGTTGGCATCGTTTGGACCTTATGTGGTTCTTGTTATTGTTATATAACTTAGATCACTTAAGTTTTATAATATGTTTGTTATGGTTATTGAAACAAGCCGTTTATTATTAGTTCCTATATCCCGAGATTATGCCCCGGATATTTTCCGCGAGTTTACTTCGGAAATTACCCAATATATGTACCCTAAACCGGCGGAAAAAATTGAGGAAACTTACAGTTTTATTGATGAAGCAATGGAAAAAAATGACCGAGGCGAACAACTGCAGATGGTTATTTTAGAAAAAGCGACGAATGAGTTTCAAGGTTGCATCGGACTTCATGAAATAAAGACTAAAACTCCGGAACTTGGAGTTTGGTTAAAAAAAGCAGCTCAGGGGCTTGGTTATGGTCGCGAAGCGGTTACCGAACTGGAAAATTGGGCGCAATATAATCTGGATTTTGACTATTTAAGATACCCAGTAGATAAAAGAAATACTCAAAGCCGAAAAATTCCGGAATCATTAGGTGGTTTACCTGGCCCGGAATTTAAGACGAAAAGTCTTCATGGAGGAGAACTGGATCAGATTGAATACCGGATTATTAAAAAATAATTATGAAAATTGATGGGCATTCAGCGGGTGTTGTTCTTATTCGAAAAGATGGGGCGATTCTTTTGCAACTTCGGGATGATAAACCTACTATTGCCTATCCTAATTATTGGTGTCTTGTCGGTGGTCATGTTGAAGAAGGAGAAGATTGTAAATTGGCGGCTATTCGGGAACTTGAGGAGGAATCGGGGGTAAAAATTCCGGATGCCATCCCCGTCTGGGATGAGGTTTACAAGATGAATGACGGACGCACTATAAATAGACATATTTACTCTGCCATTTACGATGGAATTCAAAAAATTGTTTGTAATGAAGGCCAAAAAATTGAATTTGTCTCCCCTGCCGATTTTTCAGAGTTGTTAATGTATCCGGGGCATGAGAAAATTATCACTAAGGCAATAAATGAGGCAAAGAAAAATAAACTAATATGACAAAAATTAAAGCGGTAATTTTTGATGTCGGCGGAGTCCTACATTACAACTCTGCTGATTTAGTTTTTAATGATATGGCACAGGAAATGGGGTTGACACGACAGGAATTTAGTAACTATTGTGAAGGGCCATTTGATCTTTTCGGCAGAGGACTGATTGACGAAACAGAATTTTGGCGGCAATTTGTAAAGGTTGCCGGAATAAAAAAGGATGCCCCAACATATTCACTTTGGTCACGAAAATTTGAAAATGTAAAAGATCTGAAGGTGTTAAAAATTGTAGAGGATTTGAAAAATAAAGGAATAAAAGTGGCTGTCTGTTCCAACACAATTGTTCCCCATGCGGCAGTAAACAGGGAAAATGGCACTTATGATTTATTCCCGGTTGTCGTATTATCAAATGAAGTTGGTTTTAGAAAACCTGACTCAAAAATATTTGAAATTACACTTTACAAATTAGAAATTACTCCGGACGAAGCGGTTTTTGTTGATGACGGTGAAGATAATATCATCGCCGCCGAAAAAATGGGAATGAAAGGGGTTCTTTTTAAAAATGCCGAGCAACTAAGAGTTGACTTAATAAAACTAAATATTTACTCCTGAATTTTTTAACTCCTCGATAAATTTATCAAAGTTTTCGTAATAAAGCGCGGTAATACCAAGGTTTTTGGCGCTTAATATGCACGGTTCGTAATCATCTGCGAAGACAATCTCCTCAGGTTTTACCCCAGCTTTTACAATTAATTCAGAGAAAAGTTTTGGTGACGGTTTGTTTTCACCGACTTGATATGAAAGTACCGCGACATCAAAATCGTCTAAAAATCCAAACTTCTTTTGCAGCCCGTTGATTCTTGCCGGAAAATTACTTGAGCATATTAATGTTTTATAGCCATTTTTACGGACAGTTCTCACTGTTTCGGCAACCCTATCGTCAACATCGTAACCATCAATCATTAGTGTTATTAATTCATTTGGTGACTTTGTAAGATTCCATTCGTGAGCTGCCCAAGTCCAAAATTCATCATCGGTCATTTTTCCAACTTTATATTTTTCATTCATATAAGGACTTTTTAAAAAGACTCTTTTAACTTCGTCCTCGGAAACGCCAAAATTGCAAATAGACTGTATAAAGTTAGTTTTGCCGTTAGGAAAGTAAACACCGTCAAGATCAAAAGTTATGGCCTTTATCATTTTCAAACATATTTTAACCCAATTTCGTTATAAAATAAACTCATGAGAATAATAGTCGCGCAGTCAAAACAATTTTTTTAAACTTATAAATTTGTAAATTTTTAACCACTGGTCAAAAGTTAAATCGGTTGGTTTGGCATGAAGACTGAATTTGTTATCTTTTGCTAACCGGTGCCAGGCTCTATAACTTATAACTTTTTTAAGTCCCACTTTTAAATCTTTTTTCCAGGTATTAAAGGCATATCTTACAAAATCTTCATAAGACATTTTTTCCGGCTGGGAAATTAAAGGTGTTGGTCTTTTGGTTATTTTTAACAAAACTGTCTCCACAGACGGTTGGGGTATAAAATCCGACTTCTTAAAATTATAAATTATTTCAAAATAAAAAAAGGGTTTTAATAAAACTGAAAACTGCGTTTCCCGCGGTGTCCCGGAAAATTTTTGAGCGGCCTCTTTTTGGACAACAAGATGCGCCTCCTCCGGAGAACTTTTGGCAAAGAGCAGTTTGGTCACAAATTCGGAAGTTCTGGAAAACGGCAAGTTGGTAAAAACTTTGTAAGGATATTTTGGCAAAGAAAATTTATTAAAATCCAAGTTATAGATTTTTACATTGATATTATTTGCAAATCGCCATTTTAAATGCTTGACAAGGAGTGGGTCAATTTCCACAGCCAGAACCTTGGCCCCGGCCGCTTCTAAGATGGCAGAAATTATGCCGTAACCGGCGCCAATATCTAAGACGGTATCCCCCGGTTTAATTTTTGCCGCAACAATTAACCGGTTGACAAGCCCCTCGTCCCGGAAAAAGTTTTGCGATAAAGCCATGCTTTTATATTTATACATAAAAAATTCCCTCCTTTTTTACACACAAAAAAACCAGTCCGTTTAGACTGGTGAAGTCGCAACAAAAAAAAGCCAGCCAAACGGCGGTTAATTAGACTTTAATTGTGCGTGTTCGTGTCATAATGAGTGGACTCTTTACGAAAAAATTCGGACTGAATTTCAAAGGTAGCGCTGCGAGTGCCTCCACCCACTCGCAGCGCCATCTTCACGCTCGCCTGCCCGCCTCTGGAGGGGCCTTCGGCCTCGCTTATGTTTCGCGCGCGCGATTTTTGCTCGGCTTCCGCTGAGCATTATTTAGGAAAAACTGTACTAAATAAACCAGAGAGTAATCCCAAGACAAACGGAATCCCAAGAAGGATTAGGAATATTCCTAGAATACCTAAGGAAATATACATAACGGTTTTGGACATTAAAATTATTCCTCCTTGAGTTAAATAATACCAAATTTTATTTATTTATGATACTATTACAAGTAGAAGCTACAATATTGTTATGCCTAAAGAAAAAGCTGTCTATAGCTATTTTTTGAACGGATTTTCATTCTTAAACAAGAATATCGAAATTTATTTTGTACTGATAGTTCTTATTCTTATTAATACTTTACTTCCTGTTCAGGATAAATCAATTATTGGGTTAGCTTTTTTATTACCTTCTATTACTCTTACTGTTTTTC
>Ga0155162_132_pt2 | contig 23945 bp, 26 predicted proteins | sample RifCSPhighO2_01_FD_106130 | JGI IMG/M metagenome (GOLD analysis project Ga0155162, IMG submission 106130) | Candidatus Gottesmanbacteria bacterium RIFCSPHIGHO2_01_FULL_42_12
AAAGTGTTAAATTTAAGATATGTTAACAAACGATGATATAAAGTCCATAAAAAATATTATTGACCCAATTAAGTCTGATATAAACTCAATTAAATCAGACCTAGTTTCAATTAAAACTGATATGAAAGTAAGCAAGATGGTGTCTAAAGTTTTAGAAGATAGAACCGGCGCTCTACAGTATGATAACGAAGATATTAAAAAGCTAATCAAGAGAGCTGAGAGGAAAAACCAAGCGAATCATGATGACCTGCAAGAATCAATAAATCGTGTCGCCGATATTCACGAAGATAGGCTTGATAAGATAGATAGTAAAATAAAAGTCATATCCAAAGAATTAAACTTAGCTTTTTCTGATTAATTCAGTCCCCGGGCGGCTTTTTTGGCTTGGGTTTCGTCAAGAATCTTCTTGCGAATCCGAATTGACTGTGGGGTTACTTCGACAAGTTCGTCGTCAGCAATGTATTCCAGGGCAGCCTCCAATGTCATAGCCTTGGGGATATTGAAATGTTCTCCGACCCCATCACCCTTTGAACGGTGGTTAGTCAGCTGCTTTTCTTTGCAAATGTTTACGGCAATATCATCCGGTCGGGAATTTTGTCCCACAACCATCCCTTTGTATACTGAAACGCCGGGCCCGATAAACATGACTCCCCGATCCTGAACGTTAATAAGTCCGTACAAAGTCGTGGGGCCGGATTCAAACGCGGTTAGTGACCCGTTGAGCCTATTGCGCCAGAAATCAAAATCCTTGTCATATTTGGCAAAGGAGGTATTTATGATTCCCAAACCCCGAGTGTCAGTAATAAATTCGCTCCGAAATCCGAACAAACCCCGAGTGGGGATAAGAAATTCAAAGAAAGTTACTCCCCGATCATTTTGCATATCCTTTAACTCTCCGTGACGTTCCCCCATTTTTTGCATAATTATGCCGGAAAATTCTTCAGGGGCTTCTATAAAGCATGATTCGTAAGGTACCAACCCGTTGTTTTCAATAACTTGCGGGCGGGAAACCTGGAGTTCAAAACCTTCCCGGCGAAGTCGCTCAATTAAAATGGCTAAATGCAGTTCCCCCCGTCCCGAAACTGTCCAGGTGCCATCATCATTGGTGGCAACCCGAAGGGCCATGTCGGTCTCTAGCTCTTTAGCTAACCGGTCCCCAATTTGTCGTGATGTGGTGAACTTGCCCTCCTTACCGGCAAACGGTGACGTGTTTATAGAAAACATCATTTTAACCGTCGGTTGCTCGATGTCTAATAAGGGCAAAGGAATGGGATTAGTTGGGTCGGCGATTGTTTCCCCAATATTTATATCGGGAACTCCGGCTATGGCCACAATATCGCCGGCTGTCGCATCGTTAATCTCTACTTTGTCCAAACCTTCAAAGCCGATAAGCGAGGTAACTTTACTAAACTTTGTCTCTCCAAGCCGGTTGATATGGGCAATTTGCTGACCGTTTTTTATCTGCCCATTATGGATTCTTCCTGTGGCAATTCGGCCTTTATAGTTATCCCCCCGAATTGTGGTTACTAAAATTTGAAGCGGCAAATTAGGATCCCCTTTTGGAGCAGGGATCTCTTTGATGATGGCTTCAAAAACAGGTGAGATATCTACCATTTTACCAATCTCCGGGTTTGGGCCTGCCAAGCCGTCTTTCCCAACGGCATAAATAACCGGAAAAAAGGCGTGTTCTTCGGACGCTCCAAGTTCCACAAAAAGATCAAAGGTTTTCCCAAGTACGTACTCCGGTCTTGCATCAGGTTTGTCAATTTTATTTATGACCACAATAATTTTTAGGCCAAGTTCCAGGGCTTTCTTTAATACAAACTTGGTTTGAGGCATCGGTCCTTCTTTGGCATCAACCAAAAGTAAAGCGCCGTCGGCCATTTTTAAAACCCGTTCCACTTCCCCGCCAAAATCGGCGTGCCCGGGGGTATCAATAATATTTATTTTGTAATCCTTGTAATGAACGGAGGCATTCTTGGCAAAAATTGTAATTCCCCGTTCCCTCTCAAGTTCGTTGGAATCAAGAATCGTATCCTGCAGTTCCTGTTCTTTGTTTAGTTTTGTGTGAGATTGGCGCAAGAGGGCATCCACGAGCGTAGTTTTCCCGTGATCAACGTGGGCAATAATGGCAACATTTCTTTTATCCATAAAGACAAATAAAAAATCCCGACCCTTCGGGAGAGCATATTATACTCTATTTCCAGTGTTATTGCGAGCGGAGCGAAGCAATCTTATTTATTATCTCCAGTTATATCCCCAATATCTTTTATATTGTAAGTCAGCATGGCCAGGCGGTCAAGGCCAAGACCAACACCAGCCCAGGACTCGCCCTGAAGTTTTTTTAAAGCGTTAATAAAACCTTTATCAAGTGGGGTATTTCTCTTGAAACATTCATCTTTCATCATCCTCTCAACTTCAAGGTAATTAAAATTCTCCGAATTCCCGTCAGCCAGCTCAATTTTATTAATTAAAAGCTCAAATCGTTCGGCAATTTTCGGATCAGATTCCCGTGCTTTACAAAGCGGAGAGATTTTGGCCGGGAAGTCCACGAGAAAAAAGGGCTCACTTGGATAATATTTTTCGATCTCGTTTATATGGATCTGGTAGAACAACTGTTCCCAGGTGGCGCCTAGCGGATTATATCCCCGAACCTTAGCAAACTCTTCAAAATTTAAGGTTCTCAGGTCAACCTTTAGATATTTTTGCCATAAATCTAAAATAGAAACAGACTGAATCTTTAATTTGGTATCTAAAAATTTGGAAATTAACTCCTCGAGGATTTGCATCACATTTTTGTAATTTGCGTTTTTAAGGTAAAACTCCGCCATCAAAAAGTCCGGCCGGTGCAAGTAGTTTTCGCCCTCCATCGTCCGGAAACAATGTGATATCGCAAAACAATTCCCGGCCCCTTCTGCCATGGCTTTTTTTAAGAAGCCTTCCGGGGAGGTGGCCAGATAAAAGTTATCGGCCTTAAATTGAAAGATTGCCGGCTCGGTTGGCTGTGTTTTTGCCATTAACTGGGGGATAAACTCCTCAAAGCCTCGTGTCTGCAAAAATTCACGAACGAAGTTGGCGGTTTTAGTTCTGGCATTAAGTCCTACGAGTGACATTCGTCTTTGTAGCCGCACATAAAGCACGGCTCAATACATCCGGTTGGATTCATTCTTTTTTTAAATCGTTCAATAATTAGTTTGGGGTCATCGGTTATTCTGCCAATGGCAGTTATGCCTTCACAGCAGCCGTAGATAACACCATTAGACATAAGCGACACCTGCCAGCAGCCAAAATTTAAAGGGGGGAATATTTTTTTATTCGACCCAAGCTTTGCTCTTTGTGCCGCAGTTATAAAGGAAAAACCTTTAGTCTCGCCGACGATATTAGACACCGGATGGGCCGTTAAATAAGCCATAGGTTTTCGCGGATGATATGTTACCGGGACTTTAACAAGTTTCTCGAATTTCTCGATATCTGGCAAATTTTCCTGGGTGATTATGGAAAACGCTTCGGTATGAAATCCCATTTTTTGGGCTTTTTGTAAAAAGGTAAAACTTTTCCTAAAATTTCCGGCTCCCCGGTTTTTGTCGTGATATTTTGGGAGCCCGTCAAGAGAAACTATTATGTTTATTAGATTAGGATTTTTAAATTGGTCTAACCTATCTATCGTTCCGTTGGTTATTATTTGTATAAAGTAGCCTATTCTTGTTAATTCGTTTACCAATTCGCTAAAATTAGTTAACGCAAAGACTTCTCCGCCGCAAAAGGTAATGGTTTTAACCTCAACCACTTTATTATACCGGTCTACATAGTCAAGAATTTTCTCGTTGGTCAAAATATCCCCTGATTTAAATGTGTAGCAAATCTTGCACCCCAAATTACATTTCTCAACTGGAGAAATATATAAATGGTGTAAAATCCCTTCGTCCATCAGGGCATTATACCTTGATTTATGATAAAATCCTTATAGTATGAATCCGAAAAAGCTCGTTCCTGAAGGCTCACCCCGTGAGATACCTGACGAATTTGATACGCTACCTAGCAAGGAAAGGGAAATTAGGGTTGGGGAAATGTTAGAGTTTGTGAAAACTTTGAGTCCTGAAGACCCATACAGACATTACCTTGTGTGTAGGGCAACGCGGTTATCCTTGGGGTAACAAAAAACCAGTAGACCGAAATTCAAATCAATATGTATTTATACATTATTACTGGACTAATTATTACTGTTGAGCTAAGATACCGACATGGAAAAAAGATTTCTTCAATATGATAGTCACCCTTTAGTGACAGCTGGTTTACTCAGTACTTTATCAAAAATTATTCCTCCAAGTTCACACGTGCGGGCAACAACAGTCACAACAACAGATAATTTAATTAGTTTTATGATTAAAACTAGAGGAAGTGGATTAAATGCTGTTGTAATTGGTATCGAAAGCTCAAGTCCTGACCCGGAAGACAATCCAGGATTATATGGAGCAATGCTCTACCTGTCTATGAACTTTAAACCACCAGCAATTCTTTATTCCCCAGTCGATCCAAAGCTAAAACAAGATTACTACTTTGTTAAACGTGATGACGGGTTGTTAGCTCTTGCCACTACTGTAAGATTTCTTCTTAACCTTCCAGACAATTCTAGTTATCAATAAACCCGAATTGTGTTAAAATTGTAATTATTAAGGCGCGTTCGTCTAGCCTGGTCCAGGACACAAGATTTTCACTCTTGGAATCGCGGGTTCGAATCCCGCACGCGCTACGAAGGCACTATTTCTTGTATCCCATGTATTTCCATACCAGACTGACTTCATTTGGGTAAGTAATTAATAATTTGCATCTGTTGTGGTAAATGTAGCCATTTGCCAAAAGTTGTTCTAATTTTTCTTGTGTTAAATTTTCAATAACCTCTAATATTCCATCTTTACTAACTATGTGTTCATTTGAAATAAATTCACGTTCTCTTAAATTCAGTTTATTAAAGGCCAAAGATATCCCTGCAGTAGTGACGGCAAAACCAGATAACCCAAGCACCTTCGCTGCAGGGCAAACTCTTTTTATAATATGGCCAAGTATTGTGTACGCTTCAACATAAAAATCATTTCCGTCGGTAAACTTTTCAATATGATAACAATGAAGACCAATAGATCCATCTTTAGTTTTATCAAAAACATAATCGCCTCTAATATCAGCCTCTGTTAACTCCCCGGAAATTAGCCCGTTCCATCCTTTTTCAGATAAAGGTATAACCATAAGAACACCAGTTATCTTCCCGCCTTCCTCAAAAATAATTCCAAAATCCGGATCGTTTTTATACCATTCATCTAGAGTCTTTGGAGCAACTGGGGTTTCAGTTGGGTAGACTTTCTGATCAATTGTCAGTAAAAACGGATAATCACTTCTTTTTATAATTCTATAGTTCACTCGACTAATTATAAATCTATATTTAAAAAAAGTGAATACTAACTAACCTCAAATATCTACTGACACAACAATTTGCTATTTGTTATATTTAAGTTAATGCAGAAATTTAAAGATATTCTGATTTGGGCAGGGCTTTTGGCAATATTTTTATCCCCATTATTTTTTTGGCTCCCCCTGGACCATTATGATCCTTGGACAAGTCTTGGACAGGTAAGCGCCTTAATCGGCCTGGTCATGTACTCGGTTAACATTGTTTTAAGTTCTTTTGTCCCCCAATGGCGTAAACACCATATGATCGGCGGAATTGCTTTTATTCTTATTATGCTGCACCCTCTGTTTCTGGCTGCCGCCCTTGTCCCGTCGGGCGCAAAATACGCTATGTCCTATATCCTTCCTGGAGATAACTGGATGATAAATCTCGGAATTATTTCCCTTCTTTTAACTATGATCCTATTATTTCTAACTTTTCTGGTAATTCTTCCTTATAAGTACTGGAAACTAACCCATAAATTCTTGGGGTTAGCTTTTTTCCTTGGGGTTCTACACGGATTTCTGGTTGAGAGTAACCTTACCAGAGAAATGCCTTTAAAAATTTATATGCTGATAGTTGTTTCTGTCGGATTTCTTTTCTGGCTCAAACATTCTATTTTAGATCCCATAAGAGGAAAATGAATTTAACAAACTCGTACCACTGGCTAAAAAAGGCGGTCTTTATAGTATTTATCCTTTTTTGGGTTTTAATATGTCTAGGCGCGATCTTATCATCCAGTTCCTAAGAAAATTTGGGATACATTTTGCCATTCTTCTTGTTTTGGTGGGTGGGACGGCCGCGGCTGTAGTCCGCTATGTCACAATCGCCGCCGCCAATTGCATGACCACAAGCCAGGCACAGTCGGATTCCCGGTGCCTTTACATCCTAAGTAACGAAATCTACGAGAAAGGCACAAAATCTTCACCACACAAAGGACATGCCTGCGGTTCAGATATTACTGCCATTATCCCCAGTTTCCATACGGCAGATGTGATGAAGTATCTGACGCCGAATTATGTGGCTCCGGTCTGTTCCAACACGCCTACCCCGACTCCGACGCCGACACCAACACCCACTCCAACACCAACTCCCACTACCACTCTCACACCTACTCCCACCTCTACCCCGACTCCAACTCCGGGTGGTAATCAAACGACGCCAACCCCGACTCCAACTCCTACCCCAACAGTTGTCACCGGTACGACCGTAACACCCACTCCAACACCGGTTAAAACCACGACAAAAGTATCGGTCACCCCGACCCCAACACTAGTACCTGAAGCCGGTATCCCGCCGAAGTGTATACAACTGGCCACCAGTCGCAATCTGGAAGGGGAATTTGCCCCTTTAACCATGGAGCTTATTGCTAACGGAGCTGACGGGGATGACAGCATTGTCTTAGCAAAATTTGATTTTGGGGACTCTGAATATTTTGAGACCCAAACGACCGGGCTGGCTTATGCGACACACACCTTCAAGAATGCCGGAATATACACTATGACGGTTGTTTTTACTGATTCTGCCAATCGGTCGTCAAACCCATCAGAATGCGCACTCCCCCTAAAACTTAAATCAGATTTAGTAACGGCTGAGGAACTAGATCAAAGCGGACTCTCAGACGGAGATAAACCGGGGACGACTATCAACGACCTTCTTGTTCCCATTACTAAAAATTTATCATATGTCGCATTTGCGCTGCTTATCCTTACAATTATTTTTGGATCGCTGAAGATTTTTTTCAACAAATTAAAACCAAAGACTCCCCCACCACCCCCAACCGTTGAAGCAATCCCCCCACCTCCCAAACCGCCTGTGTAGATCTTTACTAAACTTATAACTTATAGTAAAATAGCCCGAGTTCTTGGGAGTCTCAGTTATAATAAATTTTATGAATGAATATTTACAGGAAAATTTTTTACCAACCTTTAATGAATTAATAGAAAATGTAAGATGGGTTTACTACGTTAAATGCGAGCTTTGTCATAGAATAATTCTGCAACAAGAGCTGGATGAGGGAGAACTTCCTTGGCATCCCCACCAAGGAAACCAAAGACGTTGTCGGAACGAAGGAACAATTGCTACAGAACCACAATCTGTACGTTTATCCGCGTCGGTTTTCGACCTTTGCAATAATGACCCCGACCAGTTGAGGGGTGCAGTTTATACACAATTAGAGATAAATTCCGGTATAAAGTTCTCTCTGTCTAATAGTCGTAGAATTAGGTTTCATCCTTAATCTTTTGTATCGTTGAATCTATTAGTAGCTTTCTAGAAGGTATCCTATATTTAACTCTATTTTAATTATGAAAATGCTTATACATGTGACCTGACAGGGATTCGAACCCTGGACCAAAAGCTTAAAAGGCTTCTGCTCTACCGCTGAGCTATCAGGCCGTGTGTTTATTATATCACTAGCTGAATCTAAATAAAATCTTATACCTTCGTGACAAATAAGATATAATACATACTAATGAAGGCGGCGAATCAAATTATTCTTCAGGGACGAAATACTGTTCATGACGCTCTAAAGTCGGATAAAATAATTTCTAAAATTGTAATTGCCGACGATGTTGAGTATGACGATAAAATAGCCGAGATTGAAAGTCTTGCTAAAACAAAGGGTGTCCCCATAGCCGTTATTTCCGCCCGCAAAATGAGTAATATTGCCCAGGGGATTTCGGCCGTTATGGAAGTTGTTACCCGACCGTCAATTGAATCAATACTTAAATCGAAAGAAAATCCGGTAATTCTCCTTCTAAACCATCTTGACTACGAGCAAAATCTTGGTGCTATCATGAGAACTGCCTGGGCCGCCGGAGTTGATGCCATCGTTTGCGCCCCCAATGGAGTCCATGAGGTGACTCCGGTTGTTTCCAAGGTAAGCCAGGGGGCGGCAGCGTACGTTCCGGTTATTGCCCAAAGTCTTTTCCAGGCCATAGATGTTTTGAAGCGCAATTATATCCCGGTTGTGGGAGTTGAGGTCGGGTTAGGAGAGGTCTACTACAAACAAAACCTTCTGGGACCAGTAGCCTTTCTTTTGGGCGGAGAAGCCAAAGGTTTATCCGATCCCTTAATGAGACACTGTGACGTAATTATTAACATCCCGATAAATGAGAATTTAGCATCACTTAACGTTTCAATTGCCACGGCAGTTATTCTTTTTGAGAAGCAACGTCAGGAAGCCCAAACTTGACATTTAGTTTCAGTAGACTTATAGTTCTCACATGGCCAGCTCATCTGCTCCTTCTGAACGCGAGAGGCAAATAAATCTTTACCGAACAATTGACACCATAGCATCAAAGTCCCGATGGTTTACGATTCCATTAACATTTTGGAACGGTTCACAACTTATAATTAAATCCATGGACGTTTATAATAAGTCTGATATCTTTTATCTTCAAATTGATATTGTCAATAATGCGGTTGAAGCGGTCGGAGGTTTAACAGTAATAGCTTTCAGTTTTTTAGCTCAGGAATACTGCAAGAGAAAAGCAACTAGGCAACGTTTTGATCGTGATAATTCAGATTAAGCGAGGATTTTGGCAACCTGTTTTTCAGTCAAACCCCGAAGGTAATAAAGTTTAGACCTTTTTTGACCGGAAGCCACTTTCTTAATCTCAATCTTTTCAATGTTGGGGTTATCCAGTCTCCAGATTCTTTCAACCCCTACCCCCTCGGAAATTTTCCGCACGGTAAAAGATTTGGCCGTTTTATTGAGAGCCAAAACAATGCCTGTATAAATTTGAATTCTGGTTTTGTCCCCTTCGGATATTTTTTGGTGAACACTAATGGTGTCGCCGGGTTTAAAGGTATAATCCATACCATGATTTTACTCTATTTTTCGTGCTTTGTCGACAACTAAACTTATTTTCTCCTCCCGGGAATCAATTTTTCCGGTTATTACCATGACGCAATTTGTCGTCCAATATTGGGAGTTTCCCATTTCTTTGTAAAGCTTGGGAAAGATCACGGCATCAATCTTGGCCCCCGATTTTCCCTGGACTGTAAGAAAGCACATTTCTTCGTTGTTTCTCTTTGTCAGCACTTTTCTTATTCCTGTGACAATGCCCCCGACGGTTACAACTTTGCCGTTATGAGTTTCCACGGTAATTTCCGACAGTTCCGTATCGACAAAATCGGTAATCTTATCAAGTGAATTCTGAAGCGGATGTTCAGTTAAATAAAATCCCAAAAATTCATATTCAAAGGTCAAAAGTTCCTCCCGGGGCATTTCATCAACGTCCGGCAGTCCGAAATCTGAGGCGGTTTCATCAACATCCCCGTCAAAAAAGCCCGTTTGCCCGGAGGAGATTTGTTTTGCCGATTTATGACTTTGAGCAATAATTCTCTCAAGTGCTGCAAGCATTGCGGCTCTTTTTCCGAAATCATCCATGGCCCCGGACTTAATAAGGCTCTCGAGTGCCTTTTTATTTACTTTTTGTAAATCTACCCGCGTGGCAAAATCGCTTAGCGACTTGAATTTTCCGCCATTTGTTCTTCCTGAGAGGATGGAACTAATGGCAGCGTCGCCGATATTTTTAATTGCCGAAAGCCCAAACCTGATCGCCCGCTTATCCAATGAGTTCTCATTTGTCTCAATCGTAAAGCCGATATTGGATTCGTTTATATCCGGCCTTAAAACAACTATCTTCATGCGTTTACATTCATCAATCGCCTCAGCGATTTTATCCGTGTCCCCCGACTCAGCAGTTAATAAAGCCGTCATGTATTCAACTGGGTAATGACATTTAAGAAATGACGTTTGATAGGCGACAATGCCATAGGATGCAGCATGGGCTTTGTTAAAGCCATAGCCCTGAAACGGGACAAACAACTCCCAAATTTTCTCCGCCTTATCTTTACTCATTGCAGAGGTTTTTTGACACCCCTCGACAAAAATTTCGTGTTGTTGGGCCATCTCTTTTGGTTTTTTCTTACCGATCGCCTGTCTCAAAGCATCAACCGACCCCCAATCATAGCCGGCAAGCTCCAAAGCGGTAAAAAGAATATCCTCCTGATAAACAAGAATGCCGTAGGATTTGTCAAGATATTTTTCCATTTTGGGATGGAGATAGGTTATTTCGGATTTACCGTTTTTCCGGGAAATATATTCCGGGATATTTGCCATGGGGCCCGGCCGGAAAAGGGCCACCATGATCATCAAATCTTCTACCCGGGTCGGTTTTAATTCTTTTAACCATTTGGTCATACCCGTTCCCCCAAGTTGAAAAGTCCCCATGGTTCCTCCATCGGCTAGCATTTTGAAAGTAGCCACATCGTCAAAGGGAATTTTGGCTAAATCAATTTTTATTTGCCGTTCACTTTCAATAACCACAACGGCAGCTCCTAAAATTGACAGGTTTCTTATTCCTAAAATGTCAAATTTAACCAGACCCACATCTTCGCAAGCATGCATTTCGTATTGGGTGATGATTTTTTCTCCCTTGGGTTCATATTGCAGAGGCGAATAATTTGTCATCACGCTCGGACTAACAACCACACCGGCAGCATGGACCGAAACATGCCTGGCATTACCTTCAATCTCCCGCGCCAGATCTATAAGTTTTTTTCCGTCGTCCTCGGTGTCATAAAGCGATTTTAGTTCGGGAGAGATTTCCAGAGCGTGCTTTAATGTCATGGGAAACCCCTGGGAACCTTCGGGGACAAGTTTGGCCACTTTATCTGGATAGGAATATGGGTATCCCAACACTCGTCCGGTGTCCCGAATTGCTGCCCGGGATAACATCCTCCCGAAGGTGCAAATTTGGGCCACTTTATCTGATCCGTATTCCGTAACAATATATTTTATAAGTTCTTCCCTACGGTTATCGGCGATATCCAGATCAATATCCGGCGGTTTAGGCCGCATGGGATTTAAAAACCTTTCAAATGGCAGCAGGTATTTGACAGGGTCAACGTTAGTTATTCCCAAAACATAAGAAACAATTGATCCTGCGGCCGAGCCTCTGGTGTTGGTAATAATTCCCACACCGGTACAAAAATTAATCATATCTGCCATCATCAAAAAATAAGGCGCGTAACCCTTAGTGATGATGACGTCAAGCTCATATTCTAACCGTTCCGATATTTCCTTGGTAATTTTCGGAAAAACAGTCTTCGCTTTATCCCGCGCCTGTTCCCGCAAATAATCGGTCGCGGATTTACCTTGGGGTATTTCAAAATTTGGAAAATACCATTTACCAAGTTCCATTGTGACATCACAGGATTGGGCAATTTTTAGAGTGTTGGCCAAAGCCTGCGGATAATCGGCAAAAAGGTCGGCCATTTCCACCGGGGTCCGAAGGTGAAACGTTGGGGCATCGACATAACGCATCCGGTCGGTATCCGTGACAATTTTTCCGGTTGAAATACAAACCAAGGCATCCTGAGCCTGAGCATCGCTCTCTTTTAAATAATGAGCGTCATTAGTGGCGACAATTGGCAACCCCAACTCTTCAGACAACTTGATAACGCCGGTAACCCATTTGTCTTCGTCAATTTGCAACTGGGTCAGTTTTTCATAAATTTTCGCCTGGTCTTTAAAATTATCGATGAACTTTCGATATTCATGCCGTTGAATTTCCAAATAATAATTACCTGCACCAAAAGTTTCAGCGTACCAAGTTGCCACATCCTTAGCTTTATCAAAATCACCATTAATTATTGCCTGTCCGATCTCACCTTTTGGACAGGAGGAGATGGCAATAAGTCCCTGGGAATGAGCCTTTAACGTTTTTAGATCAATTCGGGGTTTGTAATAAAAGCCTTCCAGATGGGCAATTGAGGTTATGGTCATCAGGTTTTTGTACCCTTCATAGTTTTTTGCCAAAAGAACTATGTGGTTATTGACCTTGTCTTGTTTGTCTTCCTTTCTTTTGTGATCCTCTGGGACAGTGTATCCCTCTATTCCGATAATTGGTCTTATTTCCTGCTTTTTACATTCCTTGTAGAAGTCAACTGCGCCGTATAAAACGCCATGGTCGGTGATTGCGACAGCCGGCATCTCCAGCTCTTTTACCCGCGCGACAAGATCCTTAATTTTGGAAAGGCCGTCAAGAAGGGAATACTCCGTGTGAACGTGCAAATGCACAAAATCCGTCATCAGCAGTTAATGTAGCAAGTTTTGATTAAAAACTAAATAGTTAAAAGGATCGTGGATCTTCGTAATGCGCACAATCTATTTGTCTTAAAAGGTCATTAATATTTTTATTTACAGGGGAAATGACATATTTTAGTTTTATAGACGGTGAAATTGTTCGCATATTTCCCCTCTTGTCTCTTGCAGAAATTCTCATCTGATGTACATTACGACTAATTCTATTCTCAACTGTGCATGCCGCTTTCTTTGTATCGGCGATTAACAATATAATAAAAGAGTCACCATGGGGATTTGCGACAAAATCTCCCGGTCTAAGTTGGCATTCCTCGGCAAGTTTTTGCCCGACAGCAAGTAAAACTTCGTCTCCTACCGTATCTCCATATTCTTCATTAATTACTTTAAACTTAGTTAAATCGCCATATATAATTGTTATTTTCTGATCCGGTTTTCCGCACCTGACAAATTCCCGTTGTAATTCATCATATCTTTGTATAAAAGCTCTTGCATTAGGTAATTCTGTCTTTTCATTTAACATTGCTAGCCGTCGCAAAAGGACAATCTCAGCCATTAGACTGACCAACTGTTCATCACAAAGCGTTATGTATGGACTATTTTCTGCACGTCTTTCTTTAGTCATATTTTTTACAGAAGCGATAATTATACACTAAAAACGGCCTATAGGCAATACCTAGAGGCTTATCCCCAGCTATAAAGCTCTTTTCTTTCTAAAAGTTTAGTAGATTACTGATGAGTTGGCAATCACTACTAACGAGCGGATCCTTTTGCTCTCTTAATTTCTTGCATTCTTTCATCGGCATATGACATGAGTTTCCACACGCTGTCCACATTATCAGGATAGTTTGCAAATCCTATACTCACTTCAATTCTTGGTGTTTTAAATTTACCGGGTATTTCTAACTGGGAAACTTTATCATTTATCCGACTCTCTATGTCTACACAGCTAGTATCAGACGCAGTTGCTAATAAAACAACAAATTCGTCTCCTCCATGTCTTGCCACGGTATCAACCGGACGTACTGCTTCGACAGTTGCCCGAGCTACACCGCGAATTACTCGATCTCCCCATTCATGCCCAAATCCCGGAGAATCTTGATCACGTTTAAAATGATCAATATCCAAGAAGCCTAAACATGCCTCTTTAATTTCCCCTCTCTGTATTCGGTTATCCAAAAACGCTAAACGTCGTCTTAAACCCCGACGATTTAGTACACTTGTAAGGTAATCCGTATCAAGTAATTTATATAGTAAACCTAGAAGGACAGTTCTTTTTTCATGGTCAATCTCCATTTGCATTATCCCATCAATTAGTCTTGACTCATCTGACCTTTCTTCTTTTTCGTGCGGAAGCATGTTGATAATATTATCCCGTAGTGGTATTTATGTCAACCTCATAGTTAACTTGAAAGGGCTTTTTGAAGAATAGTTCGAACGATATCCGGAGAAGCTTTAATTTGTTTTAAAACCATCCCCATTAAAAATCCAAAAGCATTCATTTTCCCATTTTTATAGTCTTCAACGGCTTTGGGGTTTTGAGCCAAGACTTTTTTGATAACCTCGTCAAGTTCCGTTTCATCAACAGTTGTTGTTGCTTTTGCCGGCAATGGGCGTTTGTTTATTATGGAATTGGCAATGTCTTTGGCCGAATAATCCGGCATATCTTTGACTTTATTTTCGAAATCCATTGCAGTTTGTTTGTCCTCTACCAGGATATTTGACTGATACTCGGAGAGGGTGTACTGGGTGACAAATCGGGTAATTTTGGCATCGGGCAATTCCGGAATTTGCTTTTTAAATCCCTCTATTTGGTCATTAGTAATTCTCATGGGGGGGATATCCGGTTCCGGAAAATAACGGTAATCATGAGCCTCTTCTTTCTCCCTTTGGGCAAAAGTTTTATTTTTGGTCTCGTCCCATCCCCGGGTTTGTTGGAGTAACGGTTCCCCTTTTACCAATAATTCCGACTGTCTTTCTATTTCAAATTCCAATGCTTTTCTTACAAACCTGAATGAATTTATATTTTTAAGTTCGACCCGGTATGCCGGTAACGGTAGACCGTAGTCAGTAGTCATCGAGATACTCGGCTCGAGGCGCATGCTGCCTTTTTCCATATCAGCGCTGGAAATACCCAGATATCTTATAATTTTTTGCAGCTTTTTAAGGTAAATATCGACTTCGTCGATTGAATGGAAATCCGGTTCGGTGACAATCTCCACAAGCGGAACACCTGACCGATTAAAATCCACCAGGGTCTCTTTATCCCGATGCAGTAACTTGCCTGTATCCTCCTCTAAATGAACCCGGCGAATCCGGATATCTCCCAATTTTCCCCACTCACAAAATGGTTCATCATATTGGGAAATTTGGTAACCCTTCGGAAGATCCGGGTAAAAGTAATTTTTCCGGTCAAATTTTGAAACCTCATTAATTTGACAATCAAGGGCGAGACCTAAAAGAATGGTCCACTCTATGGCCTTTTTGTTTGGCACAGGAAGAGCGCCGGGAAGAGCCAAACATACCGGACACGTTTGAGTATTCGGTTCCTTGCCAAAGTGATCGGCCGGACAACCACAGAACATCTTTGACTTTGTCGCTAACTCTACATGAACTTCAAGACCGATTATCGGATAATATTTCATAACTTCGGCTTTCTTTTGTGCCAATCGGTAATTTGTTGATAATGGTAACCAATCCGCAAAAGGACATCTTCGGAAAACATTTTTCCAACCAGCTGCATGCCAATTGGTAGTCCGGATTTAGTAAAACCGCAAGGCAAAGCCAAAGACGGTACCCCGACCGGGTTTTGTGATGTGGTATAGAAATCGGCCAGTAAATTTTGGACAGGATCATTTATGAGTTCCCCGATTTTGGTTGGAGGAGTCGGATTAACCGGCATCAAGATAGCGTCACACCCTGTCAGGGCTTTTTCATATTCCTTAATAAATAGGGTTCTTACCTGTTGGGCTTTCTTGTAGTAAGCGTCATAGTAACCGGCCGACAGGGTGTAGGTGCCAATCATTATCCGGCGCTTAGTCTCCTCGGTAAAGTTTGTCCGATTATTACCAAATCTTATCCCGTCATACCGGGCTAAATTGGAACTGGTCTCACTCGGAGCAATAATGTAGTACGCGGCCAGTCCATAGTGAAACAGAGGCATGGAAATCTCCCTTATTTCTATCCCCAACTTTTCAAACTCCTTTTTAGCCTTCTCAATTGCCAATTTTGCTTCATTATCAAGTCCCTCGCCGAATAATTCTTTGGGGACACTTATTACCAGCTTTTTGACATCCTTTTTTAACTCCTCGGTATATTTGGGGACGGGTTTATTGGCGCTGGTGGCATCGTAGGGATCCCGTCCGGCAATAAGTTCCAAAACATAAGCACAGTCCTCGGCTGTTTTGGCCATCGGGCCGACAGTATCAAATGAAGAAGCATAGGCAATGCAACCGTATCGCGAAACCCGTCCGTAGGACACTTTTAGCCCGGTAATGTTACACCAAGCGGCAGGATTTCTTATTGAACCTCCGGTATCCTCGCCGATAGCAAACAAACAATGCCTGGCAGCAATGGCAGCCGCCGGCCCGCCTGATGATCCGCCGGCCACCCGTTCCAAATCCCACGGATTTCGCACCGGCCCAAAGTCCGTGTTTTCCGAACTGGCACCGTGACCCCAGGCATCCATATTCATTTTACCAACGAGTGACATGCCCGCATTGTTTAATTTCGTATAGACCGTGGCGTCATATTGGGGAACATAATTATTCAAAACATTTGAGGCGCAGGTGGTTTTAATCCCGAGTGTCGAGTATGAATCTTTCAAAACATACGGTAGCCCAGGTTTTGCCTTTTCCACAACGGTAATAAAATCATTAACCACTTTGCCCGATTTCTCAATGTTTTGATAAGTCTCGTCAATCAAATCCTGATTAGAGATTTCTTTTGATTTTAAAAGGTTATTTATTTGGGAAATTGAGTTGTCTAAAAGCATTCTATTTTAAAACGGCTTTAACCTTAAAATATTTCTTGTCATGTTTCAAAATCCGCGATAAGTCAACTTCATCTTCGCGCCAGACGTTTTCCTGACCGGTAACCTGAGAGGTCGGGATAATACCTTCAGTATTTATTTCCTTAAGTTGGGAAACAATGTCTAAAACCGCGGTTATTTTTTCGGTATAACTTTTCAGTTCTTCTTCTTTAATCTGCAAGTTTGCCAGTTTGGCGATTTTTTTGACATCAATCATATTTTCCGGACAATGGCCATTGGGGTGCACTCTTTTGACTGCCCTAACGGATTGTCTTTAAAAATTCGGCAGATTAAATCCCGGTCAACATCAGAGGTGGCCCCCTCAATCCTTTGTCCGATATCATTGGCGTCAATTATGGCAACCGCGCAGCCTAATTTATTTTTTATCTCCCGAGTAACTTTATTCGGATCTTTGGGCCCCAGGGTGGCGGCCATATTTCCAGGGGGAAGAGTATACGGTGTTGGTCCGTCAATGGCGTTTATTTGGTGCCCCACAACCCGATAAAACATTCCCCTGATACCAAACGGTTTAGTTAGAGCGGAAATTCCGGCAGCAAGTAACATCCTGGGCAGTCCGGCTTCACTTATTGCCACCTGCATCGTATAAGGACTCCCAATCCCAATTCCCCAGGAAGGTTTATATACAAACTTCACAAATAAATTTGCCCAAATTGAAGGCCGGATATCTTTAATAAGATACATGCGTCCCTGAGTTATAGCCACGACCCGTTCCGACACGACCACCGTATCGCCGTCTTTTAAGTAAGGCCCGGCGTATGTGGCAACCACTTGAGTAATTTCGTCTTTCGGGGAAATGACGTGAGTTTTAATCGGATACCGGGCATACCTTTTGCCATCAACAGTAATTGTCAAATTTTTACCCGGGTTTGGTCGAAGTACTGTCTTAGCCATAATTCAACATTAATTATACGCCAGAAGACCATGGAATCATCGTTTTTGCCGCTTACAAAGTCTTCAAAGGCTGCCTGTATTTTAGCATGATTGAAATAAGGGCGGGAGAGGAAAGTTTTACTTTGGAATATTTCTCTTATCTTTTCTGCCGATTGTCGAAGCCAGGCCACTTCCGGAGTGGAGAACCCGACTTTCCATCGTCTGGTCGCAATTTTTTTAGGGAGAAGATCTTTTAAGGCTTGTCGCATAATCCATTTGTTCCAGCCATTTCTTATAATGTAATTTGAAGGCAAGGACAGGACAAACTCGACCAGCCGGTAATCCAGAAACGGAACCCGGGATTCAATCGAAAAGGCCATTGAGTTGTGGTCTTCGTACCGAAGGAGTGCCGGCAATGAATCATAAAATAAGTCCTTTCTTAATCGGCTCTTCAAATTATTGGAGACTTTATTATTAGGGGTTGTAAACGGAAATAAGCTCCCAACATCAAACTGACTTTTAAACTTACTTTTAATAAGAGGAATTATTAAGTCCCGCGCCATTATAATTTCTACAATTAATTTTAAATAATCTTTCTTCCCCAGCAGTTCCTTAAAATATACAAAATGGTACGGGATGTATCCGGCCAACATTTCATCGACCCCTTGGCCATCGATAATGACCTTTATTCCTTCGGCCCGGGCTTTTTCCATTACCTTCCATTGGGCGTACGGCCCGGTTGAGATCATCGGCTCGTCCTGGGCGGAGATTAACTTTTCCGTGTCTTGCCAAAATTCGAAGACTTTAGGGTAGACCTTGAAGGCCTTTACCCCTGTTTTTGCCACAACTTCATCAATATAGTCCTCCTCATTATTTACCCCTCCGGGAAATACCGCGCTAAAAGTCTTAAGGTTGGGAACGGTACAAACGACCGCTGAACTGTCAAGTCCGCCGGACAATGCTGTCCCCACAGGGACTTCCGAGATAAGCCTTAATTTTACCGAGTCAAGAAACAATTCCCGAAATTTATTTATAGTCTCAAGTTCATTTACTGGTTCTTTAGTAATCGACGCTTCAGACGGACTGGACCAGAAACTATTCATGGTGTGTTTGCCTGTTTTAATGTCCCATTCCAGGTAGCTTCCGAACGGAATTCTTTTTATACCCGTAAAAAACGTTTCATCTGTATTATCATGGGCTCTTGTGAGTAAATAATTTCGTATGACTTTGGTATTAGGGCGGGCCTTTATTTTCTTTAGTATGGCTTTAATTTCCGAAGCATAGATTATCTGGTTATTTTGTGCATAATAATAAAGAGGCTTTATTCCAAAATGGTCTCTCACCAAGTACACCTTCCCCTTTTTAAGATCATAAAGAGTGAAGGCAAACATCCCGTTTAGATCTTTAAATCCAAAAGGTCCGTGTTCTTCATACCAATGAATGATTGTCTCCCCGTCTCCGTCGGTAATAAATTTGTGCTTGGAAAGTTTTTCTCTTAATTCCCCAAAGTTATAGATTTCGCCATTAAAAAGAAGGACGATGGATTTGTCTTCGTTAAAAAGCGGCTGAAAACTTTTTTTGACATCAATGATTGATAACCGCCGGTAACCTAGGTTAACTAAATCTTTTTTAAAATAGTCCTCGTCGTCCGGTCCCCGGTGAGAGAGGCACTCACCCATAGTCTTTAATAAATAATCATCTTTGTAGCCGATAAAGCCGAAAATCCCGCACATATTTTACATTGTCCTTAAAACTTTAACCCTTTCTTCGATGGGCGGGTGAGTATTAAAGAGGCCGGCAAACCAGGATGTAACATCCTTCCCTTTAAAAGGATTAACAATAAACAGATGCGCGGTCGCATTATTGGCAAAGCCCGCCGGCCGTTTACTTGCCGCCAGTTTTTCCAAAGCCCGAGCAAGTCCTTCCGGATATCGTGTCAGGTAAGCAGCGCTCGCATCGGCTAAAAACTCCCGCTTGCGGGATATGGCCAACTGAATAAGGGTGGCAATTAGCGGAGACACAATCGCCAATACCAATCCCAAAACAAAAAATATCGTTCCTGACTTGCTATTTCCCTCCTCACGATCCCGAGATCCGAACCACAAAGATCTGGTGAACCAATCTGCCAGCATGGCGACCAGCCCTACCAGAACCGACACAATTGCCATCAGTCGGGTATCAAAATTGCCGATATGCGAAAGTTCATGAGCAATAACCCCCTCCAGTTCGGATTTGTCTAAAAGTTGCCTAAGACCGGTGGTGACGCAGACCGCGGCATGTTTTGGGTCCCGCCCGGTGGCAAAAGCATTTGGTGACGGATCGTTTATTATGTACACCTTTGGCCTCGGGATACCGGCGGAGATGGCAATATTAGTAATCACATCAAACAGGAGGTTGTCCTCCTTTTCGGTCACCTGCCTGGCCCCGGATATTCCCAAAACAATTGAATCGGAAAAGTAATAACTGGCAATTGCGGCAAAACCCGAAATAACTAAAGCCAAACCAACATATGAGCCACCATAACCCATCGCCTGTCCAAAGACATAAGAGACCCCCGCCACAAAGGCCACAAACAACACCATTATTAACCAACTTTTTCTTTTGTTGGCATCAATTTGGGTATAAATTGACATAATTTAAAACGAGACTTTCACCGCTTGTCTTTCTGCTCCACTTATATCACCAAAAAACTCTTCATCCTTAAATCCGAGACCGGAAGCAAATAAAACATTCGGGAAAACCTTAAGGCTCGTATTATAATCCATAACCACATTATTATAAAACTGCCTTGAATATGCCACTTTATCTTCTGTGTCCGAAAGCTCACCCTGCAACTCTTTAAAGTTTTCAGAGGCTTTAAGATTGGGATAATTTTCCGCAATTGCAAACAGTGATTTTAATGCCGACCCCAATTGATCATTGGCGGCAGCCTTTTGTCCGGCAGAAGTTGCTCCCATTAGCGTTGATCGGGCTTTGGTCACTTCTTCAAAAACGGTTTTTTCGTGTTTTACGTAGCCTTTCACCGTTTCGACAAGGTTAGGAATTAAATCTGCCCGGCGTTTGAGCTGGACATCAATTTGCGAGAAAGCCTCCCTGACTCTCATCCTTCCGGTCACCAGACCGTTATAAAGCATCCAAAAATACAGGATAAGGAGAACAAGTACCGCTAAAACTGCAAATCCTATCATAATTATCACCCCCTAATCCATTTGATCATTTTATTATAACTCCAAGTATTAATTATATCCGACTTTTGAGCCCAACCCCGCCGGGCAACGTCTAGGCCGTACTTCATATTAGTTAAGTCATCGGCAATATGTGAATCTGTACCTAGCGACAACTTAACCCCCTTTTTAACAGCTTCCCGAACTAAGGTATCAGGGAGATCAAGCCGGTCCGGGTAACAATTTATTTCTACTACCTTATCATTTTTAAGACAGAATTCAAATATTTTATCCCAGTTTAATTCAAAACCCTCCCGTTTTCCTAAGAGCCGGCCTGTGGGATGAGCTAAAATTTTTGCTTTTGGGTGAGAAAGCCCCTTAATTACACGATCAGTCATTTCATCACGGGTCATTCTAAACTCCGAATGGATAGAAACTAAAAAAGCCTCCAGATATTCCAGAGCTTTGTCTGGTAACGGTAAATCCCCGTTTGGCTGGATATCTACTTCCAGTAAATTAATTACTCGAGGATTGTTATTACTCTTATTCAGGCGTTCAAACTCTTCCGACCGCTTTTTAAGTTCCTCTATCAGTTGATCTTTCGTATGATTTTTGGTACTGGGATTGTGGTCGGTTATGCCAATGTATTCGTACCCCAAACTTTTTGCTTTAAGTTGAAGCTCTTTAATCGAACTTAAGCCCGAGTCATGACTGGTGTTTTGGGCAAAGCTTGAATGCATTTGCAAATCCCCTTTTACATCACTTAACTTGACAAGTTCCGGTAACTGATGCCGTGAGGCGGCCTCAATTTCCCCGCCATCTTCGCGAAGCTCGGGAAGGATATAGTCAAGTCCTAGGTAATTATAAAATTCCTTTTCGTTTTCAAACTTTTCAATCGTTTCTGTTTTTACCTTTTTGATGCCATATTCTGATAATGAAAGTCCCTTCTTGAGGGCATATTCCCGAAGTTTGATGTTGTGATATTTAGAACCGGTAAAATATTGAAGCATCGACCCCCAGCGGGATGGTTCAACCACTCTTAAATCCACCTGACGCCCATTTGTTAGTCTAATCGATGCTCCTGTGGGGCCTTTCTCAATCACCTCCGTTGCAAGAGGGTAATTGAGAAAACTACTAATGACTTCAAGAGGTTTATCTGTCGGAACGGCAAGATCAATATCCCCGATTGTGGCCACTCTCCGACGTAAACTTCCTAAGATTTCCCCATTGCGAAGGTAAGAGATAATCTGGGAAGCAATCTCATCCGCCTGATTAATATTTAATCGATTCTCTTTAACCAGTCCCTTTTCATACAGTTTCACGCTTTCCACAATTTCCTTTTCACTGCGATCACCAAAACCGGCAATTGAACTAATTAAGTGTTCATCAGCCGCTTTTTTTAGATATTCTATCGCCTTATTTTCGTTATCCAGCTTCAAATGAACAACTAATTTATACGCTGTCTTGGGACCGATTCCGGGTATATCAAGCAGCGGAAATACGGCAGACGGGACTTTCTTGAAAGTTTGCTCCCAGTACGCCACCCTCCCTTTTTCAAAAAGTTCGTTTAAATGAGTAATTATGGAAGTCCCAATAGTCGGAACTTCTTGAAGTTTATTGTCGTCCCAGAGATCTTTTAGTTCTGAGGTTAAATGCTCAATGGCTGTGGCGGCGTTTTCGTAGGCAATTATCCTGAACCGACTCTCGTTTAAAATTGTATAAGCTGCGGCCACTTTACGAAGTATTTTTGCAATCTCGATATTTGTCATACCATATGATAATATCACAGGTAGCCAATGGGTACTGTCTATATACTAAAATCCCAAGTAAATGGACGATACTACATAGGTAGCACATTTAATTTAGAGACCAGATTACAGGAACATAATTCCGGTAAATCAAAATATACCAGTTTAACAATTCCGTTCGAGCTCGTCTTTAGCCAAAATTATAATTCAATTCAATTGGCAAGGAACATAGAATACCGACTTAAGAAATTAAAAAGTAAAAAAGTTATAGATAGAATAATTAGTGACGGAGTAATTAAATTGGGGTGGTAGCTCAGTCCGGTTAGAGCGCTTCCCTGTCACGGAAGAGGTCGCGGGTCCGAGTCCCGTTCACCCCGCAAGTAATTTCAAGTGCCTGTTGTTTTTATTAACTATTCCTGATATAAAGTTGAAAACATTTTTATCTCCTGCCTGTTTTTTAAATTTTCTGCCCGGAAAGAGGTGAATATAATTGAATAATTTCAGAAAATACTTTTCCGAATCAACACTAAGTTTAATTCTTGGAGTCCTTGTTGTTCTTGTTTTGGGTTTGGTTGCCTATAAGATTTTTAAAGGCAGAAATGTAGTCCCGACTGAGTTGACGCAAAAAGTGACTGAAGTTAGTACTCCATCCGGAGAATTAACTTCGCCAACAGCATCAGTTGCTTTACCCGTGGAACACACTGTAACCGCCGGTGAGACCCTCTGGTCAATTGCCCAGAGATATTACAGGTCTGGTTATAACTGGGTAGATATTTCCAAAGCAAACGGCATTAAAAACGGCAATAAAATTGCTGTTGGTCAAAAGTTGACGATTCCGGAAGTGTCAGTTCGTAAACCGGTCGCTGTTTCTTCGCAGGTTAAGGTTACCCCCGTTGTAAAATCTTCGGCAATTAGCACAGAGAAATACACGGTATTAAAGGGTGATAGCTTGTGGAGTGTTTCAGTACGGGCCTATGGTGACGGATTCCGTTGGAAAGAGATCGCCTCGGCTAACAAACTTGTTAACCCGCGACTGATTCATGCCGGGAACGTCTTGACTATCCCGAGACCTTAGAAGTTGGATATGAAACGTGCAGTGAACTTAACGGAGATCTCATAATTAAGTTTCCACCGGCTACATTTGATCCAATTCTTTGGTATAATTTTTAGGCTAAGTTAATTCTTGGCTGTGAAATTGATGGCGGGATTAGTACACCGGTAGTATGCGTCCTTCCCAAGGACGAGAAGAGGGTCCAATTCCCTTATCCCGCTCCAAATGTGATAGAAGTAAACAGGAACTTACATAAACTGACAGAAAAGGTACAATTATTTACATAAATGACTAGAAATTTGACCAATTATGAAGAAATGTTCCCCGAAGAGTTTAAGTCTTCGATAAGTGTAAATTCTACAGCCTTTCTACCTATAGGAAGCATTGAATATCATGGGTACCACAATGTTTTGGGGTTAGATTCACTAAAAGCTTGGAAAATTTGTCAGTTGGCAGCTAAAGAAATCGGAGGCATTGTATTTCCGCCTCTATATCTAGGTGTTGACG
>Ga0155162_121_pt3 | contig 19775 bp, 18 predicted proteins | sample RifCSPhighO2_01_FD_106130 | JGI IMG/M metagenome (GOLD analysis project Ga0155162, IMG submission 106130) | Candidatus Gottesmanbacteria bacterium RIFCSPHIGHO2_01_FULL_42_12
AAACCGGGGAACCCGGGGTAACAAAATTTGTCGGCGAGTCATCAATTATCGATGATGCCGACATTTGATTTTTTTCCAGAGCGGCGGCATAGGTGACAACTTTTATTGATGACCCGGGACTTCGTTCCGCCAGGGTTACGTTGACGTTCCCATCACGGTCTTTATCAAAGTAATTTTTTGATCCAATCATGGCCAGAATTTCGCCGGTTTTTGGGTCGGAAACTACCACCGCTCCGTTGCCGACATTTAGGTAACTTTGCTTATCTACCCCTTCGCGCACGAGTTTTGCGACCATCTCGTAAGTCTCAAGATCAAGAGTTGTGATAACTTCCAGACCTCCTTGTTCTACGGTCTTTATCCCATACTTTTGAATCAATAAATCCTTAACATACATGACAAAGTGAGGGGCCTTGATGGAAGTCTGAGCCCCAACATAATTTAATGGTTCTTTTTTTGCTTTTTCCTCTTCGTCAAATGTGATATATCCTTGGTCTCTCATCGCTTGCAAAACACCGGCCTGCCTTTCTTTAGCGAGTTCCGGATGGGAACCCAGAGGAGAGTAAACTGTGGGGGCTGACGGTAGACCGGCAAGTAAAGCGGTTTCGGCAAGGGTCAAATCCTTTGCTGATTTACCAAAATAAGTTTTGGCGGCCGCTTCAATACCATAGGCCGAGCCACCGTAGGGGATATTATTTACATACATCTCCAGAATTTCTGTTTTTGAATAAATAAACTCAGCCCAAAATGACAAGACCAACTCTTTAATTTTTCGACTTACAGTCCGTTCCGGAGAAAGGAGCGAGAATTTAACCAGTTGTTGGGTAATAGTTGAACCCCCCTGAACGGGTTCACCGTTAAAATTGGCGATGGCCGCTCTGACAATAGCTCCGGGGTCAAAACCTAAATGCTGATAAAAATTTTTGTCTTCAATGGCAATGTGTGCCATGGGAAGGTAACTTGGAAGGTCGCTGAGTTTGACCGGAGTCCGATTTTGACCGGTGTAAATTTCATAGAGCAAATTCTTGTTGCGGTCAAAAATCTTGGTGGTCACAGGATAGTTGCCGTTTTGAAGTGACAGCGGGTGAGGGAGAGTTCTTAGAAAATTATAAGTTTCATAAGGGGCAAAAATAAAGATGACACAAAAGAAAAACCCTAAAGCAAAAATTGAGAGCCGGGAACTGAAAAGTGAAAACTGCGGTTTTGGAGGACGGAAATTTGAGATCCGACGCCTTTTAATATTTGGCAGTTTTATTAACTTAATAAACCAGGTTACGGTCTCGACAAAACCGTCGACGAGATGGTAAAAATTAGAGATTAATTTTTTTATTTGGTCAAAAGTCCAGACAAGAGTCCAAAGAAGAACCTTAAAGAAAAAGACAATCGGGCTGCCAAAGAGTCTAAAAAATGCCGCAAAATTTTCTAAAAGCTGCCCCCTCTTAGCCGTCATTTAGGAGATTATGTCACATGATTTTATCTTTGATAACCCCCCAAAGATTGGGGTTATACCCTTCGTAACCCAAGGCCCAGATAGCCATTCCCCCGAGGTCCGCTTGGTTAATAAGGTCGAGTTTGAGGCCTATAGACCGTTCATTCTCAAACCATACCTGGCGCCATGTTTGACTCCCTGCATCAAAGTAGGAAATCCATGGGGTCTTTGAAAGATCATCAAAAACTACCGTTGCCCCTGTCTCCTTTATTGTCTCGACGGTTCTCTTAATTGTCGATAAGGCCGGTCCGAAACTGGAATTGTTAAGAGTGAATGAGTAAGGTTTATTATCAACAGTCGGCCATTCGTATCCGTAAAATGGAACCCCCAAAACTATTTTTTGGGCCGGGGCATTTTTTAAATAGTCGATCATGGTGGTGTAGACGTCATACTCAAATTTTTCGCGACCAAATAGTGGCGCCACCGGTCCCGAACTGGCTGACGGGAGGCGCGTAAAATCATAAGCCATCACAATTATATAATCAGCCGCTTTTCCAATTTCAGCGATGTTATAAATTCGTGATTTCCAGACGGCATCTGAAAGAGTGGCAACCGAGACGGTCCCTCCCGTTTTGTGAACGGCATCCGCCGCTTCCTGGATAAACTTTGTATAATTTTGTGATAAATTTCCCGGCGGAACCCCTACATATTCAAAATCAACGTTTAATTCGGTAAAGTTATTTTCTGCCATTATTTTTATGGTGTTGTCGATAACTCTCCTCCGTTTTGCCTGATTGTTGATTACAGCCTCGATATCGGCCTGTTTCATACAGGCAATTGTCAATCCCTGAGCTTTCCCGACTTTTGGAGCACTCTTGAGACGGGAGTAACCAGGCTCGGATTTATCAAATTCTCCGGTGGCTTTGACCGTTAAGGAGAAGTAATACACCACATCCACGTTGTCATAGTGTTTAGTGTTCAGATCTTTCAAATTCCAGAAAGGTAGAAACCCAAATATTTTTTTTGGAGTGGTTTGGGCCGCCAAGACCTGGTCTCCTCGTTTTGTCCCCAGTGGGGAGAGAAAGCCGGAATCTTTATTTTTTAATCTCAGGCCGGCAACCGTTAAGGCGACGGTGACAAAGTAAACCACAAATCCCGCCACAATAATTTTCTTCACAGAAAGATTGTAACATGAAGAAGAGCCTTAAAGAGGACAATCGACACAAAAGTCTTTTTGAAAAGGATCGGAAATAACCAGATGATCTTCTTCCTGGACCTGGTCCGGCTGGAAATTTCCGGTGGCCGGCTTGTGAGTGTCTTTAAAAACCCAAATTTTTCTTTTTTGTTCCCAAACGGTGTCTTTTTCCCGCGGCAGAAAACCTTTGATAAAATATTCACCTCTCACCGGACAACCATGATCGGGGAGTAACCCCGAGAGGGCACAAACTTCCATAAAAATTACATTTTCCGGTTTCTGCGGCCATTCGGGGGAAAGGTCTTTGAGAGTATATTTCATGATCTTATTCCATATAGGGGCTGCCCCGGTGTTACCGGATTCCAATGATGGACTCATTGCCGAGTTGTCATTGTTCCCGACCCATACTGCCGTCAACCGTGATGGGGTGTAACCAATGGTCCAATTATCCCGTTTATCCTCCGTCGTGCCGGTTTTTACAGAGACCACCTTTCCCGGAATATTAAGGACCGACCCGGCGCCAAAGGTCATGGTTCTTGAGGAATCGTCAAGTAAAATGTGGGAGACTAAAAAGGTCACCTCAGAAGGGAGGACCCAGTCATCATAAGGAATATATGGTTGGGATCCGTCCCACGATTTTTGAAATCTGGAGTTTAGAACCTGAGGCTTAGTAGAATTATCTTCTAAGATTTTACCATTCCCATCCTCAACCTTTAAGATTGGCAATAAATCCTGTCTCCGTCCGCCGTTTGCAAATACTCCAAAAGCAGTTGACAGATCTGCCATTGTTGTCTCCCCGCCGCCTAAAGTCAAAGAATAACCGTAACGATTAGGATCTTCATCCAGAGTTCTAAGACCCATTGCCGAAGCAGTGGCAATAAAATCCTCGACTTTATTTATGGCCAATATTTTGACGGCGGGAATATTAAGAGAGTTTCCCAAGGCAAACCTGGTTTGAACCACTCCGTGAAATTTACCGTCATAATTTTGCGGACAGTAACTTTTTCCATTAAATGGCGGAAAACAGTATCGCCCGTCAATCCAGGCAGTGGCCGGGGTAACCAGCCCCTTGAGAAACCCTAAGGCGTAGTTTAGCGGCTTTATTGCCGACCCGGGGCTACGGTTTGCAAAAACAACATTAACTGATCCTGACTCAGTGGAAAAATAATCCCGGCTTCCGATCATGGCCAGGATTTCACCGGTTCCGGGATTTGTGACCAGAGCAGCTCCATTTCCGACTTTTAAGTTTTTTTGTCTGGCCGTTTCGGAGGCGACTGTGATTTGGGCAAAACTTTGCAGGTCAAAGTCAAGGGTCGTTGTCACTTTCAGTCCACCCCAATCGACCATCTGTTCCCCATATTTTTTCACCAACTGCTCCTTAACTAACATGACAAAATGGGGGGCAAGAATGGGATCTCTTTGCGTATTAAAAGTTAGAGGTTCGGCAGCGGATTTGTCGGCCTCATCTTTACTAATAAATCCATTTTCCGCCATGAGATTTAAAACCTCCACCTGGCGCTTCTTAGCCCGGGAGGGATCGGTTCCAAGAGGAGAATAATAAGTGGGCGCGGGGGTTATCCCCGCAAGAAGTGCCGACTCGGCAAGACTCAAATCCTTGGCATGTTTCCCAAAGTAAATTCTGGCCGCTTCCTCGGCGCCGTAGGCGGTGCCACCATAGGGGATCTGATTTAAGTACATTTCCAAGATTTTGTCCTTGGGATAAATTCGTTCGGTCCAAAAGGCCAAAACGATTTCCTTAATTTTTCGGGGCAAAGTTCTCTCCGGTGAAAGTAGGGCGGATTTGACCAATTGCTGAGTCAGTGTTGATCCCCCCTGGACGTTTCGATAAAAAATCATATCGCGGGCCGCCCTTAAAATTCCCCCGACGAAATTAATACCGCCATGCCTGTAAAAATCCTTGTCCTCGGAAGCAATTGTCGCTTTTTGCAAAGCCTGGGGGATGTCTCCTATAGGGATATAGGTTCGGTTCTCGCTCGTAAACACGGAATAAAGGAGTTTCCCGTTTCGATCATATATCTTGGTACTTTGTACCGGGTTGGCCAAACTGTTGGGGGAAGGCAGATCTTTCAAAATAAATATCGAGAAAATTAGAAACAAGATTACGGCAATAAATATCCCCGCAATGACGAGTTGTCCTCTGCTTAGATTACGACTCCTATTAACTTTATTAGTTTCATTTTTTTTCCGCTTTTTGGCCATGGAGAAATTATACAACTTCTGGTAACGTAGATTTATTATGGCTGTAACGAGAGTTGCCTTCCTGGGGTATGCGGATGCTAAGCCGGGCGATGTAGATTTTGAAGAGGCGAAAAAGACTGCCCAAATTCTTGCCAAAAACGGTTATACAATTGTTAACGGTGGCGGACCGGGGGTCATGAAAGCCGCGACTGACGGAGCTCATGCCGCCGGCGGTAAAACCATCGGAGTAACCTATTATCCACTGGATCGAGTGCCAAATTTCGAGGGGCGGGATCCCGAGAATAAGTTTGATCAAGAGGTGGTAACACAAAACTATATCGAAAGAACCGTGAAACTTTTGGAAATGGCAGATGTCTATCTTCTTTTTAATGGTGGCACCGGGACGATATCTGAATTTGGGATGGCCTGGGGCTTGGCCCGGATTCATTTTGGTCACCATAAGCCCTTAATTCTTTTTGGAGCTTGGTGGCATGATGTTATTGAAGCCATCGGAAAATCCATGCTTCTTCGCCCCGAGGAGTTAAAGGTTTACCACATTGTGACAACACCTGAGGAGGTTTTGATAAAAATAAAATCATTAGAAGACAATGGAGATTGAGAAAATCTATATCGGCGGGTGGTTTCAGCGAACAACTCTGCATTTAACCGAGGTCTATGATTTTCTTCATAATGGCCGCTCAGACCTGGGCTTCCCCCTCGATGATCTTCTAAAGATGCGCGATAGTTTGAATCTAGAATCGGTTGAGCGGGTCAATTGGTTACTTGAGTATATCAGCGTCAAAAATAAAAAGCTCAACTGGCGCATGTACGAAGACGGACTCATCGTTTTGGAAAGAGACTACAGCGGGAGCATTAAAGACGATTTTTACGACCTGGAAGATTACTATGACCGGACTCTTTCTCCGGCGATTTCATATATTTTTAGTAAAGGGGCGCCAGTTCCCAAAGAGTTGGCCAATATAAAAACCCTGCTTCCCTTTATTGTCGTTGTCAAAAAAGCTCAAAAAGAGGAAGTCGAGAATTTTTTTGCCCAGTTTGGAGAAAATGTTTATTCCCGTGTTCAGGAAGAGGGTCTGACAATCTATAAAAGTCCGAAAATTATTCTTCTTATAGCCACAAAGAAAGACATGGAATTACGAAATCTCATTGAGTCACAAATATTTTTTCGGGAGTTTAAAACCCAACTGCACAAATATTTAAATATCCATCGGCTTATCTGGGACGAGATTGCGCAAATAAAAGAACGGGGTGTCATAAAGGGGCGAGAGGCTAAAACTTTTAAAGCTAAACTTGATCAGTATCAAAAGACGGTAGAGCTTATAACCAGCCGGATTGATCAGATGGATACTTATCTTAAGACTCGGGCAAAAATCTCGGCCTCCGGAAAATCCGCCAATCTCTTGGAGAAGGCCTTTTTGTATAAATTTGAGACCCTGGAGAACACATTAAACTATGTCAAGGATCTTTGGAAGATGACAGAGAAGTACTTAATTTCGGCCAATAAAATATTTACTGATATTCAAACTGAAAGCACTAAGACGGCCATATCATCCTTACAGCTTATAACGACCCTGGGAGTTATGGCGGCCATTATTAGCTATTTAGGAAGAGACAAACTGCCTGCGGTTACCTTGGAGGGGGTAGTCTTTTTAAGCGTGTTGGTATTTATTACCTGGCTGGCCAATTATCTCGTTAACAAAGTTTTTAGTGAGAGAGATTACCAAATTCGTCAAAAAAGAGAGGGGTTTGATGTCTGATTCAATGTCCGGGATGACTTTACTTGCGAGGGGAACCCGGGTAATATGAATGTATGGATAAGTTTGATGTCGCCTGTCTTGGTGATGCTACTCAGGATTTATTCTTCTTCATCGATGACGCTTCCGTTTTTTGTGATTTGGACACTGCCGTTTGCGAGTTAACCCTAAGATACGCCCAAAAAATATCGGTTAATAAATTTGCCAGAAGTGTTGGTGGTAATGCCGCCAATGTTTCCGTCGGTCTGACAAGACTAGGTTTAAACGTGGCCTTGGTAACGGCTTTAGGAAATTGTGGGACGGGGGAATGGATTAAACAGGAACTAGAAAAGGAGAAGGTTAGTCTTGATTTTGTTAAAACTGATTTGGATCGTGACAGTAATATTTCGGCCATTCTTGTCTATAAGGGAGAGAGAACCATTCTAAGTTATCACGGTGATGGAGGAGATCGGCCGGAGATAGTCCCACCGGCAAACTGGTTGTATGTTTCCCGTTCGGCCGGGCGAAACTCCGGGGAACTTTTTGCCGTGGCCATTGGTCTTAAAAAGACCGATGAGAGCCTGAAAATTGCTTTCAATCCTTCGGAAAAAGATTTAAAAATTCCTCCAGAAAACCTTGACGTCCTTTTAAAGATAACAGATGTTCTCATCTTAAATAGGGATGAAGGGATGACCTTGATTGGGGAGAAGTTTTCTCAACTGACAAACGGTGAGCTTTCCTGGGCCGACGGGCTGCGGTTTATTGCCGAAGAGATTTCAAAAAAGGGGCCGAAAATAGTAGCCATAACTGACGGATCAATGGGGGCGGTTGTGTTAAAAGAGCAGGATTTTTGCTGTCAGATGGCCAAACCAGCTAACGTCGTGGAGACGACCGGAGCCGGAGACGCCTTTTTTTCCGGATTTTTAGCGGCTCAAGTTTATAGTCTTGACCTTAAAACCTCACTTAAATGGGGAATTGCCAATAGCGCCGGGGCAGTTTCTCAAATTGGCGGGGTCAAAGGCCTGCTTACAAAAAATGAAATTAGCTGATTATCTAACCACCGGAAAAAGGGAGAAATTTGCCTTAGGGGCATTTAACGCCGGTAACCTAGAGACTTTGAAAGCCATTGCTATGGCGGTCGGCACCTTAAAGTCACCGGTTATTATTGAAGTGTCCCCCGGAGAAGAGAAATATTTAGGTTTGCAAAACTTTAGTTCTCTTGTTAACAATCTAAAAGAAGAATATGGAGTAGAAATATTTCTCAATTTAGATCATGGGGAGGATATAGACATAATAAAGGATTCAATAGAGCTGGGGTTTGACTTAGTTCATTTTGACGGGTCAAAACTCCCACTGGAGGAAAATATTCGTCTGGCAACTGAAGTAGTCGAGATGGCCCATAATAAAGGAGTTATGGTCGAAGGAGAAATAGATCATTTTCCCGGAGCCAGCGAAAGACATCACGACGAAAAGACCCAGGATTGGCAAAAAATTTATACTGATCCCGAAAAAGCTCGGGAATTTGTCGAAAAAACGGGGGTGGACATTTTAGCTGTGTTTATCGGAAATGCTCATGGGGTTTACGATAATGAAGAAAAGCTAAATATCTCTAAACTAAAAGAAATAAAAACCGTTCTCCAAAAAACCTTTTTTTCGCTCCATGGCGGGTCAGGAGTCGCTGTCGAAGATGTGCGGGCCGCAATTGACAATGGGATTGTCAAAGTAAATATTAATACCGATATGCGGATGGCCTACCGGGAAACATTGGAAAATGTTTTAAGAGGCAGTCCTGATGAGGTCGCTATGTATAAACTTATGCCGCCGGTTATTGAAGCCGTAGAAAAAGTGGTGGAGGAAAAAATCCTTCTCTTCGGCAGCTCTGGTAACTTGTGATAGACTAATTTTGTGATCAACCTGCCTGTAATTGATGAAGCAATTAAAAATAAAAGGGTCCTTGTGAGAGGGGACATTGATGTTCCCGTTGACGATTACGCCCGGCTTGAAGCCATAAAACCCACGATCGATTACCTCAGAGACCATGGCAATGTGGTTATTTTGTGCGGGCATCTTGGCCGCCCGATAGGCGATTATGAAGAGAGATTTTCTGTTAAAAGGGTGGCTCATTGGTTTGCCAATAAAGAGGTAAATCCCAGTTGGATTGAAGGCCGATTCCGCGGGTTTGAAGTTGACAGGAATTTTATTGTCCTTGAGAATCTGCGGTTTTATCCCGAAGAAGAAAAAAACGATTCCGGGTTTGCACGCGAAATCGCGGACCTTGCGGAAGTTTATGTTAATGAAGCCTTTGCCACATCAGAACGAGCCCATGCTTCCATTGTTGGGGTTCCTAAGTTTCTTCCTCACTTTGCCGGTTTCCAATTAGCCAAAGAGGTGGAGATGCTGTCTAAAATTACTAATAATCCCCGTCGACCGGTTTTGGCCATTATCGGGGGAGCCAAAATTGAAACAAAAGCCCCGGTTATCTCGGCCATGGAAAAACTGGCCGACAAAATTATTGTCGGAGGAAAAATTGTCACTGAAGTCTTTCACTATTCACTGGATCGGGAAAAAGTGTTTGCCCTACCATTAACAGAGGATTTTAAAGATATCTTTCCTCAGGCTATTTCTGATATGGAAGCAGATTTTTTATTGGCTGATACTATTATATGGAATGGACCATTTGGAGCAATTGAAGAAGATCAGTGGCAGGCAGGCACCAAAAAGGTGGCTGAGCTCATCTTAAAAAATAAAAAGGCATATAAAGTTGTGGGGGGAGGAGATACTGTTGATTTTTTACGCAAATTGGGGATAACTGACCAATTTGACTGGGTTTCAACCGGCGGTGGAAGTATGATAAACTTTTTATCAGGGGGAAAACTACCGGGAATAGAAGCGCTTCAATGACAAAGATTGACCAAAAGCTAGAATTTCCAAAAGGCTTTTTGTGGGGGACGGCGACGGCAGCGCATCAAATTGAAGGTAATAATATCAATAGTGATTGGTGGGAGTGGGAACAGCAAGGTAAAGTCAAAGAAAAATCGGGAAATGCGTGCGATAGCTGGAATCGGTGGAAAGAGGATGTTGATTTAGCTAAGTCAATAAATAATAACGCCTGCCGTTTCTCCATAGAATGGTCTCGTATCGAACCCGAAGAAGGAAAGTTTAATGCTGATGCAATTAAACATTATTCGGACCAAATAAAATATTTTCATAAATTAGGAATAAAAGTTGTTTTAACACTGTGGCACTTTGTCTCTCCAAACTGGTTTTCTCATAAGGGTAATTTTTATAACTACAGAAATCTCAAATACTACTATCGATATGTCCAATTTGTTTTAGATAATTTAGAAGAATATCCGGATTACTGGATCACTCTAAATGAACCTAACAGTTTTGCGAGCTATGCCCTTCTTAGAGGCGAATGGGCCCCGGGTAAAAAAGGGATCTTTCTTGCCACAGTTGCGTATATAGGGATCTTCATCGCTCATGCAAAAGCTTATGATCTAATTCATCAAAAAATAATGGATGCCAAAGTGAGCCTTTGTCCTCAGATTATTTTTTGTAAATCTGTCTCCAATAATTGGTTCTTAAAATTTTGGGAAAAGATGTCTGACTTTCTGGTTAATTGGCCAGTATACCTGTTGTTAATCAAAAAAATGGACTATATAGCCATAAACTATTATGTCCTTCATTTAATAAATTTTAGAAATCTTATTCCCAAAATTGGTGCTCCGGAGCATACTTTCCAAATGATGATGGGCGAAGCCACCGACTTGGGTTGGCCAATATACCCGCAAGGACTATATGAATTTTTATTAAAAATTAAAAAGTTTAATCTTCCTGTTTTAATAACAGAAAACGGAATTGCCGACGCCACAGACTCTAAAAGAGAAAAATATATTTCTGATCATCTGGAAAATATCCACGAAGCCATAAAGGAGGGTGTTAAGGTTGAGGGCTATTTCCACTGGTCATTATATGACAATTTTGAATGGTCAATGGGTTACATGCCCAAGTTTGGTCTTTTCGAGACAGATTTTACTACCTACGAGAGAAAGCCTCGAAAAAGTGCCGCTTTTTACGCCAAAATTTGTAAAGATAATTGCCTTAGTATTTAATTGAATGATAAGATAAGAATATGATAAAAGTCGCCATTAATGGTTACGGACGCATTGGTCGGGTGGCTCATCGGGTCATCTTGGATCGATTTGCCGATCAAATTGAGATTGTGGCGATAAACGGGGGTAGTTCTACCGATATCGGCGGGTGGGCTTACCTTTTAAAATATGATACCGCTTACGGACCAATCAAAAACACAGCAGTAAGCAGTGAGCAGTTAGCAGTTAGTGAGACAATACCGAAACAGATTGGGAATCTTATTGTCAATGATAAAAAAATTCCATTCTATAGTGAGAAGAACCCCGAGGTCTTACCATGGAAACAACTTGGAGTTGATGTAGTCATTGAGTGCACCGGGAATTTATTAACCGAGGAAAAAATCAAAATCCATCTTGCTGTCGGGGCAAAAAAGGTAGTGCTGTCTGCTCCCGCCAAGGACTCAACCATTAAAACATATGTTTTGGAAGTTAACTTGGAAAATACTCCCTCAGAAAATATTATCTCTAATGCCTCCTGTACCACAAATTGTATTGCTCCGGTAGCTCAGATTATGGTTTCTAAGTTCGGCGTCTATAAAGCCATGATGACGACAATGCATGCTTATACTTCTGACCAACGGCTTCAGGATGGCGGGCATAAGGATTACCGACGGGCAAGGGCTGCTGCTTCCAATATTGTCCCCACATCAACAGGCGCCGCCAAAGCGGCTGCCGAGACCGTCCCAGAGCTTAAGGGTCTATTTACCGGTATTGCCGTCCGGGTTCCGGTACTTGTTGGCTCCCTGTCAGATTTTACTTTTCATCTTAAAAGAAACACTTCCATTGAGGAGGTTAACGCTGTCTTAAAAGAAGAAGCTCAATCGGTTAGATACCAACATATTCTTGAAACAACGACCGAACCGCTCGTTTCCTCCGATATTGTTGGAAATCCCCATTCTGCAATTGTTGATCTCTCTTTGACACAGGTTGCCGGGGGCGATATGGTCAAAATTTTTGCCTGGTACGATAATGAATGGGGATATGTCAACCGGTTGGTTGAGGAAGTCATAATGGTAGGGCAGAAGTAAAGAGATGACAACCCCCCCAAAATACTTTCTGGAGAGGTTGATGAGTTTACCGCATCGGGGGAACGGCACTTTGGAAATTGATCAGGCCGCACAAATAATATTTGATGAATACCTTCAAATGGGACTTACCCCGCGTATTTCGGAATTTAAGACCGGGGAAATATCATGGTTTAAAGAATCAACTGCCATTATTTTTGTTCTATTGGCTTTGGGCTCAGGTTTTATGGGGGCCTTCCTGCTGTCAGTAATACTTTTTATTTTGGGCGTGTCTCTTTTTCCCGAGTTTCCGTACCATTGGAAGAAATTTATTCTATTGGTCGGGTCCTGCCGGGAAAAAGATGTCTTCGCCCAGGTTTTACCCAAGAACAGACCGTATAAAAAAACAATTGTAATTTTTGGCCATTATGACACCCCAAAAGAATGTCGAGGTCTAAGTCTCCTCAAGGTTTTTGTCCATACCAAACTGGGAAACCGGATGGCCACGGACTCCAGGCACATGCTCCCTTTTCTTCGCAGCCCGCTGTTTTTACTAAATGTGGCCACGGTCCTGGTTGTTCCGTCCCTTCTTATTCGGGAGCTGTCAGTCTTTCACATAATAGCCGTGGCGTTCTCTGTCCCGGTCTTGGTATTGTATCTTTACCAGTTTCTGGAAACAGCTATGGCTTCGGCTGTTCCGGGGGCGTTTGACAACGGAACCGGGGCCGCCACCGTTTTATCTTTGGCCGATTATTTTTCCAAGAACCCTCTGGAAAATACCAGAATAATATTTCTCAACAATGCTGCTGAGGAAGGTTACATCGACGGTTTTGATGAGTTTTTGAAAATGGCTAATATCGACAAAGAAACAACGGCTTTTATTAACCTGGAAAGCATCGGCGCAAAATATTTATGTGAAGGCTATGGGGAGGCAAGTTCCTTCCTGGGCCTGGCTTATTATTACGACTCGAGACTGGCAACTCTTGTTAAAAAGCATGTGGATAATAACAGTGCGGCCTTTCCTGTCAAGGAATATTTTGTCCCCCTGTCCGGAGACGGGATGGTGCTCCTCTCAAAGAAATGCCGGATGGCGACAACCTTAATGTCTGTTAACAAGGGTGGTTTTGTTGATCAGTACCATCAAATGGACGACACGATGGATAAAATTCATTTTGAAACACTGGTCAAATGCCGGGATTTTGTCGCCGCCCTGGTAAAAGAGTTGGACAAAGAAAATTTTTAATCCCGCTCTAATCTTGACTTTAAGCCCGGGCGCGATATGATTAGAAAGGTGGGAAAAATAATTTCGCTAATAATTCTCCTCTTTGTATTGTCTTTTGCCGTGTCCTCTCCTGTTTCTGCAGAAATTAGTACTAATTCAGCCAAATATGATTTACCGTACCCGGGGATTTTACCCGATTCACCTCTATGGCCTATTAAAGACCTGCGCGATAAGTTAATCGGTTTGGTTGTTTTTGATCCGGTTATCAAAGGCCAGTACGAACTGCGGCTGGCAGATAAGAAACTGGCGATGGCCCAGGTACTTATAAATACCGGTAAGGGGGAACTCGGAGAAAAAGTTTTGATTTGGGCATCTGATGGCTATGATCGGGCAATAGACCGGGCAGAGGAATCTAAGCTTAAAAAGCTAAATTATGAAACCCTGGCCTCTCGGTTGTCACTGTTTGCTGCCAAGTACGCCGAGGTTTCCGGACTTTCCAAACCGACAGAACGGATAAGAAAATTATTTATCGAGAATATTACTAATCCATAATTACCAACCTAAATTCGTTTTGAGTCTCTGATCCAGTTTGTCTCCTTAATTGGTAGTTGACCAATGATTGACCAAATTTTATATTGACTCATGTCGCCAAAATATGGCATATGTCACACCCACCAAAATTGATGAACCAATTCCGCGCCTTGTGCGGCGGGGAAGACCATATAAAAAAACAAAGATTATGACTGAAAATAAAAATAACCAAAACAACGTCATTGTCCCTCCGATGCCAAAAGATTTACCAGCCGGGGTGTGGTCAGAGCAATCGGTAAAGGTCTTGAAAGAACGTTATCTTCTTAAGAATGGATTAGGGGAGATTATTGAGACTCCGGATGAAATGTGTTGGCGGGTGGCATGGGATATCGCTTCGGCAGAAGTAAACTACGGGAAAAAGTATGAAGAGATTGTGCAGTTTGCCAGGGAGTATTATTTAATGATGTCTTCGCATGATTTTCTTCCAAATTCTCCCACTCTGGCCAATGCCGGTAAAGGGAACGGTCTGCAATACAGTGCCTGCTTTGTTTTACCTATTGATGATTCTATTGAGGGAATTTTTGACGGGATTAAATGGCAGGCTTTAATTCATAAATCCGGGGGAGGGACAGGGTTTTCCTTCTCTCGTTTACGGCATTCCGGGGCAATTGTCGGTTCCACAAAAGGGGTGGCCTCCGGCCCGGTGTCATTTATGAGGGTTTATGATGCCGCGACCGAACAGGTCAAACAAGGGGGAATGCGTCGTGGGGCGAATATGGGGATTCTTCGTGTTGACCACCCGGACATCATGGAATTTATTCACTGCAAAGACAAGGGCGGGATTACAAATTTCAACATATCCGTGGCCGCTACTGACAAATTTATGGACGCCTATTTTAAAGGTGAAGAATACGACCTGACAGATCCTAAAACTCACGAAGTAGTGAGGAAAATGGATGCCAGAAAAGTAATGGACGAGATTGCCATTGGTGCGTGGACAACCGGGGATCCAGGCATGATTTTTATCGACAAGGTGAATGTAGGGTCGGCGAACCCTGTCCCTCGGCTTGGTCCGGTTGAAGCGACCAATCCTTGCGGTGAACAACCTTTGTACCCGTTTGATGCCTGTAACCTAGGCAGTATCTTTCTAACGTACTTCGTACGAGATGGCGAAATCGATTGGAAAAAACTAGGAAAGACCGTCTCGCTGGCAGTACGGTTTCTCGACTCAGTCATTGAAAAAAATCCCTTTCCTTTGCTGCAGATTAAAGAGACAGTGACAAATATAAGAAGAATTGGTTTGGGAGTCGGCGGCTGGGCCGACATGTTGGCATTGCTTGGGATTTCTTACAACAGTGAAGAAGCTTTACAACTTGGGGAGAAGGTCATGAAGTTTGTTAATGATAAAGGGCATGAAGCCTCGATGGAGCTTGCTCAAGAGCGCGGACCGTTCCCCATGTTTTCTGACAGTATTTACAAAGACTCGAGCCCAATACGAAACGCCACTGTGACAACGATTGCCCCGACCGGGACGATTGGGATTATTGCCAATTCTTCAACCGGGGTTGAACCGTTTTTTGCCGTGGCGTTTAAACACTACGTCAAAACCAATGCCATTGAACGCACGATGTTCTTTCTTAATCCGGTCTTTGAAAAAATGGCACAGGGGGAGCCCTGGTATACCGATGAGGTAAAGGAAAAGATTGCCTCTTCGGGGTCAATTGCCCATATTGACGAAATTCCGGAAAAATACAAAAAGGCCTTTGTCACAGCCCATGACATTGAACCGGAGTGGCACGTAAAGATGCAGGCTGCTTTTCAAAAGTACACAGATAACGCCGTTTCTAAAACTATTAATTTACCAAACACAGCAACTGTCGAAGATATTAAAAAGGCCTACCTTCTGGCTTATCAAACCGGTTGTAAAGGCATAACTGTCTATCGAGACGGGTGCAAGGACGTTCAGGTATTAAATGTTGGTATCAAAATCCCCCCCGCAACCGAGAGTCTTCCTCAATCTACAGTTATCAAACTTCAGCCAAGGCCGACCCGGGTGGAGGGAGCAACTTACCGGATAGAAACACCGCTTGGGACCGCGTTTATAACCGTTAATCATGACGAAAATAATGACCCCTTTGAAGTTTTTATAAACATTGGCAGAGCCGGATCAGAGGTGGCCGCGATGGCCGAGGCTTTGGGTCGGCTTATTTCTACCACTCTTCGATTTGGCAACCACTTACCGGCTAAAGGGAGAGCATTGGAAATTGTCGAGCAGCTGTCGGGAATTGGGGGGGCGAGCGTGGTGGGTTTTGGTCCTAACAAAGTGAGAAGTTTGCCGGATGCGGTAGCTAAGGCAATTGCCATGCACTGCGGCATTAAAAAAGAGAAACCGGAAGTGAAATTCGAAGAAAAATCTACTGACGTCGTGACCACAGTTTCCAATACACCGGTACCCAAAAGACGTGACCTTTGTCCGACTTGTGGAGCGGCCGCTTTTGTTTTGGAAGAAGGTTGTTCCAAATGCTATGCCTGCGGGTATAGTAAGTGTTAAATTAATGAATTATCAAATAATAAAAGACGGACAAGTAATCGAAAGGGGTTCGGCGTGTCCAGGGCTGACAATAGAATCAGGCGCCACATCATTTAAAATCACTGGTCGCAGAGATGGATTTTTTGATGTATTAGAGACAGTACGAACTGATCGCGGACCGCATATAAGATTAAACGTCTTAGGGTTACATATTGATTCTCCATTATTTGGTCATCGGACTGAATTTCACAATTTGGGAGTTTTTGATGAGGTTAACTTAGGAGACGGAAGACAGGTTGTGGCTGTCCGTAACCAATAAACTAATAGTGTTTCATTTACTATGCCTGCGGATACTCAAAATGCTAATGACTCTAAACCAACGCAACCGTGCCCTGTCTGTGGGGAACCGATTGGAATAGTTGCCGGTTCAAAAGAAGCCATTTGCCCCAACTGCGGTTTTAAAGATCCCTGCTGCGAGTAAATATTATTTTAAGTGCGTCTCCAGTTCTTTTTTCATCTGGTATTCACTGGTGATATCTTTGGAGTAAGCTAAAAAGCGCAAAAACATCCCAGTGTCCACCTTTTTTAGCTTATTTAATACAATGTCCCCAATATCTTCAGAGTTAATCCGTTTTCGCTTTAAAAACAAGAGCTCTCGTTCCACTTCAAGGGTAGTCCTGTCAACCTTTTTTGCCCGATTATTGGTTTTAGATATTGTTGCCCGGTAGATACCTGTGTACAACTTCATGTGATTGTACATTTCCGGCTGACCGGATTTTTTAATAACTACGAGGTGCGAAAGGTCAATGACTTCATGCGTTGTAAACACGGCTTTGCAGTTAACACATCGCCGCCGCCGCCAAATTTGCGCGTTTTCTTTAGTCGGGCGGGAATTTGTGACAACAGTCACGGGTTTATGACAGTATGGGCATTCCATATCAATATCTTGATACCTTATTAGTATATTACTAATTTATTAGCTTGAAAAACAAGATCATATCTCTAAAGTTGTATCTACAAGCCGTACTATCAATATATTGCCATGCTGTTAAAGTAAAAGCATATAAAGCCCTGATGGCGTCAGGAATTCCTTGTGACTATGTTGGGTCGACATCTTTAGATCGATCCCCGGTCTTATCCTGGCATTTTAACGAATACTCTGGGGTGGATGAAATAACCAGGTTTATTAAACGTTGGAAAAAATAATAAGATGACACATGCAATTTACGGTCATGAAGCCCTACTTATTGAGCAGGGAATTAGAGATCTTGTCAGTAAAGTGTCGGATCCCATTGTCTTGGCTAGGTTTTTAAACAGATACGAGTTATCCCAACCGGAGGCATATCTGATTTGCGAGTTTGAATTTAAGAGAATTGCTGATGACAAATTAATTAACCGCGTAACCCGTGCACGTCATTTATTAAGACAGCTTGAGGAATTAAAAAATGGATAATAAAGTTACCATCAGTCAATTAAAGTTATTGTTTGAAGAGACAGGTAGAGTTCGAAAATGGATTGGTACCCCACGGGACTTGGCCATATCTGTTTCTATAGAATCGGCCGAACTTTTAGAACATTTTCAATGGGGCCCAGTTGTTAAAAATAAAGAAGATTTAGCCTTGGAAATTGCTGATGTTTGCTTCTATTTATTTGAATTATCCAGGGTTTTAGACATTGATATCTCTGACGCGATAAATAAAAAGATTGTAAAAATAAATCAAAAATATCCCGTAGATAAAATTTTAAAATATGGTGAAGATTTCTATAATCAGCAGAAGAAAAATACCGGGAAAATAAACTAAATTAATTCAAACTCAAAAATTAAAAACTCATCCAAATCTTTAATGGGGCGACTAAGGAAGGCATAATAACCGCTAAAAACCTGACGTTGGTGTTCTTTGTCCTGGTAAACTTCGTGTCCCTCTGTTGAAATTGGCAACTTCCCAAAAGTTGTTGGCCGGATACTTTTTACGATAGCTTTGCCAAAAGGTATCGTCTATCCATACTCCTTAATGCCGATAATTTGTCCTACCTTAAATTTTTTATATTTTTCATCAGCAAAGCGATAGGTCTTCCATTTTTTATGGTCTTTAATAAATTTAACCAGTTCCGAAGCAAAAGATTGTACTTGGTCAGAACGAAATGGATCGGGGGCTTTGTTAACAGATGTTTTCTTTGGGACCCTAAACACAGATATATTCTAACATGTTAGACTAAAGTGTGGTGTTTTTAACGGGAGCCATTCTTGGTTTTATCTTAAATTTTGTCTCACTTTATTTTCCATCCAGAAAGACAAAAGGAGGCCCGAAGAAGTTGTTGGGCAATCCAGGGTTTGTGATCGGAGACTTTATTTTAATTCCGCTTTTTTTTGGTCTTTCGGCAATTTTTCTTAAAGATAACTTTATGGCTCTTTCCTGGCCGTTGTTAATTTTTGCCTTTCCGGTCGTACTTGTTTACGGAAAACAATTCAACTTACTTAAAAAAGACTGGGTTTTCCATGGCTTGGTAGCCATGTTTTTAGTTGCCATTTTGTTACTGTCTCTAAAATTCCCTCCTTGGGCGATTCTTTTCGCCTTAATTCTTTTAATAAACCAATTACTGGGGGTGGTCTACCCAAAGAAAATTTAAGTTCCGGGATACTATTTTCCAAAAACAGCGGCAGGAAATCAAGTAGTTGATTAGGTGTGGGGAAAATGACATATTCTTAAGAAGTGGATATCCCACTTGGTCTTTCATTCGACGACGTTTTACTTATTCCGCAAAGATCGGAAATTACCTCCAGAGCCCACGTCTCTTTAAAAACCGGGATTGCCCCCAATTTCTTTTTGGATATGCCAATAATTTCTATCAACATGGATACCGTCACGGGCGTAGATATGGCCATAGCCATGGGACAAAATGGCGGTATTTCTTTTATGCCCCGTTTTGACAATCCGCAGGTACAGGCCTCAAAAATTGCTGAAGTTAAAAAAGCCGGGCAAAAAATTATTGCAGCCCTGGGACTTAGGGATGATTATTTAGAACGGGCTAAAATGTGTGTCAAAGCCGGGGCAGACGGTTTGACAGTGGATGTGGCCCACGGACATATGGAGAGTTGCCTAAAGATTACTACCCAGTTAAAAGAGAAATATAAATTGCCCATAATTTCCGGGGTGGTGGCCACATACGATGGCGCGTATGACCTATTTAAAGCCGGTGCGGACATGGTGCGGGTTGGGGTTGGTGCCGGAACAATTTGCGTTACCAGAATTGTGACCGGATGCGGGGTTCCTCAGATAACGGCAATATCCGATGCCGTTGCCGCCGCCAAAAAATTTAAAAATAAAACGGTTTTGGCTGATGGCGGGATTAAAAGTTCCGGCGATATTGTAAAGGCCCTGGCTGCCGGTGCAACCGCTGTTACTTTGGGATCACTTCTGGCCGGAACTGATGAAGCTCCGGGGGAAATTATTCAAAAAGACGGAGTCTATTACAAAGAATATAACGGTTCCACTTCAGTTAAAGAAAAAGAGAGACAGACTCAAAAGCACAATGGTCACAAACCCCATTTCAAACTTCACATCGAGGGGATTGAGGCAATGGTCAAGTATAAGGGGCCGGTTGCCGATGTTTTGCAGTCGCTTTTGGCCGGTGTAAAGTCAGGCTTTTCTTATTGCGGGGCAAAAAATATTGAGGAACTTCATAAAAATGCCCGGTTTATTCAAATTACCGGGGCTGGCCTTCGCGAATCTCACGCCCATGATGTAGAATTGGCCTGAAT
>Ga0155162_127_pt2 | contig 18920 bp, 23 predicted proteins | sample RifCSPhighO2_01_FD_106130 | JGI IMG/M metagenome (GOLD analysis project Ga0155162, IMG submission 106130) | Candidatus Gottesmanbacteria bacterium RIFCSPHIGHO2_01_FULL_42_12
GTTAAACTCTTAAATTAACCAACCCGTTACTTAATTTCTCTTCCCCTCTCCCCTATTGGAATTGGATATTTTCCGGAAAAACATGACGTACACAATTTTTTTTCAGGAATTCCCGTAGCCTTAATCGTTTTCTCATACGAGAGAAAACAAACCGAGTCAGCACCAATTTGTTTAGCAATCCCCTCCGCGTCAAACTTTGTGGCGATTAGCTCCGATTGAAATGGGGTGTCAATCCCATAAAAATCCGGGTAACGAAGAGGTGGCGAACTGACCAGAAAATGAACTTCTTTGGCCCCAGCTTTTCTGACCAACGTCACTATTTTTTTGGAAGTTGTTCCCCGGACGATAGAGTCATCAACCAGTATCACTCTCTTGCCTCTAAAAACCTCCGGGATTGGATTAAGTTTCAACTCCACATCCATATTGCGAAGTTTTTCTACCGGACGGATAAAAGTCCGGTGAATATACCGATTTTTCACCAGACCGTGGTCAAAAGGAATTCCGGATTGTTGTGCGTATCCCAAGGCCGCGGGAATGGCCGAATCGGGAACGGGAATGACGATATCGGCCTTGATTTTGTGTTCCATGGCCAAATACCGCCCAAACTGGCGCCGCACTTCATTGACACTTTTACCTAAAAGCTTACTGTCCGGCCGGGAAAAATAGACAAATTCAAAGATATCTAATTTGGGGGTTGGACGAGCCGCCTGAATTGATTGCAAACCCTTTTTTGAAACAACAATAATCTCTCCCGGTTTAACATCTCGGACAAATTTCGCCTTGATGGCATCCAAGGCTTAAATAACCTTCATTTAACAGCCCAACCGGGCTGGATAAGCCAAACAAGGCTTACGCTTTACTAAAATATCATTTTATAAACATGGAGATTTAATAAGATTAATTTCCAAGGGTAATCGTTGCGAATTTACTAATCGGAGGATAATCTCTCAAAAGTTAAGTTGATCACAATCCTAACATATCGTTATTTATTATAATTGCTTCATAATTAGATAGTGGGAAAGAAAGGTTTTGCAAATATTGTCTTTATTTTAGGGATTCCCCTCTTAATTATACTTTGTGTTTTGTTTTTTCTTTCAGTCAAAACAAAAGTATTAACCGGCACTATGAATGATTTTGTCCCCCCAACATTTTCAAACAATTCACCAAGGGAGATTGTTGATTCTGTAGTGACTGCAGTAAATAACGCCTCTTTAAATCTGAAACTAAGTAATTCTCAAGATGGTTATGTCTGGTGGATTAGTGATGACAACTTAAATATAATTGATAAAAGTGCCGTTTCCGCTTCACTTAAAGTTAAATCTGAAACATATTGCGGATTCGGTGGTAACCCTACTTGTGCTCAGACACCTGTTCCTCAGGAATTAAACTTAGTTCTTAAAAAGACATTTGAAAAAAACGGGTTTGAGTTAAACACTTTAAACTCATCAAAAGATGAAAATGATGTTAGTTTATATGATTTTATTTTGGCCTATCAAAAAGGTGAAACCAGATGCACTCTTACAACTCAAAATGATCGATTTTATGACATCAATTCTGACGGGGCAAAACAGGATAATTCTGCTTACTTTGCTTACACCGTTTCTTGCTCTGACCAATTTCAAAAATCATACCAAAGTCAACGGCCCTTTCTTGTTGATTTGGGAATAAAAGACGCAGTTATCACCGTTAAACACCAAATAGACAATTTTGCCAACGTCAATATTAATTATCGTAGAACGGGGTCATTTGTAATTGCTAAATTTGATGGAAAAAGCTGGATAAAAATATTTAGCGGTCAGCAATATCCTCCGTGTAAATTGATGTTTGAGAGTGGTGTGCCGGAAACAGTTTATGAAAAATGCCTTAATTAATGCAAGAATTTATTTTGCCAGATTTACAAGAGTTTTCTTCCAATCAGTTAGAAATTTATCTCCAGGGCAAGTTCTTTCTTTCATTACCTCACAATGACCTAAAATCCTATCGGGTTGTACAAAGTTATAATAACTTTTAATAGTGTCTGCCACTGCTCTTATCTGCGCAATTGGAGGAACTGAGTGTTCATAATTGCCTGATAAGGTAATTCCAATACTTCTTGGGTTTATTTGCATGGCATGGTGACCAATATATTTATCCTCCAATAATCTTTCTGCCTTTCCATCAGGTCGTATTAACCAATGATAGGCAAAAAATACCATCTTTCCTTCTCTAAAATGCCCCGACCAAATGGGTTGGCCTTTTAAACCAGTCACTCCCCATACATTATCATTTAAATAATTTAAACCGTATTGCCTAATAAATCCAATGGCAGAAAGCTCACTCAAAGTAATATCGGTGGCCCCCTCAGTGTGATGTACAACAATGGTATCTATTGGTTGTCTTTCAGCGTCTAAATCGGGTCCATTTTCAGCAAGAGGGATTAATCCATCCTCTAACATTTCTTCAACTAATGCGTAAAAGGTGTGCCTTTCAGCTTTCAAAGCCAGGTCATCGTGAATAATAGGGTAAATAGTAGTTTTTAAGTAATCTTCAAGTCGTATGTACCAATCGGGATATTGTAATTGCTCCGTCCAGTATTTTAACTTCTCCTCATTAGTCTTTGATTCTAATTTCATAGAAACATTATACTTTCTAACGCTCCTCATTTGGGTGCCAAAGTTTTTTTAAGGTCAATCTCGATTGACTAAAAAATACCCCTTCTTCTGTAAAAACCTTACCCGCCATTCGAACAGCAACCACTGTTCCCACAGCTCCGGTTCCGTAAAAGACAGGGAGGGCGACAACCGGGCCCATATCAGCCGTCAACAATACAGCGGAGCTTGTGATTGAAGGCAGAATATATTTTAGTAATATTACCAGGACAAAACCTCCTATTGCCTGAGTTTCTTCTTTTTTAATTAAATTTAGAATATCTTCAAGTTCATTATCGTTAATCCCTTTTTCCCGATAAAGAGCTTTGGCAGATTTTATCAATGGTTCTGCTCCAAACCACGGATCATGTAAAACATTTGTTCCGACTCTTTTAGAAGTTTCTACCACTTTTTTGACTAATTCTTCCCCTTTTTCGCGTAACATGAGCTGCAAGTATATCAGATTAAGTTTATGACAGGGAACAGACCTATAATATTGACTCTCGATCTCATTTCTGATAAAATACCTACATATATACTCCCGAAAACGGACAAACACCCCATAAGCCAACTATAACTCGACGGATTATCGGGGATGTTGCTGGAGTAGTAAGTGCCCTTGGTGTATACGGAGCAGAAGGTTATGTGGCTTATGCAATGCTTGAAACAATGAGGGTAGGTTTCCAGTCTCCAGATAGATTTGTTAGCGGTTTAAGTGCTCTGTGCGTTATTGCACTTTTAGGTATAATCTTGCATGATACAACTCAAAATCATGGTGAATTCGTTGTCGGAACTGTTACTTCTGGAGCAAGAGTTGGGCTAGCAGTTAATCAAGCCATTATTGAAGCTTAGTTCCTCTAAAGCTTTGCAAGAAAAAATTTTAAAAAACAGTCATGTTAAAATGATGTCGTGTCATCAACTGTTGCAATAAATAGAACGCTTGAAAACTTTGGGAAAGTTATTGGCGAGTTTCCGGAATTTCGCTTTGCCGGGGACCCGGTTCTTCGGCAAAAAACCCAGGAAGTAAGTCTTGCAGACGGAATTGAGATCGGGAAATATTTAGGGGATATTTTAGTAAGATATCGTCAATTAGTTGGTTATGGTCGCGGACTTGCCGCCCCTCAGACTGGAATAAGCAAATCCGTTTTTGTCACCTTTATGGACAATGACGTCCAAATTTATATTAATCCAAAAATTACGGCTTCTTCCCAAAGGCAAAATTACTATCGGGAATTGTGTCTTAGCTCCGGAATAATTTGGGGTGATGTTAAGCGGGCTGAGCAGATCACGATAAAATGGACCGACCCGACCGGTACATTAAAAACTAGAGAGTTTGATAATGTTTTGGCTAGGCTTCTTCAACACGAATACAAACACTTAGACGGAGAACTAAACATTGATATTGCTGAACCGGGAAGTTTAGAAATTATCACCGAAGATCCACTAAAAGAAGTCTTACGTATCAAACCCTTAAAAGAAAGGAAATAAAAATGCGATGTGAGCAGGCCAGAAATATTATTCGAATTTTAATTCCCCTGAGCATAATTACTTTATTAGCAGGCTCTTATTACCGCGAGAATCCGAACATATTGGTTACACCGTCACCGACGAGAATTCCCTTCCCCGCCAGTGTGAAAGGATGTCAACCAGTAGAACTAGTAGGCGGAGTTTTACAAAAAGGTGATGGAACATGGATTGTGGCCGGTGGAAAAGATGACGTCGTGATTGATAATCTAAACAGAACTTATTTCCCTGGTGAAATCTTGGAAAATCCATTAGGAGCACATCGATGCAAAAGAGTGAGTTTAACAAGGATGAATTAGCCCACTCTTAAAGTCTTAAAATAATCTGTGACCAGGTGGTTAATGATGCCGTGGACGTCTTCGACGATACCGTAGTTGTCACTTTCGACGAGAATATAGTCGGAAATTTTTTCCCGGGCTATGCCTCCCTGAAAGCCCAGTAACCCAAAAACGGATATTCCCATGCTTTTTGCAGTTTTTATAGCCTGTAAAATATTATCGGAATTCCCGCTGCCGGTGATGACAACCAGCAAATCCCCTCTTACCCCTAAATTTCTCAACTGTTCAGAAAAAATGTGTTTGTACCCTTCATCGTTTCCCCAGGCGGTCATAAAGGGAATATTGTCGTTTAAAGAAATGACCCGAGCCCGATTCTTTTTAGTCCGGGGTTTCTTCCCCAAAATAGTTTTCCCTAAATCGCAGGTCATATGGGAAGCCGTTGCGGCACTCCCGCCATTTCCGCAGATAAAGATCGTCTGGCCGGAGGACATGGTTTCGATTAACGTTTTTTTGAATTTCTCTATTTGCTCTAAATTGAGGTTAGATAAACTCTGCTTTAGGGTTTTGAAATAATTCTTCGTGTGCCCAGTCATATGCTACACGAAAGATATCACAACACTTAAGGATTATCCACCGCTTGTTCCACTTCGTCCGAATCGACCGGTTTTACAAGCTGAAACAAATACACGAGTCCATAGGCAATAACAGCGTAAACAGCCATCGCTAAAAGGGTTGACTGTTCAAACACTAACCCCCCGGTTGCCACAACCGGAAAAATTCCCAAGAAAGGCCTTACCAACGGCGCAGAAAGTGAATAAACCCAAGAAACAAAAGGGCTACCCGAATTTGCAGCTAATAGCTTTAGCGAAAACCGGAAAAACAGCAATACCTCAACAACCCCAAGCCCGTACCAGATCACCTGATAAGCCCGAAAGATCGCCTTCTTCCGGATAGGCACTCTGGCTGAAACATCGCTTTTTAAAACAGTTGTTTTCTCAAAGCTCATTACTTCTGAATTTTGATCATAATTTTTAAGTATTCCATAAACACGGTGTAAGAATAATGTAAGCCCAACCATTTTCAACTCTTGGTAAGATGCTGTAATTGTTTTCTTTCCGAATTCTTACACTTTTCGATAAATAACTTAACTTTATACTGTTAATTTAGCTCTCATGTTGAAACGATTGTTCGTCGGAAACCTCCCCTACACCACCTCGGGGCCGGAGCTTGAAGAGCTGTTTGCCAAAGCCGGAAATGTCGAATCGGTAAACCTCATCATCGACCGGGAGAGCGGCCGAGGGAAGGGTTTTGCCTTTGTCGAAATGGCAACTGAGGGCGATGCAAAAAAGGCTATCGAGATGTTTCAGGGATACAAGCTTGGTGACCGAGAAATAATCGTCAATGAAGCCCGCCCGAAAGAAGAACGCCCTCCGGGTAACCGGGGATTCGGCACACGATAATAAAGACTTGAAGACTTCCTCATAGTCTTCAATATTAATTGACAACAGAAAATAAACCGTTAAAATAGACTCACGATGACATTTATGTGGACTATCAAAGTTATGGCGCTCAACTCCGATTTTGTCGGAGCGGGCTCTCTTGGCTTTAGGATAGGTTAACAAAAAATACCAAGGCCAAGAGAAAATCCCGCAAAAAAGCGGGATTTTTTAATGGTCTAAATTACGCTATGATTAAAAGAGGCATAAAAATGGATCCAATTATAACCGTCAAAAATTTAGCCAAGACATTTAGTCTGAAACAAAAACCGGCTGGCTTTACTGCCGGACTAAAATCAGTGTTTAACCCTCAGTATAAGGAAATAAAGGCAGTAGATAAGATCAATTTTACCGTCGAAAGCGGGGAAATATTAGCCTTCATTGGTCCAAACGGCGCGGGAAAGTCCACCACGATTAAAATTTTAACCGGAATCCTCTACCCTACAAGCGGAAAAGTAAACGTTTTGGGGTTTGACCCCAGTAACGAGAGGCAAAAATTGGCATTCCACATCGGTTCTGTCTTTGGGCAAAAGCCGCAACTCTGGTATCATCTGCCGCCAATTGACACTTACAATCTTTTTTCAAAGATTTATGAGTTGAACTCAAATGACTATCAGAACCGGTTAAATTTTCTGGTCGATTCGTTTGAAATTACCGAACTTTTAAAAACTCCTGTTCGCAAACTGTCCCTGGGACAGCGGATGCGCTGCGAAATCGTGGCCTCACTTCTCCATCGACCAAAGGTTATCTTTTTGGATGAACCGACAATTGGATTGGACGTGGTTGCCAAACGACAAATCCGAGAAGTTATCAAATTCCTAAACGAAAAAGAAGGTGTGACCATCTTTCTGACTTCCCATGATGCCGGTGATATTGAGGCTCTATCTGAGCGGTCAATTGTTATAAATTTTGGGAGAATTATTTTTGATGACACAACTGAAAAATTAAAGAAAAATTATATTAAATCAAAAATCGTGGAACTTATTACAGAAAATCCGACAAAAGATTTTAAATTCGTTGGCGGAAAAATTGTGGAACAAACAAAATATGCCATAAAAGTGGAGCTTGATACGGGGGTCAGTCCCATAAAAAAGTTACTAAATTACGCCGTTAAAAATTATGACATTAAAGATATTAACATCTTTGATCCCCCGATGGAGGAAATTATTGCCGCCATTTACGAGGCTCCAAATGTATGACTAAAGTTTTAACTGTCAGTGTCCCTAAATATTGGGAGGTGGCTAAAGTAAATTTCTCAAACAGTACCACTTACTTGACCAATGTCCTGGCGCGAAGTGCTACTGTTGTAATTCGAATCTGGATCTTCACCCAACTTTACCGGGTCACCTACGCCGTTAGCGGGTCTCACGTTATCGGAGGTATGACCGTGTCAATGGTTATCTGGACTCTTATGTTTACTCAAGGATTCCAAACAGCAACCAGGCCAGGCGTTATTCGCTTAATTGATGAGGAAGTAAAATCAGGCAACCTAGCCTATTCTTTAAACAGGCCTTATTCGTATCTTTTGTTTCATTACTTCAGTCATTTAGGCCGGCTTGTCCCGATACTCTTTGCCAACATTGTCATTGGAATTTTAGCAACTGTCGTTCTGGCCGGACCGATAAATATCACCGGCATAGGTATTTTAGCCGGAATTATCTTACTTTTTTTTGGTTATACTCTGGATTTTTTGATCTCTTTTATGGTGGGGCTGACGGCCTTTTGGGTTGAGGACACCTCCGCCTTCAACTGGATTTATCAAAAGGGACAAATGGTTTTTGGCGGTAATATATTACCCCTGGCCCTTTTTCCCCCGGGCTTACGGGCCATTGCTGAACTGACACCATTTAGTCAATTGTTTTATGGTTCAGCACAAACGATCGTAAATTTTACGATGGGGAATTTCTTAAAATTTTTATCGGTTCAACTTTTTTGGGTCGTGATTTTTGCTATGTTGGCAGTTTACCTGTTTAGGAAAGGAGGAAGAAATGTTTCTATCAACGGTGGCTAAATATATAAATTTAAGTTTTGAGATTATTAAAACTAATATTTTAACGGCTATGGAGTACCGGACCAGTTTTCTAATTCAGGTATTGGGAATGATTGTTAACGATACCGCCCTAATTTTTGTCTGGGTAATTTTTTTCAAACAGTTTAATCAAATAAATGGCTGGACTTTTGCGGATACCGCCATGCTATACGCTGTAACTACCATTAATTTTGGTCTTGTCATGGCCTTCTTTCGCGGCAGTTTTGAACTTGCTCGAACAATTGCCCGAGGCGAACTTGACTATTTCCTGGCACTTCCAAAAAATGTTTTATGGCATGTTTCAATTTCCCGGTCGGAAATTTCCGCTTTGGGAGACACCATTTTTGGAATTATCATCTTCTTTTTCGCAGGGGATGTCACGGTTGAGAAAGCCGGGTTATTTGTGTTTTATGTATTAATCAGCACTATAATTCTCTTTTCCTTTACTGTAATTACCCAGTCAATGGCTTTTTGGTTCGGGAACTTTGAAGAGGCAGCGGAACAGATTTTCCATTCTTTGATTGGATTTACTTTATATCCCCAGACAGTCTTTCACGGCCTGTTAAAAATCGTCATGCTGACACTTATCCCGGCATTTTTCATCGCCACACTTCCCGTGCAGTTGATAAGAAATTTTGATCCGGTGTTAACCGTTGTTATGCTCGTTTACGCTGCCTCAATCTTTTGTATTGCCGTAATAATTTTTACGGCCGGACTGCGAAGCTACGAGTCCGGTAATCTCATAAACGTCAGAATTTAAATGCTCTGTTCCCCAATCTTTTGCCCCTTTGTTGTAAGTTTCAACTGTTTTTTTATAATTTGCGGCTATTGAAAATCTTTAAATAAGGTATAAAATTAATCAATGTTGAGAAAAATAGAAGCTGTAGCCCAGGCGAACTTGGACTTTACAATTGCTCATCAAAACAAAATTATCAGGAGTGCGGTTGAAAGACTTGGCGTGGGATTTGCAATCGAGTTGTTAGTTTGTGAGGCCCTATCCGCAAGAAGCAAATGGGCAAGGATTAGGCTTTCTGAACTGACAACAAGAGTCGAAGAAACAGCAGACTTATTTTAACCGCCCGTCTTCAAGATAATAAATTTTATCCACCACTTTATTAACTAATTCCTGATCATGGGAAACTAAAACCACCGTTCCGGGGTACTCGAGAAGAAATTTTTCAAGGGAAATTACGGTTTTTAAATCCAGATGATTTGTCGGTTCATCCAAAATTAAAATATCCGGGTTGGTTCCCAAAAATTTGGCTAGCTGCAAACGGGACTTTTGTCCTCCGCTCAAATATTTTACTGATGATTTAATCTGGTCTTTTGTAAAACTGAATTTTTTTAAATACGCCTCTGCTTTGTACCAGTCAATTGGTATTGATTTTTGTAGCTCATCAATAAGAGTCATGTCCAAAGACAGAGCGACCTGGTGCTCTTGGGTGTAGGTTCCGGCTTTTAGATTCGGTCCAAGATAAACCTCCCCGCTATCGTATGCCAGACGACCGGAAATGATATTTAAAAGGGTTGACTTTCCTGACCCGTTAGGGGCAACAATGGCCACTTTTTCGCCGCAGAAAATATGAAGCGATAAGTCCCGCAGAATCCTGTTTTCACCGTAGGCTTTGTTTATATTTTTGAGATGAATCGCCGTTTTTTTAACGGGCTGTTTAACCGTCCGGGTGTCAAAGCTGACGGATTTTATCTGGGGTGGTTTTGTAACCATTGTGGCCACAAACCGATCATAGCGTTTCTCCATGCTGTGATACATTTTTGCAAAGGCATCATTGGCCGCCGCCTTTTGCCCGAATGTTTTAACCATTGTTTCCAGCCTTTTTCGTTCCCGCTCCGCAACTTCCCATTGGTGTTCCCGAGCTGCCATGGTGTCACCGTAAACTTGAGAAAACTTGTCATAGCCAAAAGGGTACTCGGTGATTGCCCCTTCCTCCAAAAGCCATATCTTTTGGACAGAGTTTCTCAAAAATGCCCTGTCATGACTTATGACAATCAGGATCCCGTCGAAATTTTCCACCATTTGCGAAAACCATAACCGGTTATCAAGATCAAGATGATTATCCGGCTCGTCAAGGAGTAACACATTGTCCCGGGAGTAAAACATCTGAGTAAGTTTTATAATTTTCTTCTCTCCTCCTGAAGCCGAATCCAAATCCTTTCCAAGTTCCTGCTCCAGATAGGAAACGACGGTGTCACTTCCCCAGGAGACAGATCCTACCGTGACATCCTCTTTTCCCCCGAGCATTTTAAGAAATGTCGACTTTCCTGAGCCATTATCACCAATCAAGGCAATTTTTGCCGGTCCCTGGACACTTAAATTAACCCCGGTAAATAAGGGGTTGGCATACGATTTGGCAACACCGGCAACTCTAAGTGACAGATCCATATGAGAGATTGTAACACCCCAGCAGGTAAAACTGATATTTTTTATAAACCAAAAAAGACCTATCTGTGGTATTATAGGCCTTAATGGGCAGTGAGACTGATAAATTATTAAGTTATATTGAAAAGACAAATAGTAACCTTGAATGGCTTCATTTTTTGCTGCTGTTTAAATTAATTGGGGTTGACCCCCGGAATGCAACCCTGGCGGTCCCTTTTCTTCACCACGATACCGATTTAGGCATACCGGGAATTAGAAAAATCGCTTTAAATAATGAGTCAGGAGGAAATTCACCCGGATTCAAATTTATATTGGGCGATGTCTCAGAGCAAATTCGTTTACCCAATAAAAGTGTTGATCTTTTGGTTGTCAATCATGGGGTCGTACTCTATGAGTGGACTAAGCAATTAGACCATTCAAATAATTATCCCGCGGAGGTTTATAGGGTCACACAACCTAATGGGGTCCTTATGGCCTATGATTACGACTATTGGGATTATATTGCCGATATGTTTGGCTTTACACAAGTACCCTTTGGCATTTCACAAACCGTACTTTCGACGGTTTGTTCAAAAATGGGACTTAGGGATGCTGATGCTTTTGAAGATTTGTTTACAACTGTTAACGGAAACCGGGTCGCCTTTTTTAGGCGTTAAACATAATAGTAGTTAAATTTAAAAATCGTTCGCCCCAGAACATTTTCTGTCGGGATTTTGGCTTTTGACATTATTCTGTCGCGCTTTCTAAAAAGAACTTTTCTAAAAATTTCCAACGGGTGATCATAGGAAAAATGCTTTTTGGCTATTTGAAAATTTTTCGAAACCATTGCGTGATATTTTTCGTCATCGGTTAAAACCTCCAGACATCTATCCGCCGCCGCTTCCAAAGTTTCTTTCGGCACGGTTTTAAAACCGGTAGTCTTATCTTCTGTAACTTCATCACCAAAACTTATGACATCAAAACCCAACGGCAAAATGTCTTTTTTAAAAACCGGGTATAAAAAGGTGGCCACCGGTGTTTTTGACAAAACCGCTTCCAAGACCTGGTTTCCAAAACCCTCGACCTCACTCGGATAGGTCACCAGATCGGCGTAGCAGTGCAGGTCCAAAAGTGTCGGCCCGCTTCTACCTCCGCTAGCGTATGCTTCAGCCCGGCCGTTTAAATGGACGTATTTAACATTAGACCGGTCGGCATAACCCAGAAGCTTTTTTAAATAAGCCTCGTCCCGTTTTTCAGCATATCCTGCCAGAACCAGAACCACCTTATTGCGGTCGGCTTCAAACCCTTTACCGTTATAGAGTCCCCTGGTTTCCAACTCTTTCAACCTTGCCGGGGTGGACAACTCCCGTACCAAATCCACTGCCAACTCGATATTCTTCCGCCGTACCACCCTTGTTGCCTGCAAAACCACCAAATCATCCCTGGCCACCCCAAACTCCCGAAGCAATTTGGCACATTTGGCTCCGGCATCCCCGATTTTTTGCCGGAAATCCAAAGTGTCCGGAAGTAAAACCGAGTTAATCCCCCGCCTTACTCTTAATTTTTCCCGGGCAATCGAATTTATGCAGGCATAAGTTAACAGGTGGTGTTTTGGAGGAAGAAGTTTTTGGACATATTGATTGACAAACTGACACGAAGGGATAGTGTACCTGGCATTTTCCCAGAAAAAATCATGGCAGACAAGAAGGGCGGGTATCTGAAATTTATAAATAGCATTAAAAATTGCCCCCGCTGCGGGCAGATTTTCCCCGACGGAAAAGATGTTGCTAATAATTAACTGGTCCGGCTTGAACTTTTCCAGCACTTTACTAAACTCAAACTCAATTTGGTTTTGGACTTTCTCAAATCTCAAAATAAATTCCGCTTCCGACTTTATTGACTTAAAGCTCCCGAAGGCTTCTTCGTCAAGATTAAAGATTTCTTCATCCTGTTGGTTTTCAAGATGAGGAATAACAAAATCCGCCCCGTCATTTTCCGGGCCGGAGACAAGTTTAACTGTGGCTCCCTGCCGATTCAAAATCTCTTTCCAGCAAGCAATCTGAAGCGAAACGCCGTCGGTTCGTCCGACGCGGAAATGAACAATTAAAACCCGCTTTCCCAACCATCGCATAACCAATTATAGTCTTCTATCTATATTATCCAAGTATCATTTTAAAAGCCGGACATAACCTCTTTGTTTATTTTTAGGTAGATTGCTCTTTCCCTTTTTCTCCAAAAAACATACCGGGCAACTTCTAAGCTCGGCATTTTTATCTCCCTCTCCTAAACGCAACCCAAGCCAGGCAAATAAACAGACTGCCAATGGAGTGAAATGTTCCACGGAAAAATCTCCGTTTGAAATTCCTTCGCGCCAAAAATCCATCGATGGAACCGAAGTTTTGATATGGAAACGAAGTTTCTCTCCTTCAACAATTAATAAACCGCTCCCAAGTCGTGTAATACAGTTTTGGCAGGTAAGTTTACCGCGAACCTGATCATTTTTCACCAAACTTGCGAAATCCTCAAACTCATTTTTTATCCTCATGTATCAATAATTACATTATTTATCCTTTATCACAAATATGGAGGAAATTGAGGAGTTACGGTAGAAAAGTAATCGTCGTGAAGTACCAGTTTGCACCCTGCAGGCAATTTACTGACATCAGTTGCAGCCGCCCGTTTCTCCGGACTTAGACGCCTAATCGGACACTTCAGTTCTTGGCAATTATCGCAACCTTTATCCTTTTCTTTACTTTTAGGCATACGTTGCTATTATATGACCCTTTTTCTATTTATCTTGACATTAATTGACATTTATAATCTCGTACTATAAGATGTTAGGATGATCACCTCATGGGAATGGTCCCCGCAAACGGAAACTATCGGTGTCCTCCACGAGGCCCATTACATTGCGACCAGCTTTTACAAAATATCCGGATTTAATCTCCTGCCGTTAAACTCAAAGAATTTAGACCCCTCCGTTATGGAGTTTCCCGACCTGGATTTTAAGGCAATTCCCCGCTTTTGGAAACGGGTAATAAATATATCCGAAACATCTTTTCCGATCCGCGATACAGAATTAATTGATGATACACAAAATCTATTAAAAGAGGCTGGGCTTCTAAAACGTCCTGACACGGCAATCTTGGAAAAGACTTGGGGCAAAGCGGAACAGGAAATTGTCAAAACTGTGGGAAATATCAAAGAAATTATCATTTATCCCACAAATTTAATCTCCCGTTCGATGTTTAATCTCCCCACAAAATTTCCCGCCACCGTCGAATTCTATTTAAACAGCCGAGAAAATGTCCACGACATTACCGAAACCCCAAATACCCAGGGAAGGAAAAAACAGGAATCTTTGGGGTATATATAAACCGTCAGTTCCTGCCCAGTTTTATCGATTACATACTGCCGGATGATCCCGCTTTTTACGTAGTAAAGTTTGTCTATCGCTTCACCTGGCCGAACCACGATCTTTCCCCGCTTATATGTCGCCAGATGAAAGGCTGAGAAAAATGGCCTCAGACTCACATCCATGCCCTCATGCTATCGCTTTTAAGCCAATTAATAAATAGATAGCTGTAAATATGATTCTTTCCGACTTCTTTCCTGATTCTGGGATTACTTTCATAAAGACTTGTTAGAAAGTCTGTATGCTATTTACCAATCGACAGGAAGCGGGTCAAAAGTTGGCCGCCGCTCTTTTGAAATACAAAACGGATAACCCCATAATTTTAGCCCTTCCCCGGGGAGGCGTGCCGGTGGCATACGAGGTCGCCAGAAAATTAAAGGCCCCGCTTGATGTCCTGACGGTCAGAAAGCTTGGAGCCCCGGGACACGCCGAATTTGGTATCGGGGCGATTGCGCCGGATAAGATAAGGATCCTCGATGAAACTCTCATCAAAAATTTAGAAATAACTCCCCAGGAGATAAATTATATTACAGAAATGGAAGAACAAGAGCTCATCCGCCGGCAAAAATTATACCGGGAGAATAAACCTAAGCCTAATTACTTTGGAAAAAGCGTTATCATTGTCGACGATGGATTGGCAACCGGAATAACATTAAAAGCGGCCGTTAAGGCGGTTGTTAGGGATGACCCGAAAAAGATTATTGCCGCTGTCCCCGTTTGTGATCAGAAATCTTTTCAAGATCTTCGCAAGTTTGTAAGACCGCGGGTTGACGAAGTAATCTGTTTGACAAGTCTATTAAATATTCAATCCGTTGGCCTGTGGTATCACGACTTTCATGAAGTCTCAGATACCGAGGTCAAGCACTATCTTGATATTAACCACTGATCTCGACATCGTTGGGTGGCTACTTTGGGGTGTTAATTTGGTAAAAAACAAAACAGGTAGGTGATAAAATAGGTAGGGTCATGACCAAAAAAATATTCATACTATTTGTAATCGCCGCTGTTTTTATCCTTGTCGGATTGCTCTTAAATAGAAATCCCGGTAAGGTAACTATTATACCCAAAGTTAAAGACCTGGTAATTGAGGACAATCCTCTTTATATCGAAAACATCCGAAAACAAGACTATCCCGGCAGTGCCATTACCATTACCCAAACTCTTTCATCGGGAGTAAATTATAAACGGTATATTGCCAGTTACTCCTCTGATAATTTGAAAATTTACGGCCTCTACACGGTTCCGAATGCTGTTCCCGGGGAAAACGGGTATCCAGTTATCGTGCTTCTTCACGGTTATCTTGATCCAAAAACTTATATAACTACTCAAAGATATGTAGCCTATCAGGACCAACTTGCCCGAAACGGTTTTGTGACTTTTAAGCCGGATTTACGCGGCCACGGCGAGTCCGAGGGAGAAGCCATTCAGGCCAACTTCTCGACCGGTTATGTTACCGACACCCTAAACCTTATCTCTTCCCTGCAAAAAGAAGAGATTGTTAATCCGGAAAAAATCGGCATCTGGGGACATTCCATGGGCGGCGGAATTGCACTCCGGACCATGGTTACCACAGATAAAATTAAGGCCGCAGTTATCTGGGCCGGCGTGGTTGGCACTTATGAAGATCTTTTAGACCGCTACAGAAACAGAGTTCCTTGGGTAAGAAACGACCTAATCGAAAAGTATGCCAGTCCCAGCGTCAATCCGGCTTTTTGGAACAAGGTTGACCCGTACACCTATTTTGAGTCTTTGACGACCCCCATTGCTCTTCATCATACGGTCGAGGATGAAAGTGTTCCTGTGGAATTTTCCCGAAATTTAAAGACAAAGCTTGAGTCTTTGGGTAAATCGGTGGAGTATTTCGAGTATCAAAACTCCGATCACAATCTGTCCAACCCCGCTTTTGGTCTGGCCATGGACCGGACAGTGGCCTTTTTTAAAAAACACTTGCAAGAACCAGCCTTTATTGCCGAAACCCCATTTATTTCCCAGGCCCCGTATGGCGAATGGAAAGACCCGAGGCACCAAGACGGCTGTGAGGAAGCGGCCACCCTTATTGCCGTTTCCTGGGCCAAGACCCTTGATCTTGATAAAGATATCGCCAAACGGGAAATTTTAAGTGCTTCCGGTTTCCAAAGCCAAAAGTACGGCGAGTATCGTGATACCTCGGCCGCCGATACCGCCCAACGGCTGCTTAAAGAATATTTCCGGTTTGAAAATTTTAAAGTTGAGAAAGAGGTAACCTTACCGCACTTGGTAGAAATACTAAAATCCGGAAAAATTATCGTGGCTCCGACCAATGGTCGGGTACTTCGCAACCCGGGCTACACTCCCCCTGGTCCCGAAAGACACATGGTGGTTATTCTGGGATACGACCCCCAGACCCGGGAATTCATAACCCATGACCCGGGAGTGGGAAACGGAGCATACTATCGCTATCCCAAGGAAGTTTTATATAATGCCATTCGGGATTATTCCACCGGTTATCACTTTCCAATTACAGAGACGCTTAAAAATGTAATTATTGTTTCTCATGAAGCCGGTTAAAAAATACTCGTAATTTCTTTTTGGCCCATCGCGAATTTATCTTGGCGAACAGTGCGGAGATACTCTATAGATAGTTATCTATCTGTTTGGAGCATATTGACAATCTCCTAGCTCTACAATAAAATATGAAATGGCAAAAAATATTACAGTTACCTGTGGACTTACTGAAAAAGAAGGGGTACCAGTTGCTTTAGGACAAATACCCTACACTGGAACAGTAAATCAAAGATGTAACTGTCCTTATTTTGGTGAGACAGTTGACAGACCAAAAGTTCTCCTTAACGATACACAAAAGAGAATAACTTTGTGTCGTGTTGGAAAAAATACTGACCTATAATCCCATTGACACTCTTCTATACTTCTTTTAGTATAGTTTGCATGATTGTTAATGCACTAGAAAGAAGAGCCAGCCAAACAATAAAGCCCATATCAGACTTAACTATGTGCGAGGTCGGGGGTGGCCGATTTGTCCAGACCAGAGTAAACGTCTCCCCGACACCGGATAAATCGGGTGAGGGTTGTGTGAGTAATTCATGCGAAGGATGTACTCTGTTTGGAGATAATGTGCGCAGCTGGAAAATAGTCCGGCTAAGAAAATTTGGAGGAGCTATACGGATAAATAATTGCCTATGGCAACCCGAACGAAGAAAATCCTCTTAGCCTATAATATTGACACAAAACAGGTTATCCTATAGAATATACAGATGTCGTCTAATTCTGCAAAAGAAATTCATTGTGTTCCGTGCCTACTGGGAGGAAAAGGTAGACCCAAAGAGGTGGACCGCGTACAAATTGACGATGAAACTACTGGCCACACTAGTTTCATCTGTATGTTTTGTCGACATCACAATATGTCCCCTGTTATAGGGCCAAAATCACTCAAATTGGAATCACGACCTGTTTACAACACTGTTGATATCGATGAAATTGGATTCTCTCATAATCCTACAGGGGTCGTTATAACTGGTTGTGAGTTCACACCTGAATAAGCTACGGTTAGCTCTTGACCTATAATCTAAATCGTATAGAATTGCTACATGTACGAACAAGCTAATGTTATTTGTCACGGAACTCTTGATGATGAAGAGGTGGAACAACAAATCACCATATTTCCGTATCGAGAGATAGCAGCTGAAGAAGTTGATTGCAAGGCACAAATAAAGAAAAATGGGCAACTTTTTTGTAGTTTATGCGTAAATCCTGAGGTTCCCGGAAATAATTTACGATGTCGTCCAAATGTCAGACGAGCACTTGCTTAATCCCCCTTCTTACCTCAAAAACCCCAAGCCGATTACGGACACACTTCAGGTTTCGCATTCCAAAGTAAGTAAGCTCTTAATTTATTACCCATGGATTGCATTGCCACTCTTAATATATGTAGCCAATCAGCCGGATTTAAAGACTGATCACATAGTTTTTGAAATCTGTAACCTTTCCCGGAGTTATCTTCCAAAAAAGCATTCCACTTGTTTCTGAGCCATCCTGTCTCTGCTTTTGAATCATTCACCGTCCTTGTCTGGGGCGATTCTGAGATAAGTAATTCTGTTTGTCCATTACATTTAACCCGTATAAATTCAGTTAATTCTTCCTGAGAATGTTTCAGAGTTTCAAAGCGGTCACTTGCAGCAATATTTTGGACTCGATTACTGCTCATATCATTAACGGCTGAATATACCAAAACTGCGCGGGCATCACATATATCTGACATGCTTTTAATTCGCGCCACAGTTTCTCTAAATACCTCCCCATTAACTCCCCTCGGGGTAATAATAACCGGGGAAAATTCATCACGCGCAAAGGTGTCTCCCCAATTTTTAACGGTAGAACTACCGGCAAGAATTACGGGAATCGGACTTCTTACTCCCCTTATTGTGTCCGCTGTTTCGGCGGCATTAAGTACGGGGGAAAATTGCAAGATAACAATCCCTAAAAGCCCTGCCAGGGCGGTATTTTTAAGAAATTTGACTGTTTCGGAACTTTCCAATCTCATCAGTGTGGATTATACAGCGAGGTTGTTGTAAAATGAAATTATGATGAAAAACTTGCGGTTTAGCTTGATCTTTATCGGCGTCTTTGGTTTAATTCTTTTGATTTTAAAACTATTTCCGCCCCCCGGTTCAAACCAGCCGGCGTTTCGGATTGTCCGTATGCAAATAACAAGTTCTGCATTTGAAAACAACGACATTATTCCCGTCAAATATACCTGTGACGGGGAGACAGTTAGTCCCCCGCTCACTTTCACTGACATTCCCAAAACGGCAGTAAGTTTGAGCCTGGTTGTTGAGGATCCCGATGCTCCAAACGGCACATTCACGCACTTAAATTTATCCGGGATTCCGGCTGACAAAACCGGCTTTGATGAAGGCGAGCTTAGTGATTTTATTCCCCCTTGCCCTCCATCCGGAACACACCGATACCGGTTTATTTTGAGAGCCTTAAACGACAAAGGGGCACAAATCTCCCAATCTATCCTCACCGGTCTTTATTCCGCTCAGTAGTCCAACGCGTTCGCGTAACAGCAACTTTAACTTTAATTCCATAACTAAAAATATTTTTGCTACAATAGATTGTGCAGAGTAAGGTTGATTCAAACTTTTTAAAAGGCCTGGCCATTATTGCCGTTGTTG
>Ga0155162_130_pt1 | contig 15927 bp, 14 predicted proteins | sample RifCSPhighO2_01_FD_106130 | JGI IMG/M metagenome (GOLD analysis project Ga0155162, IMG submission 106130) | Candidatus Gottesmanbacteria bacterium RIFCSPHIGHO2_01_FULL_42_12
AAATCTAAATTCATGATCCCGGCCGTTTCCTCTGCTAACTCTCTTTGAATAGAAGCTCTAATTGAGAGGTCTTTCCCGAACTCTATTTTTCCGCCCAGACCGTTTTGTTTACTCGCAAACGGTGGTTTGTCGGGATTTCTGTGAATAACAAGAATTTCGTCATGATAAATGACGAAACAGATATTATATTTAACGTCATAAATATTATTTCTCAGTTTTAATTTTGTAGTCATTTCCCAAAGTATAACACTGTATAATAGGGAGGAAATGGAAGAATTAAGGGAAAAAGTTAAAATTATAATAGATAAATTAAATCCGGATAAAAGACGACAAGAAGTTCGGGAATTAGAACTTGAGAGTGCTAAGCCAAATTTTTGGCAGGATGGTAAGGCGGCCGCCGATAAGATGCGCCGGCTGGCAAAAATTCTTGAGGAAATTAAGAAGCTCGAAAAACTTGAGGAGTTTTTAATTGAACCGGCTAACGAGTTTGAAATCCAAGAGATTGTTTCGGAACTGGAGTTGCAACTTTATTTATCCGGTCCTTACGATTCCTACCCTGCTGTCATGGCCATTCACAGCGGTCAAGGAGGGGTAGAAGCCATGGACTGGGCGAATATGATTTACCGAATGTATACCCAATTTTGTAACGGTCGGGGTTGGAAAATAACGGAAACGGAGTTTGTTCCCGGATCCGAAGCAGGTATCAAAGAGGTGGAATTTGAAATTGAAGGGGAGTTTGCCTACGGGTTGTTAAAACACGAAGCAGGTGTGCACAGATTAGTTAGGCAATCGCCTTTTAATGCGGACAAGTTACGACAGACCTCCTTTGCCCTCGTTGAAGTTACACCCCTGGTTGCCGATGAAAAAAACGACATTGTTATAAGAGATGAAGATATTGATTGGGATTTCTTCCGGGCGGGGGGCCATGGGGGACAAAATGTTAACAAGGTATCTTCCGCTGTGCGTTTAACCCACAAACCGACGGGGATTGTTATCACCAATCAGAGAGAACGGGACCAAAGCCGAAATCGGGAACTGGCTCTGCAGGCTCTTAAGGGGAAACTCTTAGCTTTGGAGGAAGAAAAAATTAAAGAAGAAAAGTTGAGGCTACGGGGAATCCATGTTACGCCCGGATGGGGGAATCAGATACGAAATTATGTTTTACATCCGTACCATCTTGTCAAAGACACCAGAACCGATTATGAGGATACCGATCCCGATCGTGTTTTAAACGGGGGACTTGAAAAGTTTATAGAAAAAGAATTACAATATTTTGCCAATGGATAATGTTCAAACAACAATGGTTCAACCAATAACTCCGACAACCGACAAGAAATCGCTCGTTCTTGCAGCCGGTTTTTCCATTTTGATAATTCTCTCGGGTGTGGCAACAGGCTATGGCATTTCGAAACTCGTGGCTTCGGGTTCAGGTACGCCGGTAATTAACGGAAAGTCAGCCGAAATTGTAAAGACAGCCGATGAGGAGGGGGTTAAAGATGCCTCAGCGTATCCGGATACGGCCACGGGAGAAATTAAAGTTAACGATGGTAAAGTGACTGCAGAAGGAAGTCACGTCCTTATTAGACCGGGAGGTGTTTCTCAAAACGTCTATCTTATAAGTTCCATTGTTAATCTGGAAAACTATATCGGCAAGAAGGTTCAGGTGTGGGGGCAAACCTTCAAGGGGCAAAAAGCCGGGTGGCTTATGGATGTCGGTCGGGTAAAGGTAACCAATTAAAAAGCCTCATGATAAAATTGCAAAATCTAACTAAGAAATTTCCGGACGGCACGGTGGCACTTGCCGATATTAATTTTGAGATAAATGATGGAGAGTTTATTTTTATTGTCGGACCTTCAGGTGCCGGAAAAACAACCTTATTTAAACTTCTTGACCGTGAATATCTTTCGGACACGGGTTCCATAATTATCGATGATAAAGATCTGGGAAAGCTTAAGGGTCAGGAAATTGTCAAACACCGTCGCCATTTGGGAATTGTCTTTCAGGATTTAAAACTACTTTTGACCAAAAATGTCTTCGAAAACATCGCCCTTACTCTGGAAGTGGCAGGAGTTAAGGAAAAAGAAATTAAAGAAAGAGTTAATGCGGTCCTTTCGAAAGTTGACCTTGCGAACTTTGCTTTTCAGTTTCCTGCCCAGTTATCGGGAGGAGAACTGCAGCGGGTGGCCATTGCCAGGGCCATTGTGACCAATCCTAAGTATGTTATTGCCGATGAACCAACCGGTAATGTTGATCCTGCCAACGTCTGGTCTATAATGAAACTATTAAAGCTCATAAACGATTCCGGGACAACCGTCATTGTGGCCACCCACAATGTCGAGGTGGTCGATATGTTGGATAAGCGGGTCATTAGACTGGAAAACGGGAGAATGGTCAAGGATAAGAAGGGAAAATACCGATAGTAAAGCGAACTATATGATCAAAAAAGTTTTTGCCAGCATGAGAAGAAGTCCGTACCAAACAATGGCGGCAGTTCTTATCATGTTTATTTCGTTTTTTGTGGCTGCGGTTTACTTTATGTCATCACTTACGGCCCAACGGGTTTTGACCGAGTTGGCCAGCCGTCCGCAAGTCGTCGTCTTTGTCAGAGATGAGGCCAAGCCTGAAGATGTTGACCGGCTGAAAAAAACCTTGTCGGATAGTTTTAAATTGAAAGATTTAAAATATCTAAGTAAAGACGACGCCCTAAACCGGTATAAGGAACAGAACAAAAATGACCAACTGCTTCTGGAACTGGTCAACGCCCAGATTCTGCCGGCCAGCCTCGAGGTTTCCGCGGTTGACGGCTCAGAATTGGGTAAAATTTACGATCTGGCAATAAAGGATCCGGCGGTTGAAGACGCCGTATACCAAAAAGAAGAGATCAAAGATCTTCTAATCTGGGTCGAATCGATAAGAGCTTCGGGGCTAATTTTAGTCGGAGTGCTTTTGATCGAGTCAATTCTTGTACTTCTCATAGTTTTTGCCCTAAAGATTACCTTGCGAAAAGATGAAATTGAAGTCATACGATTAGTCGGGGGGTCCAGCTGGCAGATCCGCGGGCCGTTTATCGCCGAGGGAGTAATTTATGGCCTTATTTCCGGAATATTCTCCTTTGTTTTAACTTATCTTTTTACGGTTGTCTGGCATATCAGCCCGATCGGAGTGATCCCGGCTCTGGCCAGTTTTTCGGTTCCCTTTACTCAAAGTCCGGTAAATGTTATCTTGTGGGGTGTAACCCAGACAATGGTTGCCGTCCTGATCGGCTTTATTGGAAGTTACCTGGCTGTATGGCGCTACTTAAAAAATTAACGTTACTTTTTATTTTCCCACTTTTTGTGATGGTTTCGCAAAAAGCCTGGGCGGTTGACACATGCTCATCATCTGACTTGCAGGCCTGTGTTGATTTTTATGACAAGAAAGTAAGTGAAACAAAAGGGCAGTCAGATACCTTGTCCGGGGAAATTTCCAAGTTGGATAATCAGATCTCTTTAACCCAATCAAGAATAAATCTGACGGAAAACAAACTTTCAAGAATCGGGGATGAAATGGCCTCTATATCAAGCAAAATAAGTTTAATAAACGGCAGCTTGAATCATACCTCTGAAATACTTTTAAACCGCATTAAAAGCAATTACAAAATCAATCTCGATGATCGGATGCTCTACCTTATGACGGCCAAAAATTTTAACGCCTTTGTTTCCCGGGCGACTTATCTGCAAATCGTCCAGAGGCACGATCAGGAACTTCTGGAACAAATGTCGCTCACCAAAAAAAATTACTCCGATCAAAAAGATTTACTCATCGATGTCAAGAAGAAGCAGGAAGATCTGAAAAAACAGCTTAATGCCTATAAGGTACAGATGAATGAGCAGAAGAAAGAGAAAAATAGGCTGCTTGAGATTACTCAGAATAACGAAGTCAAATACCGACAATTATTATCCCAGGCCCAGGCCCAACTGGCGGCCTTTAAGGGTTTCGTCACCAACTTAGGGGGAGCATCGCTTCTTTCCAACCAGACTTCCTGTGATGATTGGGGTTGTTACTACAATCAAAGAGATTCCCAGTGGGGAACCTGGGGGATTGGACGGTCCAGAGACTCAATGGCCGAGTACGGCTGTCTGGTGACATCATCGGCCATGATTTTGTCTCACTACGGCCATCGGGTGACGCCGGGACAGGTGGCGCGAACCAATGACGCCTTCTTTGCCAATACCGCATATATGCTTCTGTCACCGTGGTCAATTGACGGAGTAACGTTTAGCCGAACAAACTATGGTCGGAATCTTTCCAAACTGGATGAGGAGTTAGCCGCCGGTCGTCCGGCCATTGTCGGTATTGGGGCCGGCCCGGATCATTTTGTCGTCATAAGGTCAAAAGACGGCTCAGATTACAAAATGTACGATCCGTTTGTTGCCGGGGCCAAAGACATTTCCTTTAAATCGAAATATGCCATTTCTTCAATAAGCGTGGTTAATGTTGTCAGAGTGAATTAAAGAGTATGGATTTTATTAGCCACTCTATAATTTATACTATGAAATATTTTAAACTCTGGTAAACTGGATCATGAATGAAAATCGGCGTGATTGCGGTTTTCTTTTTCTGCCTACTTAAGGCTCTCCTTTTACCCCTAAACGTTTCTGCCGGTCTGACAATAAATGAGTTTAGCCCGGCTTCAAGCCCCGAGTGGGTTGAGCTTTATAATCCTGACGATTCCCAATTTTCCTTAAATGATATTTCCATATACTTTAGCCCCGATATAAACTCTCCTCAGAAATTAAGCTTTTGTCCGACTGACCAGATATCCGGTAAATCTTTTCGAAAAATTATCTTATCCTCAAATTGGCTGGCCAACGCGGGCGATACTTTGATGTTAAAAACCGGTGACGATGTTACCGAAAGTATTACTTATGGAACCGGGGGAACAGTAAAGTCTCCCCTGGCCACACAATCGGCATTTAGATCGCCCGACGGCACAGATAATTGGATTTTGGGAGGACCGTCGCTCCAGGGGGATGAAACATCGTTTAATTGTGTTGCGCCAACGCCCTCCTCGTCTCAATTACCGGCAGCCTTAGTGCCTGAAGTAAATATCACTCTTGACGGAAAAAAGTTCCTCGATGAGAAATTTGCGGTCAAAATTGAAGCAAAGAACTTCCCGGTCAACACCCCGTTTTATGCCAAACTTCGAGGCGGTATAGATGAGGGAAGTATGAGTAAAGCCAGGACGCAAAATAATGACAGTTGGCTCTCCGACAGCGAATCATGGGGAAGTTTTCCTATAATAACTACCGATAATAACGGCTTCTGGGCCGGAGAAATTTATGGGATGGTTGACGGGGATAAAGAAGCGGGGGGGTACAAATTTCGTGTCAGACTGAGAAATAAAAATACAGAGAGCAATTACGATTCCCAAGTTAAAGCAATTGAAATTGTTAAACCGACCCCTGTGGTAACCTCAGTTCCCACAATAACTTTGGAGTCAAAACCCAGGCCAACAATTGACATCACGCCCCCTTCCACCAAAGATGGAGAAATATTGGGAACAGTCAGTGCGTTGATACTCCCGGTTGAAGCGCAAAAGGTAGAAGCAAAGGTAGAAGCAGTGGAAACAACTGAAGATTTTTCTCCCGTACTTATAACTGTCGGAGGGACGTTATCTTTTTTGGGCATAATTTTGTTTCTTATTGTAAAATATAAAGGTGCTTTATGAAACAAAATCGGCCAAAGAGACCCAAAAACATGGATTTGACTTGGGTCGGAATTTGAAAACCGGGGGAGTAATTTTACTCTTTGGCAATTTGGGAGCCGGCAAAACGACTTTCATTCAAGGATTGGCCCGCGGCCTTGGGATAAAACAGCGGGTCAACAGCCCGACTTATATCATCGCCAGGCGCTACAAACTGCCGCCTGCCGGCCGCCGACAACGGTATTTATTCCATGTTGATCTTTACCGGCTGACAAGTCTTTCCGAAGTCAAAAATATCGGGATTGAGGAAATGTGGGAAAATGGCAATGTGGTTTGCATCGAATGGCCGGAACTGGTCGAGAAAATTGCCCCAAAAGCTGTTAAAGTACAGTTTAATTATGCCAATGAAAAAACAAGACAAATTGAAATTGTATATTGACTCATCGTCAAATAAAAAAACGACAGTAATGCTCGGGGAGAAGGTTTTAGAAGAAGACAGCTCAGTCTGGCATTCGCAGGTTATATTGCCAATGATTAAAAAAATTATTGGTAAGCGGAAATTAGACGAGATCAACGGTTTTGAAATTAAGAAAACCGGGGACAGTTTTACCGGTTTGCGGGTGGGAGCAGCAATAGCTAATGCCTTGAACTTTGCATTAAACCGTAAAAGTAAGATAATTATTCCGCATTATGAATAATCTCTTTTCAAAATTTTTTGATGCCAACGCCAGTGAAGTTTCGCGCTTTGCCAAAATTGTCGCCCAGATAAACGCTCTCGAACCGGAAATTAAGAAATTAAAAGATTCCGATTTTCCCCGGGAGACGGAATCGCTTAAAAAAACTCCCGATGTGGTCAGAGCGTTTGCTTTGGCTCGGGAAGCCAGTTTTCGGGTTAATAAAGAAAGGCCGTTTGATGTCCAGCTTATTGGGTCGCTGGCGTTAAATGAAGGGAAAATTGCCGAGCAAAAAACCGGAGAGGGAAAAACTTTAACTGCTGCCATGCCACTCTACTTTAACGCCTTGGGGGGAAAGGGAGTTCATTTGGTGACCGTTAATGATTATCTTGTTAAAGTCGGGGTGGGGTGGATGGGGCCGATTTATCATTTTTTGGGACTTTCATGCGCGGGGATAATCCACGAGAAATCCTTTATTTATGACGTCGAGTTTGAGGATAATGATGCCCAGGACTGGCGGTTGCGTCACCTTCGGCCGGTTAGCCGGAAAGAAGCTTACGCCGCCGATATCACCTACGGGATAAACTCGGAATTTGGCTTTGACTACCTTCGGGATAACATGACCCAAAAAGTTGAAGACTTGGTGCAGAGGAATTTTACTTTTGCGATAGTTGACGAAGTGGACTCGGTGTTAATTGATGAAGCACGGACCCCCCACATAATCTCTGCTCCTCAGGCGGAACCGATTCAAAAATATTATGAATACGCGGCAGTTGTGGAGAAACTAACACCAAAACTCGATTACATTATTGATGAAAAATTACGAACCACCCATTTAACCGACCACGGCATTTCCAAGATTGAAAGTCTTTTGGGGGTAAAAGACGTCTACGAGAAAGATTTTGCGACCGTCCATCATGTTGAAGCAGCGCTTAAGGCCAGGGCCCTTTATCAGCGCGAGAAGGATTACATCGTAAAAGATGGCGAGATTGTGATTGTCGATGAATTTACCGGCCGGCTCATGGCCGGACGGCGTTGGAGCGAGGGCATCCACCAGGCAATTGAAGCCAAAGAAAATGTCCCTATCCAGCAGGAATCAAAAACCCTGGCCACCATATCACTTCAAAATTATTTCAGAAAGTACGAAAAATTGGCGGGGATGACGGGGACTGCCGCCACCGAAGCGGAGGAGTTTCACAAAATTTATAAACTGGACGTTATCGTCATTCCGACAAACCGGCCAAATGTCAGGAAAGATTTTTCCGACCAGGTATACAAAACGCAGCGGGCAAAGTATGCGGCCATTGTTGCCGATGTCGAGGATTGTTACAAACGGGGACAGCCGGTCCTTGTCGGGACGACCTCAATTGAAAAAAACGAGATTGTTTCCCAATTTTTACGGCATAGAAATATTCCCCATCAGGTTTTAAATGCCAAATATCATGAAAAAGAAGCTTCGATAATTGCCATGGCCGGTACAAAAGGAGCCGTGACGGTGGCCACTAATATGGCCGGTCGGGGAGTGGATATAATTTTGGGCGGACCAAAAGAAGAAACAAAAGAGTGGGACAAACGCCATAGTGAAGTAGTCTTGGCCGGAGGGCTTCATGTCATCGGAACTGAGCGACATGAGTCCCGCCGTATCGACAATCAGTTGCGGGGTCGGGCCGGCCGACAGGGCGATCCTGGTTCGAGCCGGTTCTATGTGGCCCTTGATGATGACATCATGCGCATTTTCGGCGGGGACCAGGTGGCAAAACTTATGACCATGTTTAATATCCCGGAAAATCAGCCCCTGGAACACTCACTTGTCACCCGCAGTATTGAACAAGCCCAGAAAAAAGTGGAAGGTTTAAACTTTGATTCCCGAAAAAACCTTGTGGAATATGACGACATCATGAATAAACAGCGGGAAATTATTTATTCCATGAGGCGCAAAGTCTTTGACAATGTCCGGGACAAGGATGAAATTATGGCCAAAGTTGATCGGGATATTGAAACGCTTACCGGCCTGTATGACAATCCCGAAAAAATTATCGAGGAATTTTCCTCAATAATTCCTTTTGACCAAGAATCGCAAAAAAGATTGGTGGCAAATTTTGCGACTACCGATTTACGACAAGTGGCTCATGAAACTTATGAAGCGCGGGAAAAGCAGATGGGAGAAAATGTTATGAAAGACATCGAAAGGTACGTTATGCTTTCTGTGGTTGATAATTTATGGATGGACCATCTTGACGCAATTGATGACCTCAGGTCGGGAATAGGGCTTCGGGGTTATGCCCAGCGGGATCCCCTAACCGAGTACAAAGCTGAAGCCTTCAACATGTTTGAAAAATTGATCGGGGCAATAGATGATGAAATTGTCCATCGGATTTTCAAGGTTCAGGTGAACATCCCTCCCCAGCCGGCCGTTAAAATTGACAAAGTAATAACAAATGCAAAACAGTTGGAAAGTCTACAACCAAACCCCACTACGTCCACGGTTCCGACCGGGACTTCGCGGGGTAAACCGGGTCGGAACGATCCCTGCTGGTGTGGTAAGATGAAACCAGATGGTATCCCCGTTAAGTATAAGCACTGCCACTATCCGAACTAAGTTTTCAGCTCCAGCAACCTCAAATCGCACCACACTACACGAATTGAATTGTAACGAGATGTTAGTTTTAAATATATTAAGGTGGTATAGTAAGTAATATCATGGATAAAGTCGCTCCGGACAGCTTAAATCAATTCGAAGCAGATCAGGTAATTCAAAATACTCCGCAACCTACAAAGTCAAAAATAATACTTACTTTAATTCCGCTTTTAATATTATTAACTGGGTTTATAGTTTTTGCGTCTGGAAGATTTAACTATAAAACTGCAATGCAAATAGTCACCAATCCTTCGCCTACTCTGCAAACACTTCCAATACAACCCACTCCCCCTCACACAATAACCCCCACATATATATCACCCCAACCCTCGACAGTTAAGTCTAAACCAGCCACCACTCTCAAAATCGCAGTTATTCTTATAAATTTTTCCAACAACACCGAGCAGGAAATTTTACCCTCTCAAATCAGTGAACTTATGTATGGGGAAGGAAATTCACTAAAAAATTACCTTTCAGAGAATTCATATGGCAGGCTCGGTTTGAAAGGCGACTCACAAGATATTTATGGATGGTATTTTATCTCTGCTCCCGCATCAAGTTGTGATATTCATAATTGGGGAATTGAAGCACAAAATATTGCTAGGTCACGTGGTTCTCCGATAGACTCCTATGACTATCTGATAATTGTTGCAGCCGACTATACCAAATCGTGTCAGGCCTGGGAATACGCATATCCAGATGAGAAATTTACTGTAATCAATGTTCAGGCCGCGTCGCTACTACAACAGATGGCTCATGAATTGGGTCACTTAATCGGAGCAAACCACGCGCACTTAATTAGATGTCCTGCGGAAAATTTTACTTTAGATAAATGTGAAATTTTTAACACTCAAGATCCATTCGACGTCATGGCTTATATGGGATATGTCACACAATTTTCAGCTGCCAATAAGCTCATTCTAGGCTGGCTTCCTGATTCATCAATTATTACGGTTAATAAATCAGGCACATACGAATTAAACCCGTTGGAAAACAATGATGGAATAAGAGTTATCAAAATACCAAAACCTGATAGTAACAAAATGTATGTTCTATCTTATCGGCAGAGGATTGGGTTTGATAAAAATATTCCCGACTGGGAAAAACTAGAAGGAATTAGTGTGCAACTTGCCAACCAATCAAGCGATGGCAAGTTATATGGTGATCCTTTTTTAATTGATGCTAATCCGGGTATAGAATTTTTAGGAGATACGAATATGAATGACGGCCAAATTCTAACTGACAATGTAAATAAATTCACTATCAAACAAATATCTCATGATGAAAAATCTGCCAAGGTTAAAGTAACCTTTTTAAATTAACTTGTCAGAAGCCTACAAGATACCCAGTTTTGCTGACATCTCAAAAAATGTCACTATCCAAATTAGTAAGGGAAACACAGAATTGCAATTAATACTTAAAATATTATCCCGATGTGTCAATCTAGCACACACCTGGTGTGTACAAAACTACCGAACTGTTGACAGACGATCATTTTTGTTAAACAATAGAACCATGCAGTCGAAACGTGGTTTTGTTTTACTCATTCCACTTTTTGTTGTGGCTCTTATTGCCGCGGGGGCGGCCTTTGGCTATTACTATTTTGTCGTAAATAAACCGGCAAAGGTGGAAACCCGGACAGCAACAACAACCGAGGTTTCCCCGAAACAGTTTTTTCTCTCAGTCATAAATCCAGTTGACGGAGTTTTGGTAACCGAGAAGAAACTTCTAGTGATCGGGACGTCCCTGCCTGACACGGTGGTTGTGATCTACACCGACGATAGCGAGGTTTCGACACAAAGCGACAAAGACGGCCGGTTTTCCGGTCAAATAGATCTCATCGAAGGATTAAACAGCTTGACCGTGACCGCATTTGGGGAGGCTGACGAAGAAACAAGCGTTTCTATGGATGTGGTATATAATAAGGACTCATAATTTATGAAATATCTATTAACACTGCTTATTGCCCTGGTTCTTAGTAATTTTCTGGTAACGACCGTTGTCGCCAAGGAAAAACCAAGTGAAGTCACGGTAGGCAAGGTGGAAAAAATAAACGGAAACAGACTAAAGGTGGGTTTAACCGATATCCTCATGGATTTAAAAACAAAAGTAGTGGGGCGCAAAATTAAACTTGATTCCAAAGTGGCGGTGGTTTCTGAATTGGCAACCAGAAGCGGCAATCTTAAAAAGGCCCTCAAAATCTTTGTAAAAGAAGGGACCCCTTCGGGGCAGTTAAAACGGCGGGCCGTCCAGGGAGTTATTACCGGTATTTCCGGCAACGTCATAACTTTGGCTCATCAAACAAAGCAGGAACGGAAATTTAATGTTTTGATGGATTCACAAACAATTATTAAGTCAAAAAATTCAGCCAGCGGGAGTGCTGCCTTAGTGGTCGGAGTTAGGATTGTTGCCATGGGGACTCCAACTGAGGCGGGATTGCTTGCCAAGCTAATTCATGTCATTCCGGGTAAAGCAACGGGAGTCTTTAGAAAAAACCCGGTGTCCACATCGTCGGCCACTGTTTCGGCAACTCCTACCCCTTAAGTTAAATGTGGGTCAAAGCCTATTCTCATCTTACAAAGGATCCGGTATTAAAAAAGATTTTGACAAAAGATCATCTTTTTGAATTTAAGGTCTCCAAGAATTTATACGAAGCAATCGTTGGAAATATAATCGGCCAGCAATTATCCAACAAGCCGGCGGAGATTATCAAAACCCGATTTCGAAATTTGTTTTCTAAAAAAACATTTCCAAGTCCAAAAGAAGTCTTAAATATGTCCGATGAGAAATTGAGAGCGTGCGGAATGTCCTGGGCCAAAGTGCGCTATATTAAAAATTTAAGTCAGGCGGTAACGGATAAAACCATTGATATAAAGGAGCTGTCGCTTTTAGATGATGAAAAAGTTATTGAATCACTTATTAAAATAAAAGGGATCGGTCGATGGACGGCGGAGATGATTTTAATTTTTCATCTGGCAAGAGAGGATGTTTTTTCGGTTGGGGATTTGGGGCTTCGTACCGCGGTTGCCAAGTTATATAACCTTGATAGAAGTGATTTGAAAAAAATCGAAAAGATTTCCTGGAATTGGAAACCGTATCGCTCATTTGCCAGCCGGTTTTTGTGGAAGTACCTGGACTCATTAAAATCAGCCAAAACTCTCTCCTGATTTACTCCAAGAGAGAATTGTTTTTCGAAAAAGGTCCCAAGGCGAAAGCTACTTTTTCGAACAAAATATTAATTTATTGTACTCGGTTTGCCTAACTCTTTTTATCTTAAGACGAGGGTCCTTGTCAAGAGAACTTAATAGATCAACTTGATTATTTCCGAAGGTTAACTGGTTATAGATTATTATCCCGTCTTTTGCCAAAAAATTTGTCGGAACAAAAATGTCTGCCGCTTTTTCCCCAATGTAGAGGTCGACGATGATTAGATCGAACCTCTCTTTAAATTTTAATTTTGTCGCATCCCCAATAAGTATTTTTACCCTGTCCAGATTAAAGTAGCGTTTGCCGATATCAACCATGACGGGATCTATTTCCACCCCGGTAACAATACTATCCGGCAGGAATTTGACCACCGATCCGCATCCCAAGCCGCACACTAAAACCCTGCCATTTGTGTTATAGGATATTTCACCCAGAGCCCTTTTCCAAAGTTTTTCTACTAATGGACCGGATTGCTCAAATCCGTCAACCCAAACGGCGATTTTATTTTGGAACCTGACGACGTTAATTTGACCGCTTATTGCCGAGCTTAGGGTTTCAATGTTCTCAGGAACGAGGTAGTTTTTCCATGTTTTCCAGTTCATATTTCTATTTTAGCAGATAGGCTTATATCTACTCACGTTAGAGCTTGCCTTAGGACTTAACAAGGCCTATAATAAGGCTTCCAATGTATCGATATTGTTGGATGTTTTTTTGCTGTGACAAATTTTAAGTTTTTCAACCATTTTTTTGCCTCGCCGGAAAGGATTCCGGCCAAAACTAAAACCAGCATGATCGGTGCCGGAATAGTTCACAAAAACAAAAACTATATTACTCACACCACTCTGGAACACTCCTTGTTAGCACTTAAGACCTTTTCTTTCTGGCAGACTCTTCTCCTTGGGTCTTTTGTCTTAGCTTTAGTGATTGGCGTCATCATAAACCTGCCCCTAACCTTAACTCTTTTAATTGGAATCCTCACCGTTTTCTATTTTTTGGACGTCGTTTTTACTTTCTTTGTCGTTCTTAAGAGCCTGGATCTTCCGCCTGAGATTGACTTTGACATGGATGAACTGCAAAAGATAGATGACAAAGATTTACCTACCTATTCGATTCTTTGTCCCTTGTATAAAGAAGCCAGTGTCTTGCCCCAATTTGTGGAAAACATCAAAAAACTTAAATACCCGATTGAAAAACTGGAAGTTCTTCTTCTTTTGGAAGAAAACGATGAAGAAACAATAGATCTGGCCAAAAACTTGAATCTCCCCTCGTTTTTTAAGATTGTCATTGTCCCGGATTCTTTGCCCAAGACAAAGCCAAAAGCCTGTAACTACGGTCTAAATTTGGCAAAAGGGAAATATGTTGTTATCTATGATGCCGAAGATCAGCCGGATATTTGGCAGCTTAAGAAAGCCTACCTGGCCTTTAAGAAGTTGCCTGAGCAAACAGCTTGTTTACAAGCCAAACTCAATTACTACAATCCCCACCACAATCTTTTAACCCGGTTGTTTACTGCCGAATACTCTCTTTGGTTTGACATTGTTCTTCCTGGTTTCCAGTCCATTAACACGGCAATTCCCCTGGGCGGGACCAGCAACCATTTTAAACTAACTATCCTTAAAAAATTAAAAGGCTGGGACCCCTTTAATGTCACCGAAGATGCCGATCTTGGGATTCGGCTTTTTAAGTTCGGTTATAAAACTGCCATTATCGACTCGACTACTCTTGAGGAAGCAAACAGCAAGATAAGAAACTGGTTAAGGCAGAGATCCCGCTGGATTAAGGGGTATTTCCAAACATACCTTGTCCATATGAGAAACCCCGTAAGTTTTGTCCGTGAACACAAAGGCCACGCTTTTATCTTCCAGTTGGTCATTGGTGCCAGAACCACTTTCATGCTCATAAACCCCATTCTTTGGGCCATGACCATTTTGTACTTTGCCGCTTATCAGATCGTTGGTCCGGCCATTGAGGCCCTCTACCCGGCCCCCGTTTTTTACATGGCCGTTTCCGCTTTGGTTTTTGGAAACTTTATTTACCTTTACAACTACATGATCGGCTGTGCCAAGCGGGGACACTGGCCGGTTGTTAAGTACGTATTTTTGATCCCGTTTTACTGGCTCGCAGTTTCTGTTGCTGCCGGGGTTGCTGCTATTCAATTATTTACCAAACCCCATTATTGGGAGAAAACAGTTCACGGGTTTCATCTGGAAAAATTAAATGCTGCCCAGAGTAAAAAGAGAGTTTTTAACCTCGATTTCTGGCCATTGAATTGGGTTATAGATAAAACTAAATACATTTTGGAACCTATTGTCGCAGGAGGAAGTATTCTGCTTATTGTTTCTTCATTCATTGGTAATATTTTTGATTTCATGTATAACGCTTATCTTGGCCGCGTTCTAATAGTTGATGATTTTGGGCTTATTACACTCGTAGGTACTTTCCTCTTTATTGCAAGAATACCGATGAGCGCTCTTTCCAGAGCAGTTACCTATAAAAGTGCCTATTATCTTGGGAAACATAAAATTGCGATTAAAGAATTTTGGCAGTACTTAAGAGCTCGAATCTTTTGGATATCAGCTGTTGCAACAATATTGTGGATTGTCTCCATACCTTGGCTTAAGGATTATTTTAGGTCAGACTCATACATTCCATTTTTACTTTTTACCCCTGTGTGGATAATAGGCGCGGTTTCCGCGGTAGATTCGGGGTTTTTAAGCGGCAACATGAAATTCGTCGAGTTAGCGATCTTAGCCGTAGTCTTTTCAGGGTCTAAGTTTATTTATACATATCTGTTCGTCTCTCTTGGATTTGGGCAGTATGTATACGCCACAGTTTCTCTGGCAATGACCACAACCTTTATTATCGGTTGGTATTTCTCGTTATTAATTAAACAACCGAAAATTTCAATTAACAAAAAGTCACTTTATAGATTTCCGTATAAATTCTTTGTAAGTTCAGTAATTATTAAATTGTCAGAAATTATTTTTTATACCTCCGATATCATTTTGGTTAAACACTACTTAAGCCCGATAGAAGCTGGTCAATATGCGCTGATTTCTCTTGTGGGTAAAATGATCTTTTTTATCGGTGGGTTATTCAGTCAATTTATTTTGCCATTTGTAAGCCATGATGAAGGAGCAAACGTAGACAGCAGCAAAGTTTTTTACAAGTTATTTTTTGCTTCCACCGTCGTTAGTTTGGCGACCTTTATTGGGGTAGGTCTATTAGGTTATCTGACAACCCCGATTCTCTTTGGAAATAAAATTCAACCTGTAGTTTACCTTCTTCCAATATTTGGCTTTGCCATGTTTTGCTTCCAAGCAGGAGACAATATTATTTCTTACCATCAAGCCAAAAATAAAATGTTCCTTTCCATAGCAGGGCTTGTCCTTGGCGGGGTACAGATCATTCTGATGGCACTTTTCCACAGCAACTTAAAAGAAATCGTCCTCGTAATGAGTTTTATAGGAATAACAAACTTTGCAGTAATGCTATTTTTCCATTTTACGGTTGATAAGCTATTAGCTTCCTGGCGAGAATTTCCATGGTTGGTACGGCGATTAACAGGAGATATCAAAGAATTTATATCTGATATAAACAAAAAACAACAGGAACAAGTTCAAAAGGGGAAGCTAAGAATATTAGTTTATAATTGGAGAGACCTTAGACATGTCTGGGCAGGTGGGGCAGAGGTCTATATTCATGAACTTGCCAAACGCTG
>Ga0155162_123_pt3 | contig 15392 bp, 18 predicted proteins | sample RifCSPhighO2_01_FD_106130 | JGI IMG/M metagenome (GOLD analysis project Ga0155162, IMG submission 106130) | Candidatus Gottesmanbacteria bacterium RIFCSPHIGHO2_01_FULL_42_12
TTACGAGGATTTGGCCAAGTCAAAGCCCATGAACCGCCTTTTGCAAGGTGATGTCGGCTCGGGAAAAACAGTCGTTGCCGCCGCCGCCATGCTTTGCACTTATTTAAACGGTTACAAAACGATTCTTATGGCTCCGACAGAAATTTTGGCCCAACAACATTATCAAACAGTCTCGCAAATGCTGGATCCATTAAATATTAAAGTGGGAATTGCTACGGGGTCCCAAAAAATAAATACGGATTACGATATACTGGTTGGCACTCATGCCCTTTTAAATCTAGATCTTAACAATTTAGGACTAGTAGTTATTGACGAACAACACCGGTTCGGAGTCGAACAGAGAGCCAAGCTTATTCAAAAAACCGGCGGCAGCATGCCTCACACCCTAACAATGACCGCAACGCCAATCCCCAGAACTATTGCCTTAACCGCCTTGGGTGATCTTGATATTTCCATAATTGACGAAATGCCCGTTGGCCGGTTGCCCGTTAAAACCTGGGTTGTGCCTGACGAAAAAAGGGCCAAAGCCTACGAATGGATCAGGGAGCAAAAGACGCAGACTTTTATTATTTGCCCGTTTATCGAACCATCAGAAACTCTGGAAACCGTAAAGTCCGCCAAAACCGAGTACGAAAAAATTAAAAACGTCTTTTCGGAACTTAGGGTTGGACTTCTACACGGCCGACAAAAACCAAAGGAAAAAAATGCTGTTTTAAATGATTTTAAAGACAGGAAACTGGACATTTTGGTAGCGACCCCGGTTGTCGAGGTTGGAGTCGATGTTCCTGGAGCAACAATTATGGTCATTGAGGATGCCGATCGTTTTGGACTGGCGCAGTTACACCAGCTGAGGGGTCGGGTAGGCCGTAACGATAGACAATCATACTGTCTTTTATTCACCTTAACGCCTGATTCACGCCTTAAAACTTTGGAAAAAACAACCTCCGGTCTTGAACTTGCGGAGGCCGATTTAAAATTTAGAGGACCAGGGGAACTTTTCGGCACGGCCCAAAGTGGGAAGTTTGTGTCCAAAGTCATAACTTTTGACCCGCAGGTCATTCTTGCTTCCAGCCAGGTGGCCGACGAGGTCTATCAGGATCTGGATCAGTTTCCACTCTTGAAGAAAAAATTGGAAAAAAGTACAATAGCTAAGGTTCTGCCAAACTAGAAATATTTTATGACACCGTTACCAAAACGCCGATTATCAACCGCCAGACAGGGCAACCGCCGGGCTTCTTTTAGTGTCAAAACTGCCGGCTTAGCAAAATGCGCCCATTGTGGAAAATTGAAACAGGGGCACACAAGATGTAAAGAGTGCGGTTTCTATAAATGAAAACCAAAACCGATCCCAGGCACCTTGCCAGGCAGAAAATAATCTCCGAACTTTATGAATTTCACTTTCGTAAAAATCAACCGAGTAATCCAAAAACAAAATTAATAATAAAAAAGATTTCAGAAATTAATGAAGTTATTGGGAAATGTGCCCCACAGTTTCCGATCGACAAAATATTTCCTGTTGACCTGGCCATTTTACAACTGGCCGTTTATGAGCTGACTGTAGAAAAAACTGAACCGGAAAAAGTTGTCATCGATGAGGCTATCGAGCTTTCCAAGGAGTTTGGCAATGACACGAGCCCAGGGTTTATTAACGGCGTATTAGGAACAGTTTTAAAAAGTTAAATCTATGGATCTTGACTCTCTTGAAAAAAAAATCGGGGTAAATTTTAAAAATAAGCTGCTTTTGGCTCAAGCTTTAGTCCATCGTTCGTATCTTAATGAGAGTAAGGAGTTTTCAGAGTCAAATGAACGTCTGGAATTTTTAGGGGACGCCGTTCTTTCCATTCTCACTTCCGAATACCTCTATAAAAAGTTTCCCAAACACCCGGAGGGTCAGTTAACAAATACCCGATCTGTTTTAGTTCGGGGTAAGACCTTGGCCGAGGTAGCCAGAAGCCTTTCCCTTGGGGATTTTCTTCTCATGAGCCGAGGAGAGAGAGAATCGGGCGGATCCCAAAATAGCGCCCTGCTTGCCGATGCCACGGAAGCTTTGATCGGAGCGTTATATCTGGACCAGGGTTTGGAAACCGTTCGCGAATTTTTAGAAAAATTTCTTTATTCCAAAGATTATGAGGCAATTGACTTCAAAAGTGTGGCTCAGGAACTATCTCAGGCAAAACTCAAACTTTCACCAAAATATAAGGTGATAAAAGCCGTTGGTCCGGACCATAATAAAATTTTCACCATCGGGATTTATTTCGGCGAGGATTTGGCCGGAACAGGGGAGGGTAAAAGCAAGCAGGAAGCAGAACAAGCGGCGGCCAAAGTCGCTCTGGAAAAACTGACCAAAACAATGTAAAATCCCCTTATGGCCGTTAAAATACGATTAGCGCGATACGGAACAACCGGGAAACCGGCATATCGTGTGGTAGCAATTGACGAACAAAAGAAAAGAAATGGAAAAGCGATCGAGTTTTTGGGATCCCATGAACCGGTCTTAAATCCACCGAAGACGATCCTAAAAATTGACCGTATCCGGTACTGGTTGTCTGTTGGAGCAAAACCCAGTCCGACGGTTGCCACCCTTATTAAAAAGAATTCGTAAGTTAGTATGAGAGATTTTCTTGAGCTTATCGTAAAAAATATTGTCGACCTGCCGGATAAAGTTGTGGTAGACGAAAGTGAAGATGACTACGGCAAGGTTGTTCTCTCAATCTCCGTGGACAAAACTGACATGGGGAAAATTATCGGCAAAGAAGGAAGAATTATTAAAGCCGTCAGGGACCTGGTTAAAATTCTCGCCGTCAAGGCAAATCGCAGAGTAAATGTCCAACTTACTGAAACGGATTAAGTTTTCCTGTTGGTAAATTTTGTAGCTCCGGTGTCGCTCGGGTAAACGAAGCGACTTGGCGTAAATAATTTCTATCTGCCGCCGTTATATCCTCGACCGGACTGGTAATATCTCCCAAGGTTTCAAGTTGGGGTTGGTAAAAGACCATAAGAATGACTTTCCCATTTTCTTTATCAATCTCCACCTTATCCACCCCCAAAAGCCGATTCACACTATTTAACTGAGCAAGAAACGTTTGAATGGCATCATAACTTCCCAAAAATTTCGCTTCCACCTCAATATTTTTTACCCCATTTGGTAAATCCAACTCCTGTTTGACTATTTCGCCGCTTTCACTGGCAATTGTGGCTTCGGAGGTTGAAATTTTACCAACTTCTGTCGAAAATGCGGTCAGTGTTGCCCCGGCCGATGCTGCCATTGTCTCCAAGCCAAAAATCATCCCGGAGACACTCTTGTCCGTTGGCAGGGAAATTTCTGCCACAGCAATATCACTTCTCAACCCCGGTTCCGTCACCGTTCCCAGGATACCGGCCTTGACTGCCAGTTTGGCCCGACGATCATCCAATACCGTAAGCTCCTCACGAGTTGCGGCAATTTGCGTCAACGTCGGCATAATAACCACTATAAGGACAGCAAGTGCCCCCGCAATAAGAAGTAGCGGCGCTACATAAATTTTGAGACGACTTATGTCTAGAGCCACGACCCCTCCTTTGCCGTCAACATTAAAGTAAATTTGTAACCGTCAGTTGGGTTCCCTGATAAATCCGTAACCAAGGCTTTACTGTACCGATTATTTTTCGAAAAAGCGGTAACAAGCCTGTCCAACGTTTCGGAATTATCAACCAGAAGGTCAACGTTTATGACTCCGCTCTTATCGCCGGTAAACCCCTGGATTTGCGCCCCTAAGGGGAGGGAGCTTTTAATGATGGCCATTTCTTTTGCGAGATCCGGTCTTAGTGTCAGGACCGTTTTTAGCCCCAAGACTTTTTGTTTTAGAAGAACTAAGAGAATTTCCCTTTCCCGGTACCCGGTAATGACATTTACCAGGTTGGTATTCTTCTTTTCCAAATCAGCTTTTTGAAAAGCCACCCCCTGGCCAATCGTAAAGACAGCCACTCCGGCCACAACAGTTACAAAAAGAATGATAAAAGAAATTTTTTGCAGGTTTTTCCCAAGGCCCTCATCAGCAGGGGAAAGGTCCCTTTTTTTGTCCGGCAGAAGATTGAGTTCAACAGCCATGGTTAACTTTCTTTTAATGCCAACCCGACGGCAGCAGCAAAAATCGGTAAATTGTCGCCAAGTTCGCTGACTTGTTTTTCATTCTTTTGGAGATTCGCAAAAGGATCCCCCATTTGAACTTCTAAAGACAGAGCTTGGCCTAAGTAGTTGACAAGTCCCGGCATCTTTGCCATCCCGCCAACCAAGACCGCCCGTTTAATCGGATCATCAGGTTTTTTAGACTGATAATAGGCAATTGCCCGTTTAACTTCAGCAATAATGATATCCATAATTGGGGCAATAGAGGCGTTGACTCGACCTTCAAGTTTGGTCGGATCCAGACCGTAAGTCCGTTTGTACTCTTCAGCTTGGTAGGCATCCAATTTAAGATCGGCGACAATGGCCCGGGTAACCGCATCTCCGCCGGTGGCAAGCGACCGAACGAATGATAAGTTACCTTTCTTGACAACAGACAGGTCCGTCGTTGTACCTCCAAAACTAATGACAATTGAGGTAGGGGAGTAGGGATCGTTACCTACCAAGGCGCGGGAGACGGCAAGAATCTCCGTTTCGATCCCAATGATCTCCAGACCGGTGAGTTTGGCGAGCTTTAAATACTTTTCAATCACCGTATTTGGGGCTGCCACCAAAAGAACATCCATTTTTGCCCCGGGGGTTTCTTCGGTTGGTTTTGACAAGACAACATGCCGCAGCAAGACGTCGCTTAACGGGATGGGGACATATTGTTCCGCTTCCCAGCTGATGGCGCTTTCCAGTTCGCTATCGGACACAAACGGCGTCTCAATCACCCTAGTATAAACCTGTGACTCGGAAATCGACATGGCGACTTTCTTTGTGGAAATACCTAAATCTTTGAGAGTTTTTTTTAAGAAATTCGCCGTTTCCTCAAGGTCAAGATTCTCCCCGGAAAAGGCGATACCAACCGGAAGTTTTACCGCTCCGAAGGTAACGAGCTTATAACCGGACCCTGACTGGTTTAGGTACACAATTTTTGCCTCGGAAACACCCAGGTCCAGTCCGAAATGGTCTGTAAATTTCATATAATCAGTATGAGGTATTTAATTGGTAAATGTCAACCAACAAGAGTAAATAACTTACTGGTCAATATTTTCTGTCCCCCCGAAGAGGACATAGTCAAAAAATGGCGGAAGAGACCCCTTACTCTTATAAATTTGAACGGCGCGCGTGACCTGCCCGGAACTGGTGGCATACGAGGTGACTTCATAGGCCTGGGCCGGAAGACCACTGCCAGTGACCATAATTGAAGCCCTCTTATATATTGGTTTAATTCTCATCATTTTTGCGTCATTCGTGGGATTTATATTTACAGCAGACCGGTAATTATTTCCGCCTCCGGCTCCGACGTCAAATCCATTAGCATCATTTGCTTGGTTTGCCGAACAACCCTGGGGATCGTACGCGTATTTATTAAAGGAGTAATTATTCCCATTGACATTATAGATGGTTATCTCAAGGGCGGCATTGCCATTATCAGATAGATTACAACCACCTGAATCCTCATTGTTTTTCGTCCAATAAACTCTGACCGGGTGGCCGTTGTTTCCGACCAGGTCGATTTGGATGACATCGTCTTTTTCTATCGGCCCATCAGAGGCGTAGGAACCGGTGACTAAGGTAGCTTTATAATTTACCGGAATGCCATTAACCGATAAGGAACCGGTCGGATTACTTGACAAATCGGTTGACAGCGCACTTTCGACACCGGCTTCGGCTGCCGTGAAAGCACGCGAGGATTGGTCCGATGTGGAGGTTGATTTTAAATCAATGAGGGTTCTGGACATGACTGACAACCCGACAATAAGTCCCAAAAGCATAATTAAGAGAACAAAAACTGCTACTTGACCTGAGTTTCTCCTCATATTTTTAATAATACCATAATCATAATATCATACTAATAAATTCCATTTCTAACACTAATTGTTTGAGTCTCGGTTATCTCTCCTATGTAATCATATCTTGCTCCTGTCGCTTTGACAACCAGTTTAACGATTACCCCTTTGCCGTTACTTGTGGGAGACGTATCGTCAAAAGTTGAGGTCGAAAAGTCGACTTTTGGGGTTGACAGCTGGTTTCCGTCTTTAGAAACACTGTTGTTAATCGTATAAACGGTGGCGTTTCCGGTACAATCCGACGTCTCATAAAGTCCCAGAGTTTTGTTATTATTGGAAATTAAAAGACAGGATGACCGGCGGACATCCCGGGTAATATTTTCCATGACAAAAGAGGCGTTCTGGCGAAGATCAGCATCTGTCGAAACTTTATTTGAAGATAGAATGACCTGCAAAAAAATATTTGTCCCGACAGTCAGGAGGATACCAAAAACCAAGGTCACAACAATAAGTTCGATAAGTGTAAATCCTTTTTTAAATTTCATAGCCATTTTGTGATATGGGTTTTTAAGGTTAAACTTGTTGCTCGTCCCTTTTCCGTCCAGTTGACCACAACTGAGGCTTCTTTGCCATTTGTGATGTTGGAAAAAGTGGTTGTGCGGGTAAAAAAATTTGCGCCGGTATTGTACGGGCAATTGTCCGTCTGGCTGTTGGGGAATATCGAATTCCAGTTGGCAACAGGCAGACTTTGCAGAGCAGACCTGTTGACTCTTTCAGTATTTTTTATTTCCTCAATTTTTGCCTCTGCACAACGGGTTGCCAGGTTCCTAAGATTTGAACTCTGCTGAGCAGACATCGCCGTTAGCGCCATGGTTATTAACGCCCCCCCTATTATGACCGTAAATCCCATGGCAATTATTGTCTCAAGCAGTGTAACTCCGGATTTTAGATTTTTATAAAGCATAAATTCTGGTGACAAAATAGCCACTTCCGGCTACCCTGACCGTCCTTATTCCGGCAATACCGGTTATAGTAATTACTTTTTCTGCCCCGAAATTAAATGCCGGAGTGCCGTTACATCTTGGAGTTGGGTTCGTACCAATATTGGGATTAAAAAAACAGATTGCTCCCGGATTTGTCATGGTAATTCCTTCCGGCCAATTATAACTGACACTGCTTCCCAAGGTAGAAATAGTATATTTTTTCCCGGGAACATCCATTAAAAATGTGTACTCCCGTCCGGTGTTGGAACCGGAGAGGGCTTTATTTTGAGCCGAGCGTAAATTACTGACAAGCTCCTTTTCGGCATTGGCTAACTTTTGTCCTTCACGGTTTGAGTTGATACCAAAATAGGCAATAACACTAATGATACCGGCTAAGGCAATAACCAGAAGAGTTTCAATAAGAGTGTATCCGAGACGCATAGGGCAGTTATAGTCCCAATTATCAAAAATGGTCCTAGAGCTATTGTTTCACCAAACCTCCGCCTTTTCAAGAGGAGGAGCCCCAAAGCGTAAAGCCCTCCAATTATTGAAGTGACATAAAACATAATTAATATTTTAGGAAAACCTAAAAGAAGTCCCAAGGGGAAAATAAGTTTGACATCCCCAAATCCGATTCCTCTGCCCCGGGTAACAATAAACAAACTTAATAAAGTTAATAAACTTAATAAACCAGTAAGCCAATTATTCCAATAAAACAATAAGCCAACAACAACTAAAACAACCGTGGCTTCATCCGGAATTAACCCATATATCCAGTCGGAGAAAAAGATCAGGATAAAACAGTAAGCAATTACTAAGCTCAAAACATTGGCTCCGATGATAATAGTTACAATTGCCGTGAGTAGTTCGACAAGTGGATATCGCCAGGATATTCTTTTGTGGCAATACCGGCATTTGCCCCAAAGGACAATAAAGGAAAGAAGGGGAAGGTTGTCAAACCAAGAAAGTTTGTGGCGACAGTGAGGGCAGATGCTTCGCCCTTGCCAAAATTTTGGGGCTTTTTCATCGTTTAAACGCCAAATTAAGACATTAAGAAAACTTCCGATACAAACTCCAAAAATAAATAAAATTATAAACATTAGTTTTTTAGCGATAAACACAAAATACCTGCCGGATGGGCAGGATATTTTGTTTCTTTAAACCCGATAGTTTATTGCGGACCGCAAAAATAGACCGTGTTTCCGCCACCCTCCTTAAGCAAACCGACTTGATATCCTGAACCGACGCATTTTCCCGAGACGTTTGTGGTATAGCTATAAGTAACTGCCGCCGTACATGGCGTTGGTGCTGCTGTTGTTTTAAGATCGCAGTTGGTACACGCCTGACCGCATCCCGGATCTGTAAGCGCCCCCTGGATATAGGGACCTAGACGGTTATTGGCAAAAAGGTTCGCCCAACCGTTACCCGGGTAAGAATTCGGTGATTGATCCGTATAATATCTCTCAAGAGCCAGTTGAACAGAGTTTACAATCTGTTGTCTTTGGACATCACGAGCCGCGGCCTGAGCTTTTCCTAAACCAAAAAGGATGATAGTTGCCAGTATCGCGATAACCGACATGACAAGCATTAATTCAATAAGCGTAAATCCTTTTTTATTTAACATAACGTTCACCTCCTTTAAATTTATTTAATGACATTGACAAGATTAAACATGGGCATAAGTACGGCAATGGCAAGACCGCCTACGGCAACACCCAATACAATAATTAAGAACGGTTCCAGAGCAGTTGTCAAGTTCTTTATTTTGCGTTCCGCGTTTCTTTCAAAAAAGCCAGCCAGGCGTTCCAGACTCTTGTCCATGGTTCCGGTCTCTTCTCCGATGGCGATCATCTGAGCAAAAATTGGCGGATAAAGAGCGCTGTTTCTCATAGAAATGGAAAGGGGGAATCCTTTTTCCACCTGTCTCGCCGCTTGATCCATGGTGTCGCGAAACTGGTTATTACCGATAATATCTTTAGATATATTAATCGCGTCCAAAATGGCAATTCCGGAACCTATAAGAGTTCCCATTGTTCGCGTCAGCGTGGCAAAAAGAACCTCTTTGTTTAGCTCTCCAAAGATGGGGATTTTAAATGACAGATTGTTAAGAACGTAGTCGCCGTTTTTAGTCTGTTTAAAAGACCGAAGGGCGATGACTCCCAAGACTATACCCAACAAAACCAAGGGAAAATAGTTTCTGGTAAAATCAGAAATGATAATTAAAATCCGCGTCGGAAGAGGCAAGTCGGAATCAAAGGATTTATAGACTTCGGATAGGGTAGGGACGACAAAAGTCATCATGAGGCCACCGACACCGATCATGGCCACAATAACAATGGCCGGATAAATCATGGCACCTTTTACTTTTCCTTTAAACTCAATATCCTTTTCCAAATTATCAGCCAGTCTCCCGAGGGTCTTATCCACCTGACCGCTAACTTCACCCGCTTTTACCATACTTATATATATTGGCCGAAATACCTGCGGATGCTTTTCCAGAGCTCTTGAAAGTGAAGTCCCTCCGGTGACATCTTTTCTTATCTGGGAAATAATATCGGCAAACAACTCGTTGGGTTGGGCTTCCAGATCGGCAAGAGAATCGGTCAGGGGCAACCCGGTCTCGAGCATTGTTGATAAGTGCCTCGTAAAATTGGCCAGGTCCTGATCGGAAATCCGATTAAGAAAAGGTATCAGGTTGCGAAAAGAAAACTCGCCTTTTTTGACAATTGTGATCACAAAAAGACCGTGTTCTCGAATGGCTGCTGCCGCTTTGGAAATGGAAGATGACTCAATAACCCCAGTTTGATACTTGCCGTCATGGCTTTTGGCTTTATAGGAGAATATAGGCATGTTATTTTACGCGCACAAGACGTATCACCTCTCCCGGATGAACCGAGTAGTCTTGGGCAGTTTCTAAGGAAATTTCGCCTTTCTTTATCCAGTCAGCAAGCGATTTATCCAGCGTCCCCATCCCGAGTTCTCCCGAAGTTTGAATGATATTGGGAATGAGGTGGGTCTTCCCTTCACGAATAGAGTTTTGAATTGCCGGAGTGGCCAGAAGAATCTCGACCGCCGGTACCCGTCCGCCGCTTATTTTCGGGATGAGCCGTTGGGAAATTATTGCCTGCAAAACATTTGAAAGTTGCAGTTTCACCTGAGACTGTTGGTTTTCGGGAAAGACATCCACAATTCTGTCAACTGACTGAGACGCGTCGTTGGTATGCAGGGTGGCAAAAACAAGGTGGCCTGTTTCAGCGATGGTCAAAGTCGCGGCAATTGTTTCAAAGTCCCGCATTTCCCCAACAAGAACTACGTCCGGGTCTTCCCGAAGGGCAGATCTTAGGGCCACATCCCAAGAATGGGTATCGGCCGTCATCTCCCGTTGCGAAACAATCGACTTGCCTTTAGGGTAGATGTATTCCACCGGATCTTCAATAGTGACAATATGGGCCGGACGGGTAAGATTAATCTCGTTTATCATCGCCGCACAACTTGTCGATTTACCGTGTCCGGTTGGTCCTGTCACCAGAACGAGTCCCTGACGCATTGGCGTAAACTGGTGTAAAGTCTGCGGAAGGTTTAAGTCTTCTATTGTTCCTATTTTAACCGGCAGGTACCTTAATGCGGCCGCCATTGAAGCTTGTTGATAGTAAGCGTTAATCCTAAACCTAGCACCATCCCGATATTGGTAAGAAAAATCCAGCTCCCGGTTAGAAAGGAGCATCTCTTTCTGTTCCGGAGTCACAATTGAAAAGACCAGGCGGACGATGTCTTCTGACGACAAAACCCCGAAGTTGGTCAGGGGTAAAAGCCGACCGTCAACCCGAATCATCGGCGAAAAACCGGCAAGTAAATGCAGATCCGAGGCATCGTGGGTAACGGTATTTTCTAATAAATCTTGTATCGACATAAATGTTTTATTCCTGGGCAACCCTCAGAACTTCTTCCAGTGTAGTAATTCCTTCAAGAGCTTTCAAGTATCCATCTTGTTTCATGGTTACCATCCCGGCATTTCTGGCCTCAGCCTCAATTACCGCGGCATTAGCCCGTTCCAAAACCATACCCCCGATTTTCTCGGAAACGGCCATAACTTCAAATATCCCCATTCGGCCGATGTATCCTGTCTGGCCACACTCGTCGCACCCATGACCGCGGTAAAGAACAATTTTTCCGTCAGGATATTTTTCGCTGTCCAGATACTTTCCTAAGATTTTCTTTATGTCCGCAACAATTTCCTCAGGCGGTTCATAACTCTCTTTGCAGTGAGTACAAATCTTCCGGCAAATTCGCTGTCCTACCAGGGCATTAATTGAGGAGGCGATAAGAAAGGGTTCTGCCCGAAGATCCAAAAGACGGGGGAGTGCCCCGGCCGCATTATTGGTATGTAATGTGGAAAAAACTAGGTGACCGGTCAGAGCCGCTTGAATCGCCAAATCAGTTGTCTCCTCGTCACGAACTTCACCGACAAGGATGACATTAGGATCCTGTCTTAAAAAGGACCGCAGACCAGAGGCAAATGTTAACCCGGCAGCCGGATTAATTTGAACCTGGTTAATACCGGCTATTTGATACTCGACCGGATCTTCCAGAGTGACGATGTTTATTTTACTGGAATTAATTTTTGACAACACGGCATACAACGTCGTGGTTTTACCTGACCCGGTCGGGCCGCAAACTATAATAATTCCGTGTGGCCGAAGCATGGCCACTTCCAAATTTCTAAGGGCTGTTCCGCGAAGCCCAAGTTCGATAAGGGTGGGCACTCTTCCGGATTTCTTCAAAAGTCTTATGACCACTTTTTCGCCATAAACTGTCGGTAACGTGGAAACCCGAAGATCGACCTCTTCGTTGCCAACTTTAAAGTTAAACCGGCCGTCTTGGGGAAGTCTTTTTTCATCAATTTTTAATTCCGAAAGGATTTTTACCCTGGCGACAACGCTATCATGAATTTTTATGGGAAGCGTCAGTTTTTCATATAGTATGCCGTCAATTCGATAACGAACCCGGGTTTTATCTTCAAGAGGCTCAACATGAATATCTGAGGCCCGTGACTTTATGGCAAATTCCAAAAGGGCACTGACGATCTTTGCTACCCCTTGGTCTGTCGAGATCACAAGCGTCTCGGGGGTAGTGATTTTTTCTTTTAATTCCGGCGTTTCTTCCAGAGCCTGTGTCACTTCGGTTCCCAGGTTTTGGGCATAAAAGGTTTTTATCGCCACCTTTATCTGTTCCGTGGCCGCAAGATAAGGCACAACTTTCAGTTGGCACTTTTTTTCTACAAAATCTATGACTTGTAAATCAAGCGGATCACTCATGGCCAGGGAAAGGGTATTTGACTCCGGGTCCCGGGCAAAGGGAATAAGAATATATCTTGAAGCCACACTTTCCGGAACCAACTGGAGAACGTCAACCGGAATTTTTTTTCCGGCAAGGTCGACAAACGCTGTCCCGACCTGTTTTGCTTTTGCTTTGGCCACCTGTAAATCTGTGGCCATCCCTTTTTCCAGTAGAATTTTATCAATGGGTTTACCGGTGTTTATGTGTTCGAGGCGAACCAAGTTTAGCTGTTCAGCTGTAATGGCCTTGTCCTCAAGTAATATCTCTTCAAGTGTTTTATCCATGGGCAGAATTGTCCCTTGCGGGACCTTACCATTCATAATAACATGTGGCAATATTGATATGTCAACAAGTTTTCTCAATGTCGGAATTAAATTTGAAAAACCGAAAGTTTCAAATGACCCGGATTTAATTATCATTGAAAAGGAAGAGGGAAAATCGGAAATTGTAATTGCCCAAATCCATGAACTCCAAAGACAGTTAACTTTAATGCCACTCGGGGGGGCTGGAAGGTTGGTTGTTATTATCGATGCCCAGACCCTTAACGTTTCCGCTCAGAACGCCCTACTCAAAACATTAGAGGAACCACCCGTAAATACTATTATTAAACTATATGTCGATCACGAGGATAACTTACTCCCGACTATTGTCTCACGTTGTATTATTATTCGTTCTACTCCGAACTCCCAAAGCTTAATTCCGGACTTAAATTTATTAAATTTAATTAAAGAAAACAATATTAAAGAAGGTTTCAAATGGGCTGAGACAATAAAGGAAAGAACTGAAGCGGTAAGAATTATTGATGATATGTTAACAGCAAAAGAGGCAATCCCGGTTTTTCGCAAACTGCAAAAGGCCAAAAAATACCTCATGGCCAACTGCAACGTCAGATTGACACTTGAAAATTTATTCATCTTATAGTATAATGTGCCTATGAATGTGGATGTTAAAGCTGAACATTGTCAAAGCCATCTAAAGCCGAAATTCGCCTCTGATTCAATGTGGTGTTACGCCGAGGAAGGCGCGGGTGGGGGTAGGGCTCAAGTAAGTATCAAGGGTGGTATACCGGTTTGCGAAGTGACGGAATGTTATTTCAACAAATTTAATCCTAGGCAGCAAAAATCCTCATAACTCCTCCATAGACACATCCGTTATTATTTTGTACAATGGGTTCCGTCATGGCAATAAAATCTGATTACTCTGCGGCGAATATTACCGTTTTAGAGGGCTTGGAGCCGGTTCGCAAACGGCCGGGGATGTACATCGGATCTACAGACGAGAAAGGTCTCCACCACCTGGTCACCGAGATTGTTGACAACAGTGTTGATGAAGCTCTGGGAGGGTTTGCTAATAAAATCTTTGTCACCATTAATAAAGACAGTTCCCTGACCATTGAGGACAACGGCCGGGGTATTCCGGTCGGGATTAATGAAAAATATAAAGTTTCGGGAGTCGAACTGGCTTTGACTAAACTTCACGCGGGAGGAAAGTTTGATGATAAATCTTATAAGGCGTCTTCGGGTTTACACGGAGTTGGGGCCTCTGCGGTCAATGCCTTGTCCGAATGGATGCAGGTTGAAGTTTATCAAAATGGCAAGGTACACGGTATTTCCTTTCGCATTGGAAAAGCCGACGGACCGCTCAAGGTAACGGGAAAAACGGAAGCCACCGGGACAAAAGTTACCTTCCTTCCTGATAATACTATTTTTTCCACCACCGAGTGGAAGTATGACACTCTTCGCAACATGCTTCGGAATTACGCTTATCTTGTCCCCAAACTAATGTTTAAACTAAAAGACGAGCGGGAAAATCAAAACCGGGAGGACACTTTTTATTTTGAGGGAGGAATAAAATCTCTGGTCGGATATCTTAGCGGAAGTAAAGACAATGTTTCAGAGATTTTTTACGTTCAAAAGGACGTGGAGACGAACGTCGCGAACGTCTCGGTCGAAGTGGCCCTGCAGTACAACGACGATTTTGGGGAGAACTTGGAATCGTTTGTTAATGCGGTAAACACCCCCGACGGCGGAACCCATGTCAGCGGCTTCAGAATGGCCTTGACCCGGGCAATCAACGATTACGGAAAAAAGATCGGGGCAATTAAAGATGGCCAGGAGAGCTTTATCGGAGAAGATCTTCGGGAAGGGTTGACAGCTGTTGTCTATATTAAAATGTCTTCCGATAAACTCCAGTTTGAGTCTCAAACGAAAACCCGACTGAATAACCCGGAAATTCAACCGGCCGTATCGGCGGTTGTAAAGGAGGGGCTTGACGCCTTTTTTGAGGAAAACCCGCGCGATGGCCGGGCAATTTTGGAGAAAGTCTTTTTGGCAGCCAAAGCCCGTCTGGCAGCCAGAGCGGCCAAGGAATCAATTATTCGAAAAGGGGCTCTTGAAGGCTCCACTTTGCCGGGAAAACTGGCCGATTGCCAACTGCGTGATCCCTCGCAGACAGAACTATTTATTGTGGAGGGGGATTCCGCCGGCGGTTCGGCCAAGCAGGGGAGAGACCGAAAATTTCAAGCCATTCTCCCGTTGTTTGGTAAACCGCTAAACACCGAACGGGCAAGAATTGATCAAATTATTGATTCGGAAAAATTTAAGCCTTTAATTATTGCCATCGGAGCGGGGATTGCCGACCAGTTTAACATTGAAAAACTCCGGTACCACAGAATAATTATCATGGCCGATGCCGATGTTGACGGCTCGCATATTAAATGCTTGTACCTTACTTTTTTATACCGCCATTTAAAAGAGATCATCGATCGGGGACATGTCTATGTAGCCTTGCCGCCGCTTTATAAACTTGAATGGGGGAAAGGTAATAAAAAATATGTCTATACCGAAGCGGAAAAAGAAAACTTTATCAAAACTCTTGGGGAATCTAAGGTCAACGTTCAAAGGTATAAAGGTTTGGGCGAAATGAACGCCACAGAACTGTGGGATACGACCTTAAACCCGCAAAATCGGATGCTTAAGCAAGTTACCGTATTGGATGCCGCCCGCGCAGATCAGGTTTTTACCATGCTCATGTCCGATGATGTTGGACCCCGAAAGAAGTTTATTCAAACCCGGGCCAAAAACGCGACACTGGATATATAACGCAGTGAGTTATTAATCGTCACTTTCTAAGCCA
>Ga0155162_121_pt2 | contig 15369 bp, 15 predicted proteins | sample RifCSPhighO2_01_FD_106130 | JGI IMG/M metagenome (GOLD analysis project Ga0155162, IMG submission 106130) | Candidatus Gottesmanbacteria bacterium RIFCSPHIGHO2_01_FULL_42_12
CCCGGGAGCCATGGGCAAGGTCAGATTTCTAGCTAGTAGAGTTGCGGGGGGAGTTAAAGACAGGATTAAAAACAGTATTTTTGGCACTATTAGTAAAAAAATTGCCGGTTCAGCCGTCGGTAAAGCAGTTGGGGCTTTTTTTGGGTCAGCTATTCCGGGGTTAGGAACCGCGGCTGGATTTTTACTCGGAGCTGTCGTGGACAAACTCTGGCCAAAGATTAAAAAGTTCTTTAAATGGGCAATCCCCATGGCCCTCACTCCTGTCGCCGCTTTTTTTGCCGGACTTGGAGGTTTAGGGAGCTTGGTAGGAACATTAGCCGGAGGGGCCGTCTCGGCGACCATTTCGGCCATGGGACTGGGAGCAGGTTTAGCAACGACAGGGTGGAGCGGACTACTGGGGGCGCAGGCCATCGGGGGAATTGCGGTTGCGGCGGGAACGATTTTTAGCACAGTTGCAATTACCAGCGCTTTTACTCAATTTCCTGAAAACAATTCTCCCGTTAGAGCAGATTCTCCGCCACCGGTTGTAAATATTACCAAAAGCCCTTCACTGGCAAATGCAATAAACTACTCTGACATCCCCTCATCGGGAATCACCTACACGATCACTTTTAATTCACTCTCTGCCGTAAGTAGCGGTAAAGTTACCGACACTGTGACCGTAATTTCTAAAGCCGGGTCCAAGTCACAGATAATGGTGAATCAGGCCTATACGGGCAACTCAATCACTTATGTTGTTGACAAAAGCTTGGTTACAAACGATTCAGTCATAGTTAACAATGTAACCGTGACCGGAACTGCTAACGGTAAGACCTTCACGGCCAATGCCTCAACAGAAATAATTGTCGGAACGCCTCCTATAACCGCATTTTCTTGCCCGGTATTTGGCGGAAGAATCACTTGCGGCAGTACAACAACAGAAGCGAATGGCCAAGAAACACATGACACTTCCGGGCTTTCCTGTTACCATTGCGATGAAAAATACATAGCGGCAAACGGAACAGCCGTTTGTAATTGGCCTGGGAATGATAAGGCCATTGATGTTGTCGGCTCACTTAATCAATCCGTTTATTTTCCGGCAATTGACGGGCAGAAAGTGGTGTGGCAATTGGTCCGAGAGGGAAACGACTTAAATTATACCTATAACGGTTCCAATCAGAAGTTTAGGGAGTTTTCTGCGAAGGTTAATGGGACAGACTATATGTTACAAATTCACCATCTTGTCGATGACAACCTCCTTTCCGGTAAATCCGGCTTTAATTCGGGAGATGTCCTAGGGAAACTGGCGGGTTTTGACGGAAATGAAAGTTCTCCTCATGCCCATATTCAGCTCCAACGCGCCGGTGTTTGGACCGCCGCTGATGACCCTACCCTAAAATTTTGCCAGTAAAAACCCCCCGCCTTGTGGGCAGGGGATTTTGTAAAGTAAGCGCGCGCGAATACTTTATAGACCACCGGCTCCTACGCTCCCTGACCCACTACCACCCACTGTTGGGAGATCAAAGCTGTTTGTTGGCCCTCCCACTCCAAAGAATGTAGTAACCACGTTCAAAAATGCCCAAGCTAAGAAAACAATAACCAACCCGATTAAGGCGGCAGTTATGGTCCCTTTTGCTGCTTCTGTTCCGGCTTTATCTCCTCCCGAGAGGATCCATCTTATTCCGCCAATTACTAGAAAAATAAATGCCAAAACCAAAGCAACGATTAATATTGCTTGAATGCCAGTTTTTACGACTCCGCTCAAGGTAAGGTTACAAAGTGTGCTACCAAACCCTCCGGAGCACAAACTAAAACTCTCCGCGGCAAAAACTGGAGCCGCAAGATACAGACTTGAGGCTAACATTGTTACGGTTGCAAATAATTTTTTCATAAATTCACCTCCTATCTCATCTTATTATATCATTTTTTATTTTCCTGTCCCCAAATTTATGTTAAAAAAAGTGGAAAATAATCCTAAGATCGCAAAGCTAATAAAAGCTAAGACTAACCCAATAATGGCATAAGTTATGGCTGATTTAGCGCTGGCTAGCGCCTGCTTGTCTCCTCCGGAAATTATCCATTTAACAGCGCCGATAAGAATAAACAAAAGGGCAGCGACAACGGCAATAATTAATATTAATTGGATAAGTGAAGTGGCAAAAGACATAAGTGTCGACAAGTCACCGGTCATTATTCCCGGAGGCGGGGTAAAACTATACTGGCCAAATTTCATATGATTATTCTATGGAAGGCAGTCCCAAAAGGTCAACGCCTATCGCTTTTAATATTACCATAGAAAAAACGATGAGAATTATTCCCGTGATAACAGAAACAATAATTTCTTTTCCCGCTGCAAGCTTTTGGGGATCTCCGGCGGAAGTTAAGATATTATAGCCGGCAATTATGAGCATAAGTAAGGCAATCCCTCCGGAAACACCAACGACCAGTTTCATAATGGCCTCAACAAAAGCCCCGGGTTGGGTTAAAATCGTTCCAATGGCCGTATCACAACTACTGTCTGCCAAACACAAAAAAATTGGAGTTTTTTTGGCAGCAGCGCACAAACCGTCTGGGCCTAATCTGTAGGATATCTTTCCATCTGAGGCGCAGAACCCATCAGATATATTACTAAATTTTTTAACATTTGCACAATATCCACCCTCAGTTGGATTTAGAGCTCCTAATAAATCACTGTTACAAGTTGTGCCTCCAAAACCCGTGAGTTGACAGCACTTTCCCCTAAGTTCCGGACAGGCAACTTGCTGGACCGGAGTAAACGGGACAAAGCCGCTTGGGCATTCAGCAGATTTTGTTTTTGGCTGGCAATTCAAAGTGGTATTATCGCACCCTTCGGTGACTGTATCACACTGTATTTTTGACCGGTCATCTGTTCCTGGTGTGTGCATAGTCCCGTTACGAAAACAGGTCGGGGTTCCAAGCCCCAAGTCATATGACCACCCAGCTGCACAACAAGATTGTCCCGCGGCAAAGGCGGAAGATGGAAATAAGAAAAATACGAATGAGAGTAAAAAAGCTACCGTTATTCCTTTCATTTCTTAAATGATACTACACAACTTTACTGTTGTGCACTGGGAGAAGAAACGGAGACTTTTTCCGGAATAGAATAATCTTTGATCTGGGTTACCTCAAAGATTTGGTTTAACTTACTGTCCCAAGTACCTTTTACTCGAATCCGGTCGCCGACCCGAAGTTTTTCAAAAGAAATGACATGCATAGCCCGGTCAACATATTTGGTGTTTTTATCAGGGGCAACCTCTTGGTCGCCGCGGCGCAAGGTGGATAAAACCAACTCGGCCGTTTCCGGTTTAAGAGATTTAACGGTTCCAATAAACACCCCATACCTTTTTTGAATGGAGAAATTGCGAATGAGACGGGCATTGACTTCAACTTTGGCATCACTCGTCCAAAGCCCAACAACCTGGACTCCGTCACCGACGGAAAATTCTGAAATTTCCGACTTCCCGCCAAATTTTCTGAATAATTTAGTTTTTGAATCAAAATTGACTTTTTTTCCTCCAACCGCCAGGTAATTATTTCCAATTCCCTCGATGTTCCCCTTAAAGACAGCAATCTTTTGGAGTGGTGGGATAACCTTGATTAATTTTCCCGGCGTTGTGGCAACGGCTGTCGGGGTTGCCACCCTGCGAATAAGTGGCAGATCAAGGGCCAAGGCGGGAGCAGCCACAATAAAACTAGTAAAATAAATAAAGCTAATAAAAATGATAAATATTATTTTACGGTTCATAGGTTATGGTAAGCTCCATCTCTGAGTAGTTGCCGTTTTCATCAATGGCAATAATTGATATGGGGTTATCGCCTTCTTCCAGTGTTAAGGTTCCGGAAAAGTTTCCCAAGGTATCAGCTTTGAGTTCCAGATCATTGACAAAAACCTCAGCCAAAGGCATAGTGACTCCTTTTACACTCAGTTTATTTGTTTTAACAGTTGATCCGTCCGAGGGGCTGGAAACAATAAGTTTTATCTGTCTTTCGAAAGTTTCTTTTTTGGCCACCATCGCCGGAGTGGGGGTGGGAGAAATGACTCGTGTGGTCTCACTGGGGTTAATCTCGGCCGGGGCAACTACGGTTTTGGGCCTTAGCAAAAGGTATACCATTACGCTTATAAGGGCGACCGTAATTACCACAATTAGGGCCAGAAATACGTTTTTAGGCACGGTCATTACTTTTATAACTTACCACTTGGAGTTACTTTTTGCAAGATATGGTTGGCAATAATTGCTCCGCTCATGGCCACATTATGCGAATTACCCATTCCGAGCATGGGAATATGGATGACAAAGTCACATTTTTTTAAGATATCTTCTTCCACGCCTGTTCTCTCATGACCAAAAATTAAAGCGAGCGGAAATCTGTAGTCAGTAGTCGGTAGACTGTAGTCAAGACTTTTGTCAGTTTGTTCAACTCCGATCATTTGATACCCGGGTAATTCAGGAATTGTCTCTGACCTTTCCCATGGGACATACGGAACGAGCTTAATGGCCGTTTTATTGATTTCATTCTCTGCATGCGTAATTATTCTCTCTGACCGGTCATCATCTTCCAGTCTTGGGTAGCCGGTGTAGCCGGTAAGGTATATTTTCTCAACCAGTAAAGCGTCTGCCAGGCGAAAAAATAAACCGACATTTTGAAGGGACCTGATGTTATGCAAAATAAAAACGAGCGGATTACGGATAATAGATTTAAACTCATCTATATTTGGCTTTTGCGAAACAAGATCCTCTGTTGTATACTTACGCATGTTCGTATTGTATCACTCCCGCGGGACAGGCTTACCATCTTCGGGTTTTCTAAAATGACAGATCACACAATAAATATGTTTTGTTCCCCCACTTTCGGTCGGCTTGACTTGTCGGCGGTTGTAGACCGGGCGGTTTCATTCATAGAAAAAGAAAATAACGCCCACTTTAAAATAATTGTCGGTACCGATTCGGAGATGGCCCCCAATGGTGAGACTCATTTTGTCACTGCCGTGGTTGTGCATCATGTTGGGCATGGCGGGGTCTACTTTTGGTCTTCCCTTTGTAAAAACGGGATGAAAAGTCTCAGGCAGAGAATGTATGAAGAGGCTACTTATTCATTAGTGACTGCCCAGAAATTGATCGATGAATTTAAAAAACGTGACCTTCCTCTGGACAAATTGCTTGAAATCCATGTGGATATCGGCCAAAAGGGAGACACGAGGGCAATGATTGCCGAGATTACCGGGATGATAAGAGGATCCGGCTTTGTGTGCCGGACCAAACCGGAAAGTTTTGGGGCATCAAATGTAGCCGATCGGCACACATAATCAATAAAACCAATAAACCAATGACCAATCCCAATAAATACCAATTTCCAATCAGCCAATTCACAAATTGAGATTTTGGATATTGGTAATTGGACATTGGATTTGGAATTTGGATTTTTGTTAATTTTAAAATGTTAAATATTAAAAATTTAAACGTTCAGATTGGTGACAAAGAAATTATAAAGGACTTTAACTTGCAAATTAAATCTGGGGAATTACATGTTCTAATGGGGCCAAACGGTTCGGGTAAAAGTACTGTTTCCCGGGCGATCCTGGAAAAGATCGGTCTTGATGGCAGCGTCTTTTTGGGTTTTCAAAACCCAGTTTGCGTCCCCGGGGTAAACTTTGTCACTTTTATGCGTTTGGCCTATCGGAAATTGGGACCTTTAGAGTTTTATAAATTTTTAAAGGAAAAAGCCAAAACACTCGAGATTCCGGAAGAGTTTTTGAGCCGGAATGTCAACGAAAACCTGTCAGGCGGAGAGAAAAAGAGAATGGAAATGCTGCAGGCCCTGGTACTTAATCCAAAATTTGCAATTTTGGACGAGCCGGACACCGGAACAGATGTTGATTCTTTGAAACTTATCGCCAAGTCAATTACCCTTTTGCTAAAGAAAAGGACAGGGGTTTTGCTTATTACTCATTACAACCGGTTATTAAAATTTTTGTCTCCCGACAATGTTCATATCTTGAAAAATGGCCAAATAGTTAAGTCGGGGGACAAAAAACTCATCGCCAGAATTGAAAAGGAGGGGTATGCCAATTTCTAACCCCATACCCCTGGAATACAAACTGGGTTTTCACGATGAAGTGGAATATGCCAAGACCGTGAGTAAAGGCATTTCTCCAAAGATCGTTCAAGAGATAAGCGGGACGAAATTAGAACCGGAGTGGATGTTGAAATTCAGGCTCGAAAGCCTGAATCGCTTTCAAACTATAAATATGCCGCCTTGGGCTCCAAAGACCGATATCGACTTTGACAATTTTACTTATTATTTAAGCCCGACTAAGAAAAAGGCCAGTACTTGGGATGATCTCCCGGAAAATATAAAAAAAACTTATGAAAAAATCGGGGTTCCCCAAAAAGAGCGGGAATTTCTGGCCGGGGTGGAAGCCCAATACGATTCCGAGGCAATTTACGGATCAATTAAAAATAAATTGGAAAGCCAAGGAGTCTTATTCACCGATACCGACACAGCGTTAAAACTGTATCCGGAGTATTTTAAAAAGTATTTCGGGAAATTGATTCCGCCAACTGATAATAAATTTGCCGCCTTAAACAGCGCATTCTGGTCCGGGGGATCGTTTGTCTATGTACCTAAAAACGTTAAAGTTACCCTGCCGCTTCAAGCCTATTTTCGCATTAATGCCAAAAACTTTGGCCAGTTTGAAAGGACGTTAATTATTGCCGATGAGGGGTCAGAGGTGACTTACCAGGAAGGTTGCTCAGCGCCCGTTTATGCCACGGAGTCGCTCCACGCAGCCGTTGTGGAAATTTATGTGGGGAAAAATGCCACCGTGCGGTACGTGACAGTCCAAAACTGGAGTAGCGATGTTTATAATCTGGTCACGAAACGCGCCAGGGTTGAGGAGAATGGATCGATGCAGTGGCTTGATGTTAACATCGGATCAAAACTGACAATGAAATACCCATCCTGTTATTTAGTCGGCCGCGGGGCCAAAGGGGAAACCCTATCCTTGGCCATTGCCGGCAAGGGGCAGATCCAGGATACCGGCGCCAAAATGATCCACATTGCTCCCGACACAACCAGTAATATTTTATCCAAATCCATTTCTTTTTCCGGGGGAACAACGGCTTTTCGGGGAGTGGTGCAGGTTAACAGCGCGGCTAAAGGGACAAAGACTAAAACAAAGTGTGACGCGATGATTTTAGACAATGACTCCGGATCAGATACTTATCCCAACCTGCAGGTGGACACTAAGGATGTCGTCGCCACCCACGAAGCAACGGTCTCGAAAATTGAAGAGGAACAGATTTTTTATTTAATGTCCCGAGGATTATCCCGGGGGGAAGCGGAGAGTTTGATTGTAAACGGATTTGCCGATTCCATTATCAAAGAGTTGCCCATTGAATACGGCATGGAGATTAAACGGGTTTTAGAAACGGAATTTGAAACAAAACAAGGATGAGAAAAGATTTCCCAATATTAAAAAAAAGGAAACTTATTTACTTTGACAACGCGGCTACCTCGCAAAAACCGCAGGTGGTTATTGAGGCAGTAAAAAATTATTACGAAACGGCCAATGCCAATGTCCACCGGGGTATTTATGGCCTCTCGGAAAAAGCAACGGAAATTTTTGAAAGCGGGCGAAAAAAGGTGGCTAAATTTATAAATGCCCAGTCGAGTCGGGAAATAATTTTTGTGCGAAACACGACTGAAGCCTTGAATCTTTTGGCCTTTACCCTCAGCCCGAAAACGGTCACAACGACCATTATGGAGCACCATTCTAATTACTTACCCTGGGAAAGAATTGCAAAATTAAATGTTATCGATATTACTGAAAATTTTGAGTTAGAAAAAGTTCCGTCAGGAGATTTTATTGCCCTAACCCACGCGTCTAATGTTTTGGGGACGATAAACGAGATTCCAAAAAATAAATTAGTTGTTGTTGATGGCGCTCAGTACATTCCTCATTATAAAGTTGATGTCCAAGCCCTAGGCTGTTCTGCCTATGCTTTTTCCGGACACAAAATGTTTGGCCCGATGGGAATTGGGGTTTTATATATTAAAGAGGAGTTGTTAAAAACTCTACCACCCTTTATGGTTGGTGGGGGAATGTACGGTTCTGACTACCCTCAAAAGTTTGAGGCGGGGACCCCGGATGTGGCGGGGGTGGTCGGCCTTTGTGCGGCGATTGACTATCTTGATTATGAAAAAATTAAGAATCTAGAGTCGGAAACTTTGAGTTTATTATTAAGCGGTCTGGAAAAAATTCCGGAAATAACTGTTTACGGGCCGAAAATTAATCGGGTGCCGGCGGTAAGTTTTAATATTAAAAGTGTTCATCCGCATGATGTTGCCCAGTTTTTAAATGACAAATACGGTATTGCTGTGCGGGCCGGCCATCATTGCACAACTTTGTTACACAAAAGATTGGGGATAATGGCCTCTGTTCGGGCCAGTTTATCTTTTTATAATACCGAGGAAGAAGTGGAAATTTTTCTCAAAGGAGTTAAGGATTGTATTAAAACTTTTAAATGAACATTTATTCCGACATACTTCTAGATCATGCGAGAAACCCAAGAAATTTGGGAAAAATATCCGATCCCGATTTTACGGCTGAAGAGGTGAATGTGTCCTGTGGAGATTCTATAAAAGTTTATATCAAAAAAAAGATTATAAAATATGAAATTAAAGGCTGTGCGGTGACAACGGCCTCAGCATCGATTTTATCCGAATTAAATTTAACTAAACTTAAAAAAATGACCCAGAAGGATTTGATTAAAGTTTTGGGGTTTGAACTCACTCCGGCGCGGGTAAAATGTGCGATGTTGCCCTTGGTGGCGATTAAAAAGGCTTTGGTGGACCCGGAAGGAGTCGAGCCTTCTACATCCACTTTATAAGAGTGGCGTCCTAACCGTTGAACGACGGGTCCAGAAAACTAATCAGATTATATCAATATTTGCATAAAAATCACTAATTGCACTGATTGTTTGCATAATTTCTCGTTTTACTTGTACATTTAAGTATGTGATGTTACATGTTCCATGGCCGAAACTTTTGTAAGTTAACCCTGCTCTTGTGCTTGATTTAACATATGGTTTTGTAAAATTTGTGCGGGGAATTCCCAGTGTTTTGCTCCAATAGTCTAATTCCCTCCCAATGTCCATGTCACTATACAGATGGACCAAAACTCTAATTTTATTAAGTGGAATTTTAATACATTTTTTTAACCAAAATAGGGCAAATTTAATAACTCTTGGATCACTATTGCTTATGTTGATAATATGGGATCCAACTTTTGTTCCCTCTCCCCAGTATAGAAACAACCCGGCCAGGAAAAGTTCTCTATTAGATAACGGGGTCCAAATCGCCTTTTGCGTGTTATAAACTTCATCGTCAATTAATTTTCTCCTTCGAGCGCAACTTTGGCGATAATGCTCAATTTGTAATTCCTTCTTTTTGTCGACTCTTTTTAATTGGTCTTTTGTTAAATGATAATTAGTTAACCATCCACTTAAGGTACTTTTACTAAGGTCTAGTTCTTTTCTGATTTCCGAATAAGTGAAACCTCTTAATCTAAGTTCGATTGCCTTTCGCCTATCTTCGTGTCGTGCCATATTAGTACCATGCCTATATATTACTTAATATGATTAGCATAGTTCGATAATTGATCTTTTGTCAAATAGTTAGTTTGTGATACCATAATTATATGGCCAAGAAGTTGGTTTCTTTCTGTTTGTTGGCAATTATTATCCTGTTTCCATCAAAAATCTACGCTGCCTGTAACCCTACTATCCCCAACAATTGTTTGGGAGATGCGGTGACCAATCCTGCCGAAAGTCCGGACGTCAATATTGAGCTAAGACGTGGCGGAATAGACTGGAACAAAATAACGGGAACAACAAACTTAATTTCCGGAGTTTCCGGACCGACCGATCCTAACGCTCCGAGGATTTATACAATGTTTACTTCTGGAACTCAAAACAATTTGAGTCCGACCAGCATTTATCAACTTCATGATTGGGATTGGGGGACCAATTCGATCGGAGGTTTAATGACGCCACCTGCCTTAGAAGTTGGCGGAAATTCCATCCCGGCAGCTTCCTTATTTGGATTTAATGTCGGGAGCGGCCAGAGCGTCCTGGTTCCCCAAGCTAATTACGATATTGGCCAGGGCTATCAAGCTATTTTGGAATATGTCACCCCGACCAGTGCTGTCGTCAAATACACTCCCAGTGCTGATTTAACCGGCAATTACTACATGATCCATTTTGAGGACATGGCTGTCAGTCAGGATTTAATTAAGGCATATAACGACGCAAAAAAAACCGGAGAATTGGTTTGGCTTCCGGCCGGGTTTGAGTTGGGATTAACAACCGGAGAATTAAAAGTGGCCATGAGGGACAGCGGTGCCTTTATGGATTTAAGATCGCAAAAAGATTGGTGGCAAAATCCACTGGGATCCAAAAATAATGTCCCGACTGACACTAAAATTTCCAAACCGGCCTACAGAAACCTTGCAGAGGTCCCTAAATGTTGGACCAAAATAGATGCCAACTACCCTGACGAAACCGGTGTGGTTTGTCCAGGGGATAATTGCGGCGGGGTCCAAATGTCCGGAATTTTACCCAAATACTATCCGGCCAAAGGAGCTTCGGTTCCGGAGATGAGAACTGACGCCGGTTTTCAATGGGGAGTGGGGGTTCGGGGACTTTCCTGCGGACAGGCCAGATCAGATTCATTTTCCTTTATCGAAGTGGCCCCTTATGACCTTTTTGAAAAAAAAGATCCGGATCTTTGCGAAAATGACCATGCTTGGACAGGCCAGACGATGACTCAAAATATTAATATTCCGTTTGCTCAAGATCTGGCTACCCACTGGGCGGGGAAATTGGATGCAGAACATTATACCGAGGATCAGCTTAAAAAACTTTTTGCTCTGGCTGCCAGCGGGGGGAGTGCTCCGGTTTCTGCCCCTCGGCAATTTCCTGAAAACACAAACATCCCCGGACAATGTGTTCCTCTGCAAGCCAGTGTCGAGTTAGTTTCCGTAGAGCCGGTAAATTATGCCTTAGTAGTAAAAAGGACATCCTGCGCTCCGGAGGGGACGCTGGGTAATATCCGCATATATACCAGTGATGAAACGGGGTTTCATGCTGACAATATGACTGGAAGCGAACTGCGGTTTTTGCAGGACTACCCAGGGGCCGGTTCATTTATGCCCAAAGTTAATAGCTTAACGGAACTTGCAAACATTAAATGGAAATTTAATGCCCCGGGTTTGGGAATGTCGGATTTTACCCAATTTTATTTTGATTTACCCGCCTATTTTCAACAGAACTCTCCTCAAAACAATTCTGCCGCGGCAGCGGCGGTAGCGATGAACAAAATCTGGCAGGAGACCGGGGTCCTGAAAAAATTGCTACCGCAAGAATCTCAGGATGAATTAAAGGCTGATTTTATACGGTATGTTCAGTCCAAAGGAGGGAACACTTTGTATGCCGGCTTTGCAATTTTGGGACAACCGTTAGTAACCATGACGCCACCCCCGGATAAACCGGTGTACTTTCCCGGTGAAGACAGTAATGTCTCTATGGCAAAAACCGCGGAGTATCGTCAAAAACTGCAAGAATGGATCCTGAGCAATAATTATCGCCCGATTCTGGACCTCATGGGTCTTTTTCCCAACGAGGCGGCAAAAGGGCAGATAAAAACGGTCCTGTGTCGCGATCGGGGATATCAGGAAATGTCACCGCCATACCCGGAAACAATGAAAATGGGCTTGGCCGCAAATCAACTGTTTAGAATCATGGAACCAATGGAGGCCCAGGCAGAGTTCTATAAAAAAGAACCGTCGTTAAAAGATCCGATTCTGACTTTAACTAAAGGTGTCGTCCCCCTGGCCTATGACGATCAAGGTGAAATCAAAAATATTTATGCAGAGAGTTCTCCCCAAGTCGTCGCGACTACGGTAAAAAACAAAAATATATTCCAAAATATTTGGGGCAAAATCGTAAGCTCCTTTGGAATTGAAAAAGAAGATAAGGTGTTTGCGGCTCCACCCGCTCCTCCGGCCGGCGGATCAGGCTGCTTCCATTTGGAAATAACCTCTAACGCCTATGAAACCGGTTCGGGTAAAGTTAAGATTGATTCCCTGGTCAACTTTGTCAGTGATAACGGCGGAGATGGCCATGTCAGATTAAATGTTGACAATACGGATAGAATAACCAACAGTGTTTTTAATTATAAAGCTAATAATGGAGTTTACTCGGTTTATCCGGAATGGACTAATGTTGAATTGACACCGGACGCAAACGGACAAGTAACTTTAAATTTTGAAGGCAGCCTTGATAATTGCGGGAAGGAAGGTTTAGTCACTGTTTCGGCAACATGTGTTTTTAGGCCTGATGCTAACGGCATTTATACCTCAGACAACTGTAAAGGGGGGAAGCTTTATCCGCCTGCGGGACCGGGGTTTTGTAATCCGGAGGAAGCCTGTTGTGTGACGACATCCTGTGAACCAAAAGTATTCCCGCGGGTTCAGTTCGGGCCGCCCTATACCCAATATTCTTCCAACCCGCCCGGCCTTGATCATCAAGTTTACGGAGTGGAATGGAACGGCTCATCTTATGATCCCAAAGAGGTCCAATTGATATTCAAGAAGGAGGACTGGAGAGACTACTCCGACAAAACTAGTCTTCCGGGTGAATGTACGTTTGCTAATACCCCCGCAGGATCATCGTGCAATCAAAACAGCGATTGTCCGGGATGGGGGGATATTGGAGGGATGGGTTGTAAAGCGGGGCAGTGCAAACCATTTACATGTACCCATTCATACACGAGAACGGCAGATATTTACAGCGTCATGCCATATGGCTGGAGCACTGAGGAAGTAACTATTAGCGATTGCGTCGGCCGATGTGTGGCGCAAAACGGTAATGACCAGAAAAATCTGGTTTCCTGCCAACTGTCTTGCAACGCATATAATAAACCCTCCTATGTGGGATTTTTCAACCTCTTAAAACCCGCCCTTCCGGAACAACTAACTAAGAAAAATCCTTACTTCGGGAGAGTTTTTGATGAATTTGGCAACTTTATTCCCACTCCCGGAGCGGCCAAGACAACAATATTTAATTTCCGCTCTTATCTTGCCGAACGGTCCAGCGGGACGACAGGAACTCTAAGGGGCCCGAAGAAAATGACCGTAACTTTAGGCAATGCGGCGGGTCAACAGTCGGGGTCGGTGAAGAACAATCTGCTATTTTATCGTCTTGGGGGAGTTTGTAACGCCAATAAGTTATTCTCGGAAATTATTTTAAATCCGGCTACCAGTAAAAAAATAAACCCGGTTTGCGGAACCTTGGTCCAGGGATCCGGGTTGGGAGGAATTAGTCCGGTCGCCTTACCGGATATGCCCAAAGTTAATGCTTGTAAGATTATTCAGGACGCTCGAAATATTGTTCCCAACGACACCGGGCGGTGTGTCCATTTTGCCGCAAATGGTGGACTATTGGACGGCGCATTGAGAGAAAACATTGCCAGAATGCAACAAATGGGAATAACCCAAGCGCTTGTTCCCTACAATCCTGATGAAAATAATTTGGCCCGGTACGCCGCTGCGTTTCAAAACCAAGGAATTATGCCTATCTGGCGGCCACTTTTAACCCCCGACCAAAATTATCAGGCCAACTCCGGTTGGGGCCGCGATGTCGACATTTTGATAAAAGCCGGATTTAAAGACCCGATAATCCAGATGTTCAACGAACCGTGGAATCCCGCCGAATGGGGCGGAAATGAACCGGACGAGGCCAAATTTTTGGAGAATTTAGCCAACGGAGCCGTAAGGATTTATCAAGCAGGGGGACTTATTGGTTTGCAGGCCATGGACGGACAGGAGTTATCTGCCGAGTTGGCGGCGCTTCGGGCTGTGGGAGGAGATAAAATTCTTAATCGAGTGGTAGTGATCCCGCATTTATACTCTGCTACCGGCAGAACCCCGGCCAGTACCGGCGAGTACAGTATTATTGGCCAGTTGACAGACATTGAGAATGCCTTGAAAGCTGAGGGGATTCCCAACACCCCGATAATTGCCGGGGAGGGAGGGTTCAAGGAGATGGAGGTGGGCTATGACCTGCAAAAACAAGCCCAGTATACCAAAGAGGTTTATGACTGGTTTGCGATCGGCAAGATGTCAAACGGGGAAACTCTGCCGTCGAATTTCTTCGGACTTTGCATGTGGAATTTAACCGGAGTAGGAGCTTCTTCGGAAAATGTTGGTGGGTCCTGGTTTGATAACACTACGGAAAAGAATGCCGGAGGAGGAACAGAGAAAACAAATATTACGAATTTATTGCAACAACCGGCCGGAACTAGGGCCAATGTAGAGTGTCCTCCGGATCCGGTCGCTTCCGACTCTCAATCAGGAGAAGAAAGTGTGGCCGTCCCGACCAGTGGAACGACTATTTCCGGAAATCGACTTGAGGATCAAGTCATTGGCCCAAACGGCCAGAATTCTTCAATAATTAATTTGCCTCTGAGGCCGGATAATCCGTTTGAATACTAAGTGTCGGAGAGCCGAGAATCGGACTCGGACTGCCAGACCCCCAGCCTGGCGCGCTACCACTACGCCACTCTCCGCTTTCGCCAAGGCTTATTCTACTTTGTTTCCTCTTTTTTCTCAATCTTGCAATGGTTTTTTGGTTCGGTTCCGCTGACAAAGTACTCGGTTTTGACAGACGGGCAGTTGGCACATGGCAGCAGTCCGTTGATGGCACAAACCGTCACCGGAATAATTTTTTCCGGAACGGTAAACTTTTTATCCGGTTTGTCTTTTAATAAACTGACCATAATTTCATGCCAAATTGCCGCCGCTCCGGTATTTCCCGATTCCAAGTAGGGAGACATGGGGGAGTTGTCGTTGTTACCAACCCAGACAGCCACAGTGTAGTCAGGGGTATAACCGATGGTCCAGTTGTCCCTTTTCGTCTCTGCGGTTCCTGTTTTTACAGCGACACTGTGTCCGGGAATAACCAGGGGAGAAACCGGGCCAAAGGCCGGGGTTCTGGCGTTGTTATCCATTAATATGTTGGAAACGATGAAGGCTGTTTGGGATGACAATACTTGGGATTGGGATTTTTTGTCTCTTTCAAGTTCCGTTCCCTTAAAATTCGTGACGGAAATAATAGGATTTAAATCTACTCTCACTCCGTTATTGGCTAAAGTCCCGTAGACTTTGACCATGTCGAGCATGTTGACTTCGCCGACGCCTAAAGTTAGGGACAAACCGTAACGTGAGTCATCAGTCCAGGAGGTAATACCCATCTGTCGTCCTTTTTCGATCATGTTACTTACGCCGAGCCTATAAAGAATTTTAACGGC
>Ga0155162_133_pt1 | contig 14569 bp, 22 predicted proteins | sample RifCSPhighO2_01_FD_106130 | JGI IMG/M metagenome (GOLD analysis project Ga0155162, IMG submission 106130) | Candidatus Gottesmanbacteria bacterium RIFCSPHIGHO2_01_FULL_42_12
TGTCGGTATTTGGCAATTTGCTTGTCGGTGCATTTGCATTCCCGACGGGGGTGATTCAAATATCCGCAAGGACAGGGATTGATGGCGGCAATTAATGTAAAACTGGCCGGGTACTTAACGTGCCCTGCGGCCCTGACAATTTCCACAGTTTGGTCTTCAATAGGCTGACGCAAACCCTCTAAAACTTGTCGGGGAAATTCCGGCATCTCGTCCAGAAACAACACTCCCAGATGGGCAAGAGAAACCTCGCCGGGAAGTGGGTTTGACCCCCCGCCAATCATACCAGCGGCCGAAACACCGTGATGGGGTGAGCGAAACGGTCGTTTGGATACCAGGGCCTGACCGGGAGAAAGCATCCCGGAGACGGAATAAACCCGAGTGACTTCCAGGGCTTCCGGCGGGGAAAGAGGGGGCAAAATGCCGGGGAGGGCTTTGGCTAACATTGTTTTTCCGGTTCCCGGTGGTCCCCACATCAAAAGATTGTGACCTCCGGCAGCGGCGATAATTAAGGCTCTTTTGGCCTGTTCCTGCCCGGCGATTTCTGATAAATCAATTTCAATGCCATGGAAATCAGCGATTTCTTCCGGGGGAATATATTTTAATATGGGTATTTCTTCAGTTCTTAAAAGATGATTTATTAACTGTTTTAAGGTCTTAACCGGAATGACCGTGATATTCTCCACAACACCCGCTTCATTGGCGGATGTTTCCGGGACAAATAATGTCCCTCTTTTAGCCTGAGCAAATAATCCGAGGAGTAAAATTCCCCGGGTGGGACGAAGAGTTCCGTCCAAAGATAGTTCTCCATAAAAATGACAGTTTTCTAGGTTAAAATCCTTGGGTAATAATAATTGTTGGGAGGCCAGTAAAACTCCGATAGCAATGGGTAGGTCGTAAGCCGCACCGTCTTTGGGTAAATCAGCCGGAGCGAGGTTGACAGTAATTTTTTTATTAGGGAAATCCAACCCGGAATTAACAATTGCGGTTTTAACCCGTTCCCGGGCTTCTTCAACGGCTTTACTTGCCAGACCGACAACGGTAAATCCCGGGAAGCCTTTTTCAGCGACATCAACTTCAACATCAACCGGCACCGTCTCAAGTCCAACATTGGCAATACTCCTGATCTTCACCAACACGTTAATTTAATAATAGACCTTTTTCAATTTAAATAAAGTTACTCACTCAGGTTATATTTTCCACTTCTTTCCACAATCTTTCCTGAAAGCAATAAAATTGTTAATTCGGAGCCGATTTCGGGGACGGGTTTATTTAGTTTTCTGGCAATTTCATCCGTGGATAAAGTTTCATTTTGCAAAATTGATAATATCGGATTATCAAAAGTTAAGATTTGCTGGACGGTCTCTCCAAGATACATTTGCGCGGTACCGTTGGCAATTAAATTATTAGTTCCCTCGGAGGTTTTGGAAGTTATTGGTCCGGGAACAGCCCAGACTTTACGCTTGAGCTTTATCGCGTCGCGGACCGTAATTAAGGCCCCGCTTTTAACCGCCGCCTCCGTGACAATCACTTCGTCGGCCAAAGCGGCTATAATTCTATCTCTCACCGGAAATGTCCAATTAGTTCCTTCCTGGGTTTCCCATTCAGAAATTAACAACCCGCCGGTCTTAACTATTTGTTCCGCCAGGTTTTTATCATAGCCGGACAATTTTTTATTAATGCCCCAACCCAAAACGGCAATGGTTTTTCCGCCGTTGTCAACACAAACTTGATGGGCATACTGATCGGTGCCGTACATAAAACCGGAGACAATGGCCTTTTTCTCAAAAACCAGTTTCGGAACAATTTTTTCGATGACCCGGTGGCCATAATCTGTCATCCGGCGGGATCCGACAATGGCGATGCAATCACTAAGGATTTTCGGATCAAAATTCCCAATGTAATATAAATCTTTTGGCGGGTGGGCAAGAGCCTTCAATTTTTGCAGTTGGACGACCTGTTCCCAATTGATGAGCTTTTTAAAGTCCACCCCCTTATGGTAGCATGTATTACAAATTCCTTACCAATGTTTAATAGCCTTTTTATTAGATTGAACAATCATCCTATTGATTCAGACAAAATAATGGATGATAAACTTTTACAAACTGCTTTGAATGGTTCGGCGGTGACGGTTTTTGCCGAAGGGAAAGATCCAAAAAGAACTATTGTCTACCATCGCTTGCCATTTTTTTCTCCCAAAACTAATTTACTCCTGGAATTAAAACGGGAGGTCATAGAGACAGGAAAAAGCGTCAGGAGAGAAGTCGAGATCATAAAATATAACAAAATTTATTATGTCTTTTTAAATCTTGAGCCGATAAAAGATGAAACCGGCCAGGTGGTGGGGGTTGCCGGAACGGCAGTTGACATTACCAGATCTAAAAAATATCAGGGGGACTTGTTAAAAAGCGAAGAGAGATCAAGGCGACTTATTGACTCAAATATAATCGGGGTGGTAATTGCGGATACAGTGAAGATATATGAAGCCAACGAAGCGTTTTTAAAAATTATCGGTTATTCAAAAGATGACTTAAAGAAAAATAAAATTAAGTGGAAAAAGATTACTCCTATCGAATGGCAGGAATCTGATCAGAAAGCCATGGAAGAGTTGTTAAAAAGCGGGATAAATACTCCGATTGAAAAGGAGTTTTTTCGAAAGGACGGCAGCCGGGTTCCGGTACTTGTCGGGGCGGCCATGATTGAAGCTGATCCATTACGGTGGGTAAGTTTTGTTTTGGACATCTATGATCAAAAGCTTATGGAGAAGCGTAAAGATGATTTCGTCAGTATGTCGTCTCATGAACTCAAAACCCCGGTAACGATTTTAAAGGCCTATTCGCAGATTCTTCAGAAATTGTCCTCACCAAATCGAACGGAGACTCTTGGCTATTTAAACAAGATGAACGCCCAGATTACCAGGTTAACAAAAATTATTAATGACCTTCTGGATATTTCCAAAATCAGAGTCGGTAAGCTGGTAACGGTAAACGAACGCTTTTCATTCGATCAATTTGCGGAGGAAATCGTAAACAATTTTCGGTTAACTGTAAATACCCACACGATAAAAATAATCGGCAAGACCGGGAAAGAAATTTGCGCGGATCGTGACCGGATTGGACAGGTAATAAATAATCTCATAAGTAACGCGGTCAAATATTCACCAGGCAAAGAAAAGATTCAAATTATTTTAGAGAGTGAAACAGATAATGTCATTTTAAAGGTTAAAGACTTTGGTCTTGGAATAAGTAAGGCAAACCAGGAAAAAATATTCCAAAGCTTTTACCGGGTATTTGACGAAAAAGGGGCGAGTTTTCCCGGGCTTGGTATCGGTTTATTTATCGCTTCAGAAATTGTCAGGTTGCATCACGGCACACTTCTTGTTGATAGTAAAAAAGGGAAGGGGTCAGTCTTTACTCTGACTCTGCCCATAAACAGACAATGATAAAAAATTTATCTGAAAAAAATATTTATGTAATTGACGATGAGCCCGACATTTTGGAGGCCGTAAAAATAATATTGGAAGATGCGGGGTACAGCGTCAAAGCAGCGCAATACTTAGAATCTGTGGATGAAATTATTGATTTCTCACCCAGACTTATTATTCTTGACGCCCTCTTAAATGGGCAAAGCGGCCCAGATATTTGCATACTTTTTAAAAAGAGCGCTGTATTACAAAATATCCCGGTTCTATTACTCTCTGCTTTACCGGCATCAAAGTTGAAACTAATGGTGACAAGCTGCGGTGCTGTTGGTTACTTACAAAAACCATTTGATTTGGACACTCTCACCGCAACGGTCAAAAAGTATCTTTCTTAATTCTTACGTTATTCTCCTCCCCTTTTAACTTAGCAGTTATAAACTCTTCAAATAGTCAAAGGGGGTGATCAATATGAACGACAATAAGCTAAAAAAGAAACGAGGTTTTGCATTAATGCCAGCTGATGAGCAAAGGAAAATTGCGTCCAAGGGGGGTAGGGCCGCCCATCGAAAAGGGAGTGCCCATGAATGGGACAGCCAGGAAGCAGCCGCAGCCGGTAGATTGGGTGGCCAACATTAACTACAATGTTTTTCGGTCTCTAGCAATTTTTCCAGAAGAGAAATCGACTGGAAAGTTGCTTCGCGAAAGTATTCTCGATCCTTTTTCCCGCAGTCAATGGAGATGTGGAACAGTCCCCAGGGATCCCTTTCCCAGTTCCAGTCGGTTCGTCCGCAGTGTTGGGCCAGTTTTGCCCCGCCTCTGACTTTGGCCAAACAAATATGGTCTAAGAGGAGATGTTCGAAGAGGTGGCCGATTTCCGTTGCTTTGACTTCCATGGAAAACGGTAGATTTTCTTCGTTGAAACAGTGAGTTTTCAAAACTGTCGGTGAGTTCTTTGTCAAAAAAGCATATGTTCTCGGCAAGGCGGAAGTGTTAACCACAGGGATCAACATTTTCATGACCATATCCGTCTTTCTTTCCCGTTCCAGAAAATCAATTGTGAAATTTTGGGAGGCATAGTTCTTATCCATATCTTTCATTTTATTTACTTAAACCTTACATTGCAAGCTGACCCGTGCTTCTTTCTTAATTCTTACCCCCAACTGTTGTCCTTTTTACTACTGGGCAATATAGTTTTCCAAGAGAACAGGAGGTGAATAAAATGGAAACAATAATTGGAGTTTTTTCTGAAAGAGTAAATGCCGAAAAAGCAATTGCCGACCTTGAAAGGAAGGGTTATAGCCCAAGAGATTTGTCGGTTATCGTGAGGGAAAAAGATGTGGTTACCCCGGTAAAAGCCGGGAGTAAGGGCGGCAACGCCGTTTCCGGAGCTCTGTCCGGAGCAGCCACAGGAGGAGTGATAGGGGGGATTACCGGACTTCTAATTGGAGTCGGGGCTGTGACAATCCCCGGTATCGGGGCTTTCCTTATCGGGGGACCTCTCGCCGCCGCCCTAGGATTAACGGGTGCAGCTGCGGTGACGGCATCCGGAGTCACAACAGGGCTCTTGGCCGGAGGATTACTGGGCGGACTTGTCGGACTTGGGGTGCCGGAGGAAGCTGCTCGAATCTATGAACAAAGAGTCCGGGAAGGAGCAGTCCTTTTGGCCGTCCCGGCAGCGACAGAAGAAAAACGGGAAGAAATCAGAGGGATATTTGATCGTTATGGAGCGGATCAGACCAGAACAATTGGAGAGATGAGTTTTGAAAGGCTCTAGTAAAAAATTAAAAAATGAGAGGAGGTGAAAATAATTTATGGGAATATTATTATGGATAATTTTAGGGGCCATTGCCGGCTGGTTAGCGTCGGTAGTGATGAAGACCAATGCCTCCCAGGGGATCGTTGGTGATGTCGTCTTGGGAGTACTCGGAGCGGTGGTCGGAGGACTCATAATGGAATTTTTCGGCCAATCGGGGGTAACAGGCTTTAACCTGTACAGCGTCATTGTTGCCGTTGTGGGCTCGATAGTCCTTGTGTCCTTGGGGCGGCTTGTGTACCGAGTCTAAATAAACTATACTGGGGCCACAAAACTGGTCCCAGTATTTTGGCGTCTATGAGCGACCTTACTCACGAATTAAAATCCCCAATCGTCAAGATAAAGGCTATCGCCGCAATTCTTATTCGCAATCTTGTTAAAAAAGAGCTAACTGACAAGGAGATTGCCGAATATCTAAAGCGGGTCGACGCGTCGGCCGATGTTTTAAACGATCTAATCGACAAAAAAGTCAGTCTTTAATCGTGTACCCAAAACCTCTTATGGAGTGAATGAGCGGCTTTTTGTACCCGTTGTCGATTTTTTTACGAAGATAGCCCATGTAAACATCAACCACCCGGCTTTCCACATCCATTGAATAATCCCAGATTCGGTTTAAAATTTGTTCCCGGCTAAGCACGATGTCTTTATTGTTCATGAGAAGTTCTAAAAGTTTAAACTCGTGGGGCGTAAGGGGAATAAGTTTCCCGTCCCGGCGGACCTCCACTTTTTTTGGATCAAGCTCGAGATTGTCGACTTTTAGATAGCCCTGGTTTTTATTCTGGGGCCGCAATCGGGCTTTAATCCGGGCCATGAGTTCTTCAGGAACAATTGGCTTGGTTACATAATCATCAGCCCCGATGTTGAGGCCTCTAACCTTATCCACGGTACTGTTCTTGGCTGTCAGAATGATGATTGGGATATCGGGGTAGTCCTTCCTTATCTCCTTACAAACACTTTCGCCTTCCATATCCGGTAAAGACAAATCAAGAAGGACCAGATCCGGAAGGGTCTTATTTAAAAGTCTAATAGCGGTTGATCCCTGAGTGGCGGTAGTGACAACATAGCCATTATCGCCAAGCAGGTCCTTAACATACTTTTGGAAGTCAAGGTCGTCGTCTATTAGAAAAATTTTGGCGGTCATAAAATATATAGATAGCCTTGAATGTAATATCTACATTATACGTTACATTGCAAGTGTAACTGCAAAAACTGTTTTTACCCCGGTTATTTTCAGCAGTTTACCGCAAACCCGAAGAGTTGCGCCAGTTGTCCAGATGTCATCAACTAAAATAATAGTATTTAGTTTTGGCGCCGGCTTACAGACAGTAAAGGCTTGGACAATATTTTCTAATCGCTCCTTTTTATTCAATTTCTTTTGCGGTCGGGTGTAAATTTTTCTTTTTAAGATATTTGTGACCACCGGAAGTCCCAATTTTTTTCCCAATATTTTGGCAATAATTTCTGCTTGGTTAAAACCGCGCAGCCGTAGTTTAATAGGATGAAGAGGGATCGGGACCAATGCCCCCTGACACCACTTAGGGAACACAATTTTATTTTCCATGAGGACTTCGTAGTTTGAAAAAGTGAAAGGATTGAATTTGGCTTGGGATAAAATTCGGCGAACTTGGCCTTTATACCTATATATAGTGTATAGACCGTCGAGCTGGTACTTAGTCCGGCACCTCGGGTGGGTTAAACCTTCCCAACTGGCCCGTCCGCACACGGGACAGACTTGAGGGAAGACCAGAGTAAGGTTGTCAACATCAATTTTCTCCTGAGGGAAAAGAAAATCTTGTAGTTGTTTAAACACTATTGTATTATTTGCGTAATATGGCTCATATCTCAAGAGAGGAATTACTAGAAAGACTTCAAGCCGCTACTGCAGTAGTTACAGTGGGAAAGTATTATAAACACACAAAATCAGGGGGAAGGTATAAAGTTTTGGGACTGGGGATTGATGAAAAAGCGGAAAAAGTTCAGGTGCAATATCAGGAAATTGATCACGACCCACCGATTACTTGGCATCGTCATTTTGACGGGGAAGACGGATGGATAACTCCGACTGAAATTGACGGGAAACCCGCTCCTCGTTTTACTTTTATCGGGGACTCAGTATAAAAAACAAACCGCGGTTATATTAAACTTCGTGTTAAAATCAAATAATGAAGATTGTCAATTCCAAAGCCCGTTTTAATTATGAAATTTTAGAAACCTTCGAAGCAGGGATTGATCTTTTGGGATCCGAGGTAAAATCCGTTCGGGAAGGTAAGATTTCCCTGGGGGAGGCGTTTGTCCATTTGCGCGATGAGGAAGCGTTTTTAGTTAATGCGCATATTCATCCTTATCAAATAAGCGCGGACAAATTGAGCCCCACCCGGTCACGGAAGTTACTTTTGCACAAAAACCAACTTATCAGTCTGGCTAATAAAATCGCGACAGAAGGTTTGACTCTCGTGCCTATTTCGATGTATAATAAGGGAAATATTTTCAAACTTGAAGTCGGTCTGGCCAGAGGGAAAAAGAAATGGGATAAACGGGAAAGTCAAAAGAAAAAAGACCAACTTCGGGAAGCAGAAATTATTTTAAGAGGCAAATTATAATGGGGATGTACGAATCGACGGATTTGAACTTTGAAAACTGCAAGCCGAAGCTGACATCATCTTCGTAAAAATGAAGTCAAAACTCAAGTGCTAAACAAAATTTAGCCCTTGCTTACCAGAGGCTGTTCGCGCAGCGCGTTCAATACGCGATGCTCCCAGTAGCTGCATAAGCCGTTTCCTAGATTTTTCTTTGGTGAAGTCTTTGAAGCGTAAACAAAGCCAAAGTGCCAAATATTAAAGTTTGATTTTCTTTAATTTTTGTAAGATGAACAATCACACAACGACCTTCTTGTTATTTCGATCGGTTGTTGTAAGCAAAGAACTAACTACGCTTGTAGACGTTTAAAGGTTTCCTTTCCACACAGGGGCTCACCCCCCTCATCTCCACTTAGCAATTATGCCAACATACGCTGAAAGGGTTAAAAAATTAGTTGAAATTGTGGCTGCACAGCCAAAACAAGAACTAACAGGAAATGAACGTCTTGATTTGGCTCACGGTCTAGCCCACCATGGTAATGGACTTATTGGATCCGCAAGGTGTTTTCTTAGTGATGGGAATTTAGAGGCTGTAGCAGTGGATAAGAGTAGATTTATTGAAGCAATGAACGGTTTAGATTTAACTGGGGTGGACCCAGCCGTTATGGAAAAATTTAAGATTTTTGTCAGTCACGCGCAGGAATCGACTTGGTCGATAGATGCAATTTTAGAAAGCCTTTTAAAAGACGCGAAAGAAATAAGGGATGCTGCAACGGGCAGAGAAAAAGTTTAATGATTGCAAAAGTTGTTAGGGTCGAATATAATACCCCGAGTCTTTAATTGATGGGTCAAGGAAACACAACCAATGTCACTAAATTTCAGGGAGAGGTTTTGGAAAATATGCCAAATGCCTTTTTCCGGGTAAAGCTTGATGACGGTAGGGAAATTTTGGGATACCTTTCCGGCAAGATGCGGTTACATCACATAAGAATTCTTCCCGGCGACAGAGTGGAAGTTGAGATGACTCCATACGACAAAGATAAGGCACGGATAACCTATCGTGCCAGATAAATTGAAAGATGAAAGTCCAAGCAAGTGTTAAAAAGCGATGCAGTAAATGCAAAATTATACGGCGAAAGGGCCGTATTTATGTCGTTTGTGAAATTCCAAAGCACAAACAACGACAGGGATAAACATGCCAAGAATTGCCGGAATTGATTTAAATATAAACAAACGAACAGATATTGCCTTGACAAAGGTATATGGTATCGGCCGGAAGAATGTCGAAGTTATTATTAAAAAAGCCGGAGTTCCGGCAGAAAAAAGAGTCAGGGATCTTTCCGAAGAAGAAGTCGGGAAACTGCAAAAAGCGGTTGAATCAATGAGAGTTGAAGGTGATCTTCGGGAAGAAGTTCACAATAATATAGTAAGACTTAAACAGGTAGGAAGCTATCGAGGTTCAAGGCATGCGCATAATTTACCTTCCCGAGGACAAAGAACAAAATCAAACGCGAGAACCAAAAGGGGCAAGAGAATGACAATCGGTGCCATAAAGAAAGAGATGGCAGAGAAAATGGGATTAAACAAACCGGCCGTTCCGGCAGGGGAAGTAAAGAAGTAAACTTTTATAGAATATGGCTGAAGAAACAAAAAAACCGACCAAAGTTAATACTAAAGTCAAAAAAGAAGTCACTAAAGCTCGGGTTTATGTCACCGCAACGTTTAATAACACGTTGGTAACCGTGACGGACCTATCCGGGAACACTCTATTTTGGGGTTCATCCGGAGCGTCGGGTTTTAAAGGAGCCAGAAAATCCACCCCCTTTGCCGCCACATCCGCAGTGGAGACAGTTGGCCGTAAGGCGGCGGAAATTGGCGTTAAAGATGTTGAGGTCTATATTAAAGGACCGGGGCCGGGAAGAGATGCCGCGCTTCGGGCTCTAAAAAGCCTCGGGCTTAATATTTCTTTGATTGCCGACGTCACGCCTATTCCCCATAACGGGCCAAGGCCAAAGAAAAAAAGACGAGTATAAATTTATGGCAAGATATCGAGGACCAAAACACAGATTAGCAAGACGGGAAGGGAAAAACATTTTGGAGAAGACCTCCGAAAGCCTAACCCGTCGTCTTAACATTCCCCCGGGGATGCACGCGGTTAGAAGTCGCCGGCGGGTTTCAGAATATGGAATTCAACTTCGGGAAAAACAGGTCGCCAAGCGGACATATAACCTCCTGGAGAAACAGTTTCGAAAGTATTATGACGTAGCGAAAAAGGTCAAAGGTAAAACCGGGGAAAAGCTTTTGCAAATGTTGGAGACGCGGCTTGATAACGTTGTTTACCGTTTGGGTTTTGCCCCTTCCCGCAATATGGCCAGACAGCTTGTATCCCACAGGCACATATCCATAAACGGCAAAGTCGTGAATATCCCGTCATATAAGATAAAAGTAAACGAAGTTGTCTCCATTGGGGACAAGGCGATGAAAATTCCCTCAGTCGCCAAGCTTTTGGAAAATGAAAATTTTAAAGTTCTTGACTGGTTGGAAAGAAAAGCCAATTCAGGTAAAGTTAATGCTATCCCGACTCGCGATCAAATCCCGACAGACGTCAATGAACAGTTGATAGTAGAATTTTATTCGAAGTGATGTTACAATAACAACCTGTATGACAACTGATCCGAATTTTAAAGTTAAAGTAAACACCGATTCGCAAACTTATGCCAAGTTCGTTTTTGAACCTTTGGTTCAGGGATACGGTCACACATTAGGGAATGCTTTACGACGGGTTTTGTTGTCCTCATTGTCAGGGGCGGCTGTTACCTCGGTTAAAATTGACGGTGTTAAACACGTTTTCCAAGCTCTCCCCGGTCTTAAGGAGGATATCGTTGAACTTTCCCTTAATTTAAAGAAACTTCGACTAAAACTTATTGACGCTGATAGAGCGGTCATCAAATTGGAGGCAGGTGGACCGGGGGATGTCACCGCCGCTCAAATTGAAGAGTCGGCCGAAGTTGAAGTTGTGAATAAAGATCTTTATTTGGGAAACCTGGCCGATAAAAAAGCCAAGCTTTCAGCAGAACTGACCGTCGAGAAAGGCCTTGGTTATTCACTGTCAGATGAGAGGAAAACTGACGCGGTGGGAGTGATTGTTTTGGATGCGGCTTTTAGTCCTGTTGTTCGGGTCAATTACACGGTGGAAACAGCTCGTGTCGGCCGGACGGCCAACTTTGACCGGTTGGTTTTAGAAGTTTGGACAGATGGCTCTCTTACTCCGGCAGAAGCCTTAAAGTCTGCCTCTAAGATATTGGTGTCGTACTTTATGCAGGTATTTGAACCGAAAGCTGACGTCTTTGATGTCAACGTTGCGGTGACTCCAACCATTTCTGATGATGTTTTGAAGATGCTAATTGAGGAGCTTGATCTCCCCGTTCGCCTTGAAAACACCTTAAAGAAAGGAGGCATTGAAACAGTTGGACAGTTACTCGGAACTCCCCGTAAAGACCTTCTAAAAATTAAAAACTTCGGTGCCAAATCGTTTGGCATTGTTGAAGAAAAACTTCGTGAAAAAGGAGTGGCGGTTAATATATGAGACACGGATATTTTGGCCACAATCTTTCCCGACCAATAGGAAAAAGAAACGAACTCTTTAAAAGCCTTTTAAACGAGGTTATTCGTGTGGGAAAAATTGAAACTACAAGGACTAAAGCCAAGGCCGTACAAGGAGCATTTGATAAATTGGTCACAATGGCTAAGAAACAGACAGTTGCCGCCCGATCGAATCTGGAAAAAACGTTGATACCGGACATGGCGAAAAAGATTTTTAAAGAAGTTAAAGATAAAGCCTATGACGGCCGGAACAGCGGTTATTCCAGAATTGTAAGGCTTGGAAAAAGATATTCCGATGACAGCGAGATGGTAATTTTGGAACTTATAAAAGCCCAAACGCCAGCAGTCGCTGTTGAAGTCCCGCCTACGCCAGAGGCTATGGAGGGAAAGGTTGCGCCAAAGGTAGTTAAGAAAACTAGAAAAACTAAGAAAGATGAATAACACAAAGATATCAGAGATAACCCATGCGACTCACGAGATCGACGCTCAGGGACAGATTCTGGGCCGGTTGGCCACAGGGGTGGCACAGCTTTTAGTGGGTAAAAACAAAACATATTTTGTCAGGCATTTGGATTGCGGGGACTTTGTCACGGTCAAAAATGCCGAGAAAGTAAAAGTTACCGGGAAAAAAGAAGAAAAAAAGGTCTACACAAATTATTCCGGCTATCCGGGAGGTTTGAAAACGACACCTATCAAACGGATGAGACAGGAAAGGCCGACGGAAATAATAAAAAGGGCAGTCAAGGGGATGTTGCCAAATAATAAATTACGCGACGTTTGGATGTCGCGGCTTAAATTTGCTTAAAATATGACAGAGGTACAAAAAGATTATATTTTTGCCAATGGCCGAAGAAAACGGGCTACTGCTCGCGTCAGGCTGTTTCCGGTTAAGGACGACCTGACAATCGACGGACAAACTTGGTCGAAAGGGACAATTATTGTCAACGGTAAGCCCGCCGAGGAGTACTTCAAAAGTTTGTTCTACGCCAAGTACAAATACCTTGAGGTTTTCCGCTCTACCAATACTGCCAATAAGTATGTAACGACTGTCGTTGTTGTGGGATCGGGGTTATCCGGACAACTTGGTGCCATGAATTTGGGGATTGCCCGGGCGTTGGTTAAAATTGATCCGAAAAATAAATTGATACTTCGTAAAAAAGGCTATATGACCCGGGATCCCCGGGAAGTGGAACGAAAAAAGCCGGGGCTACCCAAAGCCCGCAAACACAAATCTTCCCCCAAAAGATAAATACTGGTATGATGGGGTAATGATTAGCCGCTTCCTAACAATCCTTTTTTGGCTTGTTTTTTCGGATAAATCTCCACATGGGCTTAGAGCCACATTTGAAAAACTGGGGCCGACCTTTATAAAGCTTGGCCAATTACTATCGGCCCGGCCGGATTTTATCCCGAAGACCTACGCCGATGAATTTCGAAAACTTTTGGACAAAGAAAATGAGGTAGACTTTGCAGAAATTAAAAAAATTTTGGAAAAAGAATTGGGGCAGGAGAAACTTTCTTTCTTTGTTTCAATCAACTCTAAGGCCATATCTTCAGCCTCTATCGGGCAGGTTCACCTGGGGATTCTAAAAAATAAAAAGAGGGTGGCGATTAAAGTTATGAAACCGGGGATCAAAAGATATATTGAAGTAGATACCAAAATACTTTTAAATATTGCCGGGTTTTTGTCTCTTTTTCAATTTTTCAAAAGTATTTCTATTAAAAAAATAGTACAGGAATACGCGCACTGGATAACCAGGGAGCTGGACTTCGGGGCAGAAGCCAAAAGAGCAGAAAAGCTGGCGGAAAATCTTAAAACCGTAGAAAAATTTGTCATCCCCAAGGTCTACAGCGAGTTTACGACAGAGAGCGTATTAGTATTGGAATATCTTGATGGAGTAACAGTTAACGAAATTCTAAACCAAATGCAAACAGGGAATTTCGATACTCCCGATAAAATAAATCTTCCGTTCAAAGTAGATTATCAGGTTTTGGTTTCACAGGTAATTGATTGCTTTATTTTTAAACAGATTTTAACCGATGGTTATTTTCATGGCGACCCGCATCCGGCTAATATTCTAGTCCTTAGAAATAATAAAATCGGTCTTGTCGACTTCGGTATTATGGCGACCCTTGATAAAAAAGAACACACTCAGATTTTAATGGTTCTCCTTGGGATTATTGAAGATGACCCTTCAAGACTTTTACATGTTATGGCGGCAATTTCCGAAAAAGAGTTGACAAGAAAAGAATCGCTTGAACTAACCGATACCATCTCCGAAGAACTCCATAAGATGCACGGGGGGAGCCTTCGTGAAGCCACAATTGGGGAGATGATTCTCAACATCATTTCTGTCGGCCGTAATTTTAATCTCCATTGGAGTCCGGGAATAATTCTGGGCTTAAGAGCCATTGCCTTAATCGAGGGGATTGGCCTTCGGGTCATCCCAAACTCCTCCTTGATTGAACTAATCAAACCCCATCTTCGCAAATATTTAGCCCGGGAAGCCGTCTCACAATTTTCCGAAGACGAAATCTATAAAGGGGTTCTGAAGTTTATTGAACTCGGGCATAGCTTAGAAAATATGGGAGACTTAATTGGGGAGAAAGGCCTCAAAGTCGAGGTCTCTAAGGAGGTGAACAACAATGGCTAAAACAAAAAAGCTAACCTTAAACGTGGACAATTTATTAGACCAGGCCTTGGTCTTAGGGTCAAGCCTTGTCTATTTAGCAAAAGATAGTTCTGACGAGTTGATTACGCTTTTGGAAAAACACGATCTTTTGTCCCACGGTGAAGGAAAAAAAGTGGCTAAAGATATTAAAGACCGGTTTCATACCCGCAAATTAAAATTGCATGAAACTTTAAAAAAAGAGTTAAGGGGAGTTATTGACGATCTGGGGATTGTGACTAAAAAAGATCTTAAAAAATAAAATTAGCTTTAAAAATCCCCTCACCTGTTTTTAGGGGATTGACAATAAGTCCTGTAAGTTTTTAAATGCGGATACTGTGGCCAACGATAAATCAGACAAAATAGTGGAGAAAGAAACCAATGCCGCCGGGAAAATTGCTGCGATAAAACTCGCCATGGAAGCGATTGAAAAACAGTACGGCAAAGGTTCGATCATGAAACTTGGGGATGCCGCGCCGAAAATGACAAC
>Ga0155162_123_pt1 | contig 12162 bp, 15 predicted proteins | sample RifCSPhighO2_01_FD_106130 | JGI IMG/M metagenome (GOLD analysis project Ga0155162, IMG submission 106130) | Candidatus Gottesmanbacteria bacterium RIFCSPHIGHO2_01_FULL_42_12
GGGCTAGCTTTATGGCTGGAGAGGACACTGTAAACCTCGGCGGTTCGCCGCGATTCAGCCTTGAACTTGACGCCAACGGCAACGGAACATTTGTTGAACCCACAGGAAACCCTGCCGATGAAGATGTCAACGTTTATCTTGATCCTGCATTATGCGGCGATCAGGTAGCAGATAACTGGGTTGAAGCAAATTTTACGGGTGACCGTACTAATTGTACGCTCAATGACAGTAAAGGTGGAGTTTACACGAGTGACTTACAAACAACCGCTTGGAGTAAACTTGTTGCCGAATATCCAGATGCCAAAGTCTGGTTTATGTTTCTGATCCAGGATGCCACTGTTGGAACAAATTATGTCGATCGCATAATGCTCGACAGTGCATTTTTCACCAAACAACCTTAACGTTTTTGTTTTGGTTGCTTTGAAAAACAACCCTAAGGGAGACGTCTCTGGGGTTGTTTTATTGGTGCTTGCAAATAAATTATTAACTTGTTACTCTGGGATAAGAATTGAATGAAAAGGCGCAGTCGTAAATTCAAGGGACTTAAATTACCTCATCTTTTAGTTGTGATCCTTTCTCTTGTTGGGATTGTTTCCCTGGTCGGAATGACAAAGTTCCAACCCTGGCGAATAAATGCGGCCGGAGGAACTGCCTATTATGTCTCAAACACCGGAGACGATGCGAATTTAGGAACTTCACCATCAACTCCCTGGGCCAGCCTTACAAAAGTAAACTCCCGTGCATTTGAACCCGGGGACACAATCAATTTTGCCCGCGGTTCCAGCTGGGTCGGGGAACTTGCAATTCTAAGTTCCGGCGTTTCCGGCAATCCAATCACTTTCCAATCGTATGGTACAGGAAACTCACCTAAAATCACAAATCCCGGACCTCTGGGTAGCTGGACGAAAGACATAGTTATAAAGGGAAGTTGGATTGTGGTCAAAGACTTTCTGCTGGCTGACGCCTCCGAAACCGGAGTTCTCGTCTTATCAGGCGCACAAAACAATGTGGTCTCAGGAGTGGAAGCGACAAATGTCGGATTCGGTATTGAGGTCGCCGGGAGTAACAATCTTATCACCGGAAATTACGCCCATGACCTTCACATGGTTGTCAATACTGTTGGGGGAGATGATGATTACGGAGCAGTGGGATTTGCAATTCTTGGTCCGAATAACGAAGTCTCTTACAACCGTTGCATAAACTGCAGTGCCACAAGTTATGATTATGGGTCTGACGGAGGAACTATCGAACTTTACGGAACAGTTGACGGAAGTTATATCCACCATAACTACGGAAGAGCCACCAATGGATTTATCGAAATGGGTGGTGGTTCGGCCAAAAACGTCAGAGTTTCCTACAATGTCTCTGACCATAACCTTTATGATTTTGCCTGCCTTCATGTTGGCGGAACGTTCGGCAGTGTTTTCGATAATTTTCAGATTGATAACAACACAATTATTCAAACCACAAGCAGAGCGGGGGATTATGTCCTAAGTTGCATTGACAGCCCATTGGAACCAAGCCAACTGTATTTTCGAAATAATATCGTTTATTCTTCTGGTTCCATGGCGGCGTCCGGAACATTTACCCACACGAATAATGTTTATTATATGACCGGCGGGTCCCCGGTTGGGTATGCGCTTGGACCGGGAGAAATAGTTGCGGATCCCTTATTTGTGAATTTGGCAACCGGCGATTATCAGCTTAAACCAGATAGCCCGGCAATTAATGCCGGGACACCCCTTGGTTTCACATTTGATTTTAATAAAAGTCCGGTACCCGTTGGTGACATCCCCGATATTGGAGCATACGAGTATCAGGGGACAACGCCTAGTGCCACCACAGTTACCCTTTACCCCGTCGCCGATGCCTTTGTCAGTAAGGGGTCTGGATCCGGTAATGGTTCAAGTAAATATCTTAAGGTCGATGGGAGTCCTACCCAGGTTACATATATTAAGTTTAATCTCTCCTCACTTGCCGGGAAAGTCGTTACGAGCGCCAGTCTTAGCATGAGGGTGTATAACCCGTCAGCCGCCACCCAGACAATCTATTCCGTCAGCGACATTGCTTGGCAGGAAAACAGCATCAAGTATGTAAATCGACCTGCTCTGGGTCCAATAGTTGCAACCCTGACAGGCGGAGCCAAGGGGAGCTGGCCGGTGGCAAATTTAACCGGACTTATTCAAAATAAAGCCGGACAGGTGACAAGTATTGGTATTAATCAAACAAATTCTGATGAATTGTGGCTTTACTCCCGAGAGACTTCCTCAAAACCGAAGTTGACAGTGACATACAATTAAATGGAGCCGAAAACTAATTTGACAATCGACTCATGTATTGTAATAATTAACCCAATGAAAAAAACCCTGCTCGTCCTTGGTTTTTTTGTCTTAAACATTAGTTTCCTCTCCATAAGTTTTTTCTTTCTGGCCAGTAGTAACAATACTAGCCGGATTATGCAGGGAGTGAGGTACGCCACCCCCGTATACGCCAAGGCCGCCCCGTCTTACAGTGCCTTACCCCAGGTCCTGGGGACGTTCACCGAAGGTGAAATCATTGAGTCCGATGCCAGACCGGGAATTGTGGACAAATTTCTTTCCCGCTACCATTCCCCGTTCCAGGGGGTGGGACAACATATTGTGGAAATGGCCGATAAGTACCAGATCCCGTATGGGATTGTACCGGCAATTGCGCAATGTGAGTCCAATGTGGGGAAAGTCATTCCGTACGATAGCTACAATGCCTGGGGCTACGGAGTTTACGGAGGAGGCGTGTTACGTTTTGCCAATTGGGAAGATGCCATCGAAAGAGTTTCCCGAGGTTTGCAGGCTGATTACTATGGCAAAGGTCTAACTACCCCAGAGAGTATTATGAAGAAGTATACGCCCGGATCAAATGGCTCGTGGGCTCGCTGTGTGAACCAATTTTTAAATGAATTGAAGTAATACTTGACAGGCCTATAATAACATGCTATATTAGTTATAGATCCAGTGGTTTGCTTCCCAAGGCGACGACTGGGTTTTTTTGTGGGCCAAAGAGGACTCGAACCTCCAATCCTTACGGAATACGGTCCTAAGCCGTACGCGTATACCAGTTCCGCCATTGGCCCGGGGCACTTGCATTATAACGTATTTTATTGTCATAATAAATTAGATGAGATTTCTAATTTTTACTTTTGTATTCTACGTTTTAAATTCCATATTAACTGTTCCAGTGCTTGCTGATTACAACCAAACTTACTCTGACTATCAATTTCTGTACAGCCAGTATCGACGGTCGTATGATGAATACAGCGTGGCCAAGGCCACTTATAATACCTATCGGACTTTGACCACTCAAAATGAGGCCTTAGAGAAAATGCGCATAACTTTAACTGACAGAGCCAACATTATTGGCGCCTACCTGAACCTTATCTACGATAAAATGTTGACAAGTGAGGGGATTCCGGAAAATGAAGTCACCGCCTTTTCCAAAATTAAAGCCGGTCAGGAAAATTGGCTCTCGTCACATAAAAAACTGATTAGCGGCGCGGCCACTCTTGAAGATTTAAACGAAGTCTCGAGGGATTTCGATACTCGATACCTGCAGATAAAGGACCAGACAAACAAAGCCGTGGTTACGGTTCTTCTGTCAAAAAATGATTCTGCCTACGCCAAAATGCCCGATCTTTTTAACCGACTTCAGGCCCAACTTAGCCGTTTACCGGGAGCAGGCGAGGACAACTTATCTTATCTTCGAGGCTTGGATATCGCCCGATCAAAAGCCCAGTTATGGGAAGGAAAAAGGGGAGAGGTCGTTACTCTAATGAGTCCGAAGCAGTACAGTTACCAGCAGGCCTTAGATATCGGAAAGATTCAAAATCTTCTGTTTGGGGGACTACAGTATCTCAAAGAGAGCACATCTTACCTGAATGAAATCGTCAGTTCGATAACAAAACCTATATGATTGCCGACGGAGGAGAAATTATTTTGGAAAAGAAACCGATTTTTATCGGCAAACCGCTCGTGGTAATTTTAATAGTCGTCAGTGTCTTTGTTCTGGCCGTAGGAATTGGTATTGGGGTAACTGTCTTTTCCCCGCGAAAAGTCGACCGGGTGGTGACCATTAATCCCGAACCAAACATTGTAACCACGCCAAACACCCAAACCCAGTCTAAATTTGTAAACGACAGTGCTTTTTTGCGGCTTAAGTCTGATATTGCCGGTTTCGCATCCGAGCTTGATAGAATTGACCTCACAGAACCCCAGCTCGCTCCTCCCAATATCAACCTAAACATCAAGGTCGATGGATATTAGGGTATTGTTTTCCTAGGATAAATTGCTAAAATTCTGCAAATGGACACGGACTCATCAATAACATTGACTTTGACGGTTCCCTGGTCTGACGTCAAAAAGGTGTACGATCAGATTATTGACCTTGCCCTCACGGAGATTGAGATTGAAGGTTTCCGCAAGGGGATGGCCCCACGGGAACTGGCTCTCAAAAAAATTGACACGGGTAAGGTTTACGGAGAGGTTGTGAACCAGATTCTTCCAAAAGCGTATGCCGATGAAGTTAAAAAGCAGAACCTGACCCCGATTGTTTCTCCAAAAGTACAAATTGTGACCGCTGAAGAAAATAAAGACTGGGTCTTTAAAGCCATGACTGCTCAAAAACCGGATGTTGATTTGGGAGATTACAAAGCCCAAATTAAAACCGGAAAAATCTGGACACCCGGCTCTGCTAAGGCTACACCTGACGAACAGGGAGACGCAGAATCAAAATCGAAAAGGATAAATGACATAATTACCAAACTCCTGGAAGTAGCAAAGCTTAACATCCCCCATATGCTCATTGATGATGAAGCTGATCGATTGCTGGCAATGTTAATTGATGACATCCGGGCCGCCGGGTTAACTTTTGAACAGTATCTTCAAAGCAAAGGGTTAAATGCCGATCAAATTAAAGCCCAATACCATTCCCAGGCGGAGACAACTCTCAAACTCGAGTTTATCCTCGGAGAAATTGCACAAACGGAAAACATTAGTGTAACTCAAGAGGAAATTGATGCCGTTATTGCCAAAGAGAAAGATGAGAAATCCAAAGACAATCTGAAAAAGCAATCTTACCTTCTGGCTTCGGTATTGCGACGGGAGAAAACTTTGACTTACCTTGCGAACCTATAGTACAATATAGGGTATCATGGCGGACATAAAGAAAAAAGGACAAGTCTACGATAAAACCAATCCCCTCGAGATCGTATCCGAAATGGGGAAGGACTTCACGGACAAAAGCCTCGATCTTCTGACAGGAGTCGGTAAAACAGCCTTGGAGCAAATCGGAATTAGAAAGACTAACACATACACGGAAATGACCATTGGGAAACAAGCCCAGTCGCTCGAAATTCAGACTCAAAAGGCCGAAGCTAAAGTCGCCAATCTTGAGGCTACCTTTCATAAGAATGTGGTTTCAAATTCACAGGAAGTTTATAATTTTCAAAAACAGCAGGAAGTTCAAAAAATTCAGTCTTTAGTCCAAAATTTGGCTGTTGAGGTTAAAAACATCCAATCGCAAGCTGCCGCACTGTCCGGTGACGTACGAAAAGTTACCGTCGAACAAGTTCCGACCCCGGATAAATACCATCTCAACTTCTTTGAGTGGATCCTTGTCATGCTTAAAGACATTAAAAAGGATATTGTCAAAAGCCGCACCTGGCTTCAAGCAGCCAACGGCAAGAAAAAGAAAAAAGGCTATTGGGCAATGTTTAAAAAACACGGCACAACTTTTGCAATGTCTGATGAACGTGGTATCGCGACAGCCGCGGGGTAAAATATGCCATCAGATACAGAAAGAGACTACTCAAGTTTGGTAAGAGAAGTTAGAACCCACTCTCAACTAAATGAGCCAATCACATTTAATGACATGGAGGAGGCAAGAATTTTATTAGGTAGACAGTTAGGTAATTGTGATTTATATTTACTCTATCAAAGTTTGGTTATTATGGCGCCATTTATTAATAAAGAAGAAAAGATCCTGACTATAGGTGTGGTCGGCCACATGCATCACTTGCATGCAGGAAGTCATGACAAATCTTGTACTGTGGGTTATATATATGGTCCTCATGGTGGAGATATTGACTTCTAAATACTTTACTTTCATAAAATCTATAACTGGTGTAAAATAACACAAACCTGATTCCAATGCGCTCGTAGTTCACTGGTAGAATGCTTCATTGACATTGAAGAGGTAGAAGGTCCGATTCCTTCCGGGCGCACTCATTGCTTACTCGATACTATGGTTACTTTTTTGTTGGAGTCAGAAACCCCCTAGGGCCCACTCGTTGATGGACTGAAGAGATTGCCAATCTTTTTTTGATTTCAAAAGATGCTTGGACTCCGTTAATAACCATTTTTTCAAGTTCTAACTCATCAAACTGGTACTCAGTAACTACCGAGTTATGAACAAAATCGTGAATTGCTAGGTGGGTTGCAACTTCTAGTGGGCTGGCGAAAGTTTTTGGAGTAGCTAGTCTAGCCTCTAAAAAGGAGAAACCTAGTTTTTCTAGGATTGCATCGGCCCGTTTATGGTCTCGATCGTCATTGTAGGACTCACATTTAAATTCACGGTTTTCAAGGTAAAATCTCAAATCCCTACGTTGAAATTCACTTGGTTGTCCCGGCAGATCAATTGGCAAGACATATATATCCCGGTCATAATCCGCTGCCTCCATAGGACGGACAATGAGAAGACCAGTTTTCTCCACCGAAAGACATAACCCAGTACGGTCCCGAAGACTTCCATTATCAGTAGTATAATTCACTTCCCTTATTGACAAACCATTACCCAGTAATATTACGTTTCTCGTCCAATGTAAATATTCTTTAGCTACGCCGGTCACTCCGATTTCATCAAGAGCTATTCCAATTTTTTCAATTCCATTTAATCCTAACATTCTGATTGCTCCCAGATGTTTTTCAAGACGACCCATTTCACCTGTGTAATCTTTATATAAGTCTTCTATTTTATTACCAATCTGCATGATAGGATTATATCCTATAGGCTGAAGTTTTTCAAATTAAGATGGTTTGTCCGATTCCTTCCGGGCGCACAGCTCATCATTATCCCATAGTTTGACTTCGTAACCCAAACCTTCTAGAATTTTCAAAATGAACGATCCCGAAGTTCCTCACCTTTGGCCCGAAGCTATAATCCCCTGTGAGTCATGCCCCCTTCTCAAGGAGGGCAGAATTCAGTTGTGTCGACTTGCCGACTCTCTGGTTAACACCCCGGAAAGAGGTTTTTTAACCGATGCCGCGGAAACTGCTAAAAAACGGCTATTAAAAATTTCAAAAGCCTACTACGACGAGATTGCCCATGAGACGTATATATTTCTCGTCTGCGTAGCTTTGTCTGAGAGTTTGAAAAATGGTTTTTCCCGGGTTAGACAAACACTTACAGAACTAAAGGGAAATTCCATGGATCAGTATTAACATTTGACAAAGACGGAAAAATAAACGTATAATGAAAACATAATTAAATTTCAGCGATTGCATGAGACTTCACCAATCTCAAAGCTGAACGCAAAACCCCGGGCGAATCGGGAAAAATTAAGTCACCAACTAAGCTGGAACCTGTAAGCGAAGTTAAGGGTGACGTTTTTATTTTATGAGCAAAGTACTTGAGGAAAAATTAGAAAAAATGGACCCGCAACGGCAGAAGATGTGGGCCTTACGGCACACGGCTGAGCATGTGCTTCACACTGCCATGCAAAATTTGTATCCCGATTTAAAGAAGGCCATGGGGCCAGCAATTGAGGATGGTTTTTATTTTGATAGCGATATAACGGAAAAAGTAAGTGAGACAGATTTCCCAAAAATCGAGAAGGAGATGCAAAAACTGGTTGATGCCGACTACCCAATGGTTCAGAATCTTATTTCTGTTGACGAGGCTAGAAAAATATTTAAAAATAACCCATACAAATTAGAATGGGTTGAGGAAATTGAAAAAAGAGGAGAGAAAGTTTCAATTTTTAAAATGGGGGATGCTGATTTAGATCTATGTAGCGGTCCGCATGTTAAATCAACCGGAGAGATTAAGGCTTTTAAATTACTTAAAATAGCCGGCGCATATTGGCATGGTGATGAAAAAAATAAAATGCTCACCCGCATTTATGGAACTGCGTTTACTTCGAAAGAGGAGTTAGATAACTATCTGAAAATACAGGAAGAGGCAGAAAAAAGAGACCATAGAAAGATTGGTAAAGACCAAGATTTATATTCGACTAATCCACTCACGGGTCCGGGATTAATTCTGTGGCACCCAAAATTGGCAAGAGTTAGAGATGTTGTTGAAAAATTTTGGAAAGAGGAGCATTACAAACGCGGTTATCAACTTGTTTACACGCCGCACATTGCTAGTATGGATATGTTTGTTAAAACAAGGCACTATATAAAATATATTAATTCTATGTTTCCAGCAATGCTTCACCAAAATATCGAAGGTGAAAGTAAAAACGATTATATAGCTGACGAACAACTTAAACCTATGAATTGCCCAAACCATGTTCAGATATTTAAAGCTAACCCCCGAAGTTACAAAGAACTTCCACTGCGAATAGGTGAATTAGGGACTGTTTATCGTTATGAGAAAGCAGGGGTATTGCACGGGATGACGCGGGTAAGAGGTTTTACCCAAGATGACTCCCATATATTTTGTACGCCAGATCAGGTGATTGGTGAAGTCAGAGAAGTTTTGAAACTAACTAGGTACTTTTACGAAGAAATTTTTGGCTTTAAAGATTATCAGGCGTATTTAGCAACTCGTCCAGAAAAATACTTGGGAACTTTAGAAATGTGGGAATTTACTCAAAACTCGCTTAAAAAGGCTCTGGAGCTTGAAGGAATTAGCTATAAAGTTGATGAGGGGGAGGGAGTCTTCTATGGCCCAAAAATTGATTCAAAAGTTAAAGACTCATTAGGAAGAGAGTGGCAACTCGGAACGGTTCAGTTTGATTTTAATCTCCCTACATATTCTGAATCAAGTGATAAGGATGTCGATGATTTTTGGGAACTAAAAACCTTTAAAGATAAATTTAAAACAAAGGATAATTTAGCTAAATATATCAAACAAATGGGAAGAGGTTTGGATGTCAAATATGTTGATAATACTGGGAAGGAGCAAAATGCCATGATGATTCACCGGGTTATTTTAGGTTCTTTAGAACGTTTTTTTGGAATTTTAATTGAACATTATGGGGGATCGTTTCCGACGTGGCTATCGCCAGTCCAGGTAGCCGTTTTACCGATTGCCGACCGCCATAACGATTATGCGAAGGTTGTTTACGATGAGTTATTAATAAATAATATCCGTACGGAGTTTGATCAAAGGGCAGATACTTTAGGGGCAAAAATTAGGGATCATCAGATGCAAAAGGTGCCGTATATGATTATTTTGGGCGACAAAGAAATCGAGACTAAAAAAATTGCCGTTCGCAAGCGCGACGGTAAAGATCTGGGACAATTGGAGTTGAGTAAATTTGTGGAAGATGTTAAAAAAGAAATTGAATGCAAAGCAATCTAACCTGCGATTTAGTTTTAAAATTCTTAAAAACTAATAAATTAATGGCAGTAGCGACGTTTGGAAAATTCCCCTGGATTGCCTCAGTTTACTATACATACGATCGGGATTTAAACCTTTATTTTTTGAGCGACCCGACAACAGTCCATGCTCAACAGATAATTAATAATCCCAAAGTCGCTGTTTCCATTTGCAATAGCTTACAAGATATTAATAAGCCAAAGCGTAGACTTCAATTATGGGGGATTGCCGAGCAAATTTCTGGGCTCGACAAAGTTAAATTAGCGTTGAAACTCTGGAAAGATAATTTAGGAATTATTAATCCAAAACTAACATACAAGTCAGTAAAATCAAGCATGTTTAAAATTACTCCAAAACGGGTCAAGCTTTTTGACCAGGAGTTGTTTAAAGTTGAGGATGGTAAAGAACCGATCCTTGAATTGTAAAGGCAAACCCGATAGAATACAGTGTCGTTGAGGAGAAGATTGCCACGTCGCTTCGCTCCTCGCAATGACACGCAAAAATACATTGACTAAGAGCTACAAAATCAACAATCAAATAAATGTCCCGCAGCTTCGGGTTATCGGGGATGAAGGAAAGCAGATCGGGATATTGTCAAAAGACGAGGCCGTAGACTATGCGTTAGGTCAGGGAATGGACCTGGTTTTAATTGGAGAAACCGCAGAGCCACCCGTTGCCAAAATTACTGATTACAAGAAGTTTCTGTACCAAGAAGAAAAAAAGGCCAAGGAGGCTAAAAAGGGCCAGCGGGCCAGCGGGGTTAAAGAAGTCCGGGTAGGCAGTCCATTCGCCGCGGCCGGGGATATTGAAACAAGAGCAAGGCAAACGATTACTTTTTTGGAAGCTGGGTATTTGGTCAAAGTTGTGGTAAAATTTGTAGGTCGGTCAATAACTCACCCGGAATTCGGACATCGGATACTAAACCAAATTGCCGAAAAAGTTGCCGGGAAAGGAAAAATTGACAAAGCAGCTCATTTTGAAGGAAAGTTTCTAAGTATGACACTGTCACCGGTGAAATAAGACCCTTAAAAAAATATGCCGAAATTAAAAATAAAAAAATCAGTCGCTGACAGATTCAAAGTTTCCAAAAATGGAATTGTGATGCGCCGCAAAATGGGAGCAAGGCATCTTCGGTCTAATAAATCTTCCTCAAACAAAAGGCGAGATAAAATCCCGGTCGAGGTCAAAGGGCAATGGGCGAAGAAAATAAAAAAACTATTGGGGGTTTAAATGAGAAAGTTTTTCATCAATTTTCGCAAAACGGCAAGTGACCGGGCAGCAGAGATTTCCACGCGGGCATACAACCATTACTTGCGTATTCGCCCCAACTTAGGTAAAATCGGCGTACCGTTCAAACTTATAAAAAATAAATTTTATGGCCAGAGTAAAAAGGGGAGTAGTATCCCGAAGAAAACATAATAAGCTTCTAGAGTCAGCCAAGGGCTATCGAATGACTCGAAATCGCCTTGTGCGTAAAGCACACGAGGCGGTACTTCACGCCGGACAGTACGCATATGTGGGAAGAAAAGATCGAAAATCTCTTGCCCGCCGCGACTGGATACTTCATATTAACGAGGCTCTTAAAGTTCAGGGTCTAAAATACAATCAGTTTATAAATAAGCTCAAAGTAGCCAAAATTGAACTCGACCGCAAAATCCTGGCCACATTAGTCCTTGAAAATCCGGATGTCTTTGATAAAATAGTCAAACATGCTAAATAACAAGAAAATTTTTGCGTATTTTTACTTTACCACGCTCACGCGGGGATAGGTTAACGTAAAAATTTTCGTTAATTACCCCGCAGGAAGCGGGGTTTTTTATGTGGTTGTTGCCGAATTTATTAGGCTTACAGCCACATAATCCGTCCGTAGCTTTAGCGAAGGCGGATGGTATGGAAAAGGGGTGATAAATATGGCAAAAGAAAAAGAAGAGCCAGTAAAAGATACTAAGGGACGACCGATGGATAAGAAAGAGGTAGAAACACGCCTTCCTGCAAAACCAGGGCATGTCGACACAAAAAGACATGTTATCGGAAGATAAATATGATTATGGTCAAACCCCGATCGCAACCGAGGTTTGACCCTACGCAAGGACAATATATTGTTATATCATAAGGAGGAGTATGCAAGATAAACTTATAGATATTAAAAACGAGGCACTGGCGCAAATTTTGAGCGCCGCTGACGCGTCGACTTTAGAAAATATCCGGATTAATTATTTGGGGAAATCAAGCGGAAAAGTGACCTTAATAATGAAACAGATTCCCCATTTGCCGGATTCAGAGAAAGTCATTGTCGGCCGCTTTGCCAACGAAGTTAAAAAACAAATAGAAGAGGCAATTGAAAGACAAACTCTGGGCTTGTCACTGCAAAAGGCGCAAAACATTGCTCACACTGAGTGGTTTGATGTCACCATGCCGGGCGCCTTGCCGCCGGACGGACATCTTCATGTTCAGACCCAAGTTTTACATGAGGTTTTAGACATTTTCAAAACTCTGGGGTACCAAGTGGCCGACGGTTTTGAAATTGAGAGCGATTACTACAACTTCACAGCTCTAAACATGCCCCCGGATGCCCCGTCGCGAGAT
>Ga0155162_104_pt1 | contig 11870 bp, 16 predicted proteins | sample RifCSPhighO2_01_FD_106130 | JGI IMG/M metagenome (GOLD analysis project Ga0155162, IMG submission 106130) | Candidatus Gottesmanbacteria bacterium RIFCSPHIGHO2_01_FULL_42_12
ATAAACGGCAAAGTACGCGATAAACGGCAAAGTACGCGCCGAAATACTGCTGGCCGCTGACATAACTGAGGAAAAAGCCATCGAAATTGCCAAAAAGGACGAAAAAGTCGCAAAAAACCTGGCTGGCAGGGAGGTTAAAAAAGCGATTTATGTCCCCGGCCGCCTGGTGAGCTTAGTGATATAATGAAGTTAATACTTAAATCAAAACCAGGGAGTCTAAATGGGAAAACCCAAGAAACGAACTAGTTCGCGCCGCACTGGCATGCGCCGCAGCCATCTGGTTAGTAAGTTAGCAAAACGCGTCAACACTAAAAGTCCGGTAAAAGTAAATCTAAAGAAAAAATCAAACTCTCCAACCCTATAACCCTGTATCCCTGTCCGGTACGGTATAATGTAAGCAAGGATCAACTTAACAAATGAGCAAATATTGTGAGCGCTAATCGCCATCTGGGCCGCATAGTCGCGTTGCAAACCCTCTACGAAGAGGATTTTCGCCGCGAGTGTGAGGACAAGGCCTTTAAGCTCAAAGACGTCTTAGCCCGTAATATCGAGCGTTACCGGGAGACAATTGACGATAAGAAATTTATCGAGCTGCTGGTAAAGGGTGTTTCGGACCACCAACAGGAAATTGACGATATTATCCGCCCGGTGGCTCCGGAGTGGCCAATAGAACAGATTGCCAGGGTTGACCGCATCATATTGCGCATTGGTGTTTACGAGCTGATTTTTGCCGTAGATGTGCCGCCCAAGGTAGCAATTAACGAAGCGGTCGAGCTAGCCAAGGCTTTTGGCGGTGACAACTCATCGAAGTTCATCAACGGTGTGCTGGGCACAGTCCTTAGAAACAAAGAAGCAGGTGCCAAAGCACCTAGTAAAAAGTTGCCAGTTGATAGTAAAAAAGTCAAAAAATCTAAGAAAGTAGCCAAATAATAAATGATTACCCCATTTCGACTACCCACTACTCACTACCCACTATCCACTAGCGACCGAAGGGAGCGATGTTGAAAAGACCAAGGCCCCTCCAGGGATTTCGAAGGCTAGTCAGGCGTCCGGCTATTGATGAAGTGGTGCGCGAGCCAACCGCTGGCGGTGTAATCTTCCGCCGCCCTGAACCGTCTGGTGCGGGGCGGAGCGTGGCTAATACGCCCGAGGCCGTTGAAATCTTGCTCATTCAAGATAGCAAGGGCCGTTGGACGATACCAAAAGGCCATATCGAAGAAGGTGAAACGCCGCGTGAGGCGGCCGAGCGCGAAATCCGCGAAGAAACTGGCTTAAAGGAGATGAAAGTGCTGGATTGGCTGGGTAAAATCAACTTCCGTTACCGCCGCAACAGTAGTTTAGTACTCATGACAACTGATATATTCCTAGTACAGGCCACAGGCAAGAGCCATAGCGTGAAAAAAGAAAAATGGATGACCTCACTTGCCTGGATGCCAGCAAACGACGCGCTGGAAAAGATCGAGTACGAAGATATAGGTAAGCTAATACTGTTGGGATTAAAGAAGATAAGACAACAAAACCTGTGAAATTTCTAATTACTCTAATTGCACTAATTACTCTAAACAAATCCGAAGTTCAAAATCCCAAACGTTTGGTTCATTGGGTTTTTGGGCATTATTTAGGTCAATTAGAAATTAGGTTAATTAGGTCAATTTGGCAACCGGAGGCCGTTTGATGGACACTACTAAATACAAGGCTTTTGCCGATAAGCATTTTGACGGGTTTTCAGACTTGGAGCTGTTGATTACTGCCTTTACGCATCGTTCATACCTAAACGAACATAAATCGACCGCCAAAGAGCACAACGAACGGCTGGAATTTTTAGGTGATGCCGTGTTAGAGCTGATCGTTACCGAACACTTGTATAACAATTTCCAGGAACCGGAAGGCGTGTTGACCAACTGGCGCAGCGCTTTGGTGCGGACAGAGAGCATCAGCATAGCTGCCGACCGCGAAGGTTTTGAAGCGTTACTACGGCTTTCACGTGGCGAAAAGCGAGGCAGCGAACGGGCTCGCCAACAAATACTGGCTAACTGTTACGAGGCTGTCGTTGGTGCTCTCTATCTGGATAAAGGTTACGATGCGGCTAAAAACTTTATCGGGCGCACTTTGCTGCCAACCCTGCCGGAAATTCTGCAAAACGGCTCATGGCTAGATCCCAAATCGCGTTTGCAGGAAATGGTTCAAAGCCGCGAAGGTTTTACCCCTGTCTATAAAGTTATGGAAGAAGAAGGACCGGACCACGACAAAAAGTTTGTTGTGGGTGTTTATGTTAATGACGAGTTGAAAGGCCAAGGTGACGGTCCGTCCAAGCAAGCCGCCCAAGTCACCGCCGCCACCCAGGCGCTAAAGAACTACACCAAAGAAGGCTGAAAACAAATTTCCAAGCCTCCAATTTCCAATTTTCATTCAAGACCCAATGAACCAATGTACAAACATTTGAAAATTAAACCATTGAAAATTGATTGTAAATTGCAAAAATTGAGAATTACAGATTGACTAATCTGTTGCTTATCTGTAAAATGGCTTGGATATGCTAACTATTCGGATGCAGAGGAAAGGCCGCAGCGGACACGCCCAATTTAGGGTGATAGTTCAAGACAGCCGCTTTCATCCATCCAGCGGTCGGGTAGTTGCTTATGTCGGCAGCTATGATCCCCATACTAAGGCCGCGACCTTAGACGGCGAAAAAATAAGCACATATCTAACGAAGGGCGCTCAGCCATCAGATAGAGTTGCGAAATTGTTGCAAAAAGAAGGAATCAAATTACCAGGCTGGTTCAGTGCGTCAGCGCCAAAATTCGGAAAAGTCCGTAACGCGGACAAGCGGCGCAGTACCAGGCCGCCTGAATCAAAAATTCCAGCTCCAACTAAGGCAGAAGCGCCAGCAGAGGCGGAAACTTCCGCAGAAGCTCCAACCGAAGCTGAAGCGCCTGCTAAAAATGCCGCCACGGAAGAAACGCCAGCTGAGCCGGTTAAGACGCCGGCAGAAAATGCTGAAGCTCCGGCAGAGGAGGCAAGTGCTGAGCCCGCCGAGTCACAAACCCCGGCCGAAGAAGTTTCGAAAGAAGCCCCTAAAGCTTAAAAGCCTGTACTGATATAATTTAGTTAGCATTCTTTAATAACAAGGAGATTTTACCGTGGCAGTAAGTATCGACCAGCAATTCATAGAATATATCATCAAATCAATAGTCGGACATCCAGACGAAGTCAAAATCGAACGCCGGATTGACGAAAAAGGTGTTTTGTTAGAACTTTCCGTGAACCCGGAAGATCTAGGCCGGGTTATTGGCAAACGCGGTGCGACAGCTCAAAGTTTACGCACACTGTTGCGAGCACTCGGAACTAAGAATGATGCCCGCTACAATCTAAAAATTGTTGATACCGGGCCACCACCAGATGCCAGAGGACAAAGAGCAGAGAACAAAGAACAGACCCCAGTTGCCGCTAGCAGCTCCGCTGATGATACGACTGCTGCAGCTGACGAAGAAAAAGTCAAGACCGAGGGGGAACCTGCTAAGGCTGAAAAAAAATTGACTGAGGAAGAGCCCAAAGAAGAAGCTCCACAGCCGACTTCGGAAGTTGATGTTTCTGAGGAAGAAGATCTTGAGAAAATCGAGCCCAAAACAGAAGACCATTCAGATGTGATTAGCCGGACGCGCAAGGAGCTAGCCGACCTCGACGATTTAGACGTTTAGTATTCAAGTAATGGCAATTAACACTAGGCCTGATATTCACGAACAAGTTATATGCGCCAACTGTTTTGTGCGCAAAGGCAATAAATATCTAGTTTTACGTCGCTCTCAGCAGAAAAAGTACGCTCCTGGCGTAACTCATCCTGTTGGTGGCAAGGTCAATTTAGGCGAGAACCCTTTTACTGCCGCTGTACGAGAAGTTTACGAAGAAGCTGGCATCAAGGTTACTAATGTGCGACTTGAGGCTATTTTGCTTGAAATGAGGCCTGTCATTAACGAGCCCTATAATTGGTTAATCTTCCATTTTTCGGCCGACTACCAAGAGGGAGAGACAAAAGAGACAGAAGAAGGTGAACTTGTCTGGCTTACTGAGGAAGAATACAAGAAAGAAAAATTGTTCCCATCGATCATTCCAGTGATTGAACATATTTTCAATCGAGAAAAAGGTACAGTATTTGCCACTTTCGAATATGACGATCAGAAACAAAACATTATTAAAGAAACACTAGATTTTTGCGTAGTGAACTGAAATATGAAAATTCAGGTTATTACGTTGTTTCCGGAGATGTTTGAAGGTGTGCTTAATACCAGTATGTTGTGGAAGGCGCAGGATAAAAAGCTGGTTGAGTATAAGCTCATCAACCTGCGGGATTTTGGTATGGGTCCCAGGAAGCAAGTTGACGACACACCTTATGGGGGCGGTGATGGCATGGTATTGCGTGTTGAACCGCTGGTCGCAGCGATTCAACACGCAAAGTCGCTAGTCGCTAGTCACCAGTCGCTAGTCGTCCTGATGACGCCGAGGGGAAAAAGGTTCGACCAAGCGGAAGCCCGTGAATTATCAAAGCTGAAAGATATCATTTTAGTCTGTGCTCGTTATGAAGGTTATGACGAAAGAGTTATTGAGTTTGTTGATGAAGAAATTTCTATTGGCGACTACGTCCTGACGGGTGGTGAACTACCAGCCATGGTTGTAGTTGACGCTGTTACCCGGTTGATCCCAGGCGTTTTGGGCGGTGAGACCAGCGCTGAGAGGGAAAGCCACAGAGAGCCAGGCATAATTGAGCATCCGCAATACACACGTCCAGAGAAATATCGGGGCCTGAAAGTGCCTGAGGTATTGTTAAGCGGCCATCATGTGGAAATCCAGAAATGGCGCGACAACCAGTCAAAAAAATCATAGTGGTATTATAGAAGAGAAGTAACAGGAGGGAAGCATTATGTTTGCGATGTCAGATTTAGGTTACAAGTATGACGCTTTGGAGCCATACATTGATGCCAAGACTATGGAAATTCACTATACTAAGCATCACCAAGCTTATGTCGATAAGCTAAATGAAGCTGTTGCTAAACATCCCGAGTTAAAAGAAAAATTTATCGATGAGTTATTGAAAGATATAAAGTCGGTACCTGAAGACATCCGGATAGCTGTCCAGAACCACGGGGGCGGCCATTTTAACCACACATTGTTCTGGGGAAGCATGACCCCAGGCGGTTCGAAAGAAACACCAGAGGCTATTACCGGAACGTTCGGTTCATTAGAAAACTTTAAGGCAAAGATGACCGAGGCTGCTGTCGGCCGTTTCGGTTCCGGCTGGGCCTGGCTTGTAAAAAACGGCGATAAATTAGAAGTTTACTCAACCGCCAATCAAGACTGTCCTTTGATGGAGGGCAAGGATCCAATTCTAGGCTTGGATGTCTGGGAGCATGCCTATTACTTAAAATACCAAAACCGCCGCCCTGAATATGTCGAGGCATGGTGGAATGTAGTAAATTGGGACGTCGTCGCTCAGCGATTAGCATGATTGGGTTAAGAATTTTTGGTGGGCGGCTTGTTTTTAGCTTTTTCAACGACTTTATTCGCCGCCTTTTTGGCTCTATCGAGATGCCTCTCGGCCCAGGCAAATTCCAAAGATAAAATAAAAAGGCCGGCGATGATCAGCAAGAGCCCCGGGCCGGGCAAAGGTATAAAAATGATTCCCAGAATTACTAAAGCTATGCCAATGATAAAAATTGTCGACTTACGAAGAATTAACCAAAGCTGCTTCATAGTAGGTAAAGTATATATTAAATGGCCCAACTATACGTATACGCCGAAGCTCGAGTTTTTTAACAGAAGGAGTAAAATCTTCACTTGTGAGATTGTCGCAGAAAGAGTTTAACGAGTACTGGCAGGGGAACAAGCTAGCCATTTCATTCATTGGCATGTCTAACACCGGTAAAAGCTACTGGTCGCAAAAATTTGCCGAACTAAATTTCAAACGCATTAACTGCGATGAATTGATTGAAGCTAAACTTGCGCCCGAGCTGAAGGAGCAAGGATATTCTGGTATCGAGGATGTTTCCAAGTGGATGGGCCAGCCATACGAAAAAAGATTTACTGCCAATCAACAAAAATACCTCGATTTTGAAAAAGATATCATAAAACAAATCACCGCAGAATTAAAGGCTAATCAGTATGGCAACGTCGTCATAGATACGACTGGCAGTTTTGTTCATCTCGAAAAGAGCATATGTTCTGAACTCAAAAAGCATTCAGTAGTAGTTTGTATTGAAGCGACCAAAGATATAAGAAATAAAATGTTTAAGCTGTACATCGAAAAACCAAAACCGGTTGTATTCGGCAATGTTTTTGTGCTAAGAAAGGGGGAAACCGACGAGCAAACACTGAAGCGGTGCTACCAGACATTACTAGATAATCGCAGCCGGCTATACAAGCAATATGCTGACGTGGTTGTTCCACGCGATACCATAACTGATAATATGAGTATTAAAAACTTTGTTTCGCTACTAAATAATGCGTTGGCGTAGGGCGGCAGCCTTCTTCATATTTCAAACAATGACCCGACAATCACCCCGATAGCAGTGGCTAGTCCGCCGACCAGTAGGATTTTAAACCCGCCCTTGAACGGGCTAGTTTTTAATAGCCTGCCCTTTGAAAAGCCAAGCAAAAACAATCCCGCTAAAGCAAAGCCAACGCTAAATGCTATTGAGGCCGGGTAACTAAAGATAATTACCGGAACAAGCGGCACCAAGCCAGCCATTAGGTATGAAGTAAACATTAATAGTCCGCTAATAAGGGGTCTTTCTTTGGGGCGCTTTAATTTGTCCAGCTCTGAAACTGCGTCGTCACTAAGATATTCTCCGGCTCCCATAGATACGGCTTCAACCATAATCGCTACGATGCCGCCCAGCAGAACAACTCTCCGGCTTTCAGCGCCAATGCTAATACCGGCTATCAGACCAGTAGTAGAAACCAAACTGTCTTCAATACCAAAAATAACGCTTCGTAAATATTCCCGGTTAATGTTCCCCATTAAATCCCATTATAGTAGCCTTTGGAGTTAGTGAGTAGCTTATATATAATTACAGGGGTTGATGGGGAGTGGCCCCTCCTTCGCTGAAGCTACGGAGGGCAAGCAAGCGGGGTAAATAAGGCCCTGGGTGGCGCCTGCCCAGCACTAAAATAATTCGGGATCGTCTAACGGTAGGACTCTGGGTTCTGGTCCCAGCAATCTAGGTTCGAATCCTAGTCCCGAAGCCATTCGACTCACTTCGTTCGCTCATGGCCGCAGGCCGTAGTCATGAGTAACATAGAAGGGCTTATGGCTGTAAGCCAGAACGGAGTTAGTCGAATGTCCTGAGCGCACCATAGGTTCTGAGCGTGTGTAATGAGTCGAAGAAGTCGAAGGACTATTTTCATAATATCAAGATTTTGGTGCCGGGGTTCAAATCCGAGTCTCGGAGCCGAGTTAAGTATTTTAAATCTATTACGCTTGAGGCATACTTAATTTATGGATTTAGAAAATAATCAAGATTCCGATGGTCCATCAATACCTCAGCACCAGCCAGCCGCTCAGCAAAACGCTTCTTCAACGGCAATACAGCTGAACCAACCCGGGAAGAAAAACAGAAAAAAGCTGATAATCCTAGGACTTGTATTTATAATTTTACTACTTGGGGGAATATTCTTTTATTTCTATATAGGTCGCAATGATGCAGATGTCAACCAATCGCTTTCTGGTGTCAATCAGCAAACTCCTCAAGAAAACTACAGCTTTTATATATATGACAACTCAGGCACTCTAAATGTATACGACCCTAAAACTCAAACGAAATCAATAGTAGAAGACAAAAGCTTTGGTATCACGGTCGAACCGCCGCAGGAACTAGGTGCGTTTCGTTTCTCAAAAGACGGATCGGCATTGATATACGAAACCTTCATCGAGGATAAGGCCAGATCACATTCTGGAGAAAGTGGAGATTTTGTGGCTACGAAAGAATCCTATTTGTATCTCAAAGTCGGCAGCCAGATCCAACAAGTAGCCCATGTGTCTTTACCGGACGCAGAGTTTAGCTCAGTAATAACTCCGTATAAGCTAACCATCTTTTATATATTGAACAGGTCTGACCTGCATAAATATGACCTGGTTAATAAAAAAGACACTCTCGTAAAAGAAAATGTCTTTAATGGTAAAGAAACGGGTGAACCGCCTACATTATATGCGGATAATAAGGCTCTTGTGTTTTATTTGGAAAAACCCGGGATAACAGAATATCGTTATGAAAATAATACTCTCAATAGCCGTGCTATGGACACAGGTAGCTTTTGCAGTTCATGTAATCTGACGCTTGACGGGTCTGTGTCCCCTGATGGCAAATCCCTGGTTCTAATTAGTCCCCCAGTGGATGGCAAGTTTCGCTTTTACTTGCTTAATTTAACCAACGGAGAGCATAAGGAAATAGTAGCTACTTCCAAGTCAACTGAGGGGCTAGATAGTATAGCTGTTTGGTCGCCCGACTCAAAGTCGATAGCTTATCAATTCAGTCCCTATGGCAATGAGGGCCATGACGAGGTTGGATTTAAAAACAGATTTGAGATCTTAGATCTGGAGTCTGGCAGAAAGACTATAGGCTTTTCAGATCCATCACCTGGCATAAAAAATCCTGATTATACAAAGCATTTCGTGCAACTTTTAGACTGGTCCCCTAATAATGCATACATAGCCTTTGCTAATAATGGCAGGGCCAAACTATATCAGGTTTCAAATCAAAAAGTTATCGATACAGGCATAAGTCAAGCTTCACCATTTGGTTCCGGTACTTTTTATACCTGGCTAAAAAACTAAACCCTATACTTATTACCCTTAATCGAGACGAGAATCCCTCCTCCCCAGCCAAGTAGTGCACCAAAGGTGACCGACTTACTTAACTGTATCTGTAAAGCATCGCAAATTTTCATCAAAGCAAGCCTAATTTTGGGCTTTTTTGTTTTTGGTCAGATTTTAGATAACAGGGGCGGCTTGGTTCTAGACCGTTTTTTCCGAATACTGTTCCGCTATATCGTCCGCTATTGATCTCAGCTCACCCCTGAGCTGACTAGAATAAAGCGAATCTTCCACCGGGTACGACAAAAAACTCTCTGGCTCGTGATAATCTTGGACTCCTGTCATCCATTTATTCGTATACCAAACAGGCTCTCTACTAAGCACTGTATGAGTAAATATTGGTTTTGGTAGTTCATCACCAATAGCCTGCGTCAGAAGAATCCTGGCTGCAATCAGTGAAGAGCCGGTGTAGCTGAACTCGTCAACAAGCCAAATGCGTTTGCCGTCAAGATAAGTCCCACCGTTGCGTTTACCATAGTCTTCACGCAGCTGTTGAACCGCAGCATCAACATGAGGCTCATCAAGATACTCAACCTTTTCTAGCCCATGCTCGCTTACTAAGTCAGACACAATGGTCCTTTCTTTTCCAAAGTTTATAAATTTTGTCTCAGGCTTAGGTTTATTAGGGAACCGAGTTTTCCAAACCTTATTAACGATCCAACAAATAGGGCGCGCAGATTTATCAAGATACATCAGAACATCTGGTTGCATAAAAGCGGCAGCGCCAATAAACGCAGCCACCTCAGCGATTAGTTGCTGGCGTTTGATCTCGTTAGAAAGAATTATATAGCGCGGATCTCGATTTGCGATGCGCTCACCTAAGTCCATATCTGAATATAATAACATAATTTTAATGTATTGTAAACTCGTAAAAAGATTTTGATGGGGGGGAATGTAAGCTAGTATAGGGCGAGTCCGAAAGAACGGATGGTAATATATCTGTGGGGTTCGAATCTCAAAACCCCAGCCAAGCATTGCATTGAATGAGAATATAAAGAATATAATAATCACATGACTGATGAGAAATTCATCCGTAAGTGTATAAAGCTTGCTGAGATATCAAAGCAGAAAGGCGATAATCCCTTTGGTGCTCTTATTACCAAAGGCAATAAGGTATTAACTGAGTCTGGTAATACACGGAATATAGATAACGATGTGACCAATCATGCGGAAATATTGGTGATGAGACAAGCTCAAAAGCTTCTGGGTACTGATGATTTATCAGAATGTACTATTTACTCCAACTGCGAACCGTGCCCTATGTGCTCCTTTATGATCAGAGAACTTAAGATTAAAAAGGTTGTTTTCGGAATATACTCTCCTCTTATGGGCGGCTACAGCAAATGGAACATCTTACAAGATCCACATCTTGAGAAGTTAGAACCATACTTTGGCAGCACTCCTGAAGTTAAAGGAGGAGTACTAGAAAAGGAAGCCGAAAAACTCTTTAAAGAAAAAAAGGAGTTTCTGGTTGAACTATTTCCCGAGCACTTTAAATAACATCGACACTCCTTATAGATTATAGAAAAGTAAGACGTTACCCAGCCGAAGATAAACAACTATTAAATTGTAAGATGTTTCAGACCGGTATGCTCATCCAAGCATAAGAGGTATTGAATCTGTCTATACTTGGATATATCATTGTAAGCATGAATCAAAAACAAAAGGGCTTTAGTGTTGCTGAAGTAATAATTGTCCTACTAATCATAGGAGTGATTGGGACTGTCGGTTGGTATGTCTTCAATAAGCGCGAGAAAAAAGAACCGGTCAATACAGTCAGCACATCCAGTTCATCCGAAAGTTCATCCGAAGAGATTGCGGCCAGCGAAAAAAGCGACGGCTATAAATGGTCAACCTCGCCGCAGGGGCCATACCATGACAAGGTCTCCTACGCTACCAGTACAGACCTGCTTAATTGGACGGATTCGGGCAAGGTTTTGATTGAGCACGCCAGCGTGCCGGACGTTATATTAAAAGACGGTACGCTCTATATGTACTTTGTTGATGTATCAACGGATGGCAGGCCAGAGCAACTTGGTATGATGAAATCTACCGACGATGGTAAAAGCTGGTCGGAAAGGCAGATAATTACCATTAAAGGCGTAGGAGTTGCGAGCAAAGTCCCGGTTGACCCGGATCCATTCCTTTTGCCTGACGGGCGGATTAGGATTTATTATTTTGATATATCCGGGCGCGCCAACGTCGGTTCAAAAAGCAAGAACAAGATATACTCGGCAGTTTCTTCCGACGGAGTAAACTTTAAACAGGAGGATAGCGTCCGTTTTGAAGATGACAATATTTTTGACCCGGACGTACTAAAAGTAGATGACACCTGGCGGCTTTACGTCGGTAACCCCGAAGGCCAGAAAGTAGTCTCGGCTACATCCAAAGACGGGCTAAATTTCGTAAAAGAAGGTGCGGCTTATGAAGGCAGCTCTGTGCCCAACGCCATCTACGAAGGCGGCAAGTATTATTTGTATACGGCTGGGATTCAAATAGCGACTTCCAGCGACGGTAAAACCTATACTAAATCCAAATATAGTTTCAAAGGCCCTGGCGGCGTAACTGCCGATCCTGGCGTGGTGAAACTCGGTGACAATAATTACCTAATGATATATAAAACTAGCAACCAGACAGCCCAAGGCGCACCGCCCCTCAGTACACCCGTCCAGTAATCCCTAGTTTTTTGGCAATCGAAGTTCTAATTTTAATAAATTCCCGCCCTTTTTAATGCTAAATTTTATACAGAATATCCGTAAGATGATATGTTAGTATTGCTTGTCCCAGGACAGGAGGGACAAGTGGAAAGGGATAAACTTTACGACGTAGCAATCAGGTCGCATGATGTTTTGTTCAAAGCTGACACTATATTCCCGTTTATCCTCTTTCCAGATACGATTATGCTGGACCGCGAGAAACTGACGATAATTCATCGCCAGTTTTTTAGAATGGCTAAGATCACTGCGATCCGAATCAAAGATATCTTAAATGCTGAAGTCGATATTGG
>Ga0155162_114_pt1 | contig 11578 bp, 9 predicted proteins | sample RifCSPhighO2_01_FD_106130 | JGI IMG/M metagenome (GOLD analysis project Ga0155162, IMG submission 106130) | Candidatus Gottesmanbacteria bacterium RIFCSPHIGHO2_01_FULL_42_12
AAAATCACGCCCGTAAGTACTTGGACGGAGTCATTCCTAAACCCCTTTTGAGAGCCGATGATTTTTTAACTCTTGCAGATGCAACCCTCCTCCAGGCTCAAGAGCTTACAAAACTCGAACCACACGGACTAGGTAACTCACGTCCAACCTTTATTATTCGTGACGTCGAGCTCAAAGACCCAGTACCGATTGGAGGTACTAAGAAGCATTTGCGACTGACATTGGCAAAAGACTCGTTACTTCTACCAGCTATCGGATTTTCGCTTGCCGAAAAGTTCGCGACTCATAAATCCAATCGGGCCGACGTCGCCGGACACCTGACGGAAAACGTTTGGAACGGCCGTAGTAGCGTTCAATTTCAATTGACTGATTTTAAAATGGCCGGAAGTGATATACAGGAAGCAGAAGTAAATTAGTATGTTTCCTACCTACCTACCCAGGGTGTAAATCAAAGACTCTGCACCGGACAAAACTTTCTTCTGTTTACCTCTGTTTCTGGGCGGGGTTTAGCAGTACAATTCGGGCATGTCTGACGATCAAAAGAAACAGCTCCAAACTCAACTCTGGAATATTGCCAATGAATTGCGCGGCAATATGGATGCCGGTCAATTTCGCGACTACATCCTTGGGTTTATCTTCTATAAATATCTCTCCGAAAAAGTTGAGCTATATGCCAACGACTTATTAGAAGCCGATGGAGTAAAGTATTCAGAAATTAACGAGACTACCGATAAGGGTGCGAAGATGGTTTCTGCCGTTAAACAAGCGGCCATAGATACTCTAGGTTACTTTCTGAAGCCTGGTGAGCTATTTCATCAAATAGCAATCAACAGCCCAACTTCAAATAATCTCATCGAAGAACTGGAGCGCATTCTTAACAACATCGAGCACAGCACCATGGGTGCTGACAGCGAAGATGACTTCGACAAACTGTTCAGTGAAATAGATATAAACGCCGCCAAGCTTGGCCGAACTGTTGCCGACCGCAACAAACTAATTTCCAAAGTCCTACTTCATCTCGACAAAATTGATTTCAAACTCGAAGACGCCAAGGTCGATGTACTTGGCGACGCTTATGAGTACCTAATTGGTCAGTTTGCCGCTGGAGCGGGTAAAAAAGCTGGCGAATTCTACACCCCTCAAGAAGTCTCCGAAGTTTTGGCCAGCATTGTAACTGACGGCAAGAAACGGCTCAAAAGCGTTTATGACCCGACGTGTGGTTCCGGCTCGCTACTGCTTCGTGTAGCTCGCCATGTTCAAGATGTCGATCACTTCTACGGCCAAGAGTCAAACGAGACAACCTACAACTTGGCACGGATGAATATGATTCTGCACGATGTCCGTTTTGATCGGTTTGATATCAAACAAGAAGACACGCTCGAACATCCACAACATTTAGAGCACCGTTTTGAAGCAATTGTTGCTAATCCACCGTTTAGCGCCAATTGGTCAGCCGACCCGCATCATTTGCAAGAGGATCGTTTCAGCCAGTACGGAAAGCTAGCGCCGAAGAGCAAAGCCGATTACGCCTTTATCCAACATATGATCTACCAGCTCGACGACAATGGCACAATGGCAGTTGTTATGCCGCACGGCGTTCTGTTTCGGGGAGCGGCCGAAGGACATATTCGGGAGTTTCTAATTCGCGAAAAGAACTACCTTGATGCCGTGATTGGTTTACCAGCTAATCTTTTTTATGGCACATCAATTCCGGCCTGTATTCTGGTTTTTAAAAAATGCCGTGAGCATCCTAACGATGTTCTATTTATTGATGCCTCGAAACACTTTGAAAAAGTCAGCAACCAAAACCATCTCCGACCGGAAGATATCGAGAAAATTATCCAAACCTATCAATCTCGCCAAAATGAAGATAAGTACAGCCATGTCGCTAAGCTCGAAGAAATCAAAGAAAACGACTACAACCTAAACATTCCGCGCTATGTCGATACCTTTGAGGAAGAAGAGTCGATCAATCTCGCTGAAGTAACCGCCGAAATCCAGAAAATTACCAGCCAAGAATCCGAAATTGACACTAAAATCGCCAAATTCACCAAGGAGCTCGGCATAGATTCGCCGTTTGGAGATTTAAATGACTAAAAGCATTATCCCCCACGAGTCGGAATTTTTGTTTTATGCCGGTCCAGATGGCCGACTACATATTGATGTATTTTATGCGGATGAAACGGTTTGGCTCACCCAAAAGCGTATGGCAGAGCTGTTTGATGTCGAAGTACAAACGATCAACTACCATCTTAAAGAGGTTTTTGATGCGCAAGAGCTTGCCGAAGCGACAACTATTCGAAAATTTCGAATAGTTCAAACCGAAGGTGGTCGTCAAGTCGAGCGTGAGGCCAATTTCTACAACCTCGATGCCATTATATCTGTAGGTTACCGAGTTAATTCCAGCCAAGCGACCTGGTTTCGCCAGTGGGCGACCACCACGCTCCGCGAGTTTATGATCAGGGGTTTTGTCCTCGACGACGAACGGCTCAAAAACGGCAGCCATTTCGGCAAAGATTACTTTGAAGAGCTCTTAGAGCGCATTCGCGAAATTCGCCTTAGCGAGCGCCGTCTACACCTGAAAATTACCGATATTTTTGAAACATCATCCGATTACCAGCCAAACAGCGAAATAGCAAAGAACTTTTTTGCGTTTGTTCAAAATAAACTTCATTGGGCGATCACTGGGCAAACCGCCGCCGAACTTATCCATACCCGCGCCGATGCCGAAAAGCCAAATATGGGTCTTACGAGCTGGAAGCAATCGCCGAAAGGAAAGATTGTCAAAAGTGATACCGTTACGGCTAAAAATTACCTGACCGAAAAAGAGTTGGGCTCATTGCGTCGAATTGTTAGCGCCTTTCTAGATCTCTCTGAAGATCGCGCCGAACGCCGGATTGTCATGAGTATGAAAGACTGGGCGCAATTTATCGATCAATACCTAAAACTAAATAGTTACGGGGTTTTGAGTGATTCCGGTTCGGTCAGTCACGCCAAAGCCGTCAAAAAAGCCGCTCAAGAATACGGAAAATTTCGTCCCATCCAAGACCAGAACTACATTTCAGACTTTGAAAAAACCGCCAAACGCCTAAACGAGAAGGCCGAAGAGAAGAAGGTAAGGGGAGACTCGGCGTAGTTTCGCTATTTTATAACAATGAATGAGAACGACGCACAAGCGCATAAGGCAAAAATGTTAATCGAGTGGTTGGTTTTGCTGCTCGCAAAGACAGCGATTATCGCAGCTCTTCCTTATTTTGCATTAGCTTGGGTCATCAAGAATGTCGAAGTCGAATCTGCAAAAACAATCCTCGAGTATATAAAGGTACTAATTTGGCCCCTTGTCGTTCTATCCTCTGCAGTAATGTTCAGGGGGGATATTTCTGATTTGATCCGACGCATAGTTAAAGGGAGTATCTTTGGCAATGAAATTAACCTCCTACCTCCAGCTCAAAACGACTCGAGCGAAGTAAATCTAGCGAGTGTTCCCGCAGAAGAGAAAACTGCTTTAGTAGGGTTCATAAACACCCAACAGCAGGAACTTGAAAATTCGAGAACAACAGTCGAGCAGTTAAAAAATCAACTCGCGGAACGTGAATTATTCCTAGATTTTGAACGAATTTATCAGCTTATTTTTGCAAGTCAAATTAGATTGCTAGACGATCTAAGTCATAGCGAATTCTTTGCGTTGGCTCGTGTCGCGTTGCATTTTCAGGTAACCAAAAACACATTCCCCGCCGTTTTTAGTAATTGGGATACCAATCAGTACGTCAGCTTCCTCATAAGGAGCGAATTAATGGCCTGGCGAGATACGCATTGCCTGGAAATTACCCCGAAAGGCAGGGCATTTTTAGAATACCTAAGAATTATGAATTATCGGAAACAAGGTATCTAATGGCTAAAGTTACACAGACCAACGCATTCGAAAGCCTAAGAGCTTTTCACTCTAAGGCGGAGGAGTTAAGAGAAAACACTGACTTTTTCAAAAGTATCTCAGTAACTCTCAAGGTCGGTGGTAATAAAGGCGAGGTAAATAAAAATATACCCGACCCAAAAACCATTAAAGCGTTGCTGGTGGATTTTCGGCCGTTTACCCTAGAGAAAGAGGGGGTAAACTTTCTCATAATTTGTAAGATAATCTGCGATCAAAGAAATAACATCGATACTAACCTCGTCGAAAAAACAAAGGAAGCGAAAAAAATCTGGATCCGGTTACTTGATACGGGGAAAACAAACCCACTTGTTGGAGGGATTGGTTTTAACGCTTTCGGTGAAAGCTTTAAGCAAGGAGAAATCCTCGACTTGTGGTTGAACGGCAAGTACTTCCACCCGTCAGACCTAAAGAAGCAAAAGTACAAGGAGCTTGAAAAAGTATCGATGCACCCGTTCTCAGACCTTCTAGAAATAGATTTTATTGATACGGTTCAGAGAATGTCGGGACTAATCTTCTGGCTGGACTTTAATGTTGTCGAGAAGGTATTGAATGACAAATAGTACCCCCAAACTGCGGTTTCCTGAGTTTCGTGATGAGTGGCAAAACTTTCGATTTGACCAGATATTCAATATCAGCGCAGGGGGAGACATAAGCGGCCAACATGTGCGGAAAGTGAGAGATAATGTTTTTCGCTATCCCGTCTACTCAAATTCCAGCGGCATTGGGTTATATGGCTTTTCCGATACATACAAGGAAAAGGCGGATTGTATCACGGTGACTGGTCGTGGCACCCTTGGTGTGGCAGTTGCTAGATTCGAGCGTTTCTATCCGATCGTTAGGTTACTCGTACTGAGGTCAAAGCAGCAAACAAGCTCAGTATTTTTTGAGAATGCCATCAACCACAAGAGGTTTTTTGTTGAGAGTACCGGAGTACCGCAGCTAACCGGCCCGCAAATAGGTGGTTACAAAGTAATAGTTCCAGAATATGAGGAACAGCAGAAAATCGCAGACTTTTTAATGGCGGTGGATGAGAAGATTGCGGTGGTGCGGAAAAGAATTGATCTGCTGAAAAAGTACAAAAAAGGGGTGATGCAAGCCATCTTTTCCCAAACCCTCCGCTTCAAACCTGCCCATCGAAGCCTTGGCGGAGTTGGGGATGAAAATGGAAACGATTTTCCAGACTGGGAAGAGAAAAAGCTAGGAGAGATTTTTGAGTACGAGCAACCGACCAAATATATTGTCAAATCTACAGAGTACAGTAATTCACATAAGACACCCGTCTTAACTGCTGGCAAAACATTCATTCTGGGATATACAGATGAAACGGATAACATATTCGAGGATCGACTTCCGGTAGTAATCTTCGACGATTTTACGACAGCTAGCCAGTTTGTAGATTTTCCGTTCAAAGTTAAATCTTCCGCTATGAAGATACTTAAAACAAAGAATGGAGTAAGCCCCAAAGTCGGTTATGAGTTACTAAGACGAATAAAGTTTTCAGCAGACGATCACAAGCGATACTGGATTGGAACCTTTCAGAATTTTAAGGTCTTCATTCCGTCAGAAGCCGAGCAGAAAAAAATTGCCGATTTTCTCACATCGCTCGACGACAAAATCAATTTAGAGGAAAGGAAGCTGGAGCAAGCCAATCGTTTCAAAAAAGCTCTCCTCCAGCAGATGTTTGTTTAGCTATGGTACGAGAAGAAAGAACCCTATATCACCAGAGTCTGAAAACCAAGGACAAGTATTTCCTGTGTATTGATGGCAAGAATACTAATTATTTGGCTATGGAGCGGTCAAAGAATAAGAAAAGGACTCTTTGGTATCCGTTTTGGTACGACCGTGACCTAAAACAACCAAAGCAAAAATATAGGGAAATAAAAGGTATTGGCACTGACTACGGAAAGATACCCAGTACGGGCTTCACGGCCGGTATAAACTCTGGTTATGGATTCACTCGAAACCAAGGCGTAGATAGATTCTTCTATTACCTAACCGAAAATCTTAAAAAGGAAGTTGAAACGGTCATCTTTACTCAAAAAGAGACGACAATCGAAAGGAAGAAACTTTTATTAAATATACGTGATTTTGGTCGCGTAAGATCGCAGACAAAATCTTTTACGGAAAGCTCAAGTAAAGAAGAGAAGCACCTACATAAAACCCTGCTTCACACTTTACTGCCGATCAAGGTAGATGAACCTGAAAAACTTATTTACATACCAGGTTCTTTAAAGAGGTATATGAGTAAATACGACGACGCTTCAGTCACTCTTAGCGCTGACGATGCAGAGTCGGTTATCCAGAATTTGGATGTAGAAAAACAGGCGGTTCTTTCTACGAAAAATGAAGTCGACCGAATTTATATAGAAGACGTGATCTCCGAATTTAAAGAAATTATGTCCCAAAAGACAAATACGAGTCAATTAGAAGAAAGGTGGCATCAGTTCTTCAAGAAACACCCATGGATTTTTACAAACATATTCGCATACCCAGCCACTTATTTTAGGGATAAGTTCAACGTGGGTGGCCAAGATTTGAGTGGAGGGTCGGACAAAATTGTAGACTTCCTCGCTAAAAGCAACTTTACAAACAATGTAGCGTTTGTTGAAATCAAGACTCATAAAACGCCCTTAACACAAAAACGACCCTACAGAAAACCCAGCATCTATTCTGTTAGTTCGCACATTACTGGCTCAATTGTCCAGGTAGTGGATCAAAAGACAACATTTCTCAAAAACTTTCACGCACGGAAGGGAAGCGAAGACGTTGAGTCTCTTAACTCGTGCTGTCTCATTGTAGTTGGTAGTATAAAAAGCTTATCAGACAAGGATAAGAGAAACTCGTTTGAACTTTTCAGGATGAGCAACAAAGATGTTCAGATTGTGACTTTTGATGAGCTTCAAGAAAAAATGGAAACACTATTATCATTATTTATCAAAAAATGACTATTCAATCCGAGCAAACACTTGAAAACAATCTTTTAACCCAGCTACAGAAAATGAAGTACGAGCGGGTGACGATTGGTGATGAAAAAGATTTAATCGTTAACTTGAAAACCCAACTAGAGAAACATAACGAAACCAAATTCAGTGATGGGGAATTTCAGAAAGTTCTAAATCATCTGGCTAAGGGCAATGTTTTCGACAAAGCCAAGACTTTGCGGGACAAAATGCGGCTCGTTCGTGACGATGGAAAGAATGGCTATGTAGAGTTCTTTAACTCGCGCGAATGGTGCCAGAACGAATTTCAAATTACAAACCAAGTAACAAACGAGGGCAGCTACAAGAATCGCTACGATGTGACAATTCTGATCAACGGCTTGCCCTTGGTGCAGATAGAGTTGAAACGGCGTGGATTAGATCTCAAAGAAGCCTTTAATCAAGTTAACCGCTATCAGCGCCATAGTTACGATGCCAGCTATGGACTGTTTCGGTACATCCAGATCTTTGTAATCAGTAATGGAGTGAATACTAAATATTACGCCAACAACCACCGGCAGTCGTTCAAATTTACTTCCTTCTGGGCTGATAAAGAAAATAACAAAATTACCGATTTAGCCAAGTTTACTGAATCGTACCTGGAGCGTTGTCACATCGCTAAAATGATCGCCAATTATACCGTTCTGGCCGAAACTAAGACGCTGATGGTTTTACGACCTTACCAGTACTACGCAGTTGAAGCGATTATTGATCGAGTTCAAAACAGCACCAAGGGTGGCTACATTTGGCATACTACGGGTAGCGGTAAAACCTTAACCTCGTTTAAAGCCAGTCAGATATTAGTGGATCTGCCGGAGATTTATAAAGTGGTATTTGTGGTTGATCGCAACGATCTCGACACCCAAACGATCCGCGAATTCAATAACTTTGAAGAAGATTGTGTCGACCAAACTGATAATACCCGCCAGTTGGTAAAACAATTTGGTAATCCAGATAGTAAGTTGATCGTTACAACGATTCAGAAACTCAACAACGCCATTAGTAATGAGCGGCATTTGCTAAAAATGGACAAGCATCGCAATCAAAAAATCGTCTTTATTTTTGACGAGTGTCATCGCAGCCAGTTCGGCGAGATTCATAAGCGAATTATTGAGTTCTTTACCAATCATCAGCTATTTGGTTTTACTGGCACACCGATATTTGCCGACAATGCCAGTGGCAATGCTTTGGGTCGTCGAACAACGCACGATTTGTTTGGTGAGCAATTACATAGCTATGTAATTACCGACGCCATCAGTGACGAAAATGTTTTGAAGTTTTCGGTTGAGTATGTTGGCCGGTATCGCCAGAAAGAGACTGCCAATGAGGTAGATATTGAGGTTGAGGCGATTGATATCAAGGAACTGATGGAGTCGCCTAAGAGGTTAGAGAAGATTGTTGATTATATTCTTGCCAATCACGATCGCAAATCTCATTCTCGGGAGTTTAATGCCATTTTTGCGGTCGGGAGCGTGGATATACTGACGAAGTATTACGAGATTTTTAAGACCAAGCAGGCTGGTAGTAAGAGCAAGCTGAAGATCGCCACTATTTTTAGTTACGCCGCCAATGAGGACGACAAAGACGCTAATGGGTTACTAGATGAGGATATCCAGCTAGGTTTGTTCAGCCAGTTAAACCAACACTCTCGAGATAAACTCGAAAGCTATATCGCCGATTATAATGAGCAATTTGGAACCAACTTTACAACCAAAGACAGCGGAAGTTTCTACAATTATTACCGCAATGTTGCCGATAAGGTTCGTAAACGTGAAGTTGATATTTTACTGGTTGTTAATATGTTTTTGACCGGTTTTGATAGCAAAACGCTCAATACGATGTATGTAGATAAAAGTTTGCGCTATCACGGCCTGTTGCAAGCATATTCGCGAACTAATCGCATTCTTGACGAGCGTAAATCGCAAGGGAATATTGTAGTGTTTCGTAATTTAAAGAAGGCGACCGATGACGCCATTGCGCTATTTAGTAATAAAGACGCCAAAGAAATTATTTTTGTAGAACCATATGAGAAGTATGTAGAAAGGTTTAATGAAGCAGTGGCTAACCTTCGTGAGCTGACCCCAACACCAAACGATGTTGATTTACTAGTTGGCGAAGAGCAGGAGCTGAAATTTGTCACTAATTTCCGAGAACTGTTGAGGCTAAGAAATATCTTAATAGCTTTTGCTGATTTTAAGATTGAGGATACTACAATTTCAGCTCAAACATTCGTGGACTTCCGAAGCAAGTATTTAGATATCTACGACAAGGTTCGCAGTGAGCATGAAAAGGAAAAGGTATCAATTTTGGACGATGTGGATTTCATGCTGGAATTAGTTCGTCGCGACGAGATAAATGTTGACTATATTATTAGGTTGCTAGCGAGGTATGTTGACGCATCCGACGATGCTAAGAAAGCCATTCTAAACAATATCTTCAATGTAATGTCGGCTGATGATAGACTACGGAGCAAAAAGGAGTTGATTGAAAAGTTTATAAAAACGACAGTCCCCAAGATTACCGATTCGGAAGAAGTCGAGAACAAATTTGAGGAATTCTGGAGCGACGAAAAAACCAAAGCTTTTGAGCGGATGTGCAATGAGGAGGGGCTAATGACCGAAAAGCTTCAGAATCTGATAGACAACTACCTATACAGCGGTCGCAAACCACGAGGCAATGATCTAGTAGGTTCTTTGACGATTCAACCCAAGATTCTTGAGCGTGAATCGATTGTGAAAAGATTAATGAGCAAGTTCAATAGTTTCATTGAGACATTTATAGAGGGAGTTTAATGCCACAACTTCACGGATCAAAAAAAGAGCTAGAGTTCGAATTGAGGCGCATTTTTGAGAAATTAATGTTTGGGTCGCGCGAAGAATATACGGAGGCTAAAAGGCAAATTGAAAAACTTTGGCACACCAGTCGTAGAGGATTTGATGGATGCGCCGTAGTTGCTCTGGAGTATTTGCCACGATTTGATGAAATTAAAACTGTCGAAAATCAAGCTGCGTTTTGTTCGGGGTTGAGCATATTCTATCTAATCCTAGGTGACGACCACTTTGAAATCTTAAAAAATTTTACTCTGAAAGCGCTTCAGCACCCGCATGGCCATGTACGGGAGTCAATCCGAAAAACCGCCGATTGGCTTTGTTACTCGCTATCTGAACGGGCTGACACGTTGGTTTATCCAGAGGGCAAAAAATTGTCCGAGCAACAAAAAGTGGCTCAAGCTGAAGCTCGTAGCCAATATTTAGACTTGGTGAAAGAAATAGAAGCGATAATCGATCAACTTGATCCCGATCAAAATAACTTCGAATATATTGGCGAGATGAAGCCGTCAGTCAATAAAAGTCTTCAGCAATTTTGGGCTCGGCTGACCGAAACGCCGGTGTACAAAAGGCTTTCGGAACAAAGACTTCCATCGCCGATGGAAATCTACTTGGAGAGAAAAAGAATAGAGACTGAAATTACTGCTATGCTTAAGAGCACCAAGAGTGATTACTCTCTGCATGATGTCTGTGACGCAATTTTTCGCGAGGAAGACAACGACGACATGATGAGAATTATCGCTATGTTTGATCGTGGCGGGGATACGGAAGAATTGAGCAATATCCTGGAGTTAGTAACCGATGCTTGGAATTATCTTCCCCATAAAGCCCTGGACGGTAAATCTCCAGCCGAGAAGTTTTTAGAAATCCAAAATGAAATCTAAAGACAACCTGTTTACCTCGAGGAATTCAAAAGGTGGAAACTAAGTCCACCCGACTTTGAGTGTCAAGAAATTTGACCCAGAAAGTAAACTATATTGACAAAGCTCGTAAACAGTCCTAACATTCTTGTTAGGAGGGAAACATAATGAATTCATTAGCCGAAAGGATCAAAGAGCGTCGTTTGGCGCGCGGTATCAGTCAGGAAGTAGTCGCAAGTGAGCTTGGTATCAGTCGACCAAGTTACATTGCCATAGAACAAGGCTCTAAAGAGCTGACGTTATCACAATTAGAGAAGTTGGCCAATGTTCTGCGAACTTCCGTTAGTGACCTTCAATATGAAGTTTACAATCTCGCGGGTGATGAAACTAAATCTAAAAAGTACCTCCAAATAATTCTAAACTGCTTAAAATTTGGCGCCGACAAGGACGGAAAAATTACTAAAACCAAACTGGCTAAACTAGCTTACCTTGCCGACTTCGCTTGGTTCTACACTAATCTCGAACCTATGAGTGGTTTGGCATATCGCCGAATTCAACAGGGACCAGTTCCAGATGAATACTTTCGTAGTATTGACGAGTTATTTGAGTCTGGAGTAGTAACCTTAGAAACGAAAGGCACGGCCTTGATGGTTTCCGCCACCGAGACAAGCGCGCCACAATCAGAGCTGACTAATAGTGAGATTGGGCTAATTAAAACCATCGCCAAAAAATGGCAAGGTAAACCGACAGCGGACATAGTTGATTTTACGCACAACCAATTACCCTGGAAACTTTGTCGTCCTGGAGAGATAATCCCCTATGAACTTATAACCCAAGAAGACCCCGGTAATGTTTACTAATGAGGACTACTTCGTTGAAATAGATAGCTTTGCCGAACGGCATTACATAAAAACATTTGCAAAAAAGTACGTTAGTAAAAAGTGGAATATCACGTTATCGGCGCTAACAGAAGAGGCTAAA
>Ga0155162_113_pt2 | contig 11191 bp, 11 predicted proteins | sample RifCSPhighO2_01_FD_106130 | JGI IMG/M metagenome (GOLD analysis project Ga0155162, IMG submission 106130) | Candidatus Gottesmanbacteria bacterium RIFCSPHIGHO2_01_FULL_42_12
CTTTGGTGTGTTGGATAATTCTCGAGTTAACGACAGGAGAAACTAAGACAACTTTTTCTACCATGTCAGGTAAATCATTTACCAGTCTAACCGTTAAGGCACCACCATATGAATAACCTAAAACACTAAATTTATTGATGTCATAGTCTTTAATTAGGGTTTTTATGATATTGATATATTCCTCAATGTCAAATGGCTTATTTTTGAATATATTATCCGAGTAGCCAATCCATCCGGGTAGGTCAAGAGTATAAAATTTAACTTTACTTAAATCATAGTGGTTTAAAAACCAAAGATAATAAAGACCGGAATGGGGGAACGAAGGAAAAGATAAAACGTTCTTTTCTCCGCTGCCAATAACGTAGGTGGCGATATTAAAATCTTTGTACCGTATCGTTTTGGCGAAATATTCGAATTTGAATCTCGGATTTTGCATAAGAAATATATTTATTCGGCGAAGAGTTTTGACAATCTTTCCACCGATTCCGTAATAACTTTGAGGCTCTCTTTGTTAAAAATTGTGTTATCATGGCCCCTTATATTTAACACAATATTATCGAGAGCTCCATCTAAATAGCTGCCCTTTTCTGCCCAAATGGTGTCATCGTGTTTAGGATAAACGGATATAATTCGTGAATTAACTTCTTTACTACGTATGAGGCTGATTACAAGATCGCTATCAATGTCTAATTCTTTGACGTTATTAAATGGTAATAATTTAGCTACAGCAGTGCCATTGAAAGGTCCTGCCAATGCCACCATACCTATTATTCTGTTGTCTTTATTGAAGTTAATAAGCATGTACTTACCAATTAAACATCCTTTACTGTGGGCAATAATAACCGCGTTTTTAATGTCTGCCATGTCCACATGGTCTCTTACTTTTTTGGCGGAGGATGGGACATCGATTAGATTGCGACCAAGGTTTTTTATTACATGGACCGGATGACCTAAAAGTGAAACGTGATCACCAACTATGCCAAATTTCTGCCAGGGGGCATTATAACCGTGAATAAGAATGATAGGGGTTTTTTTAGGTTCCACATATCCCAAATAATGTTCAGGCGTTTCAGCTCGGTTTATAACTTTTCTTTGCGCAACTTGATTATGCAGTTTGTCAGCAACTGTTAGCCAAACATTTTTACCGGCATATTGGATAACATTTCTCATAATGATGGCGCCAATTCTAAAATCTTTTCTTTAATAGTTACCATTGATTCGTTTTCATCTTTATCAAGCAAGGTAAAAGGTTTTCCAAATGTAAAGATTATTTTAGAAAAGCCATGAGGGAAATAATAGGTATGGTGTTCATCTTTCTGTCGGTAAAATGACCCATAAACATCACCACTTATGTAAAAAGGTACAAATTGCACATCGGTATTTGCGAACAACTGCGCAAGACCTGGCTTTAATGGGCCAAGCTTTTCCCCAATCGGAGTGACATCTCCCTCCGGCATAATGTACAAACTATAACCATCTTCAATAAAATCCAAAATAGCATCCAAGGATTTACCAACAGGTTTACCATGGGTGTTAATCGGAAAAGTTCCGCCCAAAAGGTTAGAAAGTATTGCGTTAATTAAATATTTTTGCGTTCGGTACGGCCAATCATTGGCGGGGGCTGCTAATTTTAGTCTTATTCTTAAAGGAAGAATCGATAAAAGCAAACCAATATCACTTGGAGGGTTGGGGTGGTTACCTATCAAAATTATAGGTAATTTAAGACGGCTGAAGTCGATATCTCCTTTCACTTCAACTTTTACAAAAAACCTAAGAATTGGAAAAACAAATAAATCCTGGAGGAGAATTCGTAAATAACTACTGAATGGCTCTCGCAGTTTTTTAGTTATACTGTCTAAATCGTACGGGTAACTGATTTTTTTGTGTGAACTGACTTGTTGCTTTATGTTTTTAAGGGTTGTCTCGTTATCGATATCTTCCTCAATTAATTCCACACCCATTTCCTCTTCAATTAATGAAACTAACTCAACTCTCTTTAGAGAATCAAGTTTTAGATCGGTAACGAGATTTGAATTATCGGTTATGCTGCTACCTGGAATTTTGCATACCTTTGAGAGAATGTTTTTAAGGGTATCTTCGGAAGAAATAGTAGTATTTGTAACCTTATTTTTCGTCTGGGAGGTGTTTTCCGACATCGACCTGACTTCGTTTCGGTCGACTTTTAAGGTGTGAAGCCGGGGGAAATCTTTATCTGTCCAGAGGGAAAAGTCCATAATTTGTTGGTTTGGCTCCAATTCCAAATTTATTTTTTTGACTATGTCTTCAACTTTTGTAGCAGCCTTTGGTTTAAGAATTATTTCCGCATGCACAATTTCCCCATCGTCCTTTTTTATCCCCATGACACAGCTATCCCAAACATCCGGGTGACTGTTTAATTTTCTTTCAATATCTTCCGGATAGATTTTGTCACCTGCTGCTGTGACAATCTTGAATTTTTCCCGACCTGTTATGTAAAGGTAACCGTCTTTTAAATACCCAACATCTCCGGTTTTGAAATAGCCGTCAGCAGTAAATGCCTCTCTAGTTTTTTCTTCGTTTTCAAAATATCCCCTGGTTACACTGTCTGATTTAACCTGAATTTCGTTTTCAGAAGAAAGCTTTAATTCCATACCAGGAATTTTTTTGCCTGCTGATCCGATTATCCTGTCGTCAATTCTGTTTGCTGTCACTCCGCCGGTTGTTTCCGAGGCGCCATACCCTTCAACAACTTTTATTCCCATGGCCTCCCAAGTTTCGGCGAGTTTGACATCAAGGGGGGCACTGCCGACACCGAAAACATAAAGTTTTCCGCCCAAATCCTCATGGATTTTAGAAAAAAGCTGCCTTCTAAGCGTGATCGGTAAAACAGCAGCAAGTTTCAACGCGAAATTAAAAGATCCGGATTTTCCTTGCTCAGTAACCTGGTACTCAATTGAGTCCAAAAACATCCGTAACATCTGGGGGACAGCACCAAGATCGGTGATTTGGTACTTACGCAATGCTTTTTTTATGGTGACTGTATTTATTCTTGGTAAGTAATAAATAGTCCCTCCGCGGGCTATGGGAGTCATTAAACCCACGACCTGTTCCATTACGTGACTTAACGGGAGGACGGAAAGCAGGCGATAGTGTTTAAAATGAGGGACAGTTTTTAGAAGCTGTTCAATTTCAAAAAGGATATTGTGGTGGGATATCATGACTCCTTTGGGTTCACCGGTTGTCCCTGACGTAAAAACAATTTCTCCCAGTTCATTTTTACTTAAATTTGGCATTTTTTTGATAGACACGTTTTCAACAAGACCGACAAGATCTTCAAGATTAATTATCTTTATATTTTTATGCTCGGGTTTTTTAAAATCTATGGGATAAAACTTGGACAAAAAAAGAACTTTAGGACGGGTCTGTTCAATGTATTTTCCGACCACTTCCTCAGTTGAATGTAAACCCACGGGAACAACAACAATTCCGGCCGAGAGACAACCAAAAAGCGCTAAAACCCACTCTGGCATATTGGGTGCCCAGATTAAAACTTTGTCCTGGGGTTTTAAACCATTTTCCAAAAGATAGCTAGCTATTTTAAGGGAAATTTGTTCGACTTCCCTGTAGGTAAAACGGGTGGTGCGGAGGAATCGGCGGATATATAAGGCATATTTTGTAGGATATCTGTTAGCGACAGAGGCCAAAAATTCGGGGATGGTTTCATACATATATATTAATATTAAAGAATAGCTACGAAGACTGCAACTGCATGAGTCTTTGTATGGCTAATACTTAGATCCTGAGATTTTGTGGGAACACCTATTTTGGCAATTGGACGGCCGCTTTCCTCATGGGTAATTTCAATTTCTAACCATTTGCCAGGTCCCAGGGACAAAGCTTTAGTGATGGCCTCTTTGGCCGCAAATAGTCCCGCCAGATGTTCAGGATCAAGACTCGTAATCTCTGAAGGAAGAAACACCCGGTGAAGAAAATTCTCTCCGCCATTTTGCATGGACTTAGAAAATTCCGTAATATCCACCAAATCTATACCCGTTTTTACTTTCACCTTGTTTTAAAATGTTTTTTGTGATGCCGATGAAATATTTCCCAGATTATTGTCCCAACCAAAATAAAACCACCATATATGCCCATAATCGAGAGTAAACCCTTCATATTTTCTAAGCCCCCCAATCTGTTGATAAGGTAGAGCATCCCGCCTAGCCAGAGTGATGAAGTTAAAGTGGTTATTACGAAGAAGGTTTTATAAGGCATTTTGGACAACCCGGCGATATAGGAGATGGGATCGAAGTAGTTGCTTCCCAAAAGTCGTATAAGAAAAAATGTTCGGGGATTATCAATGTGGATAAAATGTTCAATCTCGCTGAAAAGTTTTCGCCCCATCATCTTGGAGACAAATGGACCGCCAAATTTTCTGGCCAACATAAAATTGATAGATGAGCCTAAAACTTGGCCAAATAAAGATAAAATAAAGGCAATCCAAAAGGGGTAAATAAATAAAGAAACCGGCCAGAGGGGGACAATTGGTAAGGTAATAATAACCACAGACAATGTCGCGTATACAACATAGATTAAGGCCCCGAGAATTGTATTCTCCTTCAAAAACCCAATTACTCCGCTAAATCCTATCGAGTTTCCAAAACGCGCGGAAATTATTAAAATTAATATAATAATCGCCAAAATTAAGAACTCTTTTAGATGATGCCTATGGTGCATTGAAAAAGTATAGCACGGCTCGGAATCAGAAAGATGACTTATAAATTGTAGATTTTCCCATTTTGAATACAACCGGGAAATTTTTTTCAAACTTTTCTTCCTGAAGATATATGTAGGCTTCGCGTTCAAGGTCCCCCAAAATTATATATTCCACATTATATTTGTTAAGAATCATTTTAGTTTCAGACAAGTCAGTCCCTTCATAAATCTTACGAACCTCTTCCCGGCGAATTCCTACCTCGGTTGGGGACATATGCCAGCCCCACTCATGGCCCGGCCATCCGAGAATGGCCGGAAGACCGGTGTTTGTGGAGATGCGGGCATAACTGGTATAGCTTTCTCCCACCGCTTCCACAATTACTTTTTGTCCGGTTACATTTGCGTTAAACCAGTTGATAACCGCCAGGTCTTCGGGCATCTGGGTTTGCATGTATGCCAAGCCATTTAAGGTATCCGGTTTGTTAGTGCTAAATCCGTAGTAAGAATTAAACGAAAAGTAAGGATAAATAAAAATCAGGTAAAGCTGCGGGAGAAACAAAAGGATAAACAGTTTGTTCTTAAACCGATGGACAGTGTAAGCGGTGACAATAGAAAACAAAATAAAGGCCTGATACCCGAGTTTGAACATTGTGTTAGCCCGAAAGTGCAGGGGGTAAATGTCCTTAAAATAGGCCAATTCAGGAAAAATAATAAGTCCTAGAGCAACAAGTAGTAGCCAAAAGACAATATAATCTGTTGGGACCCGTTTTGTTTTAAGAAACTTAACCAAAAAATATCCACCGACAAAAAGAAAAAAACCCCAAACGATAAGAAACATCCACAAAGGGGTATGAGCTATCGTATTTAATTTGATGCCGGAGACAAAGGGAACAAAATTGTCATAAAACGGTTTGGTCATAAGAAAAACAAGAATTCCCGCAGGAATAAATATCCGGAAAGATCTTATAAGAAGAAATCCCAGGCCTAAATAGATGGGGGCATCAAGGGAGTTGGTCATCAAAGTAACGGCGGTAATAAGGGGTAGCATGAGAGTAAATTTCTTGTTCATATATGTGGCTATAATTACGACAATAAAAGCCATAACAAATGGTATGTCTAAAAGGTGGGCGTGCAAATCCCCAACGGTAAATGAGTAAGCGGGGAACTCATGAATGGAATAGGGAATAAATCGAACGGCCATGGGGTACCAATATCCCGCAAAATTTGGCCCCCCCAAAAGATCCCAGAATGGGACGGCGGCATTTTCCGCCACCGGATACCCTTTGGTAAAAGCATATATTGTGTGCCAGGTTCCGCCCAGAGTGATTAAAACAGCGGTTAATAGACCCGCCCTGACAGATTTAATTAAGTTATACCCGACGGAAAATCCGGCAGAAAGAGCCAGTCCAAATATTGTTCCGAGCATAAGATTGTAAACTACGGCCGGGTTTATCCCTGAGAGTTTGGCCAAAAGAGCGGTTACAAAATGACCGAAGTAATAGTAGTTGACGGAAAAACCGGCAAACCAGGCATCTGTCGGCGGCATATACTCGGCGCGAATGACCGCGTTAACGAAACTAAAGTCGGTGAATTTTTCCAGGCCTAAAATTTCCGGTTTAAAGGAACGTATAAAAACGTAAGCCAGGAGTCCAAACAGAAAAATTGCCTCCTCCAAAACATTTAACCGGCTTAATTTATAGAGTTTATTTTTTAATGCCAGGAAGATGTTTAAAGCAGCCGCACCAAAAAAGATAACAAGAATGTTTAATTGAGTAAATTTAAAAAGGTGAAGAGAGGATGCTAACCACACCAAATAGGAAACCAGAGCCAGCCCCAAAATTTTATAAACCGGGTAGCCAAAGTCGGGCAGATTTTTGAAAAGTTTTTTCGAAAAATAGAAGATCGGGAAGTTGAATGAAAAAAGGATGAGCCACCAAAACAATATTACCCAGAGCTCAAAATTCATGGCAATAACAACTTGTACAATATTCTTGTCAGCGGTCCGGTAAAAATTTGAATAAGCCCCGGAATGAAAAACAAAATGAAGAAAATAAGAGTTAATCCATAATTTTGCAGTCGGTACATGGCCTCGGCAATATTATCCGACAACACTCCGGCCAGGATTTTTGAGCCGTCAAGCGGGGGAATGGGGATCAAGTTAAAAACTGCCAGGCCGATATTAAGTTGTATGGCGGTGATAAATACATCGACAGGATATAGGCGATAGAGAATTGAAAATGCCCCGGCAATTAAAATGTTTGTTAAGGGCCCGGCCAAAGACACAATCGCGGTGTCTTTCTTGGGGTCCCGAAAATTGAATGGGTCAACCGGCACGGGCTTGGCGGCGCCAAAAATTATTCCGGCTCCGGAAACGAGAAGAATTAAAGGGAGAATAATGGTATAGATTGGGTCGATGTGAGGCAGGGGATTTAAAGTAAGGCGTCTTTGGGCCCGGGCAGTGGGATCGCCAAGTCTTTCGGCCACATATCCGTGAGCCACCTCATGGAGGACGACACTATAGATGAGGATTGCCAATTCAATCACAAACATTGTATAATCTTACCATATGACATCCTGTGAAATCTGTGGAAAAGGCAAAATGGTCGGTCACAATATCCGACACAAACATTCGGGACTTTGGGAAAAACGGGCCTCGAAAACGTTGCGGATTTTTAAACCGAATTTGCACAAAGGTAAAGTTCTTATGAACGGGGCAGTAATGTCAGTTAAGGCTTGTGCTTCGTGTATTGCCAAATTCAAAGCTCCCCGGGCATATAAATCAGTTAAGAAATAACCGTGGCCAGTTTTTATAAAGATTTCCTTAAACCATTTTTTTTTAGATTTGATCCGGAATTTGTCCATGAGAGTGTTGTCGCCTTAGGTGAACTCATAGGAGAAGATGAGATCGCAAAATTCCTTCTGGGAAAAACTATTTGCTTTCGAAATAAAAAACTTGAAAGGACCGTTGGCGGAATAAAGTTTAAAAATCCTCTGGGGCTCGCTGCCGGCTTTGATTATGATGGTCGGTGCGCCGCTGTTTTAAAGTCTGTCGGCTTTGGTTTTAACACAGTGGGGACAGTGACAGCCAAGCCTTATGGGGGGAATCCAAAGCCAAGATTGGGACGACTGCCGAACTCCAAGTCACTGTTTGTTAACAAGGGTTTTAAAAATCAGGGTGTCGCGGCAATTGCCAAACGGCTGGAAGATAAAAATCTTACGGATATTGTTTTGGGTATAAGCGTTGGCGCATCAAATCTGCCAGAAGTTGATTCAATAGGAAAGGCGATTGACGACTATTTATTTACCTTCGAATATTTAAAAAACAAAAAATTTGTCAGATATTTTGAATTAAATATTAGCTGCCCCAACACCGCCTTGCCGGAAAACTTTACTAACCCCAAAAATCTTGAAGTACTGGTCAAAAAAATTGCAAAGGTAAAACTTGGGAAACCAGTTTTTGTCAAAATGCCCAACGAAATTACCCCGGGCAGAATTGACCCGTTAATAGAAGTGGCGTTAAAGCATGGGATATCCGGTTTTATTTTGTCCAATTTGGTCAAAGACAGGAAAAATAAATACATTTTGCCGGAAGAGCTTAAAAGATTTACCAATTTTAAAGGAAATTTCTCCGGGCGACCTTGTTTTGAAGGGTCAAATAGACTGATTGCCCACGTCTCCAAAAAATACGGCCGGGACGCAGTTATTATCGGTTGCGGTGGTGTCTTTACCGCTCAGGACGCACTAGTCAAATTTCAAGCCGGGGCAGATCTAGTCCAGATGGTCACAGGACTTATCTTTGAAGGTCCGCAAGTCGCGGGAAGAATTAATCGGGAGCTGGCGACACTACTTTAAGGCAATAACCACCGAGGGTTTGGCTGTGACAATAAGGCGGGTACGAAGAGAGTTTAGCGGCCAACAGGTTTGCAGGACGAGAATCTCCTCATTTGGTTTTTGGGTTAAAGGTCTAAGGTCAATATCCGGGACGATTTTTTTGTTCACCACGACATATTTTTTAATCTTTCCGTAACTATTAATATAGATTTCATCGCCCGAGGCCAAGTTATTGATATTGGCAAAAATAGCCTTACTTCGTGCGCCGTTGTACGGATAGTCGGAAGAATGGGCAAACAGGTATGTTAGGTTCTTTCCGGTACCACTGGCCTTTGCCACCTTATCGGAAATTACCGGCATATAGACATAAAAGTTAAACGGATCGACGTTATCTTTTATCTGTTCAAAAATACCGGCTTTCGGAATATCAAGATAGTATCCGTCTTCCAGTTTTCTATCAATGATTACACTTTTTTGAGGACTTTGTAACTCGAAGTCACTTATTCCGACGGAAACGTTGATTTCATCTGCAGGGTAAATAGGTCGGGGAACGATAAGGGAAATCGTTAAAAGTAGAATAAATAATAGACCACTGCCTTTGGCCATCTTCGTCAGATAGTACTACTAATATACTCAAATATCAATAATGTACCCTTTACCGTATACCGTTTTTAAATTATTAGCCTCGCCGCCGTGCTTTTTGATCTTTGATCTTATCTTTTGAATTATTTTCGTTACCGCCCAAAGGGAGAATTTTTCTAAACTGTCATCCCCCCACAAAATCTGGGCAATCTGATCGTGGGTTAAGATCTGACCACGATTCGCAAAAAGCCTTTTGAAAAGCCTGTCTTGGGTGGGGGATAAATACTTACCAAACTCCAAAGTGAGCGGTTTTGACGCTTTGAACCAGTATTTCTGCTTATATATTTGGGCCGCTTTTAGATCTTCCGGTCTAATTTCGGGCTGTGGAATTACCGGGCAGTATTTTCGAAGGATGGTATCTCTGGCCAAAAACTCGGCATAGAAGCGGTTTTTCCAATAAAGCTCATTGGATTTCCCCGGCCGGCCATTTTTGTATAGCACCAGGGCAGAAACTATCGAACGCGGTAGGTCAGAAATATCCCGATCCGCCCTAAAAGTGAGGTAGATTTCTCCTTTGCTCGGGAAATTAAAAGACGCTCCCGGGCCAAAGGGGGTCAAAAGGACGGTTATGGTTTTAATCTCGAAGTCAAAAAAGCCAATTTGTGCCAGGTCTGTCCAAAATGGTTTAACGTCAAATGCCGGCAGTTTTGCCGGAACTTTTATTTGGGGCTTAACCATTTGAGTTATGACAGTTGGGAATTTTTGCCCCACACTTTTTCCGGTCTTTTTAACGGCGTTTAGAAATTTTTTAGGGTAATTCAAATCCGGGAAATAAACTGTCTGAGTTTGATGGGGGATTAAATAGGGAAGGACGGTAAAGTTCCGGTCGGTAAATTTATTCGCGGCAATCTCCTGCGCCAGAAAACAGAGATAATCAACCTGGTGATCGACGTCATTTACAAAAATGACTTTCGGGACATTGTGCCTGTTATTGGTCATAATTAACCTTTTTAACGGTCAAGAAGGATTGTATCACGGGTGGTATCCTATAGCAAAATATGAACGTCGAAGCCATAAAAGAAGCCCTGGAAGTACTTGCTATAGCTAGTCCGAATTCAGAGCCAAATACCAGGTCTTTAATAAGAGACCTTTTAGATCCTAATAAAGGGATAAGAAAAGGTTTAACTGAAGCTTCACTTGACCGCCACTTTTTATTATGGGAAACAGGAAACGTTGTTAAACCTGTTCGTGATCAAGTGAGGAAAGCGATAGAAGTGCTTCGAAAGGAAGTCTTGAATCAGGATTTCTAGTTACATTATGAGTTTAATTGAATTTTCCCTGCAAACAAAAACGGAGAAACCTTTTACTAGATTTAAATCTTACCAATTCAAAACTGGCGTTTCCCATACAATTGCTTCAGCAAGAGAAGCTTTCCTCAAAAGAAAAGTAGAAAAAATTGCCGTCAAAGAAGATTGCGATTTTCTTTTGGTCGCCAATAGACTTTCAATTACAGAACCTATCTATCTTGTAGAACCACTCCCTGGTAGGGAATTAATTTGCACCGATCCTCGTCGCAGCAAATTGACTGAAATTGGTCTGAGTAGATTTACAGAATATAGAAATAGTGTCAGTTTAGGTCGAGATTACCCTCCCTCGATAACTGAGTTTATGACCTGGACTGATGAAGAATTTGAAAAATATTATCAATAATGATTTATAACAAGGAAAAAAAGGACAATGGGAAACGATGGAAGTATTTTAAAAAAACCGTGGGGCGGTGTGACGCCCTGGAATTTTCCGCGGCAGCAGGAGCCGAACGTCAGCGAGTTCTAACTGAAGGCAGCATTTCACCACAAGAATTTGATTTTTTTCCGGGGAATTGGAAGTACCCGTCGGGGAATGCTGACTGGTGGCTAAACGTACCAGTAGATGATTTAGACAAGAGTCCCCAAAACGCCCGGCCTTTAATTATTACCCAGTCTCTTTCTCGAAGAGTATATTTCTCACCCTTGCATGGAGATTTAACTTACGCTTTTAATGCCAATTTTCTTGGGGATGAACCTGAACCTTTGGTTGCCCAATCAGT
>Ga0155162_110_pt1 | contig 10642 bp, 12 predicted proteins | sample RifCSPhighO2_01_FD_106130 | JGI IMG/M metagenome (GOLD analysis project Ga0155162, IMG submission 106130) | Candidatus Gottesmanbacteria bacterium RIFCSPHIGHO2_01_FULL_42_12
ATCCAACTGGGGGTCGGGCCAAAAGTTCACTACGGAATACAGTCTGTGGAAAAGGAGCTTGGGACTAAGGATTTTTGGCGAATAAGACTTGGGGTTGATAACCGGGATCCGAATAATAGAATCTCCGGTGAAGAGTACGTCTTACAAGATTTCACGAGTGAAGAGTTAGGGATTTTGGATAAAGTTTATGAAGAAATTAGGAACAATCTTAGCCAACTTAAATAATTTAGGGGACGATGATAAGTACCTGTCCCGTGAGTTTCAAAAATACGGGATATACCTTGCGGAACAGCTGGGTGACATGGCCCACAAAGCACTTTATATAAAAATGGCGAAAGACTATCCTCGGGAAATTCTTGCCAATGCCTTGACATTTGTTTTGGATTCCCGCGCCAAAAGTCCGGGGGCCCTTTTTATGTGGAAAGTTAAACAGTTGACGCTTGCAAAACGGGTTAAATCACCTTAAGATAGTTTTGTGAGCAAAAAGTTCTACTATTTGCCAATCTACCTAGGATTATTATCGCTTGCTCTATCCATCCCCCTGGCCGTCATGAAGTTGGCTTCCAAATCTTCCACACAACAAGTGGTAACTCAGGCGACACAAGAGTTTAGAATAGTGTCAATTTTTCCCCAAAAGGCAACTTATAAACTCAAATCGGAAGTGCCAATTGGGATCATTTACGAATCGAACTTAGAAAACATTAAATCCCTTGATGTTATTTTGATCTTTGATCCTTCAATGGCAGAAGTGATATCGGTTTCTCCGGGAATTTTGATGGACAGCTACACTTCTCTGAAATTTGACAATCGGCTTGGTCAGATCCTGATTTTTGGCGAAAACGAGACGGAAAAACCGGTTAACGGGATTCTCGCCAGTATTAAATTTAAACCTAAAAACGCCGGGGTAGTGACCTTCAGTTTCTCGGCTCAAACCCAAGCGGATAAAGCTGTGAACGCCGAGTTTGTAATTACTAATTAAATTAAATAAATGGAGGGTGAGGCCAATAAATTAATAAAACTTTTGCCCCTGACTCTGGTTATGGGTGCGGTAGTTATCGGCTTTACCGCTTTGCTTCGGGGGGTATCGTGGAATCTGCTGTTAATTTTTGCCGGGCTTCTGGTGGGTCTGCCAATTCTTGATTTGGATAAAGTTCTGGCAAAAGCCATCGGCACGCGTGATGATGTCTTCCATCTTTTTGCCCTCTACCCAATATTTTTCTTTCTGGCGATTTTTGTTATTACTGCGTCCGGATCATATTTTGGCCGGGGGATGGTCCTCTCCATGATGCTTCACTCAACTTTAGGCTTTACCGAAACATTTCAAAAACGAGTTGGATTTGGACTTCTTGGCCTGGTTTCCCTTCTTGCAATTTTTTCCTAACTTCTCTAAGATTGTCCAGTATGGAAATTACCGTAACGGATGCTGATTTTGAAGAAAAAGTCCTGCACTCAACGATACCGGTCCTGGTAGACTTTTGGGCTCCTTGGTGCGGGCCCTGCAAAATGGTGGCGCCAATTATTGATGAAGTTGCCAGTGAGTTTGAAGGAAAACTAGTGGTTGCCAAATTGAACGTTGATGAAAATCCCGCGACCTCAGTTAAATACAACGTCATGGGCATTCCTACCCTGTTATTTTTCAAGGGGGGGCAGCCGGTAAAACAGCTTGTCGGTTATCAGGAAAAACCCACTCTCCAAAAAGCCGTCGAGGAAGTCACCTCGAATTAATACCTTGAAAATCTAGCTTATAGTTATATAATTTGAAAATGTTACGAAAGTTGTCAGGAGAAAATTTACGATCTATAGATTTAAATAAAATTGCAAGAACCGCAGCTAGAATCGCGCTGCAAGATGGTATAGAGGGAACTGCCCGAATCTCGATATATAGTAGGTCTCCTAAAAAAACTACGATAAGAACAGGGCAATTTTCAACTGACAATTTGCGAGGCCAATATAATACTGTGTCTATTTCTGACCAAAAAGCAGGAAGGGCTTTAAGGGTCTCCCTTGGTGAAGGGGGTTTTGACGAAGTAAGAATTGGTGAAATTGAGTATCGAGGCGATGCGAGTTTTGCTCTTACTCCGAAAACTCTAGTTATTGCGGCATTTTCTGGGGGGACTCAAATGGAAGATTGCGAATATGCTGTAAAAATGACAAAAATGTTTGAAGAGAAACTTCGAAATACTGCAAAAAGGAATTGAAGAGATGTCCTGATTTCATAGGCCTTATAGCTTATTTGGAGTTATCTTCTAGCCATTTTTCCGCATCCATCGCAGCTTGGCAGCCAAAAGCCGCGGCCGTTACCGCCTGTTTGTAAGTGTGGTCGGCAATATCGCCGGCAATAAAAATCCCTGGGAATTTGGGTTTTAAGGCATAACCTTTCTCATCAAGTTCTGCGACGTTTTCAAAGATACCGGAATTTGGCTTGTGGCCAATGGCCACAAATAAACCGTCAGTGGCTAGGTTATAGGGTCCAGGTTCCAGGTTTTTTAAGGTCAAACCCTCAACATGATCTTGACCCAAAACATCAATAACCTCGGTATTAAATAAAAACTTAATTTTGGGATTAGACTTGACTCGGTCCTGCATGATTTTTGAGGCGCGTAATGCATCTCGGCGGTGGATAATGGTTACCTCTGTCGCAAACTTTGTCAAAAACAAGGCTTCTTCACAGGCGGAATCTCCGCCACCAACAACAGCCACCTTTTTGTTTTTAAAAAAGAAAGCATCGCAGGGGGCGCAGGAAGAAACCCCTTTGCCGATCAATCGTTGTTCGTTGGGTAACCCGAGCCAGACGGTGTCGGCTCCGGTTGCGACAATAACCGCTCGCGTAACATATGAGGAGTTCGTAGTTCGGAGTTCGTAGTTCGAAGCGACTGGCAAAACAGAGACTGCATTTTCCAATATAATTTTCGCGCCAAAGGTTTCCGCCTGTTTTTTCATTCTCTCCATTAGTTCGGGTCCTTGAATACCTTCGGGAAAACCGGGGAAGTTTTCCACAGTTGATGTCAGCATTAGCTGGCCGCCCCATTTGGTCCCAGCCAAAATTAAAGTCTTAAGATTTCCCCGGGAAGTATAAATTCCGGCTGTAAGCCCTGCCGGCCCAGAGCCAATAATTGCCACGTCATACAGGTCCATGAAGTCATTATATTGGATCTGTTAATAAATGGCCATAACTTATTAGTCTTGCTCAAGCATACACAATTGTGTATAATAGATGGGCTTTATGATTAGATCCCAAATTTTATTAAATAAAAACATTATTTCCGAAGTTAAAAAGATCGCTAAATCTCGGGGGATTTCTCAGTCTGAAACGGTCCGCACACTGTTGGAGCAGGCATTGTCGGGAAGTCACATAACTGGAATAACTGAAACTAAGCAGGATTACATTCAAAGCCTTGGTAATTTCAAACTTAAAAATCCCAGAATTGACGGGTTTAAAGAAATTTTTTCCGTCGGGGGCAAAACTCCCGAGATAAAAATAGTTGGGCCCGAGATGTTTGAAGAGTATTTGAAAACAAGAAATCTTCCGGTTGACTTAGAGTTTGAATTGGCAGAGGTGTGTGCGGAACTTAAAAAGAGCTCTGTTACCGGCACTTTGGTGGTAAGGCGTGCGTATGTTGTTCCCGGCTTAGAAAATCCACCGGGACCTCGCTTTTTAGGTCTCCAATCCACAAAGGTGGCTGGGGCGGTTAAAGCAATCTATGATTTTGCTATTGAACATGAGTACTACTTAAAAAGTGGTTCCTCAATCTGTGTCTTTATCCATCCCTTTCTCGATCCAAAGCCTGTTACTTCACCAATTATGTCTGGGGTCCAATTGCCTTACGGGGGATACGCTGCCCCCTTAAACGATGAGGCTTCAAGAGTTGAGGTCTTTGCCGTGTGGGGGAACAATGAAGGAGTCCAGTCATTTGATGCGATAGACCGTTATGTGGTTGATACAAAACGGCAAATCATCCTTGACAAAAATTGTCCCCAGAAAAGTCTGATGTTTTGCACCACGAAGAAATCTCAGTCAGAAAAAATCCCCGTGCCTCAGGACAGGCAATTTGAACAGGTCCTTTCAGATTCTGAAATTTTGGAAGCAGGCAGGGTAGTCTATGAGCTTTCTAAAAAATATGGTTTGAGACGAGTGGAGTTCACCTATGACGGACTGGAGACAATACTGTTTAATGAATCGGCGCCTTATAAAATTTATGAAAAGGAAATTAAAAATATTGATAAAGTAGGGGAAATCTTTGCGATTTCCTCGGAGAAGGATGTAGAAGCTTTACGGAGCCTAAACACGAGTAAGAACAAGATTGTTTATATTGATAAAAAAATCGTTGAAGAGCGGGCTTATGATGTTCTAAACAGCGTGGCTGGGCTCCCTGAAAAATACATGGTGCTTTATCCAGGGTTGTCTGCCACAGCTCATGCGATGCGGGTTTTAAACGATTTTGGCCATACGGCAATTGTTGTTGGCAACCGGATTTTTAAACACAACGAAAAAATCATTGTTAAAAGAGTTGGAAGTCAAATTGTAATTGAGTCGCTCAAAAATTCCGCGATCAAAAATCTGGTGGTTAACCTGTATGATGCCAAACTCTACGGCCGGGATTTAGTCGGAGGGAAGGCCACAAATCTCTCGATTTTAAAATCAAAAGGTTATAACGTTCCCCATGGTCTGGTCTTAACCACAGAGTTTTGTCAGAAACCTCGAAACTGGGACGAAGTGTTTAAATCAATCGATCTTGATAAGAAGAAAAAATATGCCGTCAGATCCTCGGCCGATATTGAAGACAAAACAGACCACGCCTTTGCCGGCCAGTTTGAGACCTATCTTAACACTAACTACGAAGATATTCCCATGAAAGTTAGGGAAGTCATAAAAAGTGCTTCGGCCAAAAGAATTCACGACTATTTTGCCTCGATGGGGAGTGACTGGTCGGTAAAAATGGCGGTTGTTGTTCAAGAAATGATTGACGTCGATAAGTCGGGGGGGGTGTTTGGAAAAGATCTTCAGACCGGTGATGAAGATTTAATTGTCATGGACGTAGCATTGGGTCTCGGTGATGGAGTAGTTAACGGAACAGCAAAAACCCAAAGAATAATTTATTCACGGAGTAAAAATAAATTGATAAATGATAAAGCGGGAAATGCTAAAAATTTGTTAACAAGAATGGAAATTGATTCGCTTGTTGAGATGACTTTTAGTGTGGAGAAATTAATTGGCGAGGTTCAAGATATTGAGTGGGCAATCGACAAAAAGGGCGCCATTTGGCTTATTCAAACCCGTGGTCTTCAATGATTTTTAACTGATCCTGGACGCTGTCAGACCAAAGTGAGACAATAACTTACCTTATGATCTTAGGAGTATTGCTGCGGACGAAAAACTTTATTAAAAACCGCTGGTGGCTTTTATTAATTATAGCGGGGGTCCTTTTAATTGCCGGATTTAGAATGTATGGACCAAAAGATCCAAACACTAAAAAGGAAACGCCATACACCGTCAAAAGACAGACACTTAAAGAAACCTTGTCTTTATCCGGTGAAATTGATGCCTACGAAAAATCTACTCTGCGGTTTCAGACTTCCGGATACCTGGTATGGGTGGGGGTAAAAGTCGGGGACTTAGTAAATAAATACCAGGTAGTTGCTTCCCTTGATCAGGCGGAACTGCAAAGAAATTTACGCAAATACCTAAACACCTACATGGGTGAACGGTGGGATTTTGAAGACACCAAAGATTCTTCGGGAGATGTTTCTGCCATGACCACAGCTGTAAGGCGGGCCTTTGAAAAGGCTCAATTTGATTTAAATAACGCCGTTTTGGACGTGGAGCTTAAAGATATTGCCATAAAATATGCTAATCTCTGGACGCCAATTGCGGGGGTCGTGACCCGGGTGGGGTCGCCCAATGCCGGTGTCAACATCACTCCTACTCAGGCAGAAGTAGACATTGTTAACCCCGCCACCATCTATTTTTCAGCTTCAGCCGATCAGACTGAGGTCACAAAGCTTACTGCCTCGATGTCAGGTACTGTGACCTTAGACGCCTTTGAAAAAGAGCCGATTATGGCGAGTATCGCAACGATTGGGTTTACTCCTAAAACCGGAGAAACAGGGACCGTCTACGAAGTCAGACTTAACTTACCGCTAACTGCTAACCGCTTACCTCTCCGTTTGGGGATGACCGGAGACATAGAGTTTTCTCTTCGGGAAATTCCCAATGTTTTAACTGTTCCGGCCAAATATATAAAATCAGAGTCCGGAAAAAAATACCTGATGGTTAAAAAGGGTAACAGCCGGGAAAAGATTTACGTGATAACCGGAGTGGAAATGGACGGGGACACGGAAATTAAAGAGGGGATAAAGGAAAATGACATCGTTTATTAAGCTTGATCGGGTCAGCAAAAAATATCTCCTTGGTGACGACGTGGTTTTTACTGCCCTGGAAAATATTTCCCTTGAGATAAAAGCCGGAGAGTTTACGGCCATCATTGGCCCTTCGGGATCGGGAAAATCGACACTCATGCACATTATTGGCCTGTTGGATAAATTTACCACAGGGGAGCTTTACATTGGGGATAAGGAAATAGATAAACTGAATGATAACCAAATTTCCGCACTTCGAAATGAGTTTGTCGGCTTTGTTTTTCAACAGTTTAATCTTTTACCAAAGTTAACAGTTTTGGAAAATGTCCTTTTACCCTCGATTTACACTAAAAAAACCGGGGTTAATTTCGAGGCCAGGGCCCTTGATTTACTAAAAAAATTCGGGATTGATTCCAAAAAAGATTCCTACCCTAACAAAATTTCCGGCGGTCAACAACAGCGGGTAGCCATTGCCCGGGCCCTTATTATGAAACCGCCGCTGATTCTGGCCGATGAACCAACGGGAAATTTGGACAGTAAAACCGGGGCGGAGATAATAAAACTTTTAAAAGAATTAAATGTAACCGAGGGGATTACGATTATTGTGGTTACCCACGATCCAAATATTGCCAAAGTCTGCCAAAGGCAGATTAAAATTGTGGATGGAAAAATTGTTTCATGACTTATTTTTTCTTTATTATTAAATCTGCGCTGTCCGATTTTTCGAGAAATAAGGGGCGGACGTTTTTGACCTCTTTGGGGATTCTTATTGGCGTTTTATCAGTGGTTTTGTTAACCGCCTTTGGTCTGGGGCTTAAAAAATATATCAAAAACCAGTTTGAAAGCCTCGGGACCAATGTCGTCTCCGTCGTTCCGGGCAAACTGCTTAGAAACGGCAATTTCCAAAATAATGGACCGGCCAGTTTTGGATCAATCCGGTTTGACGAAAAGGATATGCTAAAGCTGAAAAGACTTCCGCTGGCCACATATGTTTCCCCCTCTTTTACCAAATCAGTTACGGTGACGGCGATGGGCAACACGGAATTTGGCGACATTTATACGGTTTCTGCGGAAATTTTTCCGGCCCGAAACCTAAATCCGGAGTTTGGCGAATTATTTACGGTAGAGGATGAAGAAAAATCGGCAAAGGTTGCCGTTTTGGGTCCGAAAATTGCCGAAAAATTATTTCTTGATAAACAGGACGCAGTTGGGAAAAAAATTAAGGCTGACGGGATAAGCTTTACCGTTCTTGGGGTTTTGGAAGATAAAGGCGGCGGAGGCTTCGGCGGCCCGGATTTTGATTCCTTTATTTATATTCCTTACAAGACAGGCTATCTTTACAACACAGACAAAAAGTTTGTCGCCTTTGTGGTTGCCGCCGAAGATGAAAGCCGGGTCCCGATGTTAAAAGAGGAGGTCACGACAGAACTTTTAAAAAGATACAAAGAGGATGACTTTTCGGTCATTGAAGCCACAGAAATTCTTGATGCCATCTCCTCGATTTTTAATATCTTAAACACTGTTTTAACTGCGATTGCCGCGATATCTCTGGTCGTCGGGGGAATTGGGATAATGAATATTATGTATGTATCAGTGACGGAGCGGACGCGGGAAGTGGGGATAAGACGGGCTATCGGGGCCAAGGCCGCGGATATCTTGCTGCAGTTTCTATCGGAGGCCATAATTTTATCCCTGTTTGGCGGTATGAGCGGCTTGCTTCTGGCCTATTTAATAACGCTTGCCATTCAAAGTGTGTTTCCCGCTTACATCTCTTTGGATTCCGTAATACTGGCAATCTCCGTATCCACCGGCATCGGTATTATTTTTGGTGTTTTTCCCGCCCGCAAAGCGGCGAATCTGTCACCTATCGAGGCCATCCGATATGAATAAAATGATCTGTTGACAGAGTGGAAGGATTAGTCTAAATTTAGAAGCACATGAGTAAAAAATGGTCACCGATTTTAAGCGTTTTATTAATAATTGCCGCCTTTGCCATCGGCAGCATGTGGACGAAAATTCAATTCTTACAGTCGGGTCAGCCAGCTGGCGGATCAGGAGCGGTAGTAAATACTCAGCAGCCAGCTGCGGTTGCTAATGTTCCCAAAACTGACAAACCCAATGTGGAGCTTTTTGTCATGAGTTACTGTCCCTTTGGTTTGCAAACTCAAAAGGCCATGGTTAGCGCGGTAGAACTTTTGGGGAATAAGATAAATTTTCAGCCCCGGTGGGTTTCATATGCCATGCACGGTCAGAAGGAAGTTGAGGAAAACCTGCGCCAGTTCTGTATTGCCAAGGAACAGCCGGAAAAATATTTAAGTTACTTACGGTGCTTTGTAACAGCCAATGATACGGCTGATTGCCAGAATAAGGCCGGGTTGGATATGGCAAAGTTAAACACGTGCTTTACCGGTAGTGATAACCAGTTTGGCATTATGAAAGCTTTTAATGACAAAGCCTCCTGGATTTCCGGGCAGTATCCTAAGTTTGCCATTGATGAGCCATTAAACACCAAATATAGCGTACGGGGTAGTCCGACCTTAGTTATAAACGGAGTCACTGTCAATGCTGCCCGGTCTGCTAATGAATTAAAGAGTTTAATTTGTAGTGCTTTTAAAAATCCGCCCGGTGAATGTCAAAAAAATCTAACCACCTCTCAGGAAGCTCCGGGAGCCGGAGCCATTGGGTTGGCATATAATCCGCCGGCTGGCGGAGGAACAGGTGGTTGTCAGTAAAAACTGGGTATTGATTTCATTTATAATTGTTGATATTTTGTTAAGGTCATGAATGAAAAAACCACACCGCTTTTAGTAGTTTTGTTAATAGTTGCCGCCTTTGCAATCGGTAGCATGTGGACCAAAATTCAGCTTTTGCAAAGTGGGTCCGGATCGTTAACCGCCCCTGTGGCTGTTCAGCAGCCGAGTGCTGCTCAACCATCCCAACCGACTCAGCCGACCGCCCCCGCCGTATCACTGGACAAAATAAAGCCGTTGTTTGCCGATGGTTACATGCATTTCGGCGATGCCAGTAAAAAAGTCCTTTTTGTAGAAATTTCTGATCCGTCATGTCCGTTTTGTCATTACGCCGGCGGCAAAAATCCGGAACTTGCTCAGTCTTCAACCAGATTTTTACCGGTTTCAGCTGGGGGAACGTATAATCCGCCCGTCGAAGAAATCAGAAAATTAGTCACGTCCGGCAAGGCGTCCTACGCCTGGATTTATTCAAACGGTCACGGCAACGGTGAACTGGGTTCGCAAGCCCTTTATTGCGCTTTTGAAAAAGGTAAGTTTTGGGAAGCCCATGATTTGCTCATGAGTAACAGTGGTTACGAACTGATGAACAACACGGTTCGAAACGACAAAACTCAAAGCGGAACCGTGGCCCAGTTCCTATCAACCGCCGTGGACTCAAGTTTCATGAAGACTTGCCTTGAAAGCGGTAAGTATGCCGATAAACTGACTCGTGACCAACAAGTGTCTCAAACCCTGGGATTTCAAGGGACACCGCACTTTTTTGTCAACGCCACCGGTTTCAACGGCGCAGTCGACTATAAAACCGCCATGGAACCTCTCGTAAAAACCCTCCTGTAGACTCCTCAGAAATGTGATATAACTCCTCTGTGGGTCGCAAAACATTTTTTATCCGTTTCACGGTTGTTTTAGTTGTCATTCTTATAACCGGCCTTCTGGTCATTTGGAAACTCAAGTTCGACAAGACAAAAGAGACTAAGAGTAAAGAGGTTAATGTACCAACTATTGTTGGCGGAGAACTACTTTTGCCCAAAGTGGATTTAACTCTTTCAAATGGCAGCGGTTTGACAGGGGGAGGTGCGCTTCTCGAGGGTCAAATTTGGGTCTTATCGGCCAACTTAGTGGGGATCTTTAAACAGGAAAGTACTGCGCCAAGGTACCGAATCGGGACCGATTCGGCCCAAACAGAGGCCCCACCGCCTCAACTTTCCGGGATTCGTATTCTCGGGCAGATGTACAATCCCGGCAAAAAACCGGTGGCAAATTTTCTTCCGATCGTGCGATTTTTGGACAATGACAATAATTTAAAGACACAAAAAATTGCCCATTTCAGTCAGAACTTCGATTTTTATGCCTTAGATCCTGACGACCGCGGGGTTTATGATATCACCGTAGACGACCCACCCCTCTCGGACAAGATAGAAGTGGTCCTAAAACCTCAGGAGGGGGATAAAAGCCGCCGCCAACCGGTTCTGTTGAGAGTGGCGAGCCGCAGCTCCGAGATCCAGCCGGTGCAGATGCAAAACGGAGAAACTGTT
>Ga0155162_106_pt1 | contig 10419 bp, 11 predicted proteins | sample RifCSPhighO2_01_FD_106130 | JGI IMG/M metagenome (GOLD analysis project Ga0155162, IMG submission 106130) | Candidatus Gottesmanbacteria bacterium RIFCSPHIGHO2_01_FULL_42_12
CAGATGGATACTCCAAGTTTTGGTTGATGAACAAACTCTAAATTTTTAACATCCAACCGGCTGGAAATTTCTAACCCCATTGGAGTTAATCTGTAAAGATTATCAACTTTTTCAATTATCCCTTTCTCGATTAAATGCTGAAGATGAAAAGTGAAGTGGTTAGTTGGTAGACCGGTAATATTTAAATCGACAAACCGAGCGAGAGGTTTAAAGAGTAAAACCTTCAGTATGCCCATCTGGGCTACATGGTCGAGATACATGATCTTATTTTAACATTAAGGTATCAATATTTTAGTCAAGTTGTCTTGACTTGATTTACATGAAGATATAACTAAAATTCGACTATGGGTACTTACTTTATTGTTAGAGAGATACAAAAAGATCAAGAAACAGGGGAAGTTCGTGATGGTGAGATCCACTTTACTGATAGTAATCCTTATGCAATAGCCTACGCAGAAGAATCCATTGCTAATAGAGTTATTGACCTACTTCGTGAAGGCACAAGCTTAAACAATATAAGGGAAATGCTTCAAAACAGGCATATTAGGTAAACTGATATAATGTCTCTGTGAGAAATTTAATTAAAGATTGCTTCAGCCGATGTAACATCGGCTTCGTAATGACACTGGTATTAATGGTCATGTTTACCAGACCAGCATTCGCAATTTATGACCCCCTTTCGGTTCCCAATAACAAATTTGGCCTGCATATTCTGGAACCCAATGAAATTGACAAAGCCAGAGAATTTGTCAACTCTACCGGGGGAGAGTGGGGCTATGTCACCATTCCCATTAGGGCCAATGACCGAAATGCGGAAAAATGGTTAGAGTTTATGAAGAAAAGCCGGGAGCAAAAGATAATTCCGATCTTAAGAATCGCCAGCTTTCCGGTAAGCTCTGATGTCAATTCGGGAAGTGCGGCACACTGGGTGGCTCCGAATGATTATGACCTTGTGGACTTTGCCGTTTTTTTGAACGAGCTTCCCTGGCCCACCAAAAACCGCTATGTTATTATTTATAATGAAACAAACCACGAGAGCGAATGGGGAGGGTTTGTATACCCTGAAGAGTATGCCCGGATCCTGGACAGAGCTATAGATATTTTTCGGCAGGTCAACCGGGATTTTTTCCTAATAAGTGCCGGGATGGACTCGTCGCAAACAAATATTTATAGTTACTTTTCGGTTATGGAAAATACCGTTCCGGGAATTTTGAACAAAGTTAACGGTTTGTCGTTTCACGCGTACGGTAACCCCGGCTTTACGACTCCACCCAATACCTATTCCAAAGTCAACATTGCCAGTTTTCGGTTTGAGGAAAACTATTTATGCCGTAATTTTTCCGTTTGTAACCGGCCGATATTTCTCACCGAAACGGGTTGGAAAAACGCCCAAGACTGGTACTTTGAAAATGCCTTTGGGAATGTTTGGACTGACCAAAACATTGTCGCTATCACCCCGTTCCTTTTAAGTGGAGGCGACGGCCCCTTTAAAGAGTTTAGTTTCGTCGACGAGAATGCCAACTTCAAAAGTTTTGCTAAAAAAATTATTGCCTTTCCAAAAATAGCCGGAAGACCGCTTATAACCGACCCACCGGTTGCAAAAATTAATAAGTTTTCCGAAATTGGTAAATTGGTCCCCGGGGCTATCCCTGTAATTGAACCTAACATCATTGAAAAACTTTTTAACCTTCTGCGCCAGATTTTTTCGTGATAATATGTGACCTATGGATTGGGAAATATCTGATGATGTCCTGGAGCGGATAAATAAAATTTTAGGCAGCGGGATATTTGAAAATATACCTTCTGGTTTTATAACCGCCATTCGTGGTTACGGCTCAAGTTCTCGGGCCATTGCCCGCATCTGGGCTTTCCCGAGACCTTGGCAATTGGCATTAAATCTGGGGCCGCGGTATATTATTGAGGTCATTGCCGAAAGATTTGACAAGCTTAGTGAAGTTGATAAAGACAAAGTAATAATCCATGAGCTAATGCACATCCCTAAAAAATTTACCGGGGCTCTTGTTCCTCACCGTAATCGGGGACGAAAGATTGATCACAAAAATGTGGACCTTGTCTTTGACCAATATATAAGAAACGTCAAATTATGATTACCTTATTGCATGGTGAAGATGAACTAACTTCAAGGCGGGAGCTGGAGAAAATTATTGCCGAATTTCCCGGTCAGGTTATTCGATTTGACAAAAATTTCGACAAAACGGAGTTTTATCAAGCTGCCTCCGGGGGGATATTTAGTGACAAGACGCTTATTATCATCGAAAACTATTTAAGCGGTAAGAAAAAGCTGGATATAGATCTGGCTAACATTTCCGGCGATTTAGTTTTCTTTGAGAATAAGGAGGTTTCCAAGACATTAACTTCCGGATTTAGAGTTTTGGAATTTAAACTTCCCACCCTTATTTGGAAATTCACTGACAGTCTTAAGCCCATAAGCGGTAAGTACCTTGTTGGTTTGTACCGGGAAGTTTTAAAACAAACAGATCCGGAGTTTATTTTCGCGATGCTCATTCGCCAATTTCGTCTCATGCTAGATCCCACGGGTCTTCCGGCATGGCAGGCCGGAAAAATTAAAACCCAGGCCAAAGTTTTCGGTGAAAAACATTTAATGGAGATCTACCGGAAATTGCTTGAGATTGATTTTGAACAAAAAAATGGGTTAACCCCATTTACATTGTCGTCAAAAATTGAGATGCTAATTCTGTGGATCTAACAAAATCGTTCCACCCCTTCGACATTAGGGGAGATTACCCGGCAGCAGTTAATGAACACATGGCTTACCTTGTAGGTAAGTTTGTGCAATCATTTTTACCCCAGGGAGCAATTGTTGTCGCCGCGGATAATAGGGAGTCCTCACCATTCCTTGTTAACGCTCTGGTTAATGGTCTGGCAGTTGGCCATCGCGAAGTAGTTTTTATCGGTAATGTCCCAACTCCAGTTTTCTATTTTGCCGTAAATTTTTTGAAAGCAGCCGGGGGAGTAATGGTTACCGCCTCACATGTGGCGGGCCAGCAAAACGGTTTTAAATTTACCAAAGCCGGCGCGTTACCACTTGACGAAGGAGAAATATTGACTCTAAAAAATTTTTTAGAATCTCAACCGGCGGATGACCAAAGGAACAAATCTTTATACAAGATATCCGTTGAGGAAGCTGTCTCCAACCGTTCAAAAGTGGTATCAGAATACATAACGCAAATGGTTAGTAAATTTTCCGGTTTAAAATTTCCCGGGTTAGTCATCTTTGACACGGGGGAAACTGTGGCCACCCCTATTGTTGAGGAAATTTTGTCCCGACTAACAATAAGCTATGAACTTTTAAAACAACGTCGGGGCCTTAATCCCTTACTTGATGAGGTGAATCTAAATTTAAGGGAGAAAGTTAAAGAGAGACAGGCTACTCTTGGAATAATTTACGACGGGGATGCAGACAGAGTAGTATTTATTGATCGACAGGGCAATCTTATTCCTCCAAGTTATATTCTCGGGCTTGTCGCCAAACATTTTACCAAAGTGGCTCTGGACATCCGGTCAGGGCTGGCTGCCTACACCACCGATCACGTTGTCACTCCTTCCTGGGCACAGAATTTGAAGTTTGCCATGAGTGACGATACCAAAATTGCTTTTGCCGGGGAGACGAGCGGCCACCTTATCTTTCGGGAATGGTATGGGATTGATGACGGAATATTCGCCGGGTTTAAGTTTCTGGAACTGGTGACAAATCTTGACTCGGAATTGTCAGAGCTTAGAGCTTTCTATACCGATGTACCTGAAATTAACTTTGAAGTTACAGGAGACTCGACCCTTGTTTTAGACAAGATAGCTGACTATTATAGAATGAAAGAGTATCCTATCTCAATAATCGATGGGGTAACAATTACCTCATCAGATTTTCATCTGAATTTAAGGATGTCTCTAACCGAGCCCTTTCTAAGACTCAATCTTGAAGTAAAAAGGCCGGAACAGGTGGAAGCAATTACTGAGGAAATTAAGAAACTTATTTATGCTGAAAAATGAATAAATACGTCGTCCAGTTTGCCGAAGTGGGGAGAGAAGACGGTGGTTTGGTTGGTGGTAAAGGGGCAAATCTTGGGGAAATGACAAAAATTGGTATTCCTGTTCCGCAAGGCTTTATCGTTACCGCCGGTGCTTATTTTTATTTCCTGGAAAAATCCGGTCTTAAAAATTTTATAAAAAGTGAGCTTTCCCGAGTGGATGCCAAAAATGAGCCGGTTTTACTCCAACATGTGGCGGAAAAAATTAAAAGAACCATAGTTAAGGCCCCGATACCGGAGGAAATCTCCTCGCTTATCATCAAAAACTACGAAGACTTAAAAAAACATAAAGGGTTAAGGGGGGCATTTGAAAGTACTCCGGCCGTTGCCGTCAGATCCAGCGCCACAGCGGAAGATTTACCCCAGGCCTCTTTTGCCGGCCAGCAAGCAACTTTTCTAAATGTCCGAGGTGAGGCAAACGTTGTCAACGCGGTTCGGGAATGCTGGGCTTCACTTTTTGAAGCCCGGGCTATCTTTTATCGGGAAGAAAACAGGTTTGACCATTTTAAGGTCGGGATTGCGGTTCCGGTACAAAGAATGGTTCAGTCTGATGTTTCTGGGGTAATGTTTACGGTTGACCCGGTCAATAATGACAAAAAACGTATCGTAGTGGAAGCTGTTTGGGGCTTGGGAGAAATGATTGTCCAGGGGACGGCCACACCGGATCATTACGAAATCTTTAAAGATGAGATGAAAATTTTGGAGGCACGACAAACGGATCAGTTGAAGATGTTGGTAAGGGAGCAGGGTACGGGAATAAGAGAGGTCAAAGTTGCGGATGTTAAAGTTCACAAGCGGAAAATGACCGATGAAGAAGTTTTGGAAACGGCGAGAATCGGTCTGGTACTTGAAAAACATTACTATCATCCGCAAGATATAGAGTTTGCCGTTGAGAAGGGAAAAGTTTATATTGTCCAGACAAGGCCGATCACGACCTTGGCTAAAAGCGGGGAGCAGTTGGCCGTAAACTCCCAAGTGTTTGAAAAAGTTCTGGATAGAATGACCGTAATTTTAGAAGGAGAAGCGGCCAGTCCGGGACTTAAATCGGGGCCGGCGGTGATATTAAAATCTGCCAAAGAGATTGGCAAGATTAAATTGGGTGATATCCTTGTGGCCCCACAAACAAACCCTGATTTTGTACCGGCCATGAAGAAAGCTTCGGCAATTATTACTGATTCCGGGGGACGAACCTCACACGCCGCAATTGTCTCAAGAGAATTGGGTATTCCGGCAGTTGTCGGAACAAGTGAAGCGACGAAGATTTTAAAAAATGGCATGGTTGTCACCGTAGACGGAGCTTCCGGAAAAGTTTATAGAGGGGGACTCCCGGCCCAAAAAGATAAAATGGAAATAAAAAGTGTAGTGCCAAAGGCCAGTCCAAAAGAAGCGGTAAAAACCGTCACAAAAGTCTATGTCAATTTGGCAGAACCGGAAAAGGCCAAACAGATTGCCGGCTTAAACTGTGACGGTGTCGGGCTTCTCCGTGCGGAGTTTATGCTGGCCGGAATAGGAATTCATCCGAAGAAAATTATTGAGGATAAGAAACAAAAGGAATATATTGAAAAGCTGGCCGACCAAATAACAACATTCGCTCAGAGTTTTTACCCCCGGCCTGTTGTCTACCGAGCAACTGATTTTAAAACCAATGAGTATCGAAGTCTTAAAGGTGGTGACAAATTCGAACCATTAGAACCTAATCCCATGATTGGTTTTCGCGGAGCTTATCGCTACATTGTGGAACCGGAGGTATTCAAAATGGAGATGGAAGCAATAAAAATTGTCCGTAATGATCGGCAGCTTCGTAATCTGTGGTTAATGCTTCCCTTTGTCAGAACGGTAAAGGAACTTATAGAAGTTAAACATTTGGTTTACGCGGCCGGACTTCCCCGCTCGCCGTCATTTAAACTTTGGATGATGTGCGAAATTCCTGCAAACGTCATTTTGCTTGATAAATTTATAGAAGCCGGGATTGACGGGGTATCTGTTGGATCAAATGATCTGACCATGCTTATGCTTGGAGTTGATAGGGATAACGAACACGTCGCACCCGAATACGACGAGAGAAATGCCGCTCTACTTTGGGCCTTTGAGAAAATTGTTAAAACCTGCAAAAAATATGACGTGACTTGTTCCATGTGCGGTCAGGCACCTTCAGATTTCCCCGATCTCACTGAAAAATTGGTGGAGTACGGGATTACTTCGGTTTCGGTTAATCCTGATGTGGTCGGAAAGACAAGGGAAATAATATACGAGGCAGAGAAAAAGCTGGTGGCAAAATGAGAATTAAAAATATTACTGCCAGAAAGATTTTAGCTTCACTTGGTGATTACACGATTGAAGCCACGTTGACATTTGAGGACGGGTCTATTTCCACGGCCTCGGTCCCTGCCGGTGTCTCGGCCGGAAAGTATGAAATCAAAAAGGTGCCAACCGATGAAGCGATAAATGAGGTAAGTCGGATATTGGCCATTTGCCAGAACCGGGATTGGGATCAGGAAAACCTGGACAGGGAAATTTCCAACCACGGTTTTGGCGGCAACTCTACCCTGTCCGTCTCCGCAGCGTTTTTCAAGGCCAGTCACCAAAACAATGAACTTAAATCTTTACCAAAACTAATGCTCTTGTTGTTTGAAGGGGGCGAGCATGGCGATAAAGCCCATATCACCATTCAGGAGTTTATGATAATAGAAGATTCAGTTTCCCAGGCCTCAGAGGACTTTGCGAAATTGCAATATTATTTAAAACAAAACGGCATAGAAACTACAGTCGGTGCTGAAGGCGGTTTCTCTCCCAGTACCCTTAATAATATTGAGGTTATAAAAACCATCCAAAAGGTATTTCCGAATAAAAGTATTGCCCTTGACGTGGCCGATAGCTTTAAAACAGGCGAACCCCTGGATTATTTCGATCTTATTAACAATTACAACATCGCTTCCATCGAGGACCCATACGCCGAGGATTCCTGGGATAAATGGGTTGAGTTTAATTCGCTTTATAACGACCGAATTATGGTGGTAGGAGATGATCTCACGGTCACCAATGCCTTAAGAATTAAGGAGGCAGTTGGTCAAAGGGCTATAAATGCCGTAATCATCAAGCCAAACCAAATTGGGACAATAACCGGGGCCTTGGAAGCAGTTAAGGCGGCAAGGGATAATAATCTGAAAGTCATTGTCTCCCACCGGGGAGAAGAGACGAATGATGCCTGGATTGCGGATTTTGCCGTTTTCTGCCAAGCTGATTTTGTCAAGTTCGGGGGTCTAGACCGGGGAGAGCGTATTGCCAAATATAACCGGCTTCTGGAGTTATCCGCAAAATTATCCTAATTGACAACCTGATCAAGTGGGGTGAATTTGCCCTCCTCGAATTTATACATGATAATTGTCCCGACCGGAATTTCCAGAAGTTGAAGATGTATCTGATCTTCGGGGATATTTTCCAAATATTTAACAAGGGCTCTAAGGGAATTGCCATGAGCTGAAATTATGACATTCTTATTATCCTCCAGTTTCCCGATAATTTCTTTTTCAAAAAAAGGAATTGTCCGGGCGCTGACGTCTTTTAAAGTTTCTCCGTGAGGTAACGGGAAATCCCACCCGCGGCGCCACTTCTCAAACAAGTCGTAACCGTACTGGTTTTCAACTTGGAACTTATTTAATCCGGTAAAATTTCCGTAGTCTCTCTCTTTTATGTCCCGGCTTTTGATGCGGGGGATGTTCTGCCCCAAGACCTTAATTATTTCGTCGGTAGTTTCCCAGGACCGAATAAGGTCCGATTCAAAAATATAGTCCCATTTTATGGATTTAAGTTTTTCTCCGGCTTCCCGAGCTTGTCTTTTACCTTTTTCGGTCAAATGACAATCAGACCACCCGGTCCAAAGATCAAGCGCATTCCATTGAGATTCACCGTGTCTGACAAGAGCTAAGTATGCCATAAAACCACAAACTCCCCTTTGGGTTGTTTAAATTTTATCAAAGCAGCCGATACCGTTCCAGACCATCTTTCCTCATAAAGTTTGGTTAGTTCCCGGCAAATGACAATTTCCTGATTGGGATCTAAATTAGTCAAAAATCTTGTAATTTTATGCGGAGAAACATAAAAGATTACCGTCACCTTTTTGGGTAAATCCTCAAGAACTTTTTTTTGATGAGACTGTTTTTCCGGGGGATATCCCATGAATAAAAATTTATCCGGCGGCAGCCCGGAAATTGTCAAAGCAGTAATTGCGGCTGTCGGTCCGGGAATAGCCTCGACTTTGATACCGTTTCTTAGAGCTTGCCTAACCAGTTTAAATCCCGGATCAGAAATGAGGGGTGTCCCCGCATCTGACACGAGAACTCCCCGGACATTGTCATCCTGAATAAGTTTCAATATTTCATCCTGCTTTTGAGTTTCTACTTCTTCATAAAAAGAGAGAAGTTGTTTGGGAGGAATTTCGTATGCCTTCAAAAGTTTAATTGTTTCACGGGTATCTTCACAGATAATAACATCAGCAGTCTTTAGAGCCTCGATTGCCCTCAGAGTTATATCTTTTAAATTACCGATTGGGGTGGCGACGATTTTTAACATAGGAAATCGCAGGCGGTAAGACAGAAATTATAATTATAAAAGCAATAATCGGAAGAAGGTATTTGTCAACATCAGGAATGACACTGCCGAGGGTATATCCGATGGTCGTTACGCCCATGCCCCACAACAACCCTCCGATAATATTAAAGGAAAGAAACTTTCTATAATGCATATTTGCCGCTCCGGCGACAATCGGGGCAAAAGTGCGGACAAAAGGCATAAATCGCGCCATGATAATCGTCTTTCCGCCATGCTTGTCATAAAATGCCTGAGCTTTTTCCAAATGTTCCTTTTTGAAAAACCTTGAATCCTGTCGGGAATATAACTTTTGTCCAAGTTTTCGGCCAAAGCTGTATCCGATTGAATCACCAAGGATTGCGCCCATAACGCAAAGAAAGACAAGAAGGGGAAAATTTAAAAAGCCCTGCGAAGCTAAAAAGCCGGCGGTAAATAAGAGCGAGTCTCCCGGAAGAAAGAACCCAAAGAATAGCCCGGATTCCGCAAAGACTATTCCAAAAACACCAACATAGCCGACGGTTTTAATTAAACTTACCAGGTCTAAATGCATTTTGTTAGTTTAACAGAAGTATAGAATCTAATAAATAGACAAAACGCCAACCTATAGTTATAATAGCTCATGGCTTACGACGAATCTTTGCCTTACAGAACGGTAAATCCTGCCGGGGTACATAAAGAGATTGATTGCCGTTGTTTTGAGTGCCGGGAGGCTTTAGCGCTTTCTTCGCGACCCCCTCGGACAAAATTACTTGATAAATTTTATAGAATGTTACTTTTAATTAACGAGCAGAAAAGAGGATCACCTAAAGATGAAAATCGATAGAAAATCATCATCGGTTACGTTTTATCTGATACCAGAATTTTAGGGAGGTGAGTTTAGATGTATGAATGGCTGAAAAAAACTAGAGAACTAAAAGATAAGGTTGTAAGAAATAGAAACAGAATTGTCCTGGCGGGAGCTTTGCTTATCGCCAACGCCAAAGGTCTTGAACACCTATCTGACATGGAGCGGGAAGTTGTGGAGTTACGAGCCAGAGTCGCCGTCACCGAGCAGTTGCAGGATTTAGATACCTACACCGCTTGTCGGGCGTTTCTATCAAGTAACCCGATGTCAACTGAGGATGAAGACGATGTTCGATGCAAAGCCTATTTGGATGAAAGGCGTCAAGCCGTAACCAGATGAAAGAAAAACTGTCAATTTTTGAGAAAGTCGCAAGACGAAACTATTATCAAGACAAGAAGAGTATAATCAGGCATTGAGGAACAGACACGCCGACAATCGGCCTGTGAGATTTGGTGAGACAAATTAAAAAATGAAGATTGAACTTTTTAGCAAAAGCTTAGTTATTAAACGCCGAGACACACTGGTTCCTAGACAACTGAACCATGGGCGGGTGGTAGCTTACGAATGGAAAAAGAGGCTGGTTATAAAACTGGAGGATAGTTCGAAGTCAGGAGTACCTTCTAATTAAAGCTAAAAGCTTCCCCTGGATACGAACATCGGTGGCAAAAATCGGAGACATTTTGGCGTTAGCCGGTTCAAGCCGGACTTTATCCGCTTCTTTAAAAAATCGCTTCAGGGTGGCTAACCCGTTTTCCAACAGAGCAACCACAATTTCCCCGTTATTAGCCTCTTCCTGTTTTAAGATTACGACATAATCGCCGGAGAAAATCCCGTCCTCAATCATGGAATCGCCTTTTACCTGAAGAACAAAGCAGGTTTTACCTGTCGGGATAATATTTTTCGGGACGCTAAAGGTCGCAT
>Ga0155162_123_pt2 | contig 9765 bp, 8 predicted proteins | sample RifCSPhighO2_01_FD_106130 | JGI IMG/M metagenome (GOLD analysis project Ga0155162, IMG submission 106130) | Candidatus Gottesmanbacteria bacterium RIFCSPHIGHO2_01_FULL_42_12
ACATTTTGGTTAAATGATAAAATTCTGCGAACTCAACTCTCAGGGATGCAGGTTAGAATCATGGAAAAGACTAAGCCGCCTCTGCGCTGTATCATTCCCGGAAAAGTTTACCGGGTTGACGATGTTGACGCCTCTCATGGCTTTGAATTCTGGCAACTTGAAGGTTTACTTGTTGATAAAAATATTAAAATGACCGATCTCTTGGGGACAATGGAATATGTTCTAAAAAAACTGTACGGGGATAAAATCAAGGTACGGTTTGACGCCACCTACTTTGCCTTTGTCGAACCAGGAGTTCAGGCGTTCATGTCCTGCACAATTTGTAACCAGAAGGGCTGTTCCTTTTGCAAACACACCGGATGGGTGGAGATTATGCCCGCCGGAATGGTCCACCCCAATGTTTTAAAAGCCGGTGGCCTTGATCCTCGTGAGTGGGGAGGATTTGCCTTTTGTGTCGGCTTATCCCGGGCAGCGGTTTTAAAGTATCAAATTGATGACCTTAGGGTTTTGACCAATCCCGATTTACGGGTTTTGAAACAATTTTAATTATGTTAATTCCATTATCCTGGTTAAAAGAATATGTCGATATAAAAATTCCTGCCAGTGCCCTGGCAGCGAAACTTTCCGCGGCCGGGCTGACGGTTGAAAAATGGGAGGAGCGGGAGGGGGATACCGTTTTAGACTCGGAAATAACCCCGAATCGACCCGACTGGATGAGTGTCTACGGGACAGCCAGAGAAGCTGCTGCCATCCTGGGACTAAAATTAAACGAACCTAAAATAAAACTTGGGTTAAAAAAAATTAATCACCCGTTGCCGATTACCATTAAACCAAACTATGAAATCGTTCCCAGAATAACTTCTGTCGTGATTTCAAACATCACAGTGAAGCCCTCTCCTGAATGGCTGCAAAAAAGGATAAAACAAATCGGACTTCGACCGATTAATAATTTGGTGGATATTACCAACTATGTTCTTTGGCTTTACGGTGGACTGCTTCATGTTTTTGACTACGACAAAATTCGTGGTAAAAATATGAGTGTCGAACTCTCCAAAGGCGGGGAGGCGTTTCGAAGTTTGGACGGTATCGACTACATTTTACCGCAAGGGGCCATTATCATAAAAGATGTCGGGAGGGTTATTGATCTTTTACCGCTTAAGGGTGGGGAAAACACGGCCTCGTACTTTGACACTAAAAATGTTTTACTTCACTCTGTTATTGTTGACCCGATAATAACCAGAAGAACTTCCCAAGCTCTGGGTTTAAGATCCGACTCAAGCGCCATTGCGGAACGTGGCCTTGATCCTAATGTGACTTTAAAGGCCCTGACCCACGCCATGTCGTTAATTGTTGAACTGGCCGGGGGAGTTGTGGCCTCTGAAATAATTGACCACAAGGAAAAAACCTTTGAACCGTGGAAGGTCACTGTTTCACACGAAAAGATCGAAAGAGTTTTAGGGATAAAGGTGGATAAAATAAGGGTTAAAACGATATTTGAGAGCCTGGGTTTTGGAGTCAAAGGCGAATACACTGTCACGGTCCCAACTTTTCGAAGTGACATTCATTTAGAAGAAGATCTAATTGAAGAAGTGGGGCGAATAATTGGTTATGACAACATTCCAAAGACCTTGCCGGCGACCCCGGTGCCGATTGAAAAGGTAGCATACAGCCGGGACTTTGACTTTGAATATGAAGTCAAACAAGAGTTAAAAGGAGCAGGTTATAGCGAAATTTATAGTTATTCACTTGTATCTAAAAAGCAAATTCTGGATATGGGTTACGACCCAGAAAAATGTTTTAAAATTTTAAATCCGATATCTTTAGATTTTGAATATCTTCGGCCGCAGCTTTTCGGCAATCTTTTAGATGCTTATAAATTAAATCAACCCCAGTTTTCAAATTTCAAAATCTACGAGCTAGGGAAGCGATATTTAGATGGAGAAGAATACTGGCTGTGGGGAGCACAGTCGGGGGAAACATTTTTAGAATGTAAAGGGGTTGTCGAAAAAATCTTGTTGAATTTTGGCGTTAATTTTAAACTGAGACCGGCAACCACAGCTGACAATCATTACTGGTTTCACCCCGGGAGAACATTACAAATTGAAGATGAAAAAGGAAAGTATATGGGAGTAGTAGGTGAAGTGAACCCGTCATTTCTTACCAAGTGGGGAATCAAAGGACGAGCCACGATGTGGGCTTTAAATTATGACATGTTTGTAAAACTGACTGGTAGAGAAAAGTTGTATCAATCAATCCCAAAATTTCCACCGATTATTGAAGATATAACGTTAACTTTACCGAAGATGACACTTGTCGGTGAAGTTATGGAAAAGATTAAGAGCGTGAGCAAATTAATCAGCCATGTGGAACTAATTTCCGTTCATGAACAAAATTATTCCTTTAGAATTACCTATCTGGACCGGAACAACAATCTCACCGATAAAGAAATTGAACCCCTAAGAAGAAAAATCGCCCAAATTAAGGGATAGGAATTATTGGCGTCGGTGTTGGTGATCCTGCTGGCGGAGAATCCCAAGAAGCATTTACCCCAATTTTTATGGTTGCACCCCCGACATTGCCGGAAGAATCAACCGCTTTAAACTTTAGTTCGTGCGGCCCATTTGAAAGATTAATGGTTTCGTCCAATTCGTTTGTGGCTTTGTTAATTTTTTCCGATCCGTCAACTTCCAAAACAAAGGTCACAATATCGCGGGAAGAAAAGGCTTTAGCTTTTATTTTGACATCATTTGTCCCGTCTATTTTTTGCTGATCCTTGGGATTTTCAACATTCACGACCACATCGTTTAATTTAGCATCTGATTTCTCTGTGGGCGGATTCCATCTGGAATCACCCTTTTTATTATCAGCAATCCATTTATTAATGGCTTCCTGCCAGTGATTTCTGTTTTGCTCCGCCGTGTATTGAGGCAAGCCGACCCAGGTTAGCGGTTCTGCCTCTTCCGGAACAATAAACTCCTTATTGTCATAATCTCCTGACTTTACCTCCAGGTCGTTTGCCAACTTACCATTGGCTTTGGAAACCTTTATTGTTTTATAAATAGGGGAAACCATGGTTGGTTCGGTCCCTTTTATGAAATATTCACTTCTTGTGGGATCACCTCCGTGCGGTAACCCACCCCCTAAAGCATCAATATTTAAGGCGTTAACATTTTCCGGTTTCTCAAATTCGACGTTTGGGGTTTTTGCCAAAATTAATTTCATTATCCGGCTCCAAATCGGCGCCGCCCCGGTCACGCCGGAGGAAATGGATGGGGACATGACGGAGTTATCATTGTTACCAACCCAGACCCCCGCGACCACCCCGGGGGTGTAACCGACTGCCCAGTTGTCCCTTTTTTGATCGGTAGTCCCGGTTTTGACGGCCACTGTATGATTTGGAATAACCAAAAGACTATTTTCTCCAAAGATATCCTTCCGGGCGTTATTATCAGAAAGGATATGTGAAACTAAAAAGGAAACTTCAGGGGAAAGGACCCTTTTTTGCTGAACCGGTTTATATTCATACAATACTTTTCCTTTGGCATCGGTAACCTTTAATATCGAGTGGGGATCAACCTTTACCCCCCGATTGGCAAATGCCCCGTAGGCCCCAACTAACTCCAACAGTCGAACTTCCCGGCCACCCAGGGCCAAAGAGAGCCCGACGTTTTGCATATTCTCTTTGGTTGGTTCCCAAGAGGTAATTCCGGCGTTATGCCCGGTCTGCATAATATCGGCAAGCCCGGCAAGGGCGGTAAATTTGACTGCCGTAGTGTTTATCGAGTTACCGAGGGCAAATCTAAGTTGTATTGGTCCTGTGTATTTGAGATTGTAATTTTCCGGAGTGTAAATGGGGTTTTTAGGATCACCTGAAGGGTAGTTGGTCTTAACATCCATAATTATTGATGACGGGGTATAACCCTTTGTCAACGCCGCCGCATAAATGAAGGGCTTTCCTGAAGAACCTGGCTGTCTAAGAGCCGTTGCCACATTAAAACTTCCGAAATCCTTATCAAAATAATCATAGGATCCGACCATTGATTTAATTTCTCCGCTTGCGGGATCAACAACAACTGCAGCCCCATTGCCGACTTTAGCCTTTTTTAGCTTTACCACCTCTTCATTTACAATTTTTTCCACCTGTTCCTGGAGGTCCCAGTCTAGCGTTGTCGTCACCCGAAGTCCGCCGCCTTCAACAGTGTCCTCGCCAAATGTTTTTACCAATTGATCTTTGACATAAAAGGCAAAGTGGGGAGCCTTTATTCCGGCTGAGGCGGAAGCAAATTTAAAATTTGCCAACTCCTTTGTGGCATCTGATTCCTGCTGGAAAGTGATGTGCCCATCCTCCCGCATCCGCCGTAAAACGCTTTTTGTTCTGTCAACATACGCCGTCGGGCGCGAACCAAAGGGATAGTAGGTGGTTGGCGACTGCGGAAGACCGGCCAGAATCGCGGACTCAAGAAGAGTCAGGTTCTTTGCCGATTTCCCAAAAAACTTCTGAGCAGCAGACTCTACCCCATATAAAGATCCGCCGTAAGGCGCCTCGTTTAGATAGAGTTGCAAAATTTGTTCTTTGGAATATTTGGATTCAATCTGGTTGGCGAGGATTAGTTCCCGGATTTTTCGGGAGGCGGTTTGTTCCCGAGAGAGAAGAGTGTTTTTGACCACTTGTTGGGTAATTGTGGAACCCCCACCGGCAATTCCACCTCTTAAAAGTGAATTGCGTAGGGCCCTTATCATGCCGAACAGGTCATAACCGGCGTGTTTATAGAAATCTTTATCTTCAATAGAAACTGTGGCGTCTTTGAGTGACTGGGGCATGTCTTTGATATCAAGAGGGATCCGGTTGGCATCCTGAAAAACATCGTATAGAGTTTTACCGTTTCGGTCGTAGATTATTGTGGAGAGCCCGTCACGCCTTACTACCTTGTTTGGATCCGGAAGGCCGAAGGAAAATACGGCAAAGACTACCGTTGTAAGAACGGTTAATCCGATAACTCCAACAAAGGAACCAACGGCAAAGTAAGTTAATAGTTTGGTGCGTGAAATCCTAGAGAGTTTAAATCTCAGTTTCGTAAGGAAATCCATTACAAGCTCAGTGTAGCAAATCCTCCTCAAAAATTCCACTTTGTGATATACTATTACTATAAGATATATGGTGGGCAAAGAATCAGAGTTAGTGACTATGTACATTTCCTCGCGCGATGTACTCGAGTGGGCAATTGATAAAGAAAACGCTTTAGCCAATCACAGAAAACAAATTTTAGAGATATTAAGAGCTCATGAAGTTAACCATGATTCTGATGGTCCAACAAGACGGCTTGCAAGACAAGTTAGGGACGCTCCGAATGTTTATGAAACCTACGAATTGCTCTTACCATTTACCAGAGATCTTGCTGCTTTAACCGGAGATAAAGGTCTAGTTGAACCCCATACTCTCTCTTTAGTTACTAACTTTAAACCACAAACAGTGAGCTTATTAATCGAAGCGATGTTAGCTGATAATCTCTTGCAGCCGACTGATTTTGAAGGTGAGACCTTTTACAAACCCCGGCCTCTAATTGACAAGCAGTAACCGTATGGTATAATTTATTTACAATTTAATATTAAAGGCGTCGAAGGAGAATTACTCTCCGGAGCCGGAACTCTGAACTAAAAAGTAGGTTTTCCCGGGAATTCCCGTTACAGAATTAAAGTATCACTGCAAAGTCAAGTACTCGATTAACAATCGCCGCGCAGTGCGCGGTTTTTTGTTCTCAGACTCGTTTTGTGGTGTTGCAAACGAGTCTTTTTTATTGCCGAGGTGGTGGAGAGGTCAATCACTGCAGACTGTAAATCTGCCGTCCGAAAGGGCTACGCCGGTTCAAATCCTGCCCTCGGCACTTATGGATAACTTAACAAAAATTAGAAATATACCACTAGTTAAATCGGTGGAATTAAACAGCCCTATAACTGCGGGGACAGTTTTTTTTGGCGTGGGTATTATGACCTCGAAAAAACTGGGTGTGGAACTTCCCTTTGATATTTTGGGGATGTTTTTTGCCTCGGAAATTATCCGGCGCCAGTTAAATCTTCAAACCGTTTTTGTTGTCCTTGGGGATAATCATGCTAAAAGCAACCAATTAGTAGACACCACTGAAATTAACCTTTTTTCCAAACGGGTTGAGTCAAAACTAATAAAAATAATTCACAATTTTACTCTAACTAACTTCCGGATCTTGCGGGCAAGTACCTTTCACCAAGAAAAAAGCTTTCAGGAAATTCTCACCCGTTTGCCCCAGATGGAAAATGAGTACCTGCGCTTAGAAATTGCCGACTGTTTGTTTTTAAAACATAGCCACAATCTTCAGATAAAGATTGGCTGGACAATGTCTAAAGAAGAAAATATATGCGGCAACGATGAGCGGTTCTTTGACCGGGCTATCAGTGAGTTTGTCCCAGATCTAAGTTTTGTTCATTTGGAACCAGGCTGGACATTTGATATTGCTCGGCCGCGTGTCTCTCCCTACATCTCAGTCGCCGGGGAGAAGCGTTTGGTTTTAAAAGAAGATCAAGATTTTCCCAGCTTAGGGGCTTGTACCGGGCATTTATCCAAAATCGTCCGTGCAGCGGAGATTTTATGGGGTAAATTACCCTTTGGTATGTTAAATAAAAAAGTTGAATTTTTACTAAATAAAGCAATTCTATAAATGTATGAGTACTGAATCTAAAAAAATAGCGGTAATGATTGGTCCACCTGGTGTGGGTAAAAATACTATTGGCGATCTGATCAACAGAAAGATAAGAGGTTTTTGTTGTCTTGATGGTGACAGTTTTATTTCCCCAACTGGTGTAATCCGCCTACAAACTGGCCTTTGGAGTGACGATGATAGACGAGAATATTTAAGTCTTATGGCAACTGGTGTTACAGAAAGGGCAAATAATGGTGAAAAGATTGTCATTGCTGATGCTATGACCACAAAATGGATGCGTGAATTCTTTGAAAATCGTGTCAGAGAGCAAGGAAATTTTGTCCTTGCATGGATTTTGGTAACAAGACAATTTGAGGAAGGAGAGGTCGAAAAGATGATCGCCGAACGGGCTGCTGCCGGACACCCAATGAATAGTTTAGCTGTCTTCCACAAATACTTCAATGCTTTTGAAACCATCGAACAAAACCACTTAACTCTTCAAAATCCAGGCCCAAGAGCAGGAGAAAAGGCGCTACTAACTCAAACTGCAAAGATTTTGAGTCAAGTATATGAAAGATAATTTTACCTTTACTACCAAAGGTCTTATTAAGAAAATAAATGAGGATTCTATCGGAATTCGAGTCTCAGAAGACCTAACTCGCGTCTGTGTCTGTGATGGACATTGGGGAAAAGAAGCCGCGCTACAAGCAAAGAAAGACTGTTTGCTAATCAAGAATTTCCCAACTAACAGTAGAGCGGCACTAAGTTTAATTAACGGTATACAAATGAAATTATTTAAAAGATTCGGGCGCCTCAAAATGAAACCTGAAAAAGATTTCACTCCAGAAACAAGCTTGCTTACAGTTGAACTTAGTAAGAACAACGAGTTGAGGATCATATCGTATGGTGATTGTAGGCTTATGGTTACTCGCCAGGGAAAAATTATTTTCAAAATTAAAACTATAAATACTTGGTTAGGAGCATTCTCTTTTCTTGGACTTAGAAACCGAATAACGGTCAAAAAAGCCACCATTTTTAAAAAGATTGTCTGCCAATCCGGTGACCTCATATGGATATTTACTGACGGGGTTGATGAATGCATATATGAGAAACCTACAATTTCTTTAAAATGGCTGGCCAAAACCGGGCTTCAGGATGATGATTTAAAAAAAATTATCAATATTGTAATGGGGGAAATCAGGAGGCTTGGGGCGGAAGACAATGCTAGCATTGCCATTATAAAGTGTTAAAATAAATATATGGACAAAATTGATGAATTACTAACCCGAGGAGTCCAAGATATTTTCCCAAGCAAAAAAGCTTTGGGTGATGTTTTGCGCTCCGGAAAAAAGATCAGGCTTTACCAAGGATTTGACCCTTCCATGCCGTCTTTACACCTTGGCAACTGGGTCGGGATCCAGAAACTGCGCCAGTTTCAGGAACTTGGTCACGAAGTCATTTTTTTAGTCGGCGATTTTACGGGGATGATCGGGGACCCAACCGACAAAAGCGCCACAAGACAAATGCTGACTTTGGATAAAACGAAGGCCAATGCGGCCACCTGGAAAGAGCAGGCGGGAAAAATTTTAAAGTTTGACGGCCCAAATCCGGCAAAAATTCTTTACAACAGTGACTGGCTCAACAAATTAAATTTTAGTGACGTCATAAATTTAAGCTCCAACTTTACTGTCCAACAGATGATTGAACGGGATTTTTTTCAAAAGAGGATTAAGGAGGGGAAACCGATCTATTTACATGAATTTTTATACCCGCTTGTCCAAGGGTACGATTCAGTAGCCATGGATGTTGATCTTGAGCTTGGCGGAAACGACCAGATGTTTAATTTAATGGCAGGAAGAACTTTGATGGCAGCCCTAAAACATAAGGAAAAATTTTGTATGACTACAAAACTTTTAGTTGACAACAGCGGTAATAAGGCCGGGAAAACTTCCGGCAACGCTTTATTTTTGACAAGTGATCCAAACGATATCTTTGGGGGAATTATGAGTTTTAATGATGAAATGATAGCCCCGGCTTTTGAATTACTAACCTCCCTGCCAATGGAGGATACTCCAAAGTCAGGCCATCCGATGGAGTTGAAAAAACAACTTGCCCACCGAATCGTGACGGAGATCTACAGTAAAGACGAAGCTGATACGGCACAAAATAAGTTTGAAGACACGTTTCAAAAAGGGGAAATTACTGATGCCGCCGAAGTAAGAGCGAAGACAGTCAATGATTTGATTTCAAATAATATAATTGACAGCAAATCCGAATGGAAACGGTTGGTAAAGGAAGGGGCAGTTGAATGTGATGGAGTAAAAATTGCCGAGACAAATTCTTTAAAACCCGGGGTATACAAAATTGGGAAAAAAAGATTTGTAAAAGTTGTATAATTTACTTATGGAAAAAATAAGACAAAATAAAAAGCTTTGGCAGGTAATAGTAATTATTGCCTCCTTGGCCCTTTTAATCACTTCGTTTCTTCCGGTTCTTACTCTGTTAAAATAGGGGGGATGTTAGACCTTGACTCACTTGTCCAGTACGTGCCTTACGTGGGGCCGGGATACGCCAAAAGACTGGAAAAATTAAATATAATAACGACCTACGATTTACTCATGCATCTGCCAAGTCGGTATGATGATTTTACTAATGTCACAAGTATCTCCGATCTTAATGCCGGAGAAATAGCGGCCGTCAAAGGAGAACTTACTCAGATCAAAAACCAGTACACCAAAGGCGGCTTTGTGCTCCAAAAAGGGACGGTAAAAGATGATACCGGGGAGTTGGATTTGATGTGGTTCAATCAGCCGTTTCTCATAAAAAGTTTTAAGAAGGGGGAGACCTACGCCTTTTTAGGGAAAGTAGAACAAAACGGACGGAAACTGGTTATAAAATCTCCGAAAGTGGGAGCCGGATCAGGCTTTGAACCTGTCTACCCGGAAACGGCAGGTGTATCCAGCAAATTTATCAGGAACCGGATCAGCTATTTATTAAAAACCGTTGACATTCCCGATCCCTATTTTTACGAAATACCCCTAAAAGCTGCCTTTCAGATGGTTCATTTTCCTAAAAACTATGACGAGGTAGCGGC
>Ga0155162_111_pt1 | contig 8707 bp, 7 predicted proteins | sample RifCSPhighO2_01_FD_106130 | JGI IMG/M metagenome (GOLD analysis project Ga0155162, IMG submission 106130) | Candidatus Gottesmanbacteria bacterium RIFCSPHIGHO2_01_FULL_42_12
CCAGTGAGAGTAACAGTAACTGTCCGGCTGACTGTCCGGTTGACCCCCCACCTCTTTGTGAACATGACTGCACCAACTTTTGTGGAGGAAGACTCAACGCTTGTGGGGAAGTGTGTAACAATCCTTGCCCTACACCAATTGGTAGCTGTCCCGTGGCCCCAGGACCAGAAGGAACAGCTTGTGGTTACCCTCCTGCAGGTTGCAAAAATGGAGACGATCTTTGTACATCGGGGGTTTGCGCTTCGATGTATGGGAGCCCGGCTGTTTGTCGGGGAAATACCAACGTGCAGGGGTGTAGTATTGCGGGTACCGACGAAGCTTCGTGTTGGGCCCATGGAAACTGTATGTGGAGTGCGACGGGGTGCGTCCCCCGTGTAGGTAATGTTTCTACGGGGGATTGTACTCTCACATGTGGTGCCGGTTCGGGCGGTGTCAGTGTCTCCGGGTCAGGATCTGGTTGTGGCACGGTTAGTATCAATTGGTTTGCCAGCAAGTGCAATAGCGGAACCGGACTATGCGGCGGGGCTTCGACCAATACCACTTCCAGTCTGCCTTTTAGCGGTTCAATTTCCGGATCAGGATGTGACTATCAGGCCGAAGTTTTTGCCACCTCCGGTGGGAGAGCCAGTTGTTCAGCTGTTGACAGTGGATCTAACTGTGTGACTACAACAACTCCGACTCCGCCACCGACTCCTCCCGGTCCTGTTTGTAATGGGTCTTGTACCGGCACCGGACAGGGGAATTGCCAAAGCGGTCAGGAGTGTATTGCGGGAGTTTGTCGAAACCCCCAGTGTGCCGAGAGTACGGCCTGTGTCTGTTCAAGCAATAATGCGGCTTGTAACTCGGTTATTGCCGATAAGTCCTTGTCAACGATTGTGATCGGGGATACAGTTACTTTTACCGGATATGGTTGGGTTTCCTCAGCAACAGACACCATGGATTTAATAAACTTTATTGTGACCAGAGATGGGGTTGAGGTTATAAATACAGATGCAGCCGCAGTTCGTGCTCCCGAGAAAGACATTGCGGGGGAATATTATTACAAAGCGAATTATTCTTATACAGTAAGTTCGGCAGGAAACTATCAGGTGAAAGTTAGATCGCATTGGGTTCAGGGTAACGTTTGGAAGGATTAAAATATATGACGATTGTTTATCAAAAGAAAAGTTTAATAATTGCCGGGTTGGTATCTTTGTTCCTGATTATTCTGGGTGGGGTTATCTTTTTTACCGTTTATAAAACCTCAAGGCCGGATGAAACAGTGGCGCCAAATGTTCCCCAAGTCAAGCCCCAGGCAGCCGAACCAAACTGTACATTGAGCTTTACTGTCACCGCTACAGTTACTCCTCCTCCGACCCCGGTATACCAATGCGATTCCGAATGTACGTCTGACTCCCAATGCCCATCGGGCTTAGTCTGTAATAATAACCGGTGTCGAAATTCAAACTGTGTCGATCGAAATGACTGTCTTTGTGTAACGACCACACCCACACCAACTCCGACGCCAACTCCGCCGCCGACTGTTGTGACCGTCACCCCTCCGCCGGTACCAAAGTCAGGATGGGAAATTCCAACTATAGTGACAACTCTAGGTGGAGCTATTCTTCTACTGGTTGCTAAGCTTTTGCTTTAAGAAGGAATGGATTTCCTCAAAACTTCCATTTTGGGGAATTAAGTACCAGCCACGAACCGGATCGATTGGTGGGTTATAAAGCAGGGTTTCATCGAGATTAACATTTACCAGAGCGGCTTCCTTAAGTCTTAAGGCCAGTTTAAAAAACCCGTTAAATTCGTTCTCGGTAATGTCTGTGTCCAAATGGCTTTTTAAAGTGTTATAAATCTGCAACCCTTTATTGAAGTCTAAAAGGATAGGGAGGGATAAAGCCTTTTGTTTAACCGCCGCAATAATTTTTTGCTGTCGTTTGGATCTGGCAAAATCGGTCCCCTCGGTTAGGTCTTGAGAATGGCGTGAACGGGCAAATTTTAAGGCTGTAGCTCCGTCCATATGATTTAGACCTTTAGAAAAGGTGACGGTTTCGTACCGGCAAAGAAACTGAGGGTCCTGGCCGTCACACGGATCATTTTCCCGACCGGAAATGGGGTACATATTATCTTCAAAAGTATTCTCCACTTCGACGTCAACTCCGCCCATTAGGTCTACAACCTGAGAAAAGGCCGAGAAATCAATTCTCACTGCGTAATGAACCGGAAGATCGGAAACTTGAGCCACGGCTGCTTTGGCAAGGATCAATCCCGATCCGACCTTTTTTTCTTCGCCGTAAGAATAAGCTCCATTTATCTTGTCACCCAAATAATCAAGGTAAATGTCCCGGGGGATAGTAATAAAATAAACATTTCCGGATGTGGTTGCCGGGAGTGAGGCTAATATCATGGTGTCGGTAAGGTTTGGGCCGTCATGATTTTCTCCTCCCGCCCCTAAAATTAAAATGTTGATTCGCCCGTCATCACTTTGTAAACTCGCAACCGGGTCCATAAGAATTGGGGGAACCCTTTTAATAAACGCGACCGATATTTTGGAAATTAGGATGACCGCAAAAATAATCCCGATTAAAATTCCGGCTGCTTTGAAAAATCCTAAATTTTTGTAAATTTTACGTTTTAATTTGGCAAAGAAGCTCATAAAAATTTCTCGGGTCTAGACTTGCCTGCCCAATGACAAATCCGTCGGCCTGGGAATAATTAAGAACGTTGTCGCTGTTGACGCTTCCTCCATAAAGGATTTTGGTTTTATATTTTTCTCTCCAACTGTTAACAATTCCAGCCACTGCGTCTGGATCTTCCGGGTGGTAGTTGCCGGGTGTTGAAATTGCAGTTTCCGGTTCGTACATAATGATACCGCTATGGTCAACGACCTCTTCCTCATTTCTGGCGCATAAAATCGGGATAATCCCATTCTCGTTAAGCCGTCTAATTTTTGTAAGAACAATATCTCTGCCTTCATTAAAATATTTCCTTCGTTCCAAGTGTCCAACCAGGCAGTATTTGACCCCTATCTCCTTTAACATTTCTGCAGTGACCTCACCGGTATATGACCCCGGCGGATAAAAAGAGACGTCTTGGGCGGCTTTGGTGATTCCCTCGGGAATATCACGAATAAACGGAAAAGGGGCAGCAATACAAATCTCTAAGTCTTGAAACTGTGACGTTTGGACCTCAAAATTTGAAATATTTGCTTTCCAGTTAGCGACGACTAATTTACTCATAAGAAATCTTATTAATTATATATCAATTGACCGATTAATTAATTGTCAAAGGGTGGTATCATTTTTACGCGATGAAGGACTTACTACTTTCGGAGTTAAACAAAGAGCAAAGAGCATCTGTTGAATGCTGCGACGGACCGGCCCTGATTCTGGCCGGAGCCGGGTCAGGGAAGACCCGTGTTTTAACCTACCGGGTCGCCTATTTGGTTTCTCAAAAGCAGGTTAGCCCGGAGCAAATTCTTCTTGTGACCTTTACCAATAAGGCGGCCATGGAGATGAAAGCACGAGTGACGAGACTACTGTCTACTGACTACAGTAGTCAGAAGTCGGTAGTCGGTCCTTGGGCGGGGACTTTTCATAGCCTGTGCTCCAAAATATTGCGTGAAGACGGCCAGGAAATCGGAATATCTTCGACGTATGTCATTTATGATGACAATGACTCGTTGGATTTAATAAAAGAAATAATGAAAAAAATGGATCTCTCAACAAAAGAATTCAATCCGGGAGCCGTCCTTGGAACTATCGGTCAAGCCAAGAATCAGTTAATCGGTGCCTTGGAGTATCCTCAATACGCTCGGGGCTTTTTCCAGACCACAGTTTCCGATATCTATCTTAGCTACCAAAAGGCCTTAAAAGAAAATGGCGCCTTGGATTTTGATGACCTCATCATGGAAACAGTGAGATTGTTCAAAAAGTCTCCCGAAACATTGGCTAAATACCAGGAAAGATTTCGATATATTTTGGTCGACGAATATCAAGACACTAACCACGCCCAGTTTGAATTGACAAAACTTTTGGCGAAACGCTACACAAACATCTGTGTGGTTGGCGATTTCTCTCAAAGTATTTATTCCTGGCGGGGAGCGGATTATAAGAACCTAATAAACTTTAAGTCAGAATTTCCCGGGGTCAAAACTTTTAACCTTGATCAGAATTACAGGTCAACCCAGAGGATTTTGGATGCAGCTTACGGCGTCATTTCCAAAAACCGGTCCCATCCGATCTTAAAACTTTGGACGAGGCAAGATGGGGGAGATAAAATAACTTTATATGAAGCGCGAGACGAACATGATGAGGCTAAATTTATTGTAGATCACTTATCCAACAACTTGTCCGACTGCGCTGTTTTGTACCGAACCAACGCCCAATCACGGGTTTTAGAGGAGGTTTTTTTACATGAGGGGATCCCCTATGTCCTGGTGGGCGGGACCAGATTTTATGAAAGAAAAGAAATTAAAGACCTAATTGCTTATCTGCGGTTAATTTACAATTCAAAGGATAGTGTTTCTTACAAGCGGGCAGAAAAAATCGGAAAAGGGAGATTGGAGAAGTTTTTAAATTTAAAGCCTCATTCCTCTAATCTAGTTACTCTGGAATTATTAGACAAAATTGTGGAGGTGACAGGTTACTTGGATTTATTTGACGAAAATGACGAGGAGGACCTGGCAAGACTGGAAAATATAAAAGAACTAAGATCTGTGGCAGAAGAATTTCCTACTCTTGAAGAATTTTTGGAAAACATTGCTCTGGTTGAGAAAGAAAGCCGTCGAAGGGTAGATAATAATGCAGTTACACTTATGACGGTGCACGCGGCCAAGGGACTGGAGTTCCCGGTGGTATTTATTGTCGGGATGGAAGAGGGAATTTTCCCCCATTCCCGAAGCCTGATGGACAGTTTGGAAATGGAGGAGGAGAGACGTCTTTGTTATGTCGGAATTACCCGGGCCAAAGATAAGTTGTATTTAACCTGTGCCCGCCACCGGTTGTTTTTTGGATCCAGAACCCAGAATCTAATAAGCCGTTTTGTTGGAGATATTCCCCAGGATTTGGTAAATGTAATTTTCACCGATGATTCTTTTTAGACGGTAATTGTTATCAATGATCGTTTCAAGTTTTGGAAAAGGAAATCTCACCGGCCTTACGACTACAATAAATTTTGGTTTTTTAGTCCTTATCTGGTCTGTAATCTTGTCGAGATTACTCGGGTCAATTGTCGTCAAATGATGCGCTTGGATGAATTTCGTTGTCGGGGCAATCCCTGACAAAACGTAGATAAATGCGTTGTCCCCCCAGACAAATAAATTATCGCCACTTAAGTAACTGGCAATCTGGTAATTAGTGACTGTCCGCGCGTCAAACCAGTTAGCATAGTCTTTCCATGTTTTTAGCCCGGAGACGTATCCATAGAAATTTTCATAATAATGCCATGTCGGCAGTCTAAAGGCTTCGGAAAAATTGATTTGCAATAATCTAAAAACTAAATAGAGGGGAATAAAAACGAGGTAATACTTTTTAATGTTTTTAATTAAATAATGGACAAGAATTATCGCCGGAGGAATGATTTGGAGTAAATAATGAAGATATGGTCGATTTGACAAAAGTGCTCCGTATAAGGAAAATCCAAACCAAAGACCGAAAAAGAGAAATTCTTTGGAAAGTCTCCTTTTCCAAAACAATACCGATAAAATCGTTGAGCTTAGCAATAATAAAATACCTCTCGTAAATAACGGGTTTGAGAATTTAGAAAATGGGCCGGAGTCTACAGCCACATAGGAGGCGTTTTGAAAGAAAGAGGCGGTAAGAAAGTCTCCAAAAGCATTGTTAATCAAAAAATAGAAAATAAAAAATGAAAAAGACAGGATTATCGGAATCGCCATCACTAAAAATGGCCTGATTTTTCGGTTGATAATAAAAAGGGCGAGAAACAACCCGATAAAATCAAAAACAGCGGGAAACTTTATAAGAAAAGAAATAGAAAAAAGGCTTCCGATTAATAAATAATTAGGTTTATTTCTAAGAAGGATATAAACGGTGGCCACAATTGGCAGAGTAAAGTAGAGTTCGGCATTGGCAATTGATCCTTCAAATAGGGGGATGGACAGAAAGATACCAGTTAAAAGTGCCGCCAGGTTACTTTTGGTAATTTTTTTGACGAAATACACTGTTCCCAGGACGCAGGCCGCGGCTGAAATTTTGGCCCAAAGAAGAGTCGGAGCAAGACCATATATTAGATATAAAAGAGGAGTCTTGTTGTCCCAGATGTCCCGATACAAGACCGCTCCCCTTTGAATTACCTGCCCCACCGCCAGATAAATTCCTTCATCACCATACCAATAGGGTTCAAAAAAAGAGGGAAGTCGCAGGAGAAAAGTTATAAAAAGAATAAGTAAGGTCACAGAATTATTTTACACTTTTTCTGTCACGCGGTATTCGATATATTTACCCAGCATGAGGCGGGTTTGGGATTCCAAGCCGGGAAGCATACCGAAGAAAAACCCCAGAACCGGTAACAAGGCCCATTGTAAAAAAGTTAAGGGGTGTAAAAACGATCTGATCTTATTTTTAGCATTCGGATTTAGCAAGTAACCGTAAAAGGTCATAAGAAGCAATCCAACAATACAGGTCGTTAAAATCAAACTACTTAGTTTTGGTAAACTGTAGCCCAGGGCGGTACGGGCAAAGGCCGGATTTAAGATAGTTGGGAGAGTCGCCCCGATTGTGATAAGAAACCAAGAGGTGCTCCAGGTAATGTGCCATTCGGCCGTGAGAAGGAGCTTATTTAGCCGGTTAATTAAAGGTATTTCCGGATGTTGGATAAAGTTTTTTATAACATAGGGAATGTCACTGACTCCCCAGGCCCACCTTTTTTCCGCCTGATAAGTATTCTTTATTGTTTTCCAGGTGGTGACTGACTCCGGGGCATCGCCATAGACCGGAATATTTAGAGGGATAATATCCACATCCCCATGAAGTGCAAAATAACTTTTTAAGTTAATGTGCCAATCTTCCGGAATAACGTCGACATCCCAGTATCCCACTGTGTCCAGAAGTTTTAAGGCTACGGAGTAAGCGGAAAAGTTCATAATGCGACCGCTTGGCTTTTGGAGTCCCGCCAACCGGCCGGCATCCCCCATTAAAATTCTCAGTCTCATAAACGGTGGAAGACGGTGAACATTGTTGTTCATAAAGAATGGAGCTTGGAAGAACCGGTTATAAGGTTTATTGCAGGTTAGAAATTTGTAAGTTAGAAGGGAAAAATATTTTTCATGAAAGACGGTATCCACATCGCAGGTTGTCACAATAATATTATCAATATTTAATTTTTGTTCATCGATCAAGATTTTCTTGACGGTTTTGGCGGCATAGGCGTTGTTACTGTGTTTACCAACGGTTTCACCGGCAACAATCGGGTGCCAGGTGACAAATATTTTTTTAAACTTTGCCCCGTATTTTTTAACGATATATTCCGGTTTGTCCGCGTCAAATTCCCGGGCCCGGTCTTCCATGGCTAAAACGACAATGAGCTGTTTAGGGTTAAATGTTTGTTTTAGGAGGGCTAGGACGTTTCGTTCGAGAGTGGCAAGGGGCTCTTTGACATTGGGAATAATTATTAGGTGGTAAATTTCTGAGGTTTGAGGTAGGGCCAGCAGTTTTTGGTTCCAGTCTGTATTTATGGTGGCCTTCAAATTTAGATAACCGACAATGACAAAGAGTGAAGTCTGGAAGGACCGGTAGAGCCAGTAGACATTAAAGACAAGAACCATATAAGCGACAGCATTAGGAAAGTAAAAACTCCCAACCAATAAAAAAAGGATAACAACCCAGGGGATGAGTCCGGTTAGGATCTCCAGAAGTCGTTGGGTTTTGACCGGATAGTAATCAATTAATTCCGAAAAGTTTTTTGGCATTTTGAGACGTCACTTGTTCCACCTCTTCAATATTTAGGTCTTTAAGACTTGCTATATATTCTGCAATTATTTTAACATTTTTTGGTTCGTTCTGCTTCCCTCGGAAAGGAACCGGGGAGAGAAGGGGCGAGTCGGTCTCCACGAGTATGCTGCTTAAGGGGATTAATTTTGCAATCGCTTGCAGGTTGGGGGCGTTTTTAAAAGTCACATTTCCGGCAAAGGAGACATAAAAATTTGGCGGTACTTCCGGCGGTCCTGAATAACAGTGGAAAACTCCCCGGTTTAAACTTAAATCAAATTCTTTAACTTCTTCCCAGGCATCGCGAATATGGATTATGAGGGGTTTATCGTACTTTTTCGCCAGGTCAATTTGCCTTTGGAAGGTTTCTTTTTGAACTCTCGACCCCACTTTATTATCCAGTCCGCATTCCCCAATTGCGACAACTTTTGGTCGGGAAATTAACCTCTCAAATTCCCCCCAATTGTTGCAGGTTTCTTCCGGATGGACTCCGACGGCGGCATAGACCTCAGGGTATGTGTTGGCAACATCTATAGCTTCCTTTGAATCCTCAAGGCTTGTCCCCACGCAGATCATTTTTCCAACACCCTGCTCCACGGCATTCTGAATTATTAACTTAGGGTCTTCATAAAACCTTTTGGTTAAGTGGCAATGGGAATCAATGAGCATAGCGGTTTTTTATCCACCACCTCTTAATAAAAGGTAGCGATTGAGAAGAGATAATAAGACCGGCGGTGGAACTTAGGGCACTCAATAGATATTCTTCAGTTTTGACA
>Ga0155162_112_pt1 | contig 8275 bp, 8 predicted proteins | sample RifCSPhighO2_01_FD_106130 | JGI IMG/M metagenome (GOLD analysis project Ga0155162, IMG submission 106130) | Candidatus Gottesmanbacteria bacterium RIFCSPHIGHO2_01_FULL_42_12
GAAAAAATTACGCCCGTAACACTGACGGAGCAGGAAGTGTTTGACCGGATCAATGCTTACCGGACGGCAAATAAAATGATCGCCCTAAAAAGAAACGACAAACTGGACAAGGCGGCACTCTCGCGTCTGCTGGTGATCAAAAACAATCAGGATTATTCCGGTGCAGTTACCGGACTATCCTTGGAAAATGCGGTCAAGAACAATAGCTACAACTTTAGCTCTACCGGCGAGATCGATACTGATGGAGTTACCGGCGAGACAAATCTGGCGGAAGAGTGGGCCAAAAACGAACAGCAAAAGAAAATTTTAAATGATAAGAATTACCGGGATGTAGGAATTGCCCTGGTAGCCGAAGGTTTCTCTTACCGAGTGGTAGTGGTGATGGCCAGGCTGATGGTGGTGAAAGTGGAGAAGCTCGGATCCGGGGGTTACCCGGTGGTCGCCTGGGGTGGGCCGGAACTTTGGGACGCAATTAACAAGCGACGGGTCGAGCTCGGAGTCGGACCGCTCTCGAAAAAGGACGAACTCTGCACCATCGCTTCGATCCGCCTGAACCAACTGCTTTCCCTGGGAACTCTGGACGGGCATGCCGGTTTTGAGCCAACCTTGAATCGACCGGACCTGGCTTATATCAGACAAAAATACAATGTCGCCGAGTTTCTGATCGTGGGCTACCTGACACCGGCAGAAGCGGTGGCGGGATGGGAACATACCCTGGGCCACCGCGGGCTCCTTGCCGGAGGAGAATATGTCTGGGGCTGCGTCTATTCGCAGGAGACTTTCGCGGTCGCGATCGCGGCGTACTAGCCGAAACCTGAGCTAATTTAGCTTCAACGTAGTAAAATATACCGGTATTGCCGAGTCGTCTAATGGTAGGACGTCGCCCTCTGGAGGCGAATATTCCTGGTTCGAGTCCAGGCTCGGCAACCATTTGGGATTTGGGGCACTGCCCCGGGCGCATGCCCGCGCGCCCCGATCTCGCGCGGAGCGATGCGAAGGGCTTTCTGCATGTAATCTGGAGTTTTTTGTCTTTCAAAAAGAAGTTCGAACCGATGTTTTGGATGAATGAGTGAAACTCATCATCCGCAGAATCCTTGCGCGCGATTTTTTGCGCCTGTATGGCGCTATCTACAAACTTTGAAAAAGGTTCGAACCAACTACAACCTTCATCTTCTGTTTTGGATATCTGGCCCTCAAGTTTAAGCTTGTCTTGGAACAGCTGGTTCTTCTTTGTCTTGTAGGTGTCTGGTTCAATGGTGCCATCCAGATATCCATCTAGTAAAAGGTTTAGTTTGGTTTCGAACAATTCAATTTCTGCACGAAGTGCTGTTAGTGTTTGATCTTTTGATTGCCGAGCGAGTATCTTGTCCTGTTGAAGACGAGACTTCCAGTCAGATTTCCAAGAAGTGGGGAGTGCGCAGAGAGAAACCTCATCCTTTAATTGTGTAAAGAGTGATTTCTCTTCAATGTAAGGCTGAGAGCAGGGTTTGATTCTTTTGGTACAGCGGTAGTAGATATATTTAACTATTCGATCAGTTCGCTTGTAATGCTTGATGTGTTGCTCAGCCGTAATTGAAGCGCCGCACTCCCCACATCGCATTAGTCCGGAAAAAGCAAAGTCATGATTTACTTCTCGTGGCCTTGAAATCCGGTCAATATTCTCTTGAACTCTGTCGTAAAGTTGTTTGCTGATGAAGGTGGGATGGGAAGCCTTAAACTCTTCTCCATTAAATTCGAGAATGCCAATGTAAAATTTCTTCTTGAGCATTCGAGTAATTTGGTCGATCTTGATTGACTTCCCACTGTAAGAAGTAATCCCACCCTTCTGCATCAACTTACCAACTTGAGTAAACGATGACTTTCCTTCAGCAAACAACTCAAAAGCTTTTCTTACCACCTTTGCTTTTTCGGGATCGATCTCAATAGTCTTCGTCTCAACAATATTTTTGTAGCCAAGAGGAGCTTTGTTAGGCCAAACGCCATTTCGCAACTTCTGACGATTACCACGCTTCACATTCTCAGAAAGGTTATCTACATAGTACTTAGACTGGCCAAAGGCAATATTCAGCATGAATTTGCCTTGAGGAGTATTCTCAAACCAAAAGGAGGGAAATTTCAAATCCAAAATCTTTCCAGTATCAACTAAATATATGATTTGACCTCCGTCAACCGAATTTCTGGCCAGTCTATCTGGATGCCAGGAAAGAATGGCGTTCGCCTCTCCGGATTGAATTCTTTTAAGTAACTGTCCAAATATTGGTCTTCCTGGTTCTTTGGCAGTACGACTCTCAATCAGCACATCAACAATTTCAATCCGCTCCCTCTTGGCGTATTCCTTAAGCTCGGTAATCTGTGCCTCAATACTTAACACTTGACGATCTTTTTCATCGGTACTCTTTCGACAGTAGGCAATGTATTGGGGCATACTGTAATTTAACCAAATATTTCCCAAAACTTGTCAACAAGTTTTATCCAAATTAATTTTTGCGTTTTCTGTCACCTTTTTGAAAGACCTGATTACATATAAAGCCCTTCGCATCGCTCCGCGCGAGATCGGGGCGCGCGGGCATGCGCCCGGGGCAGTGCCCCAAATCCCAAATGGTTGTATGTTATGACGAAATTCGAACTTATTTTCAACAAAACCACTGAGCGGTGTGGCTCACCACTGGAGGCAGCCGCCCGCACCGGCGCCTCCGTGATTCGCCACATGCCTGACGAAAACATCGGTTCGAACGATGGCCACGAAGTGGACATGACAGAAAACGCAAAAATTTTGACTTTGTCCCATAACTAAAGGTTGCCACCAAGCACTCTTTAAACTAATATCTAACCATGACAGTAAGTGCTAATAAATTACCAATGGAGACGGTTAAGAATGCTTTTGCTGGTTTCAAAAAAGTAAAACTCGAAGTGCTTTCAATAAGTGAGGTGAAGGGTGGTTTTACAGGGGCGGCGAAATTCATGCTTGAATTTAATAACAGAAAGTTTTTTTTGAAAGCGGCAGATGAAAAACTACAACCAGTTGATGCCTTTTTAATCGAATCAGAAGCAAAAATTTACTCCTTACTTGGTAAATGGAAATTGACAGGAGTTATTTTCCCTAAATATGAAGAATTCATTAATGTGGATGATCTACGAATTTTGGTACTGGAGTTTCTAGGTGATGCCAGTTGGGGTGGTCCCTGGAATGAGGAAACCATAGAGTTTTTGGATCAAGGCCTAAATAAATTGCATACGACCAAACTAGACGAAGATGAAAAGCAAGAATTAATTGCACTTGCTACTGAAATTAGAAGCCATATTGGAGAAAAGCCTAAGCAAGATACCAAAGAAGCTAAAGAGGAGAAGAAGCGAATCTTTCTTGAGACATGGAATGAATCACTTTCAGGCTTTATGGACAGTAAAGGAGAGGTATATTTTAAAGGCGAGAGTGATTTGCCTAAGCGAATTATGGAAGAGGCAGAAGATAAAGGTCCTGAAGTACAGAAGACCCTAATAATGCACGACTTAAACTTTGCGAATATTGGCTTCACGAGCAAACAAGTATATTTTGTCGATCCAATATTTGTAACAATGGGGGATCCGCTTTTTGATAGAACAGTTGTCGGAGTAAACATACTTCAGCAATTACAAGCCTCCATTACTCCTGAGCTCAAGAAGCTAATTGTGAATAAATTTTTTCAAAGTAAGCCAATTCTGGCCAGACTGATTGGCTATTACGTCATTTCTTCACATAAACAACTAGATGAAAGCCAAGCTGCTTGGCAAAAGTTTCATCAGGAATGTGCCGTTATTGCTTTAGAAATCTTTAATGAGATATGAAAAACAAAATGAAGATTTACTTAATCCGTCACGGACAAACAACAGGAGATATCGAAGATAGGTTTGGAGGCGACTACGAAGATCATCTAACAGAAGAAGGGGAAAGGCAGGCAGTTCAACTTGGAGAAAAATTGATGAGTAAAGGAATTGAGATAATTTTCTGTAGTCCACGAGTTAGGGCACAAGAAACCGCTGAACTTGTAAATCAAAAACTTAATACTGAAGTTAAGATCACAAAAGATGTTCGGGAAAGGAATCACTACGGAGTAATGACTGGCATGACCAAAGAAGAAGCGAAAGAGAAATATCCTGATCAAGTTGGGTTATTGCATGATACTAAGAACACAATTAAAGGAGGAGAGGACTATGAAAGTTTTGGTAAGAGAATTAAGAAAAGCTTGGATGAAATACTTGATTCGAATTATCAAACAATTGGAGTTCTTACTCACGGCGGGCCAATCAGATTTATTTTTCGAGAAATATTGAAGTTAGGTGAGATTAAAATCGGTGATTGTGCTGTGGCTGAACTTGATTACGATGGTAAAGACTTGAGGGTGATTAACCTGGATGGAATTGAGTTAACTCAGTAGTTTTCTTAAGGCCTCAGCGTAGGGGATTCTTTCTTCGGGTGCAGACAAAATACTTTTCTTAGTCATTCCTTCGTTGAAGGAGTCGCCATCATATCTGGGAAAGATGTGAAGGTGATAATGGAAGGCGTGTTGGTTTCCTGCTGGTTCATTGTTTTGCCTTAGGGTTGTTCCGTCACATTTATGTGATGTCTTCATGGCAGTCGCCACTTTCTTGGCTACATCAAAAATCCTATGACCCACTTCTTCTGGAATTTCATACAGATTTTCATGATGTTTATTTGGTACAACGATGACATGTCCCCTCACTGTATCAATCCAAAAAGAGTTAATGAATACACTGACTAAATCATCTTTAAAAACAAGATCAGCTTGTTTTAGTAAAGTGTCGTCGTTCTCTATTCCTTTAACACCAAGGCAGATAGGGCACCTGTAATCTTTTGGCGTGTGGTTATACATATTTAAAGTGCGGTCATAATAATTCCTCCAACTGTCATTAAAATTCCGAGAGTTTGGATTTTGGTTAGTTTTTCCTTTAAGAAGATGACGGCAAGAGTGACTGTAACTAAAGTTAGCGCTGAAGAGATTGGACCAACAATAATGGAATCACCATAAGCTAAACCGAAACTTGTTCCCAGTACGCCCACTGCTTCAAGAATTCCTGTTAGAGCAACCGCAACCAAAATCTTTTTATTTATCCCCTTCTTGATCTTCAGCTCCTCTTTCTTGAACATGGCAAACAAGAAGACAAAGGATATGGCGACAATTTTAATCATCATCGTTGCGACTCTCCAATCAATTCGTTCAGAAATGGTTTCGTTGAGTGGCCAGTAAACAATTCCGAAAAACAAAGCCGATGCCAATGTTTCTTTTACCCCTTTAGACAAAACAGCCCCACCTTTCTTTAATTCCTTAAAATCAACCGAAACGAGAATTATTCCTGTCAAAACTGCTAGCAAAGCTGGGATTTGAGTGGAGGTCAGGGTTTGATGAAAAACTAGAGCGGCGATTAATATGATAAATAAATTCTGGATATTAATGACGGCAGAGACCACAGATACGTTTCCAATCTCGAAACCTCTATAAAATAAAAGATAACCAAGTGAGTAAGCGATCCCAGCAATGACAATTCTAAAAAGTATTTCCGGAGATAAGGAAATTGAAGAACCAGAAAGCAAAACAACACTTAGAACTGTAATTAGACCCGCTACTTGAGACCAGAAGAAGGCTTTGAAGTGGCCGACCTTATCAGAAGAAAAGTTCGCAAAGAAATCTGAGGTTCCCCAGCCAAACATTCCACCCAAACCACCAAGGATACTGATTAGTGTTTTGCTCATAACTCGTCTTCAGAGAGTAAAGGATAAATGTCAAAAGAAATTTTGACGCAAAGATAAAACATAACTGACATCAATTAGATTTCCTTTCTGATTTTTATTAGATAAACAAGCCAAATAGTTTTCTCAGACATTGGTTGTATGTCCTTTTCGATAACTTCGAATCCATTTTCCTTTAACAGCTCCGCGAATTCCTCTTGTGAATAGTATGAGAACAGTCTTCCAGTTTCGTCTTCCTGTTCACCCTCGCCTTGCTTAATACTGATAAAACCGATTCCTCCATCTTTGACGACGGCGTGAATACTTTGAAGCGTGGCATTTATTTCATCTTTTGGAATGTGGAGAAGTGTTGCCGCGCTCCAAAAACAGTCAAATTCATCGGTGCCGAATAATTTGTGCAAGTCTTGGGCCTTGATGTTTTTAAAAACTGCATTAGGGTTCCTTTCTTGGGCAATTTTTAATAAACCTTGTGAGGCGTCTGTCCCCGTATAATCGTATCCCAATTTAATTAAGTTAGAAGCATCTTTTCCAGTTCCAGATCCCACCTCTAAAATTTTCCCTTCTGATAAAAGATTATGCAACTTCTGCATCCAATCTTTCCAAAAAGATTCTTCCTCGAATCCATGATGGGCCTCACCCCACTCTTTGGCGTGTTTGTTATAGTATCCTAATGTTTTTTCTTCAGCTTTTTTCATTTGCACGATAAGTATAACTCACTTTGGAGAAGGCAAATTCGGGAGAAACTAGTAGACTAAGTTTATGAATGCCAAGGAACCCACATTTGATGAATTAAGGAATGAAGTACTGGGTCAACTTGATTCAGTTAAATCCGAAGAAGTAATTCCTTTTGTTCCGGAAAAAGACGATGTTCTTCAGGATAATTACACACTAAACATTTTTCCCTCAAAAGACATAGCTCATCGATTGAATCTGTTTATGGATGAGCTAAGACAAATTGAACCAGATCATTACTTCCTCGAACCAGAGAAGCTACACATAACAATACTGGGGCAGATAGACATTGATACCCCCTTAGACAAGTTAATTAACACAGTCGAAGCCACGCTGAAAAATAAGGAAATATCTTTCAGGCTTTTAGGAGTTGGTTCTAACAAACTTGTTTCTTCGTTTACGGCATACCCACAGAATTTTTCACTTTTTGAGTTAAGACAGGAAATTAGAAAAGGTTTAGGTCTCCAAGCAGATGATTACACAAAGTTTCTGAGCGCCTATGAGTATGTTGGTTGGCTTAATTACCTAAGATACGCTTACGAACCAAGCGAACAATTGCTTAGCAAACTTAGAGACTCTAAAAATATTGAATTTGGTTTGTTACAACCAGAATCAGTAAAACTTTTGAGAAATAACAGTAGAACCTTGAGAGATGGAAGTTTTGAAGTTATTAAAGAATTTTCGGCGTAGCCGGTCCAGTTTTACTGGACAAAAAATCGCGCGCAAGGATTCTGCCGTCAGGCATGTGGCGAACCACGGAGGCGCCGGTGCGGGCGGCTGCCTCCAGTGGTGAGCCACACCGCTCAGTGGTTTTGTTGAAAATAAGTTCGAATTTCGTCATAACATACAACCAGTGGAGAGAGAAAGAGTTGTTTTTACCGCCAAGGATATTCTCTGTGAGTCGGGACTCTACCTGCTTCATACGAAAGACCTAGCCGGCTTTTGGGAAATCATCGTTTCGGGAATTCGCTACAATCGGGCGAAAGAAACCGGCGATCCCGGACAAATCGCCTTGGCCTACTGGAAACTGCATTACGAGTTAAAGTTATTTAAAAGGAATTTTCTTAATCGGGACAAGGAACATTGGTGAATGATGGACCTATGATAAACTTGAAATTATGTTAGGCAAGGAAAGGATTGTTGGAGCAATAAGAGGACTAAAGTTACCTATTCCATATCAGGAGTTCTATCCTTTCACCCACATCGGCATCGTGGGGGTGTTGACCGCATATGACAGACCGCTTCAGATTGGCTTTATTGCTCGAAGGGTAAGGAGTACCGAAGCCGAAATTCAACAAAAGTTAACTGTACTTCAACAAGCCGGTGTTATTGTGATCGAGGATGGGATGGTAAGACTCCTGGGAGAATAACAAAATTAGATCCCTGCCCAACAGTTTCGGTGTATATAGTATATTTACTTCATGATTGAACACACTGATTCGCTGGATGTCCCAAGGACAGTAGAAGGACCGTCACTTTCTGCCGAACGACAAGAATATCTCCTTAAAGTGCAAAAAATTGTCGACTTGTTAGAAAGCAGCGAGTTAAAAGGAAAGTGGTGGATGATCGGAGGAATTGCTAAAGATGCGTACACCGGAAATATAGACTTCAGGATTGGAAAACCAGATCATCCTCGTGACGTTGATATTCTTGTAAAAGAGGGTGATATTCGGGCCTTTGAAAGAGTCCGCGCACAAAATACTACCAATATTCCGATTGGAGGGTTTGTAAAGAACCCACGACCTTACGGTCGGGGCTTTAGGAGACTACAAACTTCGTTTGCCCCGCATCTTTTCTTCC
>Ga0155162_118_pt1 | contig 6722 bp, 5 predicted proteins | sample RifCSPhighO2_01_FD_106130 | JGI IMG/M metagenome (GOLD analysis project Ga0155162, IMG submission 106130) | Candidatus Gottesmanbacteria bacterium RIFCSPHIGHO2_01_FULL_42_12
ACTCGCCTCAACTCCTTGACTAACTCCGACAAAATTTTTAAAACATAGTCTAGGTCGCTTTTTTTGGTCTGTCTGCCTAAGGTAAAACGTATGCTGCTTTGGGCTTGCTTTGCTGTTCTGCCAATTGCCAATAAGACATGGGACGGATCCAGGTCAGCCGAACTGCAGGCACTGCCTGTAGACACGCTGATCCCATAGGAGTCTAAATACAAAAGTAAGGCTTCGCCTTCTACACCAGAAAAGGAAAAATTGATGTTATTTGGTAACCTCATCGCCTGGTGCGGCCCGTTTACAACCACCTTTGGGATTTTTTTTAAGACTCGCGTTCTAAAATAGTCTCGGAGCTTAATCAGTCGCGGGTTTTCTCTAAGACGGTCTTTTTGCGCCAGCTCCAAAGCCTTGGCAAGGCCAACAACCCCCGGCACATTCTCGGTGCCAGACCTTAGGTCCCTTTCCTGCCCTCCTCCGTAAATTAATGGGCTAAGATAAACGCCACCGCGCACATACAAAAATCCGCTCTGCTTTGGCCCGTAAATTTTACTGCTGTTTGCGGAAAGCAAATCTACACCCAACTTTTGTACATTCATATCTAAGCTCACCGCCGCCTGGCAAGCATCGGTATGAAATAGGATCTGTGTCAATCCGTTATGCACTCGATCTGTGTTTATCTGTTTTAGCCACTTCCCTATTTCAATAATCGGTTGGATACTGCCAATCTCGTTATTTGCATACATTACGGAAATTAAAATCGTCTCCGGTCTAACTGCGGATTTTAATTTGTTGATATTTATCATTCCTTGATTATCTACATCAATATACGACGTCTTAATCCCCTCTTTCTCCAAAGCTTCAAAAGAGCGCAAAACCGCGTGGTGCTCAATCTTTGTTGTGATGATATGTGGGGTTTTTTTATTCTTCTGATGAATAGCACGGGCTACCCCAAATATAGCCAGATTTATGCTTTCCGTGCCCCCGGCCGTAAAAAATATCTCCTCGGGACGGGAGTTTATCAGTTGAGCGATGTTTTTCCTAGCGCTGCCTATTGCTTCTGCCGCTTCCCTGCCCTTTTTATAAAGACTTGTGGGATTGCCAAACTTTTCACGCCAAAAAGGCTCCATGGCTTTTTTAACACGCGGATCTAAGGGCGTAGTTGCTGCGTAATCCAAATAAACTTGTCTTGTTGATTTAATTTTAGGTAACATGGAAAAAAATTATTGTAAAAAAACTGCGTAGCAAAATTTATCGCCCGCAGTGGAAGGAGTTAAGGCTCACCTGGCGCCCAAAAACTTCGTCGCTAGTTCTGCAACGAAGCCACCCCAAAGGGAGCTCGCAAATCCTCCTTCCACTGACCTTGCTAACGTTGACGTTAGCAAGGCTTTTCGATTTCAGGGAATCTTATTTTTCGACGTCCGAGGGAGTTTCTTGGAAGCCGATAAACAGATTCAGCTCAAACAGAGCTGGTCGGTGCTTTGTCCCACCTGAGATCTGATGCCCGATGCCATCGCCTTCTTTGAAGGCGAGTATTTTTTTATGGATCGGACCAAAGTAAAAAGAGTATAATAGATATTTAAAAAATAGTCAATACACCTAAAGATCAACGGCTAGACTTCCTATACCCGGCCGCCACAGCTTCGACTTCTGTCTCAAAACACTGCTCCGGGTTAGTGCGGTCGTAAAACGCGCCGCCCTTTACGTGGTAAATTTTGGAGGTGCTGGAAATATTGCCTTTAATAATGCAAGACTTGGAAACTGCCGTGCTCGTGCCCTGTACCACAGCTGGAATAACAACCTGCGTCGCCTCACCGGCAGCCGTATTTTGCTGTGGTTTTTTGTCCGGGCTTGTGGTATAATTAGTTTGCGATTTCACGGTATCCCGCCTTTCGGTTTTACGGTAACTGCCGCTCCCCCACCCCACCAAAAACACCAAAACAAAACACGCACCAATAATAAATTTGGGCTTATGCGGCTCGAATTTTTGTTTAAATTCTTCGTAAGTCATACCTTAATTCCATTATATCAATCAAACTGGCTTTAATCAAGCCATATTTTAAAATATGCGATACGCTTTTATTTTAGGGAGGGTGTATACTTTGTCAGTGGCTGAACTGGCTGCAATATTAGAAAAACCAGATAAACTTTTAGGCCTTACCGGCCAACCGGTAAAAATTCTGGACGCTTCGGAAGAAGTTTTAATTATTGAAACCGAAGAAAAGTTAAACGTAGAAAAGCTCCAAAAAAGGCTTGGCGGCGTTGTAAAAATTTTAGAGGTATTAGATTTTATAAAAAAACGCGAACAGGATTCAGTAAATTTTGCGCTCAAGCATTATTTTCGTCCTAGCGTCCTAAAAAAACAATTTTTAAAGGATTACAAAGGCAAAATGCAATTTGGGCTAAGCATTTATCTTTTGGATATGGCTTTAGCAAAGCGCCCGCCTGCTTTTGATAATCATCAAGGATCAAAAACTAGGGACCCAGCCTCGGCTCGCCGAAGCGAGACGGGTGGTGGATTCGCGATGAACATTTTCGGAGAACCAAAACGCTTAGGGATGATGATAAAAAAAGCTATGGTTGACAGCGGAGCCAGCATCCGCCTAGTTTTGCCGGAATTTAATTCCCTGTCTCTCGCATCGGTGGTTGTCACCAAAAATCTCCTATTACAAAAAGGCGCAGAAATCTGCATCCTGGCTGCCTCTACCCACATCTATACTGCCAAAACTTTAACGGTACAAGATTTTGAAGACTATGGCCGCCGCGATTACCAGCGCCCCGTGCGGGACGAAAAACAAGGTATGATTCCTCCCAAAGTCGCGCAAATAATGCTAAACCTTTCAGGCGCCAAGCACGGAGAAACGGTGTTGGACCCATTTTGCGGCATTGGCACCATTGTGCAGGAAGGCCTGCTGGTTGATTTAAGAATGGTTGGCAGTGACATAAATAAAGCTGCTATTCACGGCAGTGAGCAAAACTTGGAATGGTTTAGGAATCGCTACAAAATCGCTCCTGGCAAATACGGCGCGGAGGTTTGCGACGCAACAAAAGTGGCTAACTTAATAGAAAAGTCCCAGCGTAAAATAGCAGCAATTGTTACAGAAGGCACTTTAGGTCCGCTTTATGGAAGCTTCCCAAAATCCACAGAAATTGCAGAAAATTTTAAGGAATTGACTAAACTTTATAGTAAAAGCTTTACAGAATTTGCAAAATTTTTACCCAAAGGCGGAAGAGTCGTCTTATGCGTACCGGCTTACCGGAAAAACAGGGAATCTTACGAAAAACTCCCCTCTCTTGACTTTATTAAGCTGTTAGGCTACAATTTTGTAGATATTGTTCCAGCGGTACTGGCCAAAAAACTCAAGTTTCTAAAACTTACCGAAAGAAACACGGCCATATACGACCGCAAAGACCAGATTGTAGCGCGGGAAATAGTAATTTTTGAAAAACAGTAAAACTACATTTGACATTTAACCTTTAACATTTGACCAGTAGGCCGATGGCCTGCGTTGCGGTCAAATGTCAATTGTCAAAGGTCAAGTGTTGTAAACGGAGTTTACAAATGGCACATAAAAAAGCAGGCGGCAGTACAGCCCTAGGCCGCGATAGCGTAAGTAAACGCTTAGGCGTAAAAATATTCGGAAACCAAGCCGTTAAAACCGGCCAGGTTATTGTGCGCCAAAAAGGCACTAAGTACCACGCTGGAAAAAACGTAAAAGTTGGCGGCGATTCAACCCTTTACTCTATGGCTAATGGTTTAGTAAGATTCCAAAATAAGATGGTAAAACGGTTCCACGGCAACCTTAGAAAGACGCGGATAGTTCACGTCGAACCAGCCAAGTAATAAATTTTGATCCCTGAGCTTGTGGTTCGGCTGGACTCACCACCTAACCACCGTGAGCCTGTCGAATCGGTCGAAGGGTAAAAATTTACTGCTCAGGCTCAGCCCAGGAACAATTATTTCAAACACCGCCTAAGTGACGGTGTTTGTTTTGTACACAGGCTTTATTTTTTCTTTTTCCGCGCCTGGTTTCTCCATTCTTTTAATACTACTTCCGGAACTCGGAAATAATGAATCAGTTCTTTTTTTTCCCAACCTTTTACTAATTCAAAAAAATTTGCATAGTTTCCTGCTTGGCATTCTGAAATTATTTCCCGAGCTCTCCTTTTATCTGCATCTAAGGCAGGTTCAGCTATACGCCTTAGATCCTCATAACTTGATAATGAATCAGCTATACTTTGGTCCCCTACCCTTTTATTAAAAGGCATAAATTATTTATTTCTTTAATTTCACTACCGCTTTCATAAACCCATTAAACAAAGGGTGGGGAGCTAAGGGGCGGGATTGGAATTCCGGGTGGAACTGGCTTCCTGCAAAATAAGGGTGGTCTTTAAGTTCTATTATTTCAACCAGTTTGCCGTCTGGGGTAGTGCCAGCGATGACAAGCCCCGCTTTAACTAATTTTTCGCGGTAAGCATTGTTAAATTCAAAACGGTGGCGGTGGCGTTCGTTGATTTTAGCTTTACCGGTTTTTTTAATAAGCCCCGCTTCCAAATACGCTTTTTCCGTTTTGGTGCCGCGCGCAATTACGCAGTCCCAACCGCCAAGGCGCATACTCGCGCCGTAATCGCGGTTTAAAAGTTTCTTTTCCTGGTCAGGCATAATATGAATAACCGGGTGCGGATTGTCGTCATCAACTTCCGTGGTGTTGGCGCCTTTTAATTTAGCCACATTTCGGGCAAATTCAATGGTGGCCATTTGCATCCCATAACACAAACCCAAATATGGGATTTTGTTTTCGCGGGCAAAAGTAATGGTTTGGATCATGCCTTCGGTTCCCCTACTGCCAAATCCGCCCGGCACTACAATTCCGTCAAAGCCAGATAGCACTTTTTTCGCGCCGTGCTTTTCTACTTCAAGTGACGATATCCAGTGCAAGTTTGCCTTAATATTATTATTCCAAGAAGCGTGTTTAATGGACTCAACTACAGAAATATACACATCAGCGAGTTTATAAGCCCCGGTTTCATAATATTTGCCAACGACCGCGATGTTGGCCTGCTTTTTATTATTGTTGATTTTAGTTATGCGGGAAAGCAAATTTTTCCATTTTTGCATATCACTACGGCGCGGGCGCATCCCAAATTTTTGTAAAATTTTATCCGTAAGTTTTTGCTGGTCAAAATTTAGCGGCACGCGGTAAATGGTATCTACATTTGGTGCTGCGATAATATTGTTAGCTGGAATGTTGCAGGTCCAAGCTAAAGTTTCTTTGCGCCTGTCGTCTACTGGTTTTTCTGCTCTTGCAATAAGGAAGTCAGGCTGAATGCCGCTACTTATTAAAAGTTTGACTGATGTTTGTGCTGGTTTGGATTTCATCTCTCCAATACTTGGAGGAGTTGGCAAGTAAGCTACGTGAATATGAATTACATCGCGGTTATCCCTATATTTCATAATCCGGTTTGCTTCCACAAACAAAATATTCTGGTACTCCCCTACCGTTCCGCCAATTTCCGCTATTACAAAATCGGCCTTGCGTTCACGGGCTGCTGCTTCTAATCTGCTAATAATTTCCTCGGGTACGTGCAAGGCTACTTCCACATCTTCCCCATCATATTCAAAATTCCGTTCTTTTTGGATGATTTTTTGGTACAGCTGGCCGTTAGTTACGTAGTTGGCTGATGATAAATTAGCGTTCATAAACCGTTCGTAGTTGCCGACATCTTGGTCCGTTTCCACGCCGTCTTTAGTCACAAACACCTCGCCGTGCTCTTGCGGGCGGATGGTTCCGGCATCTACGTTCAAATAAGCATCCATTTTCACCGGCGCCACGCTATAGCCGCGGGACTGGAGTAGCGCAGCAATGGACGACGTGGTAATTCCTTTGCCAACGCTAGAGATGACACCGCCAGAAACAAAAATAAATTTGGTATTCAGTTTTTTCGCTTTGCGAGGTTTGATGTGATATGACATAGTAGCTTTTCCTTATTACTCTCTCCAATTCATGGAGAGATGTCACCCGAAGCTTTAGCGAAGGGTGACAGAGAGGTTAATGGATATTTAAAATTTTTAATTACTAATTTTCAATTTTAAAAAATATACCTATTTATATACCTATATTATTATGTAATAAAAAAATTATTTGATGCTATTAATTATCATGTCTAATATACCATCATTGGCGTGTTGCTGATTAAAATCTTGTAACTCAATAACAATCAGGTCTTTCTTTATTGAAATTATGTCGTCCAATCCAGCTCCATAAATCGCAATAAATTTTTCTCCATCTAAACCGTTTGTTGTTTTAAAGGGTATTTGAGAATCAGAAGCATAAAACCAATTACTACTTTGGTTCAGATAAAATGATTTTAAGTCCAAATTCTTTGGGTTTGGAAACAAACTCAACGCAATATCAGGAATTACCATATTTTGGGAACTTGGAATTTTGCCGGAAGAATAAAAGTTTACAAAGCCCCCAAAACTTTTCCCTCCTAGTTCTTGGTAGACCCAATTGCCAGGATACCTAAACTCAAACCCAAACTCCTCATTCCTGTAAGTCTTCCAAGTTGAAGTGTCAACTTTTTCTATAAATTTAAAAGTCGATATTATTGCCCTTGCATCGTCTTGAATAACTTTTTTGTCTATATCAAAAACATTAGTTATTGTCATTGCCGCAACCTTGGTACTCATAGTATTTAAACTATATAAAAACCAATTTCCTATACCAGGGCCT
>Ga0155162_120_pt1 | contig 5995 bp, 2 predicted proteins | sample RifCSPhighO2_01_FD_106130 | JGI IMG/M metagenome (GOLD analysis project Ga0155162, IMG submission 106130) | Candidatus Gottesmanbacteria bacterium RIFCSPHIGHO2_01_FULL_42_12
TCTTATAAGTTCCTGATCGACCCGGCCGGCGTCATAGGAGAGGCTTGAGACCACATATTTATAAATATTTTGTGGTGTTGAAAGACCGGCCGCAAGCGAGGCAATTTTGGGATCAGTTGTCTCCCAATATGCTTGCGGACGAAGGTAGGTGCTAAGATTTGGCGGCGGGTTCTTGTACCGTGGTTGAAAAAATACCTGGGCCGTCCCGGAAACGATAACATCGGTTGACTTTCTTGGCTCCAGGTCGTACGAAGCCATCCAGTTACCGTCCCCGTCAACTGTAACGTTTTTAGGCTTTGGATCAATATTTTCCAGATAAATTTCCTGGTAACTGGTGGTTGGGGGAAGCGCAATCTGTTGAGAGTTTCCAAAAGCCCCACTGTTTTTTAGATGATAAGTCAGTCGGAAATTATATAGCTGGTAATCACCGAAAGCAGCAAAGATTCCGGACGATGCGACCTGATCCTTTGACCAGATATAGTTTTTTTGAGGTTGGGGTTTAAGGTAAGCTGCTTTTCCAAAAGAAGGGGGCACTGTGAGAATTATATTATAAGTTTCTATATTTTCCAGGTCACTTGGTTTTGGCAGAACGATTTCCCAGATTCTGCCCGTCTGTCGGGCAATTTCCGGTGATTCGAAAACAAGGGTCCAAGTATAAATATTGCCAATGCCGACATTTTTGTCGTTAAAGATGACTTGAATGTCCTGACCCTCATCGGATTTTGTAATATTAATTTTTAATGCCCCGAGACGGTCAAAACCCCTAAGATTTTGGATCTTCCCGTTCGTAATTTTGCTTTTGTACTGGGACGGGTAATAATCGGAGGTAAGATTTTTAAGGTGAGCAATCTGGGTCACTGTCGTCATCCCGTTTTCATGAACCTGATATCGAACGTCATAGGATATTGAAAATTTCTGATTGGGAACTGCGGCTTCTGCTTTTTGAGGGAAGAACAGAAACAGAAGACTGAAAAATAAAAATATAAATCGCCGGAGCATTTCCTAATTATAAAATTTTCGAAAGATACTTGCCAGTCCAGCTTGAAGGATTCAAGGCGAGTTCCTGTGGTGTCCCTGTGGCCACAACTTTCCCCCCATCATCTCCCCCTTCGGGTCCTAAATCTATCAAGTGATCACAGTTTTTTATAATGTCCAGATTGTGTTCGATAACAACGACGGTGTTACCTAGGGTGACAAGTTTTTTAAGAACATACAAGAGCCGTCTCAAATCGGCAAAATGGAGACCGGTTGTCGGTTCGTCCAAAATGTATATTGTCCGGCCGGTGGCTTTTTTTGACAGCTCTGTGGCCAGTTTTACTCTCTGGGCTTCACCGCCTGATAACGTAGTCGCCGGCTGTCCCAACTTAATGTATCCCAGCCCAACTTCATTTAACGTTTCCAGTTTGCGGTGAATGGCCGGAATAGGAGCGAAAAACTCTAAGGCGTCATCAACCGTTAAATCCAAAACTTCGGCAATATTTTTGTCTTTATATTGGACCTCCAAGACGGAGGTTTCGTATCTTTTACCCCGACAAACTTCGCAGTCTACGTAGACATCGGGTAAAAACTGCATCTCTATTTTTATTTGCCCCTCACCCTCGCAGGCTTCGCACCTCCCGCCTTTAACATTAAAGCTGAACTTTCCCTCCTTAAATCCTTTAAGTTTGGCTTCTTGTGTCTGGGCAAACAGTTGTCTTATAAAGGTAAATACCCCGGTATATGTCGCCGGATTTGATCTTGGAGTCCGGCCGATTGGCGCTTGGTCAATTAAAACCACTTTATCCAAAAAGTCATCACCGGATATCTCGGCGTGTTTACCGGGCTTCACTTTATGTTGGGGATAATACTTTTGGGCCAGGACATGATATAAAATGTCGTTAACAAGGGTGGACTTTCCTGACCCCGACACCCCGGTTACCCCAATTAGTTTTCCCAATGGGAAATCGACCGTAATGTTTTTGAGATTATGCTCCTGGCAGCCGTATAGCCTCAGGATATTATCGCCGGTTACAAGTGTTGCCTCACTTCCAATGACAGAGCGGCCGCTTAGATAGTCCCCTGTTATGGAATTTTTGTCATTTTTAATTTGCTCAAGTGTCCCGTTGGCCACGACTTTACCGCCGTTTATTCCTGCTCCCGGACCAAAATCAAAAATATAATCGGCATGCTCCATCATTTCTCGGTCATGTTCCACAACAATAACGGAGTTCCCCAGATCCCGGAGACGTTTTAAGGTGTCAATCAGTTTAATATTATCCCTTTGATGCAGTCCAATTGACGGTTCATCCAAAACATACAACACACCGGACAAACCGGATCCGATCTGAGAGGCAAGCCGTATCCGCTGGGCTTCTCCGCCGGCCAGGGTGTTGGCTGTTCGGTTGAGAGTTAAATAATCCAGTCCGACATCAACTAAAAACCCCAGGCGGGCATTTAGTTCTTTTTTTATCGGCCTGGCAACCGGTCCATCTTCAATTTTTTCGACCCAATCCAAGGCTCTTCTTATCGGCATGCCGGTCACTTCCACGATGTTTAGGTCGTTTATGGTTACTCCCATGGCCTCCTTTTTTAGTCTTGTTCCCTTACAAGTAGGACAAATTTCGTTACGCATGAATCGTTCGATATTCATTCTCGACCAATCAGACTGAGTTTCCCGGTAAAGCCGTTCCAATCGCGGGACGACCCCTTCATATTTGTCGGTAAACTCCGTCATGCGGCCTTCACGATTTGGCCCCCGGACCGTGACTTCCTGGCTATATCCGTATAAAATAATATGAAGTTTGTCCTTGTCAACATTTTTTATTACTGTTTTTAAATTTAAGTTAATAGAATCAGCGACAGCTTTAATACTTCGCATGTACCAAGTTTCATGATCCATTTCATTACCAATTGGCATAATCGCCCCTTCGGTAATCGATAAATCGGGATTTATGATTAAGTCCTCATCAATTTTCAAAAGATAACCCAAACCGGTACAGGTGGGGCAAGCGCCGTGTGGCGTATTAAACGAAAAGATTCTCGGTTCCACTTCACTAAGTGAGATATTACAGATTGGACAGGCAAACTTTTGAGAAAATAAATGATCAACAACCACTTTTGGTTTTTGGGGAAACTCCAAGGCGTAGTCCTGAACTTCAGAAATTATAAGTTCGCCATCGGACAACTTAAGTCCGGCTTCAACAGCATCCCGAAGTCTATCGACCTGATTTTTATCAAAGACTAATCTGTCGACAACCACTTCAATATTATGTTTATTAGTTTTAATAAGGACAAAATCCTCATCGAGTGAAAATATTTCGTTGTCAATGCGAACTCTCTTGAACCCGTCTTTTACAAGATTTTCGAATAATTTTGAGTACTCCCCTTTTCGGCCTTTAACAACCGGGGCCAAAATCATCAACCTTTTTTGTTTTTGCGGCATATTTTCAGCTAGCGCCGACACCTGTTCCACAATTTGGTCTGTCGTCAAATGAGAAATTTCTCGGCCACAGTTGGGACAGTGCGGATGGCCTATCCTGGCAAACAGCAGTCTTAAATAGTCATAAATTTCTGTGACAGTTCCAACTGTTGACCGCGGATTGTGGGAGGTGGTTTTCTGATCAATGGATATTGCCGGTGACAGACCGGTTATCTGATCACAGTCAGGTTTGTGCATGACTCCTAAAAATTGGCGGGCATAACTTGACAAGCTTTCGACATACCGTCTTTGTCCTTCGGCATAAATGGTGTCAAAAGCCAGGGAGGATTTTCCGGAACCGGAAACTCCGGTAAAGACTACAAGCTGATTTTTGGGGATCACAACATCAATATCTTTTAAATTGTGTTCCCTGGCTCCCTTAATGCTAATCGTATCTTTGTTATTCATAATCAACTAAACCTCCTTAATCTTTTCCCGATAATAGATGGCGCCTTCAAAATCAAGCGACTTGGCCGCCTCGCGCATAAGTTTTTCCAACTTCTTTTTGTACTTATTTCTTTGCTCCGGTGTCAGACTTTCGCTGTCAACTATTTCTAACTTTCTAGATTCAAAAGCCTGGATTTTAAATTCCTTTTGGGACTGGGCAAACTCCGGCCTAACGGCCTTAATTATAGTTTGCGGCGTTATCCCGTGCGCGCTATTCCAGTTTAATTGATATTCCCGCCGCCGCTCAACCTCGGCGATGGCATTTTCCATCGACTTGGTAACGGTATCGGCATACATGACGACTTTGGAGTTGATATTTCGTGCCGCCCGGCCCATCGTTTGAATTAGAGATGTCCGGCTGCGAAGAAATCCCTCCTTATCGGTGTCAAGAATGGCCACCAGGGTTACTTCCGGCAGGTCCAAGCCTTCCCGAAGTAGGTTAACCCCGATTAAAACATCGTAATCACCCAGCCGGAGTTTTTCCAAAATTTTTGTCCTTTCCAGGGTTTCTATATCACTGTGAAGGTATGCGACCTTAACTGCGGTGTTTTGCTGGAGATACTCTGTTAACTCTTCGGCTAGCCTTTTTGTCAGGGTGGTAACCAAAACTCTTTGTTTGAGTGCCGTTCGTTTTAATATTTCGGCAATTAAATCATCTATCTGCCCCGTTGTCGGCCGGACGCTTATTTCGGGATCAACAACCCCGGTCGGCCTAATAAGCTGCGAGGCAACGTTATCAGGACCCGCCATTGAGAGCTCCCACTCGTTAGGGGTGGCGGAGATATAAATGGTCTGCTTTGCCAACCTTTGAAACTCCTCAAATCTAAGTGGTCTGTTGTCAAAGGCCGATTTAAGGCGGAAACCGTAAGAAACAAGCGTTTCTTTTCGCGACCTATCCCCGTTATACATTCCGCGAATTTGCGGTATGGTCATGTGCGACTCGTCAATTACTAGCAAATAATCCTTGGGAAAGTAATCTAGAAGCGAGTACGGCGGATCACCCGGAAGACGGTTGTCAAAATAACGGGAATAATTCTCAATGCCGTTAACATATCCGACCTCCTGGATCATCTCCAGGTCATAATCGACCCGCTGGTTAAGTCTGGCGGCTTCAAAAACTTTTCCTTTACTTTTTAATTCTTCAACCTCCTTGGTTTTATCGGCTCTAATTTTTTCAAAGACGTCTTTATAAGTCTTTGGGTCTGTCATAAAGTGTTTGGCCGGATAAACGACGTATTTATCAAGAAACTCAACAAGCTTTCCTGTCAAAGGATCAAACTTTTCAATTTTTTCGACCAATTGACCCGGAACAGTAAGTCTAATCCCGAAGTCATCATAGGAGGGAAAAAGATCAATAATTTCTCCTTTTTGGCGGTAAGTTCCCCGATGAAAATCGTAATCCGAGCGCTCGTACTGAAGTTCGATCAGGCGTTTGGTTAATGCCTCTCTTTTTGTTCCTATTTCCAGTTCCAGTATTGCCCGACCATATTCTTTCGGGTTACCAATGTTGTAAATACAAGACACTGACGCCACGACAATGACATCTTTTCGGGTTAAGAGGTTAGTTGTCGCTTGCAGACGGAGTTTATCAATTTCCTGGTTTATTTCGGTTTCCTTTTCAATGTAAGTATCTGTGGCCGGAAGGTAGGATTCGGGTTGGTAATAATCATAGTAAGAGACAAAATAGGAAACGGCATTCTCCGGAAAAAATTCTTTGAACTCCTGATAAAGTTGAGCGGCCAACGTCTTGTTGTGCGAGATGACTAGAGTGGGTCTTTGAACCTGCTCTATAACATTGGCCACCGTAAACGTCTTACCAGAACCGGTAACGCCAAGTAGAACTTGGTGCTCTTGACTTTGCTTAAGGCCATGAACAAGTTTATTAATGGCTTCCGGCTGGTCCCCGGTAGGTTCAAACATGGATTTAAGTTTAAATTGATTCATTTTGATCGACTTGACATAGTAAAAGTATTTGGGTAATTTATACTTATTATTCGTATAATATATACCAAAACCAAAAACTTATGCCAGTAGTCATTTATAAACGCCAGCGAGAAATTCTTGAGTACATTAAGGATTTTATCAAAAATA
>Ga0155162_127_pt1 | contig 5595 bp, 6 predicted proteins | sample RifCSPhighO2_01_FD_106130 | JGI IMG/M metagenome (GOLD analysis project Ga0155162, IMG submission 106130) | Candidatus Gottesmanbacteria bacterium RIFCSPHIGHO2_01_FULL_42_12
CACAGGTTTCGGAGAACCAGATGCCGACGGAAGCGGTATTTATTTAGAAAAAACAATTGATAATCAAAGATTTAAAATTATCCTCACCAGAATTAGAACCAAAGCATGGAAAAATGAACACATCACTTCGGGAGTAATAGAGAACTCATGCTTAGTACCTAACAACCAACTAAAAAATATGGTTGTCAAAATTATGGAAGAATTAAAAATTGAAACCCAATGGGTATCTGGCGCTTCAGTAAAATATGATTTCACACTGCCATGGATAAAATTTGATATTTTATAGCAAAAGTTCGAGTGTCTTTTCCTTCGGCTCGGACACTCGCTCAGGACCTCGGGCATCCAGGGCTAAAAAAAATTCGGGCGAAGTATTGGAGGATTAAATTTAATTCTCCGAAAAGAGATATAATAATTAAATTGTGAATCCCAACATCCCATTTGAAACAAATCAGACTTGGAACAAAGACACAGCACCTACCAAGAATGTCCCCCTGACAACCGAAGAAATCGACAAAATTTTTAGCGATCCCCCATTTAGTATGTCCGTTGGGAGATTCTTAAGAAACTGCGAAGAAAAAGGTCCCGTAAATATTGAAATTTATCATCCCCATGATAACGATAATATGAATAGCCTTGTTTTATTGGCAAAAACAGCAGACGACCGTGTGGTTGGGAAATGCGGTACACACATTACTCCCGACAGAGATGGAAACCCGGGTAAAGTAGCATCGTTCAAAAAGCTTCACTTTAGGTATATTCCACTGTTAATGGATCATGACGTAACCCTTCCAGAGCAAACGCTTAATGACGACTGTCAGGTTAATACTTGGGAGGTCACACCAGAATTTCGAGATACCGGTCTTGGGACATTATTATTTGAAATGTATATCCTTGCTCTAAGAAGCCAGAAAGTTGAAAGTATTCATATTGATGACTTAAGGCCAATATCAGAAATCCGGCTTAGTAAATACCAATTAGAAAGTGGTAAAACTTATTTTGTAAATAATATTCCGCGAATAATTTTAAAAGACGATGAAAAATTGAGGCAACTCATGAGCTCTAAACGACCACTTCCCTCCTCTTCGACGAGCTTACGGTGAGCGGAGTCGACCTGCTCGGGCCCTGACATCCTGGGTAACAGATTGCGTTTAGAATCTTTTAAAAGATTAATTGTTTAAGAAAATTGATTTAGGATGATATAATAATCTATGGCTGAATTTGTTACACGGGCGCAAAGGCAAGCCCAGGAAGAATCAGAAAAACAAGAAAGAAGGCTGCAATTATTACGGGATCAGGAAGCGGAAAGAATCAGAAAACTTCAGGCTAAACAGGAAGAGGCGAATAAAGTCGAGGAAATGCGTCTAAGCGTTGCCGATTACGCCCAACCCGTAATCCAGGTCCTTCGAGAGTTGGCAGTAGCTGAAGGCAAGACAGGGAAAAATTTTCAAATCATTCAATCAATAGATACCGACGATGTCTATTGGGCACTTGTAGAAACTGATAAACCCGGAGGACAGAGAATTAATACTCTAGCTTCGGTTAGTATGGAAAGGGGTTCTGAATCCCTAGTTGTTAGCCATCATGGTCCCAATATGACAATTCTCATGGAAAAGATAAACGAGGCTACTGGCAAAACCACTAAATTCCCAGATCCAAGCCCAAGTAAGCCAGAAGACGGCTACGGTTTTGGTGTCCCCCACTAAGGACTGACTTGGTAAGCTCAGGGCTGCAAAATAATTTTGGATATTACGGCAATCCGAACATAAAGCTACAGGAGGTTTCGATACAGTTCTAGTTCCTTTTCTTCAAAGACAACTTGGTTTGGGCCAATTTGTCTAAATCTGACCGGATTAGATTTGGCGACCTTAAAGTATTTCACTTTCCCTCCTTTTTCCTTTTTCATTTTAATCTCTGCTAAAACTCCATCACTCACCTCTCCAAAAATCCATAGCTCATCAGAAATGCGAACAATATTATTATTCCCTTGATAAACCAGCTTTCTTTCAACCGTATCTCCCAAAAAATATCTAAACAACATGAAGGGATTCAATGGCACAAATCTTTTTTCAAGGCAAAATTGACTGATATGCATTTGCCAATAGAAATTTCTTTTGGAATAAGCTGGGTAAACCAAAGGATAAGTTTTTTTGAATCTCAATCGAGGATGCCATCTTTCCAGAGTTTTATTAGCAAGCACCCACTCCCACATCCAAGGGGAAACATCCTCCAAAGCCACATTTTCTTCAGTTATTTCCTTAAATGTAGTCCCCGTGACAACAAAATATCTAACTTTCTTTTTTTCCTTCTTCGTTAAGTAAATTTCGACCAGGACTCCATCGCTTACTGCACCAAAAACCCAAACTTCATCGGATTTAGCTATCATTGTATTGTTAGCTACTCTAATCAACTCCTTATCCACTACTCCAGATAAGTTGTAATCAAAATTCATAAAAGGACTTATGGGTGTTCCACCATTTTGTAAAACAAAGGCCGAAACAGCATTCCGTAGATAGAAGTTTCGCTTAGAAGAGGAGACAAAAATAATTTTCGTTACTTCTTTAAGTTCAAGTGTTCCGTGTTTAAATATTTTTGACATTCTTGGTCCACTTTAGCCAATAGAACGTAGATTGTCAAGAAGAGTATTTAACAAAAGACTCAATACTTGGTCCAAATATTATTATTTGGATCATAAATTTTCAAGAAAATAAGTTCGAACGTGTTCTCCATTCGCTTTGCTCAGGATCTACGACATCCAGGGCTGCAAGTACTTTAACCGTTGACAAGTCAGCGATTTTAGTATATACTTGGCCTCAGCTATATGAAAATATCTTCTGCTGACCAAGTTTCCAGGCTAATTAAAAGTCCGTTCATTAACCGTTCCGTCCATGCCTTACTGCTAAGCCACATTACAGACTCCCATGAGGTAACAGTTCTTTACGGCCCAAGGCAGGTTGGTAAAAGTCAAGAAATTTACCAATGTATACAAACACTGCTTAGAAATACCGATTTAGACCTATTTCTTTATAATCTAGATGTTATTCCCGACGAATTCGAGTCTCCGGATGCCTTTTTGGCAACAATAATGGCTCAAAAAACCAAGCCGGCGAGCAAAACTTATGTCTTTCTTGATGAGGCGCAAAGGCTTGAAAATATAGGTTTATTTGTAAAGTATATCTACGATCAGAATAAAAATATTAAGTTTGTCTTAACTGGTTCCGCCTCTTTGGAAATAAAAGCCAAGATTAAGGAACCATTAACCGGTCGGAAACAAGAGTTTTTCTTAAGCCCCCTCACCCTTAAGGAAATTGTCAATTTTCGCGGTCTTAACCCTGAGAATATCTCTTCGAGCTTCCCTCTTCTTGAAACCATTTTGGAGGACTATCTTTTGTTTGGCGGTTATCCCGAAGTGGTTAGTCTTGAGACAAAAGGTCTAAAAGCCGCCAAAATCGCGGAAATCGCCGAGTCTTATACCCTGAGAGATATTTCCGCTTTTTTCAACTTCGATTCTACTAAAACAATCCAGTTAGTGGCCCGGTTTTTGGCGGAGAGTGTCGGTAATATTTTAAGCAAAGAAAATATAAGTAAAATTGGCAGTATTTCCAAATATCAAACAGAAAAAGCTCTCGAGGCGTTGGAAAAAAGCTTTATCATTCGGCTTGTTCCCCCATTGGCAAAGACCCCATCAAAAGAATTAATTCACCGTCCCAAAATATATTTTCAGGATTTGGGGATTAGAAACGCCGTGTTAAACAAACTTGACCCATCACTAATCCTTGCGGATAAAGGCCAACTCTTTGAAAATGCCATCGCTACAGAACTTTTATCCACTTTGGGGTCAAACGCGTTAAAATTTTGGAGAACCACAAACCAGACTGAGGTTGATTTCATTATTGTTAGGCCGAATGGAAAAGCAGACGCTATTGAAACCAAATACCATTTGGAAAACAGAAAGAGCCTTCCGAAAAATCTACAGAGTTTAAAAAAACAATATCCCGACTTAATTGAAAATATTGAGGTAATTTCTAGTTCAAACTACTGGAAGTTATTTTGAGCGTAACAAGTTCGAATCTGTTCTCCATTCGCTTCGTCCAGGATCTTCGACATCCAGTGCTGTAAATTAAATTTGGACCGTCATGACAACCCAAAGCCTCATTGTTTATGATTCATATTTGTGGTAAAATAATGGTATGTACAATTGGAATACTGATATCTCCAAATGGAATAAAAAATCCACTTCTTATAAAATCTGGAAACTAGAACAGCTGATTAATTTCGGCCTTAATGGAGAAAAACTTAATCTTTCCTTAGTCCGAAAACACTGGCCAAAATTAAACCTTGATCCTAGCCGGAAAAGATTCATAGAATTAATTTTATGGCCAAAACAATCTTAACTGCAGTCCAAAAACAAATTCTCAAAACACTTTCTAAAGACAACGGCTTCGTCAGAAACTTCTATTTAACCGGGGGAACTGCTCTGTCTGAATTTTATCTCCATCACCGACTTTCAGAGGATTTGGATTTCTTTACGGAGACTGAAGTCGACAAAATTTGGCTTAATACAATCTCATCCATCATAGCAAAGGAAATAAAGGCGAAAAAAGATATCCAAGAAAGTTTTAATCGTAACCTAGTCTTTTTTAATTCAGATAACCAGGTCGTCAAAACAGAATTCACCTACTTTCCTATGACTCAAATAGAAAAACCTCTAATTCTTAACGGTGTTCCCACTGATTCGGAAATAGATATTGCCGTTAATAAATTTTTTACCATCTATCAAAAACCGTCGGCCAGACATTTTATTGATCTTTACTTGCTGGTAACAACAAAGAATTATTCCTGGGAACAGTTGAAAAAATTAGCCAGAATTAAGTTTGATACCAATATCGACCCCATTCAGCTCGGAAGTCAACTCGTAAAAGCCCGTGACATCTCTGATTTACCAAAAATGCTTATAAAACTACCCGATGAAAAGTGGCGTAAATATTTTCTTCAGAAAGCAAGGGGACTAAAATCGGAATTAGAGTAAAAAGCTCGAATAGGGTTATAACGTCCAGGACTAGTTATAGATAATAATTCAAGTGATGGGACAAAGGATTTTTTAGAAACCAGGGGCTAGGAATTGTTTCTTCTTCCAAATTATGGTATAATAGACTATGGGATGGGGACAGAATTTAAAGGAAAAATTCAGGGAAACATTTTTCCCGGAAAAAGAAGCCGAATCTATTTACCAGAGACTACTTGATCTGACGAGGAGCAGTGACTTCCCGCAAGAGGGAGACTTCCACAAACGAACTTATACCCATATCAATAATATGGCAAGAGTGCAAGGAATGGTGGCAAGACGTGAATTATTAGATTTTGATAAGATTCGGATAGCACGGGAGTTCTTAAGAGTCAACCGCCCTTTTGCCGGTCGAAAATAAATGATTCGTTGCCAAAAGTCTGATCCCAAAATGGTGATATTAATGACTGTAGCGTAAGAAAAAGGTAAGAGGTATAATAAGTTCGTGGAACGTGAATGGGTAAATACTTTTTATCTTCCTCCTCAAAAATTTCCCCAGTTGGTCGACCTGGTCTTCCCAATTCCCCGGAATA
>Ga0155162_124_pt1 | contig 4985 bp, 3 predicted proteins | sample RifCSPhighO2_01_FD_106130 | JGI IMG/M metagenome (GOLD analysis project Ga0155162, IMG submission 106130) | Candidatus Gottesmanbacteria bacterium RIFCSPHIGHO2_01_FULL_42_12
AATTGGAACCCTCAAGATCTTTCTGCAACCCTTGATAAAATGCTTTTCAGCCTTCCGGCAGGTGGAAGACATTTCACAAGATCAATTGCTTTTAAAAATGACGGTACAATGTTTATTTCCATTGGCTCAACCTGCGATGTTTGCAAAGAAAAAGACCCGTTTTCAGCGGCAGTTATTGTGTCCGATAAAGATAGCGCTAGTCCAAGAATTTTTGCCAGGGGTTTAAGAAATACCGTATTTATTACCGTTAACGGGGACACTCAAAAACTTTGGGGAACGGAGATGGGTAGAGATTTTTTAGGCGATAATTTACCCCCTGATGAGATTAACATTATAGAAGATAGCAAAGATTATGGATGGCCTAGTTGCTTTGGCGATCGAACAGTGGATTTAAAATTCGATCCAGACGCAAGTCAAGACGCTTGCAGAAATACACAACCACCTCTTTACAAATTATGTGCTCATTGCGCACCCCTGGGGTTAGCTTTTATAAATTCAAAACAATTTCCTGAAGGTTGGCAAGGCGATTTATTGGTTGCCTTCCACGGCTCATGGAATAGCTCCAAGCCTGTTGGATACAAAGTAGTCAAGTTGAAAGTTAAGGGAGACAATATTATCGGCGAAGAAGATTTCATATCGGGATTCTTAAAAGGCGCACAAACAATCGGTAGGCCTGCTGGTCTTGCTTTTGGACCCGACGGCTCTCTGTACATCTCGGATGATAAAGCTGGTGTTATTTATCGTTTGTGGCGAAACGGCCAAAATTGACTTCAGTGCCAAGCTTGTAGTAGATTGAGAGTTAGTGACGGTTGCACACGACCAGATAATAGAAAAGTTAAGACAATGTCTTGATCCCGAACTTGGTATTAATATAGTTGATCTTGGTCTTGTCTACTCAATCAACGTTGAAGGTAGTCAAGTTCGTGTACTGATGACCTTAACCACCCCGGGCTGTCCTCTGGATTCCTACTTCACCAAGGACATAACATCCAAACTAAAATCAATAAAAGGTATTTCGGATGTAGCGGTTGAACTGACCTTTGAGCCGCCGTGGAGTCCAACTAAAATGTCCGACGAATCAAAAGATCTCCTCGGTTTCGTAAATTGATTTTGCGTAATCATAAATTATCCTGAGTACTTCTTTCGCTTTGCGAAATCAGTATAAACTTCTGCGAAGGACTTCCCCTGCATTAACCCCGCTTGATCTTAATTCTCGCCTTTTCATCGAGTCAGACTTGATTCAGTATTTAGACCCGCACTCCGCAAAGCGGGGGAGGATCGCAAGAATCGTAAGATTCTTATCCATGCACGGCTCGAAGAGCGATCTTACGGGGTCTGCATCACGTTCATATAAAACTGAACATGACTTGACATTCGGGTTTTCTTCGGTTTAGAATAGTTTTAGCCATTTGCCATAAGCTATTTGCATTTTTAGCGCTTTTTGGGTCTTGACAAGCGCAAGATTTGGGGTTCTAATGGAATCAGACCACAATATATTGTGCTTTTGGTAGATCCGTGAAACGAAGCTTCGTAGACTTGGATAAGCCTGCTAAATAGTAAATATTTTCAAATTAGGGCAGCCAATAAAGATCAAAGGGAAGTAATGTGATTTGTCCTTTTTGCGCGCATGAAGTAACAAAAGTAGTCGATAAACGTGAAGGTGCACTCGGGAAAATTACCAGAAGAAGACGCGAGTGCAACAAGTGCACCCGCAGATTTACAACTTTTGAACGGGTCGAAACACTGGACCTATTAGTAGTCAAAAAAGACGGCAGGCGCGAGATTTTTGACAGGGGAAAATTACGAAGCGGAATTATTAAATCCTGCGAGAAAAGAGAAATTTCTGCTGAAAATATTGAAAAAGTCGTTGACGAAGTCGAATCGGAACTAAGAAAAAGCAGCACAAGCGAGATATCAAGTAAAACAATAGGTGAGCTGGTTGCCAAAAAACTCAAAAAACTGGACAAGGTTGCCTATATTCGGTTTGCATCGGTATATAGAGAGTTTGCAGACATCGGCGATTTTGAAAAAGAACTATCAAGGCTTTCAAAAAAATTTAAAAGATAAGCATATCTTTTCTACGAATAGGCGGAGCCTTTCTACGAATAAGCAAAGCTTTTCTACAAAATGAAAAAATTTAATTTACCAAAAGTTGATTTAAGGACCAAAAAGCGGGAGGCAGCAAGAAGTGCGGGCAGCAAAATCCCTACACCTCCCAAAGATCTTTTTCAGCCTCAACTTTCTGAAAATGCCGCCTACATTGCCAAAACCCGTTATTCTTTCCGAAATGAAAAAGGGGAACCGATAGAAACTCCAAAAGAGCTGTTCTGGAGAGTTGCCTACTACATAGGTGCAGCAGACCGTATTTATCTGTCTCATGGCAAGGCAGATCACAATGCCAGAACGCACCTTAAAAGCGCCCGGGATTTTTACGAAATAATGGGCACTCAAAAGTTTATTCCAAATACTCCGACACTTGTTAATTCCGGCAAAAGGGGCCAGTCGCTTTCCGCCTGTTTCGTTTTGCCTGTTGAAGACGATCTTGAATCAATCTTAAAAACCATGCGTGATATGGCCATGATCCATAAAATGGGAGGCGGCACGGGCTTTTCATTTTCACGGCTCAGACCCAAAGATGATGTTATTGGCACTTCAAAAGGTAAAACAACCGGGCCTGTTGCCTTCTTGCAGGCTTACAACGATGTAACTTCTCAAATTCGTCAGGGGGGCGTCCGCCGAGGTGCCAATATGGGCATTATTCATTATACTCATCCGGACGTTTTACGCTTTGCCGTCCACAAGGTAGATGAATTTTCCCTGACTAACTTCAATATCTCCGTAACAGTTGACGAGGCTTTCATGCAAAAGGTCAAAGACGATGCAAAATTTACTGAAGGTGAAATTGATGCTGACGATATTGTACAAGAGTTAAAAGAGGCTTACGCCATCCGCGATCTGGATCTTAAAAATGTCCGTGTCGAAGAAGCTGTTGCCAAACTTTACGAATTGTGTAAAGCAACCCGCGAAGGTGAGGGCTACGAACTAATTAATCCAAGAACCGGCGAGATTACAGGTCGTCTCAACGCCAAAAAGATTTTTGATCTAATTACAAAACTTGCCTGGCAGTATGGCGATCCCGGCATGATTTTAATTGACAGGGTAAATGGCTCCCGGGCAAATCCTACCCCTAGGATCGGTCTAATTGAATCTACTAATCCCTGTGCTGAACAGCCTCTTTTACCCTATGATGCCTGCACACTAGGCTCAATCAATCTCTCTAAATTCATCCACGAGGAATTTAGAGACACTAAAAAAGACCACTCAATTGAAGATCAAATCGACTGGGAAAATCTCAAAAAAACCATCCACACAGCTATCCACTTTTTGGATAACGTCTTGGATATGAACGAATACCCGGTTGACGAAATCGACAAAATGACATCGACAATCCGCCGGGTGGGCCTTGGAGTAATGGGGTGGGCGGACATGCTTGTTAAACTTGGCATAGGCTACGATACACAAGAAGCATATGAGCTAGCCGAAAAAGTCATGGAGTTTGTCCAAAGTGAAGCAGACGCGGCAAGTATCAACTTAGGAAAAGTTCGGGGTGCTTTCCCGGGGTTTAAAGGCTCGATTTACGATAAGCCAAAACGCGCCAATGATCATATCAAACCTAGAAACGGGGCCAGAACAACCATTGCTCCGACCGGCACAATTTCGCTTCTTGCGGACTGCTCAAGTGGAATCGAACCACACTTTGCGCAAACATTTGCCAAAAACACTATTGAGGGCAAAAGGCTTTTTAACACAAACCCGTATTTTCTTAAAGCACTTAAAGACAGGGGTCTTAATAGCGATGATATCTTAGCTAAAATTGAGGAAAACAAAGGATCGATAAAAAATATTGATGAAATTCCCGAAGATTTAAAGCAAACCTTTGTGGTTGCCGGTGATATTTCGCCAAAGGATCATGTTCGAATGGCCGCCGCCTTCCAAAAATTTACAGACAACGGTATTTCCAAAACCATCAATTTTCCAAATGAAGCCACGGTTGACGATGTACGCGAAGCCTATTGGCTTAGCTACGAACTTGGTTGCAATATGATAACAATTTACCGTGACGGCTCACGCGAAAAACAGGTTTTGGAAGTCAAAAAAGAAGGCTCGTACTACGATCAGCTGGGCGGCAAGAAGTTGATTGTAGACGAACACGGAATAGTCGTTCCAACGAAGCGTCCTACACCGCAGGAGGCCTGGGGTATGCGTGTTCGCAAAAAGGCCGATGTCGGCCCCATCTACACATCGGTCTTTCGTGATGCCGACGGCGCACCGGTTGAAGTTTTTGTAACAATCGGCAAAACCGGCGGATACGTTGCCGGTGCAGCAGAGGTTACCGGAAGGCTGGCATCCCGTGCCCTCAAATATGGAGCATCCCTGGAAGAAATAGCTTCAGACTTGGTAGGCATTTCCTGCGGCACTCCATACGGCATGGGTGCCGATTCCGTTCTTTCAGCATTTGACGCCGTCGGTAAATCCTTAATTGAAATCTCCCGTGCCAAACAACTGGAACTACCGGTTGTAGAAGAGTCAGAACAGAAAGTTGAAACTATCGCCAAATTAGAAATCCGCCCCGGAATTACAAATGGTCATACCAACGGTAAAACAAATGGCTTAACCAACGGTCACACTAACGGGAAAACTCAGCCACTTACCGCTCAACCTGTAATATCAAAAGGCCAAATATCCCTTACACCTCCAGCCTTGCAACAATCCAAAACTCAAGGATTAATGACTTATTCTCAAGAAGAAAAAATAATCGAAACAAAGTTTAATAGCTGTCCCGACTGCGGCTCGCCCCTAACCTATGCCGAAGGCTGCCGCAAATGCGTCAACCCCACCTGCGGCTGGAGCAAATGTAGCTAGCACATTAACCTATAGTTGACAAAACCCTATTTTCAAGTATACTCTTCGCCTATGGTGACTGA
>Ga0155162_113_pt1 | contig 4984 bp, 7 predicted proteins | sample RifCSPhighO2_01_FD_106130 | JGI IMG/M metagenome (GOLD analysis project Ga0155162, IMG submission 106130) | Candidatus Gottesmanbacteria bacterium RIFCSPHIGHO2_01_FULL_42_12
CGAAAGTTTGTGAAATCCTCCGAGTGCGTATTTTATATAGGTAGAGATATTATAATTGAGAAAATCGAGAATTTGGGTTATCTCTGTTCTAAACCAGGCAATAATAAATAGAAATACAACGATTTTAAAGATTTCGCGAAGGATCGTTACAAATTTATTGTCAATGTTGAGTTGTTGCTCGGAAAACTTGATTTGGTTTCTTGAGAGTGAAATTATGGTCAACAACAAGTAATCGTTTTCTGACAATTTCTTTTTAGCTTTAATTTTTTCTTCAAGAGTGTCAAGTTTGTTTACTGAATCATCGGCGTCATTTGTTTGCATGAATTTAATTATTCTATTAGTATATATTTTAGCAGGGCCAAGTGGAGTCGAACCACTATCAAAGGTTTTGGAGACCTCTATTCTGCCATTGAACTATGGCCCTATATGCCAAATTATAGCAGATTAATAACTATTCCTAGAATGGCTTGGATTTCCATCTCCATGGGGATTACTAGCACCATATTTTTTACTAGGTTTATTTTCATCTTTTGAAGATAAACAAGGGGGTTTGGGGCCAGATCCTCGTATTCTTCTGCGCCATTCCTCTCTAACTTCACAGTATACCGGAGGGTTTTCGCAGCAGCGGGGACTTTTTGACATCGCTACTTCAACTTCTCATTCTCCTTGTGCTCTGTATGCTTGCGGCAATGGGGGCAGTATTTTTTGAGCACTAATTTTTCTTTATTCTCAATTTTGTTTTTCGAGGTGACATAGTTTCTTCGTCCGCAGACAGAACAGATAAGGCCGAATTTAATTGTCGTATCTTTAAGCGCCATGGAGGTATTCTACATGATCAGCTTCTAAAAATAAAGACGGTACCGAAGGCAAAAGCCACCACAACCAAAGTGTTAACAACTTGGGTGGGGTCAACAGTAAAAAACTTTGAAACGATGGAACCGAGACCGGTTAGTGTTAGTAAGAAGACGGTTAAAACAGTGTAAATTTTTCGTTTGGGCAAGGTAGGGAGAGACTACACTAATCGAAAATGGTTTGTCAAGTTAATTTCTGAGCCGACGATCAGAATCGGACTGATAACCGCATGTTTACAAAACATGTGCTCTACCATTGAGCTACGTCGGCAAATTTTGCGTTCAAAACAATGTCAGGGTGATTCCTTTGATTTTATCAAATAAAAGGGGATTGGGGAAGAAACAGAGCGGCTCTCACCGATGAGCAGAAAGAAAGCAATTCCCCAGAATTATATAGGTGGGAACCTGCCAAGGGCAGGTCCCGCCGTGGCGTGATCGTTCCCCCTGAACTTCCGGTTCCCATTTCTGCAAGAACGCTAGCTAGGGAAATTAAACTCCCTCCTGCTACCATCTCGAGAACCGTCTCTTACTTTAATTATATCAAATAAAAGCAAGCCCTATCTTCGAGTAAGACAGGTTCCACATTTTTGTGCGGTTGTCGCACAGTCTCTACACCGTCAACATCTGATAAAACGGTTACTTCACCACTGGAACTGCTATATTACAAATCTCGCAGCGTCTGCAAGCTTGTGCCCCTGTTCCTTCGCAACGAACTGTACTTGCAGTAGTGTATCCATTAACTTCTACTCCCGTTAATGCGGGACAGCCACTTGCCCCTTGAACCCGAACTACTTTTACTAATTCTCTATTTGTAGTAATAGAAATCATATTTTCACCTCACTTTCTTTTTTTGTTTTCGTAAAAAACAAAAAACACGCCGAATTAGCGTGGATTATCGATCTGATAAAAGATTATAAACGGATGAGCTGAATAGGGAAAGGGGCAACTTGAGCCGAGGATGGGAATCGGACCCATGACCTAGTCATTACCAATGACTTGCTCTACCACTGAGCCACCCCGGCAAAATTACTTTTGTATTTTACAATATAATTTGAATAATATGGAGATTTGTTTTTAGGGATATAATTTAATCATGAGTTTAGGAGCACACATATCAATCGCCGGGGGACTTTCGAGAGCCGAAGAAAAGGCCATGGCTATGGGGGCAAACTGTATGCAGATATTTTCCTCGTCGCCTCGGGATTGGGGGTTACCTCACCTTCCCGATTACCAATTTAAACTTTCTCCGGTTTACTTTCACGCCACCTATTTAATAAACCTGGCAGATACCGGCGAGATCGGGGAACGGTCAAAGAAGTTACTCATTGCCGAATTAAATCTGGCCAGCCGGTTGGGGATAAAAGGCAGTATTGTCCACCCGGGGTCTTTTAAGGGTGATCCTACAGAGGAAAAGTTTGCTATCTTTTTGGATAACATTGCCCAGGTTCTTAAAAATATTCCAAAAAACTCCTGTCTCATTTTAGAAAATGCCGGTAATAAAAAAATCGGTCAGGATTTGGTAGAGTTGGGGGCTATTACCAATGGCATTTCTGATTCGCGTTTAAAATTTTGCCTGGACACGTGCCATCTGCAGGCCACAGGCTACGATTTGTCTATCCCGGGTAAAATAATTGATCTTTTTGACGACTTGATAGGACTTGGGCGATTGGAACTTATTCATGTCAATGACAGCAAGGATCCAATGGGCAGTTTTCGCGACCGGCATGAAAATATTGGTGAAGGGACAATTGGACTACAAAATTTTAAGAAATTTATAAATGAACCACGGCTAAGTCAAACGCCCTTCATTTTGGAAGTCCCGGGATTTGATGGCCAAGGGCCGGATAGGGAAAATCTAGATATTTTAAAAAATCTGGTACAATAAGGTAAATTTGCCGAGGTGGCGGAGCGGTCAATCGCACCAGACTGTAAATCTGGCGTTCGAAAGGGCTACCCAGGTTCGAATCCTGGCCTCGGCACAGAACCCTGTCAGTTTGGCAATATTATTTTTTTGGGTTAAAAGCATCAAAAAGTTTGCTTACAGCTGCTCTCAATCCATTTTGAGCTTTATGATGATCTGCAATTGCTTCATGAATTTAGCGGTCTAATACTTGTTGCGCTTCGGTGATATCGTGCTCAGTGGATATTAGTCGTTGTTTGAGATACAGAACTGCTACAACCGGATCAAACCGAGATTCTTTAGCCATAGCTTATTATATTCCGAGTTGTTGTAATTTTTCAAGAACTCTTGGTAATATTTTTTGTCCGTGGGTTTTTCCCAAGTCAATTAATCCGTTTATTTTGTCAAAGCTGTCAATAAACGCCTCTCTGGGGAGACTTCCTTCTGCTTCCTCTAACTGAATTAAGATTTCCGGCTGACGGGCATCTAAAAAATTATCAATGGCATATGTAAACGAGGTTTCCATCATCCGCATTTCCATCCAGGGAATTTTATTTTTATGCATGAGCCATAGCTGTGGGAATCCGGGTTTGGCGTTTTTAACCCAAAATGACAAGTCATCCTTGTTTTCGTCAAACGGACGTAGATGTTGGCTTACAGTATCAATGGCAACGATTGTGTCAGCTCCATTGTCCCAGGCAATATCAGTGGGGAAGGGATTAATCATACTTCCGTCAGCTAGACCCTGGTTATTAAGTTGGTATGGTAAATGAAATCCCGGTTCGGTCATACTGGCCTCAACTGCGCTAAGTACTGAACCGTTTTTGATAAGCACAAGTGTGTTTGGACCAAAATCCGAAGCCACGACAATAAATTTTTTGGGTAAATCTTCAATTATTGGATTACCAATTATATTTTCAAGTTTTGTCATAAGGGGCTTTATGGTAAAAAAACAGCGGTCATCGCAACTTGGACAGACAAAATCTTCAGGTTTAAGACTTCGGGCTACCGTTTCAATAAGAGAAATAGGTTTCCCAGAGGCAAGAACAGCCCCGATATAAGCCCCCATACCGGTTCCAACAATTACGTCGAAAGCAACTTTACCCTCAAGAGATGCCAAAACACCCACCTGGAAAAATGCCCGGGCGTAACCATTATTGAGAACTAGTCCGGTTTTATAAGCTTTCTTCATAATTTACAAGTTCTTTAATTTTTGGGATTGCTTTAGTGGCTTCTTCTTCGCCAATTTTGATTAATAACTTCGCCTGACCCATTTCAAAAAAACCTATGTCTTTGGAAATATGTTTTTTGGCTAAACCATCTTTTAAGGACAGGACGATCTCCGGTTTTTGTTCTTTAATCTCCCGGTCAATGGCGTTACGATGCAGCGTGCCGCCGTAATGCATAAACATTTTGTACGCCGCATGGGCCCGGTTGATTGTCGTAAATACCGGTAAATGAAAATAGCTGTGGTCAAACTGCATATTTTCCGCAGCAATGGGTCCCTGATCAACAGCAATAACGATATCTGCGCCCATTTGTCTGACAACATCAACAGGTAGGGGGTTTGTAAGACCGGAATCAACATAATAATGACCATTTTTTCGAAGCGGGGCAAAAATGCTCGGAGCCCCAACTGCTCCCCTTAACGCTTCCCACACTTTCCCTTCATTAAAAACGACCGGCTCTGAGGTTTCCAAATCCAAGGCGACAAAGGCGGTCTTAATTTTAAAGTCGGAAAAATCAATATCTCCCGTAACATCCATTCCGCGTCTTATAACGTGGTCAAAATTTATAACGCCAAGATCGTCATGCAGTTCCGGCGTTATGTATTGCCAAAATTTTGTTTTTTCACCCCACTCAATCATAAACTCCGGGTCAAGGTCGAGCCCCACGCCGATAGCTCCAATGGCGCCCACACTTGAACCAGCCACAAAATCAATCTTTACCCCTTCTCTTTTTAAGACCCTCATAATTCCCGGCAGAAATATGCCTCGGGTGGCTCCGGAACTTAAAGCTAAACCAATTTTTTTCTTGGGCATAATAAATCAGGATGTCAGAAAATGGACAACTTTTTTAACTACCTCGCTTTTTGGTTTTAAAATAAAGTCCTCGTGACTTCCGGTTAAATATGTAGATTCACAATTAATAAACTTCCGGCGCAAAAACTCTGCTTGTTTACGAAACATTTTTCCTTCATTTAGGGAATTAATTGTGAGAAGGGGTTTATCCT
>Ga0155162_119_pt4 | contig 4801 bp, 7 predicted proteins | sample RifCSPhighO2_01_FD_106130 | JGI IMG/M metagenome (GOLD analysis project Ga0155162, IMG submission 106130) | Candidatus Gottesmanbacteria bacterium RIFCSPHIGHO2_01_FULL_42_12
GACTCACCTTTGTACCTGAAAACCCATTACCATCGCCGGAAAAATAAAATGGGCGATTATGTGTTAGTCAGAATAACAAGAGAGGTGGCCACTACTTATGCGTCAGTTGATACATTTCAGGCAGATTGTCCACCTGACTGTTTTTTCGGCTATGATCAATGTGAACTTGGGTATTATTTAAGACTTAGAGAACACATAATAGAAGTAGATGTCCCCGAAAATTGTATTCAATTACCATTTAGAAAACAAGCTTCAGCTGTGAGATAATAGGTCGTGATTTCGTTTAAAGTAACTTCACAGGATAAGAAGGCCAGAACCGGTCTTTTGACAACTACTCACGGCACTGTGGAAACGCCAGCCTTTTTGCCTGTAGGAACCCAGGCCGCGGTTAAAGCCTTAACTCCTGATGATTTAAAAGCACTCGACTGCCAGATTATTTTGGGCAGTACTTACCATCTTTATCTTCGCCCCGGGGTTGAGGTCATTTCTCAAATGGGTGGCATTCACAAATTTATGAATTGGACAGGACCGGTTTTTACGGATTCGGGGGGCTTTCAGGTTTTTTCCTTGGGTTTTGGCATTGAACACGGGGTGGGGAAAATGCTTCCGATTTTTGGCGGAAACATGGTCGTGGGAGAGATGTTAGAAGCAGAAGTTAAGGCTATTGGTTTTAAAACCAAATTGGCCAAAATTGAAGAAGAAGGGCCGACATTTCAGTCCCATATTGACGGGCTAGCTCATTTTTTCCCGCCAGAAAAAAGCATTGAGAGTCAGGTAAAAATTGGGGCGGACTTTATTGTTGCCCTTGATGAATTAACAAGCCCTTTGCATAAATATGACTATACTAAAATAGCGATGGAAAGAACCCACCGTTGGGAAACCCGGTCTTTAAACCATTTTGAAAAAATAAAAGATAAAAACATCGAGCAGGCACTTTTTGGGGTGATTCAAGGTGGACCGTTCAAAGATTTAAGAATAGAGTCCTCAAATTTTGTTAATAAGGAAAATTTTTTCGGGGTCGCAATCGGCGGAGCCTTGGTTAATCGGGAAACAATGATTGAGATTTTAGACTGGATTTACCCCACTTTTGATCCCGGGAAACCTCGCCATCTTTTTGGCATTGGCACTGTTACGGAAATATTCTTGGGAGTGGAAAGGGGGATGGATATGTTTGACGCCGTTGTCCCCACCCGCTTTGCCCGAATAGGTCACATTCTGGACAAAAACTCGGAAAAATTCTATTACGATATCAATAAAGCGGAACATGCCACTAACCGCTCACCGCTTACTGCTAACTGCTCATGTTACACCTGCCAAAACTTTACCCGGGGTTATATCCATCATCTTTTTCGAGCACATGAACTTTTAGCTTATCGCCTGGCCTCCATTCATAACGTTAAATTTACTCTTGATCTAATGAAAGAAATAAGGGAGGCGATAAATCAAAAAAGATTTGCAAAACTCAAGAAAGAGTGGTTAAATAGCTGATATGGGAATGTTCGGAGATTTTAACAATAAGAAAAATAAAAAGCTTTCCAAAGGGGAGCAGGCCAAAAAAGCCGCAAAACAGACGGGGAGTGTTTTTGGCGGCTATACATTTTCGCAGCCTGAAGTTATTAGCCGTGGGAAGAAAAAGGACAACTTCTAAATCGTTTAACCCGTTGGGTATCCTTGTCCCGGTCTTGATCGTTGTTATTGCCGGGATTTTTTTCAAGCTTTATTTATTTTCCCGGGAATCAAAACTCCTAAATCTTGCCCGTTACAATTTTATTGTTTTGGAACCGTTAACTTTTTATTCTCTAAACCCAAAAGAAAAAACGGCGATAAAAATTGTACTGCCCCCCAATTTATATGTTGACAGCGCTTTTGGTTACGGCCAGTACAAACTTAAGTCAGTTTACGAACTGGGGGAACTTGACAAACGGGGGGGCGAAGTTCTTTTGGCCACGGTTTCTGAAATGCTCGGTGTTCCTGTTGATGGCTATATCGACAGTTTAAATCTTAAAAAAACTTATAACACCAACCTCAATTATCTCGACCTGGCACTCCTCGGAATAAAATATGTCGAAATTGGTGAGGGTAAAATTAAAAATCTTGATCTTAGCGCACTTGACGTCTTACCGGACCTGGTTCTGGCGGACGGGTCAACGGTTCAAACTTTCGACCCTTTGAAATTCGATTTTTTAACCCAAGGGAGTTTTCATGAAGAAACTCTGATTCTTGAAAATCAGGACCTTGAGGTCTTAAATGTCGGGGAAGTGGCCGGTTTGGGGAATAAGGCAGCCAGAATTTTGGGGAATATCGGTTTGAAGGTAGTCAACGTCGCCAACGCCCAGATCCCAATCGGCGATTGTGAGGTTAAGGCGGATGTTAACAGTTTAACCGCCCGTCGGATTGCTCAGATCTTTGGTTGTAAAGTACTTCAAAAAGAACCGGGGCGGGCAAATGTCTCGCTTATTCTTCGGGTTCTTCATCCAGGTGAATAGCCTTGGTTCCGGGGAGATCGTCTTCGTCATCATCAGGCGGAACCTCCACCTTTTTAACCTTGTGGAGCTTCCCTTCCTCTTCCGCCAGGATTTCATCTGCCCGGTCGATCAAATAATCACTGGTAATTTTTGCCGGAAATGAGGGCAGATCACGGTATTTCTTGGCTTTGGAAATCTCTCTTATAAAAATTGTCAGGTCCTTCTCCCCAACGGATTTAACAAAACTTTCATATATATTACCTCCCTTTATTAAAAGATTAAGTCTCTTACCAAGGTCGTCCGGGAGCATTCCCAAGTAATTTCCGTCACAGTCGCAAACATGAATAGTGTGGCGCTTGGGGATTAGCTGTAAACCTTGGGCACATTCGGAACAGCTAATCTTTTTTGGCGAGGCGCAGTTAATTAGAAGGACGGTTTTAGTTTTCCCTGGCTCCTCAATAAAGGCCGATAAGGTCGCATAACTGTCGGATTTATTGCCTTTTAAAATTTTGCCGGTTGAAAGTCTGGCTTTCAGTTTGAGGGAAATTTGGTTGTAATGGTCGATAGAGAGCGCATCTTTGATGGCTTTTAAAGCCGGGTTTTTCTGTCCAAGTTCAATGTATGCTTTGGCTAAGCGGTTTAACGCCTCCAGATTTTTTGGGGTCTCTTTCAGGATCTCTTTGTTCAGTTTGACTGCCTCATCCCAGTTTCCGGAGAGGGCAGCCCGGATAGCACTGTTGGGCAAATCGTCTCTCATCCGCGGTATTGTAAAGTATCTATGTTGAAACTACAATACTGATAATGTCGGGACATTCGAAATGGTCCACAATTAAGCACCAGAAAGGGGCAACTGACGCAAAAAAGGGCGCGATGTTTACCAAACTGGCAAACGCCATAACCATTGCCGTTAAAAGCCACAACAACCCTTCGACTCTTATTGAAAAAGCCAGGGCAGCCAATATGCCAAAGGAGAAGATTCAGCATGCGATCGACAAAGGAGAAGGAAAAATTGCCGGAGCACAGTTGTCAGAAGCCATTTTCGAGGGATTTGCCCCCCTTGGGGTGGCAATAATTGTTGAAACTGTGACGGATAATGTTACCAGGACTTCAAATGACCTTCGCAGTACTTTTGCCAAGAACGGGGGAAATTTAGGGAGCCCCGGGTCCGTTTCCTATTTATTCAAACACCTTGGAGAAATTGAAGTTTTGGGTGAGGACATTTTGGAAAAAGCCTTAGAGACCGGAGCTTTGGATGTCGAGGACAACATAGTTTACACCGCACCCGCCGATTTACATCGGGTAAAAGAAGAGTTGTCAAAGTCCCTAAAAATTGTTAATGCCGAACTGGTTTATCGGCCAAATAAAGAAACTATAGTCAAACTGTCACCACAGGATCTTGAAAAAGTGGAAAATTTTATTGAGACGATAGATTCTTTAGACGATGTTCAAATGGTCTACTGCAATGTTTGACCACTTAACCCGGGACCATTAAATAGGTGATATAATTGACGTTAATGTACAAATACTTTGTGTCAGGTTTTAAAAGGCTAGGTGTTTTCCCTCAAATTTTAATCTTGCCCCTGGTAATGGAACTGGCTAACCTGACAAATAATATCCTTATAACGGTACCCATCGTAATAATATTTACCGTCACGACGTTCGTCTTTACTAAGGCGGCCTTTTTATACCCCGAAAGTAATAACTACGACTGGATGCTTGGCTTTCGACAACTTTTCAAAAGGTCTTTTTTTCCGTTAGTTGTCATGTACGGTGTCTTAGTTCTTTTGGCCCTGCTCTCTTTTGTAGGACTGAACATCTTCGGAATTGATGCCGCGTCGGGTATAAAAACAGCCACTTTTTTTGTAACCCTGGCCGGTTTTGCCGTCAATGTCTTAGCTGTGTTTCACGCGGTTTATTTTGCCGTGGAGGATAAAGGTTTTTTTGAGTCTTATATTTTAAGCGCTAAAGAGTTTCGAAATCATGGAGCTTTTATGCTTCTTGCCGGTCTTTTGCTTCTTTTTCCCAGAATACTTCACCAGTTTTTTGATCCGGCCAAATTGCTTTATCCATTTTTTACATTGTTAATACTTTCCAGCGCCGTGGCTTATTATAAAGAGAAAATTAAAAACAATGGCAGGTAGGGGACAAGAAGGGGACAAGAATTTAGATTTTGGAATCTCTCTTATCAGGGTTTCCAGACCAAATAAAAGTAAACGAAGTGAAATGAAAGATGTGTGGTGTACTATTTGCGGAAGAAATTTGGTTTCAGTAACAACAGAGTTTGCGAAAAGACTCCACAACAGACCAGGCATATACACTGCTGCCTGTGATCTTTG
>Ga0155162_131_pt1 | contig 4606 bp, 4 predicted proteins | sample RifCSPhighO2_01_FD_106130 | JGI IMG/M metagenome (GOLD analysis project Ga0155162, IMG submission 106130) | Candidatus Gottesmanbacteria bacterium RIFCSPHIGHO2_01_FULL_42_12
ACCTTACCGGGCTTCCGGGACTTTTTGCCGGCTGAGGCCAAACCTTACCGGGCTTCCGGGACTTTTTGCCGGCTGAGGCCAAAAAACGCCAGTGGTTAAGAGAGAGACTGTCTAAAATTTGTGAATCCTGGGGCTACGACCCAATGGAAACACCAACTCTTGAAACCTTGGAGCTTTTTGCCGGGCAAATTGGCGAAGATGAGAAACTTTTCTTTAAATTTAAAGACAACGGCGGGCGTGATGTTGCCCTGCGCTATGATCAAACTGTCCCTTCTGTCCGGGTTGTTGCTGGCAATTTAAACTCTCTTGCCAAGCCGTTTAAACGGTACCAAATTCAACCGGCATTTCGGGCAGAAAAACCGCAAAAAGGGCGCTACCGGGAATTTATCCAATGTGACGCCGATATTTTTGGCGACCCGACGCCCTATGCCGATGCGGAAACTATTGCTTTGTCCCTTGATATCTATCGACAACTAGGGTTTAAGGAAGCCAAAGTATTAATTAATGACCGAACACTTTTAAAAGATTTTCCCTATGAAGCTATCGTTTCTATTGATAAAATTAAAAAAGTCGGCGAAGAAGGCGTCATCCGGGAAATGGTAGCCAAAGGAATAGACGCAAGCAAAGCCCGAGAATATCTTGTTATTGTCAAAAATTTAAAACCTAACGAAACCATTAAAATTATTTTGGATTATCTAACAAGTCTTGGGTTTGACCGTTCCTGGTTTGAATTTGACCAAACAATTGCCCGATCTTTTTCTTATTCCCAAGGACCCATTTGGGAAGTTGTCATCCCAGGATTTACCTCCGGATCAGTACTTGGCGGCGAGCGGTATGATGGGTTATTTTCCAAATTATTTAATATGGATTATTACGGCACTGGGTTTGGCTTGGGGTTTGACCGCACCCTTGAAGCCGCTGACCAGTTCCAGCTTATACCCAAGGAAGCAACTGCCAGTAAACTCTTGGTAACGGTTTTCTCCCCAGCTTTATTTACCAAATCCTTAGAGTTTTCAAAATCATTTCGGGATCAGGGAATAAACTGTGAAATCTATTCCAATCCTAACGCCAAACTGGACAAACAACTCAAATATGCCGATCAAAAAGGTATCCCTTACGTTATTATTATCGGTCCGGATGAGGCAGCAAAAGGTCTTCTGACCGTTAAAAATCTCAAGACTAAAACTCAGTCTACCGTTTCCCTTTTCGATGCCTTAAGATTAATAAATGGTTAAACGCATCAATTGGCCAATAGTTGCTCTTATTATTGCCAACATTATCTGGGGAGCCACCTCTCCGATATTTAAGTATGCCCTGGAAAACATTCCCCCATTCTCCCTGGCCTTTATCCGGTTTCTGGGAGCAAGTTTACTTTTATACCCATTGGTTCACAAAAAAATTGACTACCCCGATCTTAAAAATAAACTGCTCTGGGGTTTCGGATTAACGGGAGTAACCCTTAACATTTTCTTTTACTTCCTGGCTCTACCGAGAATTATTTCCATAAATGCCCCCATTATCGGTTCTACCGGACCAATCATGGTTCTCATCGGCGGCGCGCTGTTTTTAAAGGAAAAAGTTAAAAAATTTGAACTAATCGGAATCCTCATCTCCGTAATCGGGGTGGCCATTATCATCCTCCAGCCGATTTTTCAAACCGGAATTAAAATGGAGTTTTTAGGAAGCTTCTTTATTATTTTGGCGACCACTTCGGCAGTCATCTCAACTATTATCGGACGGAAGTTTTTAACCCCTGAAAACGCCCTCGGGTCAACTTTTTGGGTTTTCCTCCTTGGCGCTTTGACCTTTGCTCCCCTTATGCTCTGGGAGTTTGTTCAAAACCCTTTCTGGCTGGCACAGCTTGATTCCCGGGGAATCTTGGGCATCGTTTACGGCATATTCTTTGCTTCAACAATAGCCTATGCCTTTTATGACCACGCTCTGGCACAGATGCCGGCGTATAAAACAAGTATCTTTGCCTATATTGACCCTGTCGCTGCCATTTTAGTTGCCATTCCGCTTTTGGGGGAAAGAATCACTCCCCCCTTTGTTATCGGGTCAGCCCTGGTTTTTTTGGGGATTCTAACCGCAGAAAAACGACTCCACTGGCACCCGCTTCACAAAGTCCTCAAAAAATAATATAATAGGGATATGAAAGCAACTATTCACCCAACTTATCATCCAAATGCGCAGGTAACTTGTGCTTGCGGTAATATCTTTACCGTCGGCTCTACGAAGCCGACAATCCACGTTGACCTGTGTTACCAATGCCATCCGTTTTACACCGGGGTACAAAAGTTCGCCGACACTGAGGGAACCATTCAGAAATTTGAGAAAAAGCGGACTGTCGCCGCCGCCAAACAAGCTGTGGTTAAGGCTAAAAAAGCAGAAAAAGCCAAAGAGGAATTTCGCCCCAAGACCCTTCGAGAAATGTTAATGTCCCAAAATAGTTAGTAGTTCAGAGTTCGTAGTTCGTAGTACACTAGAATAATGTTCAACTTCGAAAACTTGACGGTCTACAAAAAGTCGCTTGAATTCTCAATTTTAATCTACAATCAGACAAAAAGCTGGCCAAAAGATGAATTGTTTGCGTTAACAAACCAAATCAGAAGAGCAGTTGTTTCAGTATCACTCAATATTGCCGAGGGAACGAGCAGGACTAAAAAAGATTTCGGGCATTTTCTTGATCAGTCCCGAGGATCATGTTTAGAGGTTGTCGCCTGTCTTACAATTGCCAAGGGCCTCGGCTATATTAACGAGGTTGATTATAATAAATGTTATAATATCGCGATAGAACTTTCCAAAATGTTAAGTTCCCTTAAAAAATCAATCCTTGTATGAATCAAGTTATTCCTGACTATTTAAAACCAACTATTGATGAAATCGATAAAAAAATCAATGAAACTAAATCATTGCTTTCAGATCCAATTGTTTCGGAAATTGCTTCCGAGGAAATCAAAAAGTTAGAACAAGAAAAAACCGAACTACTATCTTCTACGAACTACGAACTACCAACTATGAACTCAATCGATTCCCCCGATGCAAAATATGACAACCGGAACTTGTTTGTGGAAATTCGCGGCGCGGCAGGAGGCGACGAGGCCAAGTTATGGGGGGAAGATTTACTCAATATGTACATTAAGTTCGCGCAGATACAGGGTTGGAAATATTTTCAGGAAGAACCACTTGTAGTTAAAATTAATGGTCGCGGCGCATATGGGAAGCTTAAATACGAATCAGGGGTCCACCGGGTCCAAAGAGTCCCGTCTACTGAGTCTTCCGGCCGTATTCACACCTCAACGGCAACAGTTGCCATTATGCCGGAACTTGACGATATTGACGTTCAAATTAACCCTGTGGATATTGAGGAACAATTCTACCGGGCCGGCGGCAAAGGCGGACAGAATGTCAACAAAGTTTCCTCGGCCGTAAGGCTTATCCATTTGCCAACCAATACTGTGGTCACCTGTCAGGACGAACGGGACCAAAACAAGAACCGGGTCAAAGCTTTAAATAGGTTACGGCAAATTTTGTGGGAAAAAGAACAGGATAAGCAGATTGCTGAACTATCCGCTGAAAGGCTGTCACAAATAGGAACCGGGATGCGAAATGAGAAAATAAGAACCTATAATTTTTTGCAGGACCGTGTCACCGACCACCGGCTTGAACAGAACTTTCACAACATTCAAAAAATCATGGACGGCAACATTGGGGAAATAATTAACGCTTTACAGGAAAAATATACGGTAACAAATTAATTAGTGTTGTTTTGTCCCCTCTTAGATTATATAATCTGCAATTATTATGGGATTGTCTATTAGAGGTGTAAGTCCAGAGCATGTCCCGGAGGCTTTTGGGGCAGTCATTAGAACGTGTAATTCATGTGAACACCTGTTGTTGAGAGAATGCCCAGGAGGAGACATTACAGTGTCTATATTTAGACCAGATGAATTGGATCTATATGTACGACGTTTAAGGGAGGATGTTACCCGCTTTCCAGATACATGTCCGATTCTCTCTTGTGGTTTAAAAATTAATGGGGTTACTCATATGTTTAGGTACAAAGAAAATGTGAAATTGTTAAAGTTGTGAGAGACAAGAAGGTAACTGGCACACAATTACTGGCTCTCGGAGAGAGTAACTTTAAGGGATTTAGTTTCCGCACCCCGATAAACAGTTAGTTCCACGATATCGTTTGGTTTTTTGGTAGAAATTATTTTTGCCAGACCCCCGTCGGCATCGCGGACCATTTTCCCGTCAATTTTGGTAATGATATCCCCCTGTTCCACTCCCGCCGTTTCCGCCGGTGAATCCAGTACGACTTCCTGAACATATGCCCCTTCCGGAACCTCGTTTAAAATGGCCAGTTCCCGGGAAATCATTCTGTAAGAAACCCCCAGATACGCTTTGGGGGCAAACCCCCCAGTCGTCTCAAAATTTTTCAGAGCCTCTTTTACTAAATTTACTGGTAAAGCAAACCCGATGTTTTGGGCATTTTGGGCCACAGCCACATTAACTCCGATCACTTGCCCGGCGGAATTTAAAAGAGGCCCGCCCGAATTCCCGGGATTTATGGGAGCCGAGGTTTGGATAATATCACTTAGCT
>Ga0155162_119_pt2 | contig 3941 bp, 4 predicted proteins | sample RifCSPhighO2_01_FD_106130 | JGI IMG/M metagenome (GOLD analysis project Ga0155162, IMG submission 106130) | Candidatus Gottesmanbacteria bacterium RIFCSPHIGHO2_01_FULL_42_12
CCTCGTCACCCAGGCAGATATTGATGCCTGGAAACTCAAGACCGGAAGGCTTGAAGATGAGGATTTTGACAAATTGCAGGAGGCAATGGGGGTTTTGGCAGAGGCGCCAATATTTATAGATGATACGCCGGGAATTAACATTATGGAGATGCGAACCAAGGCCCGGCGGTTACAGGCGGAACATGGGTTGAAATTTTTAATTGTTGATTATTTGCAGCTTGTTGATTCCGGACGGAAATTTGATAATCGGGTACAGGAAGTCTCCATTATTTCCCAAGCCCTGAAAAACATGGCCCGGGAACTAAAAATTCCGGTTCTGGCCTTGTCACAGTTGTCCCGAGCTGTTGAATCACGAGACAAAAAAATTCCCCAGTTGGCAGACCTTCGGGAATCGGGTTCTATCGAACAGGACGCAGATGTCGTCATGTTTTTGTACCGGGTTGATGAAGAACAGGAAACCGTAAAGACCGGTAAAATCCCCATCAATTTGCTGGTGGCCAAACACCGTAACGGTGCTTTGGGAGAGTTTAACTTTATGTTTACCGGAAATAAACTGAGATTCAATTTGGTAGAGGGGAAAAGAGCCTCCTAAAGCTTCCTTTTGTGCCGAAGGGGGGAGTCGAACCCCCAAGACCTGTTAGGATCATCAGTTTTTGAGACTGACGCGTATACCATTCCGCCACTTCGGCAATAAAGCAATTTTAACACAAACAGGAGGAGATTAGCGTAAGGCCCAGAAGACAAAAAGGGCGGCGACAATAACTTGGGTTATAACCCCCCAAGGTGCCTGAAGCCGGGAATTAAAACCGACGTCATGAAACCATCGCTGTATTTTTAAATTGAAGTCGGATCCGGGAATATTTATTCCCAGTAAGAGTTTCGGCATTTCCAGCCAATCGGGAAGTTGGGAAACAAAGGCCATCAAAAATAAATAAACCCCGCTAGAGGCGGGGAAAAAGACCTTCCACATGATGGCAACAATAGTATAGCTTATGATAACATCAATAACCGTATCCCTTAAAATCTGTGATTTTGTCTTCTTTTTGTTGGTCATCGGATCCCAGTGGGGGACCTTGTCGCATAAAAAATGGGCCAGAAACGATACCGGCAATCCGATTACGGGGTTAACAAGTTTTACGCCGAGGGCCGCGCCAATTATTGCATGACCGGTTGCTGTCATAAGGTGGTATTTTTAAGGATAACATATGCTGTCAATTTTTGCTAATATAACAGGGTGTCAAAAATTGCGGTCGTAGAAGTCTTAAAGATAAAATCTTTTCGGGCCCTTTGGATGGCCCAACTTTTTTCTCAGATCGGCATTAGTCTTTTAACCTTCGTTCTGGCGATTCAAACTTATCATTTAACCGGAAAAAATACCGCTGTTTCTGTTCTGACATTATCCTTTATTGTGCCTCAGGCGCTCTTTGGCTCGTTAGCCGGAGTTATTGTTGATAGGTATGATAAAAGAATTGTCCTGTTTCTAACTAATATTTCCCGGGCAATAGTTGTTCTTCTGTTTCTACTAACCGGGGAAACCATTTTTTTTGTTTATATCCTGGCCATCTTAATTTCTCTTATAACCCAATTTTTTGTTCCTGCCGAGGCCCCGATGATTCCCGATCTGGTTCCCAAGCAAAGACTCATCACGGCAAACGGCGTTTTTACGTTGACCATTTTTGTTACGATGCTTTTAGGGGGACTTTTTGCCGGGCCGCTACTTGATCTTTTCGGATTAAACTTAACAATCTTTTCTGTCTTTATTGTCTACCTATTTGCCAGCTTCAACATAACCCAGATTCCGGGGCAACCAATTCTTCCGGCATTAAGACGCAATGTCGGTCTTTTTAAAAACTTCTGGGACGAGAAAACAACCCAGATATTAAAACAAGAATTTCATGAGGGGAAAGACTACGTCAGGAAAAATCAAAAAGTCAAAGCCGCGATTCTTATTCTTGTCGGTTCCCAGACAATCATTGCCTCAATTTCAACCCTAATTCCCGGGTTTGCGGATGCAAATTTGAAACTTAATGTCAACCATGCCTCGGTAATGCTTTTGGGGCCGGCGATCTTTGGGATTGTTGTTGGAGCCGCTTTGGTCTCGCAACTGGCTAAAAAGATACAACCCCGTCAAGGGATTCCGATAGGAATTATGGGCGCGGGTATATTCATGTTTCTTCTTGGCCTTAGCCCCAACCTGATATTTGCCCAGATAACGCTTTTCTGTTTGGGCTTTTCTAACGCGCTTGTTGATGTCTCCTGTAACACTATTTTACAGTCAGAGACCCAGGAGCAAGTGCGCAGCCGCGTTTATGGAGTCCTGACCGCTCTGGGGGGGATTGTCTTTATCCTTCCGGTCGTCCTTTCGGGGACCCTTTCTGATGTTTTTGGGGTTGACCGGGTATTTATGGGATTTGGAGTTATAATACTTCTTATGATGCTCAAGTTTTTAAGGCAGATAAAAACAATATGAATTTTTATGGGTTGTTTCTTGGGTTGGGATTTTTGATAGCCTCTTTTTATCTTTGGCGTCTGGCGCGAAGAGAAGCTTTTGGTGATGAAAAGATTATTGATGTCATGCTTCTGGCTGTGTTGTTCGGCGCGATTTTTGGCAGGGTAGGGTATGCACTTTTGAATTGGGAAAAATTTTCTTCCGATTTTGGCAGAATTCTTCTTTTTGTCAAATACCCGGGTTTTCTTCTTTTTGGGATCCTACTTGGCATCTTTTTTCTATTCGTCATCTACTCAAAGAAAAACAACTTCGATTTTTGGAAACTTTGCGATCTTTTCGTTGTTCCCGGAGCACTTTTTACCTCTTTTGGCTATTTAGGAGCGAAATCATTGCCGGTATCGGGCGGCTATTTTTTACTTTTCCTATTTTTACTTCTTTTGGAAAATCGCCGAATCCACACTCCGGAATGGCGACAAATACTTGAGCGACCGGGAATTCTTACCATCTTGTTTTTGACCTTTACTTTTGCTATAAATTTACCTGTTGGGATAATTGCCTGTATCCTGTTATTTTTAATTAGGTATAATAAAGTTACAAAGTCTATGATCAAATTTCCGCAACAAGTACTGTCTGGAATAAAAAAGTATCTGGAGGATCGAAGACGGGCGACGGAGCACCAGATCGCCGAACTTAAAAAGGAAGACCCTTTTGAAGATAAATCGAGACTTTTGGATCAGGCAGCAAACGATTCGGAAGCGAATCAAAAATCGGGCCACGAACGGACCCAGGTCCTCATGAATCAGTTGAATATTTTTTTAATTGAAATTAAAAAGGCGCTGACAAAAATTAAAATCGGAAAGTACGGTATTTGTGAAAATTGCGGGAAGATGATTGACACCGATCGGCTCGCGGCCATACCGATGGCGACTATCTGTGTCGATTGCGCCAAAAAGAAAGTAAAGTAAGGGGAGAGATGGACATAAATATTATCTTTGAGGACGACTCCATCCTTGTTATCGACAAACCTTCAGGACTGACGGTAAATAAAGCCGAAACCACCAAAGGACAGGAAACAGTCCAGGAGTGGTTGCTTTTGCGTCACCCTGGAGTCCGGAGGGTAGTTCAGAGTCGTGATGAAGAAGAATTTCAAGAAAAATCAGGTATAGTTCACAGATTAGATAAAGATACCTCCGGAGTTTTAATAATTGCCAAAACATTTGAAGCGTATTTAAAGTTAAAGGAGCAATTTCAAAACCGGGAAACGGAGAAAAAATATATTGCATTAGTTCACGGGGTTGTCGATCCGGCAGTTGGAACCATAAATGCGCCAATTGACAGAAGCCCCTTTAACCGAACCCATTTTGGAATATTTTCTGGAGGGAGGGAAGCGGAGACAACATATAAAACAATGACTTCCTGTCAGCGGGGCAGTGAAAAATATACTTTACTTGAAGTGTTCCCAAAAACAGGCCGGACACACCAAATAAGAGTT
>Ga0155162_103_pt3 | contig 3832 bp, 6 predicted proteins | sample RifCSPhighO2_01_FD_106130 | JGI IMG/M metagenome (GOLD analysis project Ga0155162, IMG submission 106130) | Candidatus Gottesmanbacteria bacterium RIFCSPHIGHO2_01_FULL_42_12
AAAAGCGGGATAGGGTCCGGGCCTTGGTTGGCGACTCAACAATTATCAAATTCATCTCTTCAATCCTCCTCTAATTGTAAATGGCTTGTCAAGACTCTAAACTTAAATCAATTGCCTGGGCTCCATTTTCTATTAAATAGTCGCAGCCAGGGCTCCCGGGGACAGCATAAACATCCCGCCCCTGGTCTATTGCGAGCCGTGCGGTTATGAGGGCTCCGGACTTTATTTGGGCTTCGGTAACAATTATTGCCTCTGATAATCCCGAAATTATTCTGTTTCGCGCGGGAAAATAAGAATGGGGAGAAAGTTTACCGGGAGGGATTTCGGAGATTATTGCCCCCCCGCTTTCGATAATTTTAAAATATAACTCCCTGTTTTGCGGCGGATAAATAATGTCCACCCCGGCGCCCAACACGGCAACTGTTTTCCCGCCATTTTTTATAGCTGTCCAATGAGCCACCGCGTCAATCCCCAGAGCCAACCCGGAAATAATGGTAAACCCCCGGTTAACTAATTCTTTACAAATTATTTCCGTATTTTCCTGACCTCTTTTTGAGAGTTGTCTTGTCCCGACAACCGAGACCGCTTTGGAAAATTTAATGTCACCTATAACGTAAAGTGTTTCCGGCGGATCATAAATATTTTTTAAACTTAAAGGGTATGCAGAATCAAGTCTTGAGATAGGATTTATTGTCAATAGTTTTATTATGTCTATTGACATAACTATAAGTCAAGAATAAAATCCAAAAAATGCAACTTGATATCTTTAATTATAGAAGGGGCGGGATGGACAGGGCGACGGTTCATACAGAAGACGAGGTTGTATGCACAAGAGGTTGTATGAAAGTTTTGGATCTAATTAAGGAATCCCTCGACTGTTTTATTGATACTCCACGTGGTAGAGTGAAAATCAGCCAAGAAGGATCCGGCCTCACACAAAATGGCAAAGATATGTGTTTAAGAATCACTGTTTTTTATGTCCCTAAAAGATCTAACCCTTGCACTATGGTTGCGCACAATTTATTTGAAAAAAGTTAATTTCCGGGTTCAAACCACTCCTTTAACAAGTCCCTGACAACCGGGGCGGCCACATCAGAACCTTCACCGGCGCCTTCCAAAAGTACGGTAATGGCAATTGGCCCTTTATTAAATTTTGCAGCTGTAGTTTTATCCACATATGCGGTCAACCAGGCGTGGGTTCTGTCTTTCAAATCACCGAATTCTGCCGTTCCCGTCTTGCAGTGAATCGTTAATTCCTCCCCTTGAGTCTTTAGTCCAAACAAAGGCCAGGCCGTCCCCCCGGGTTTACAGGCCGCCTCCATACCTTGTTTTATTAAATTCATAGTTTCTGTTTTTAAGTTTAGGCTCTTACAACTTGGGGACTTGTTCTTATTGATATAAGGTTGGCAAAGATATCCACCATTTGCCATGACGGCGGTCCAAAAGTTAACCTGGAGCGGCGTTACTAATAAGTCGGCCTGGCCAATTGCCAGATGATATGTATCTCCCAAGTACCACGCCCTGGCAAATTCGCTCCGCCATTTTTCGTCAGGAACAATTCCTCCGGCCTCACCGGGCAAATCAATCCCAAGTTTTTGGTTTAAGCCAAAGTGTTTGGCCATGTCGGTTATTTTCTCGATTCCGATCTTGCCTCCAAGCTGATAAAAAAAGATATCGTTTGATTTTTGAATTGCTCCGACAATATCCAAACTGCCGTCCGTTCCGCCGCTTTTCAACCATTTCCAGTTGGGGAACTTATACGGCCCGATAACCAAAACCCCGGTATCTTCATACCGGGTACCCGAGGTTATTTCCCCGCTCTCAAGTCCGGCGGCCGCCGTTATTATTTTGAATGTCGATCCGGGTGGATATGTCGCCCCCACTGCCCGGTCAAAAAAAGGTTGATTCTTGTCATTTAGAACCCGGTCAACTTCTTCATCCGTGATACCGATGCGGGGATATGTAAGCAGATTCGGGTCAAAAGAGGGTGAAGAAACTAAGACTAGAATCTCACCGGTATCAGGGTCAGAGGCCACTACGGCCCCTTTATAGTCTCTTATCTTTTCAAAGGCCAATCTTTGTAGATTAAGAGCAAGTGTTGTCGTGAGATTTTCACCGTCAACCGGTTTTACCACTCCCAATGATTTGAGCTTGTCACCTTTGGCATTAGTCTCAATAAGCTCCTGTCCGTCTGTGCCTGACAGTATTTCATTGTACTCAAATTCCAATCCCGAAACCCCGGTCCGGTCTGCTAAATTGATATACCCCAAAACATGAGCGGTGGCGGGACCGGGTAGGTACCGCCTGGCAGCAATGGCTTGGGCATTCTTATTAAGCAGGGCTTCTTCTTTGGAGATGATCTTGTCCCCGGCCAGAAATGCGGGGGCGTTAATGGCCAACTGTTCCCCAAAGCGATCATAGATTACTCCCCTGTTAGCAGGAACAACAATCTCTTTGATTCGATTCCCCATAGACAAATCGCGGTAATAACTACCGGAAAAGACCGTAAGCGCAGCCACTTTCCCAATTAGGATTAAGAAAATGCCAATGGCCAGAAGTTTTACGGCAGTAAGTCTAAAACCGGGCATAAAGAAAATCAAAAAATAAAATCGTGACAATCGCCAAAACAATGTTGAACTTCTGCCACGATTTAATAAAATTAATCACCAAAACAACGATCATATAGAACAGGCTGCTAAACCCAAGCGTGCGACCGGCCATTAAATCGGCAATAAGCCCGGCAAAAAACGCCCAGACAATTACATTTTTATCTTCGCGAAGACACCAGATGACAACTGCCGGCAAAATAAAGTTGCCGGGGACAAAAGGAAGTAATATCTTAATAAACTTGTCTTTCATCAGATTGCCAGAAAAACTTTATCCAGCTTTTTATAATCAATCGGGGGGATTATTTCAAATTTTTTAAAAAGGTCGCTTTGGGAACTTTTAACGGCGCCTACTTTCCCGATATAAAGATTGGCCACCGGCACATCTCCGTCTCCCGTTGTCAAAACAAGATCATCCGGCAGGATCGATTCCTCCTGCCCGATTTTATCCAGGATGATACTATTATTATACTGTCCAACGGCGGTACCTCTAACGGTTCCTATTTTGACCGGAATTTGGGATCGGGAGTTCGTCGGCAGCTCGACAAAGCTTCGGTTTGGAGTCACCTTGTATACCCGGCCTATATAATAGTTTAGATAAAAGACAACAGTTCCAACCTTGATCTTATTATTATCCCCAACATCCAAAACAAGTTCTTGGGCGCCGTCTATCACATTTGCCGAAAGTTTTGTGTATGAAACCTCAGAGCTAACATTTAATTGCTTTTTAAGTAACTCTATTTCGGTTTGGAGCTCCAAGTTTTTCGCTTTGAGACCTTCCAGTTCCCGGTTCCTCTCTTCAAGATTTTTAATCCTTAACTCACCCGATTTCCAAAAAGTAAGAATGCGAAAATTATTCTCCAAGCCATTTAGAACCCCAGTTGTCACATAAGATACCGGCATGACAACTGCCCTTTCCGCAACATTTTTTATTGGATTTAACAGTCCCATACGATCAAGAATTAATATGAATACGGAAATACCAATTAATATAAATATTTTTCTCTGCATAGTTTTTACCGTAGCCCACCCGTAACCCGAACTTTTTCCAAAAGCTTAACGTCCTCCAAAACCCTTACGCAGCCGCGAACTACGGCAGCCATTGGTTCTTCACAAACCCAGACCGGTATTTTTGTAGACCCGGAAATCATTTTATCAACTCCCGTCAATAGTGATCCTCCGCCGGCCAGTATTAGGCCGCGTTCCAAAATATCCGAGACTAACTC
>Ga0155162_108_pt2 | contig 3464 bp, 3 predicted proteins | sample RifCSPhighO2_01_FD_106130 | JGI IMG/M metagenome (GOLD analysis project Ga0155162, IMG submission 106130) | Candidatus Gottesmanbacteria bacterium RIFCSPHIGHO2_01_FULL_42_12
ATTGATTTGGTAGATTTTTTCTTTGAGGTCTGAATCTTTTGAAGAAAAACTAGATTTAAGTTCGACTCCGGTTTTTTTAGCGAGAGTCTTTAAAGCCTCAGGAAAATCCATGTTCTCAATTTTCATTAAAAAGGAGAAAACGTCACCGCCGATTTGGCAGGATCCGAAGCAATGCCAGGTCTGGCGTTCAGGAGAGACCACGAAGGAAGGTGTTTTTTCGGTATGAAATGGGCAGCACGCTTTATAATTTCTTCCCGCTTTTTTAAGGGAGACGTATTCCGAAATAAACTGCACTAAATCGATCTTTTGCTTAATTTCATCCCGGGGATCCATGAGGAGATTGTAACATAACCACTTTTTGACTTTTATCATATTATAGGTTATAATCTTTGCAGATTCCCTCAGGGGAGTCTTTTTCATGGATAGGGCCGAAAAACTAAATAACCTGGTGGCTCGGATATTTGGATTCACAAAGTCCGGCAGTAGTTTGTTGGGAAAAAATATTACCAAACTAAGCACCGTAAAAAACATTCAAAGATTCTTAACCGGAGGGATGATTGGGTTGGTAATTCTGTTTGCCGGATTCCCTCGCCTGTCACTGGCGACCAACATCGGAGGTATTCCGATGTTTAATACCATTCCCCAGATTCGTACCATTCCCATAAAGACGAACATCACTGTCCGCCTGCCTCTTGATAAGTTTGTTCTCTCCCGAGGATTTTCCTGGTATCACTCAGGTGCGGATATGGCCGATCCTGTGGGAACCCCTGTTCATCCGGTTATGGACGGGATAGTGGAAAAGGCCGAGTACGGGTGGTTAGGCTATGGAAATAATGTAATTATCGATCACGGAGCAGGATTTAAATCTTTATACGGGCATTTTTCCAAAATTCGTGTTAATAACGGAGAAAAGGTTAACGTCCAAACGGTAATTGGTGAAGTCGGGTCAACCGGATTTTCTACCGGCCCTCATCTTCATTTTGAAATTTATCAGGAAGGCAAACTCATTGACCCTGCGGATTTACTACCGGAGTTAAAAGATAAATAATTTCTATATCGTGTCATTGCGAGGAGCGTAGAAGTTAATAATCCATGCCGCCGCCCATGCCACCCATGCCTCCCGGCATTGCCGGGGCTTTTTCTTTCTCGGGAATATCGGTTACCAGACATTCCGTTGTCAGGATCATGACCGCGACCGAAGCCCCGTTTTGAAGCGAAGATCGGGTTACTTTGGCAGGGTCCACGACTCCCGCAGCAAGCATAGACTCAAAAGTGTTGGACAGAGCATTAAATCCAAAATCCAAAACCTTGCTATTTTCAATTTCCTTAAGAACCCACCCATCATCGGCCCCGGCATTTCTAGCAATCATTCGAACAGGCATTGACAAAGCATCATACAAAATTCTGGCCCCTGTTTTTTCATCATCCACTTCCAATTTTTCAATAAGTGAAAGTAAAATTTTCCTCGATCTAAGTTGAGTAACTCCGCCACCCGGAACAATGCCTTCTTCAATGGCCGCTTTAGTTGCCGCTACCGCGTCTAAGACTCTTTCTTTTTTCTCTTTTAGTTCAACTTCTGTTGCCGCCCCAACGTTTATGACCGCCACCCCGCCGGAAAGTTTGGCTAATCTTTCCTGTAGTTTCTCTTTATCGTAATCTGACGTAGTGTTATCCATTTCCAGTTTTATTTGTTTAACCCGAGCATCAATTACCGATTTTTCACCGGCACCGCCAATAATTCTGGTGGCATCTTTACTGGCCCAAACTTTGTTCGCCTTGCCACAATCATCAAGTGAAACATTGTCCAGCTTTCGTCCTGTATCTTCAGAAATTACGGTCCCACCGGTTAAAACGGCGATGTCTTCCAGCATGGCTTTGCGACGATCCCCAAATCCCGGGGCTTTTATTGCCAATGCATTAAACGTGCCCCGAAGCTTATTGACAACCAATGTTGCCAAGGCTTCCCCGTCGATCTCGTCAGCAATAATAACTAAATTTTTGGTGACTTTAACGGCGGATTCCAAAAACGGTAGAAGATCAGAAATGGCCGAGATTTTCTTATCGGTAATTAAAATATACGGACTATCAATTTCTGATTCCATTTTTTCGGGATTGGTCACAAAGTAAGCTGATGCATAACCCTTGTCGAATTCCATGCCTTCTTTGTATTCAATCTCCATGGACAATCCCTTTCCCTCTTCAACAGTTACAACTCCGTCTTTTCCAACTCTGTCTAGGGCGTTAGCGATAAGTTCCCCAATCTGTGAATCGGCGGCAGAAATTGTGGCCACCTGGTTAATTTCCTCTTTGCCTTTAATGGGTTTAGACAGTTTTTTAATTTCTAAAACCACCGCTTCTACCCCCTTTAAAATACCGTTTTTCAAAATCATCGGGTTGGCGCCGGCGGTTATATTTTTCATTCCCAGGTTAACAATAGACTGAGCAAGAAGTGTCGCCGTTGTAGTTCCATCACCGGCCACATCACCGGTTTTTGAAGCAGCTTCCTTGACAAGTTGGGCGCCCATATTTTCAAACGGATCGGCAAGTTCAATATCTTTCGCCACCGAAACACCATCATGAATTACGTTCGGCGCCCCCCATTTTTTATCAAGAGCGACATTTCGTCCTTTGGGGCCAAGAGTTGTCACGACAGCCTGAGCCAACATGTTTACCCCCCGAAGAAGGGCTTGTCTTGCGTCCTCAGAAAATTTTAATTGCTTCGCCATAATATTAGTTAACAATTGCCAAAATATCTTTTTGTTCTAAAATTTGCCATTCTTCACCATTAACTTTTATCTCGTTGCCACCCCATTTTTTATAATAAACAGAGTCACCTATCTTGACGATAAAGGTTATCTTGTTTCCTTTTTCATCGGTGCCGCCGGTTCCTATGGCCATTACTTTCCCTTTACTTGGCTTTTCTTTAGCCGATTCAGGCAGCAAAATACCTGAGGCCGTCTTTTCCTCCGGATCCAAAGGGCGTATTAATACGTTGTCAAACAGGGGCTTAATCTTCAGATCAGATGAGTTTTTATCACTCTTCATAGACGATTGCTATTTTATGCAGCTGGGGTTCTCCTGTCAAGTAGATAAAAATGTATCAAAATCTTTTCTAATCTTAATTAGTTTTGGAGAGATAATTGCCTGACAGTAGGCGTTACCGGGGTTTTTGGAAAAATAATCATGATGATAATCTTCCGCTTCATAAAAATTTTGGAGTGGTTTTAACTCGGTGACAATTTCGGGACTGTTCAAAAATTTTTCCATGAGCTGCTTTTCCTCATCATTACCATAAAAAAGAATTGATCGGTATTGCGTTCCCACATCATTTCCCTGCCTGTTAATTGTTGTCGGGTCATGAACGGCAAAAAATATTTTCAGAAGTTCAGAAAGGGTAACAACCTCCGGATTATACTCAATCTTCACAACTTCTGCATGACCTGTTTCTCCGGAACAGACCTCTA
>Ga0155162_119_pt3 | contig 2830 bp, 3 predicted proteins | sample RifCSPhighO2_01_FD_106130 | JGI IMG/M metagenome (GOLD analysis project Ga0155162, IMG submission 106130) | Candidatus Gottesmanbacteria bacterium RIFCSPHIGHO2_01_FULL_42_12
ATAAATCACCCAATTGTTGCCGATCCGATCTACGGAGGAAGAAAGCAATCAAAACAAGACCGGGAATTTTGTCCAAGACTGTTTCTTCATGCGGCCTCCCTCACTTTAAAGCACCCGCAAACCGGGGTTAATGTCACATATACATCCGATCTTCCCGAAGCTTTAAAAAACATGATAAACTTACTTTGTGGGGAATGAAATATATCTTTTAACGCTGGTCTTAGGACTTGCGGTGGCCCTTGCCCTTATTATTTCCCGGTATAAACAGCCCATTTTGGTTGCCTACATCCTTGCCGGAGCCATTCTTTCCGCTTTAAATATCGTTAAACCGGAACAGCTTGATTTTCTCGCCATTTTACCGGAGGTTGGCCTGGCCTTTCTTCTATTTCTGGTTGGCATGGAGTTGGACCTTAGGGAATTTCGCAAGTTGGGTAAAAACGTCCTATTGGCAACAACGGGGCAGGTGGTCATATCGACTCTGGCTTTGTGGTTTTTGACCCACAATCCCGTAATCTCCTTTGTCGCGGGCTTTTCCAGCACGATTTTAGTCATAAAAATCCTTTTGGAAGAGAGAGAACTTTCGTCGCTGCATGGGAAACTGGCTGTCGGTATTCTTCTTGTCGAAGATCTTCTTGCCGTCATTTTGCTGATGGGAATATCTGTTGCTGCCGGAAATAACGCCTCTGCCGCCGTTTTGGTCGGTGTTGTTATTAAGGGATTATTATTGATCTACGCTTCCCTTATCGCCGGTAAAAAACTGCTCCCAAAATTGTTTAATGCCTGTGCCGATTCCGGAGAGCTGCTTTTTTTAACCGCGATTGGTTGGTGTCTACTGTTTGTATCCGTTTCCATTTTTGCCGGATTTTCCCTTGCCATCGGTGCTTTTCTGGCCGGGGTATCGCTTGCCCAATCGGTTTACCGGATTCAAATATCAGGAAAAATAAAACCCTTGCGGGACTTTTTTATTATGATTTTCTTTTTGGATCTTGGAACCGGGCTATCCCTATCCGGTGTCGGGGCCCATTTTGGGTTGGCGGTGACACTTTTAGTCTTTACGGTTTTTGTAAAACCCCTCGTCTTTATTGTTCTTTTTAGCTTGTTACGGTTTCGAATGCACACGGCATTTAAGACGGGGATTGTGATGTCCTCAATATCAGAATTTTCCCTCATAGTCCTTTCGGCGGCATCTAAATCGGGAATTGTATCCGCGGAAGTAATGTCCCCGGTCATCTTTGCTACCGTTTTATCTTTTATTTTTTCTTCTTTTGAAATTTCTCACGGTAAAAAGATTTATGCCGTTATCGGAAGGTTTATAAAAAGACTTGAGCGGCCCGCGGCATTAAATCAATCGATTGGGAGAGACCGGCAATTTCACGATCATGCGGTTTTAATCGGCTGCCATCGCGCAGGGGGAATCGTTCTTAAAAACTTGAAATCGATCTACGGCGAAGATATTGTCGTTTTAGATTTTAATCCGGATGTTATTGAAGAATTAAAAAATAATGCCATTGCCTGCGTATATGGGGACACGGCCGATCCGGAAGTTTTAGAATCGTTAAATCTTCCGGGTTCACAGCTTGTTATTTCGACGGTTCGGGATTATAAAGACAACCTGGCCCTTCTTGATTTTATAGAGAAAACCCAGACAAAAGCGGTCATAATTCTTACGGCCGATGATGTGGCAGAAGCGGTAAAACTTTATGAACGCGGTGCCCATTACATTTCTTTGCCAACCGACTTGGAGGGCTTAAGTATTTCGAGGATGATTCATGATCATGTCAACGACTGGAAATGGTTTACGGCGGAGCGGGAGAAAAAACTTTCGGAAGTCAAAAACCGACTCGTTAAAACGTTTTAAAGAGATGCCGAAATTTATTGCCAGAAATGACCCTTTTATATGCGGGAATTGCCAAAGTCATGTAGACCCTATTAAATTCGGTGGTTCCTACCGCAACCATTGCCCGTTCTGTCTGTTTTCAAAACATGTTGACGGTCCGGTTCCGGGTGACAGGTCAGGGATTTGTGAAGGACTCATGGCCCCGGTTGCGGTGACCACCAAAAGTCGGGGAGAGTTCACGATTTTGCATCGGTGCCAAATATGCGGTTTTGAGCGCTTAAACCGCATCGCCGGAGATGATAATGTTGAGTTATTGACAAATCTCTCGGGGGAGACTATAAGATAACAAAGAATTAATTCATGGCAATAATTGTTGAAGCTAGCGCATTACCTGGGGTACACGCCAGAGACGTCAGTTTATTCGAAGGTCATAAAAAATTACTAAACCCTACAACTTTAAGTGATAGTGGGATTCATTATGTAACTTTTCAAATTGGTCGCCATTTACTGACGACAGGCTTATCAGCGTACGTCCGTGGTGTACCAGGTTTCGGTGGCACATTGGATGATCAAGAATTAACGGATGAAGTCGTAATAGATACAGAGAATGTGCGAGTTAGATTCACACCAATAGATTTACGAGTAACAACGACAGTTGAATCTGAGCCTTCAAAAACTAGTTTGTTTCAGGTAATATTTAATCGCTGGTAAAACGTGATGATAGGGTTGAACCCTGTCACAAATGAGGAGGTGAAATTATGCCGATATCACTTACATTAAAATCAGGGATTGAGAACGATCCAGGGGATCCATGTATATGTGAATATACGGATAAATTAAAGCTTGAACGATATGGGCTTAGGCACTTAATTGGAGATGGGAGACGTCATTCAATATTAATAATCTATCGTGATCAGACTGTGAGACCACTTTGTGAATCGGTTCTAGGTCATTCAGATAAAAGAGGGGGATTAAAAGGTGATACAGAATTAA
>Ga0155162_129_pt7 | contig 2817 bp, 3 predicted proteins | sample RifCSPhighO2_01_FD_106130 | JGI IMG/M metagenome (GOLD analysis project Ga0155162, IMG submission 106130) | Candidatus Gottesmanbacteria bacterium RIFCSPHIGHO2_01_FULL_42_12
GGGTAATTTGCTTGCCGCAGGACAAGTAAGCTGATCCAATTGCCAAGGGCTTTTGGGCAAAAATCGTTGCATTTGGGCAGCGGGTAGGATCTTTGAAGAAATAAAAATACAACTCAAATCACTTTTTTAAGGTTAGAAAAGTATTTAAGCAGCCCGAGGTAAGCCTTCATCTAAAATGTCAGTCGCTTGTCTCAAAACAGGCAAGTTCATGTGAAGACTAGAATGGGGAACATGCACTAAAACTTGCGATCCGTCAAAACGCCCGTCCCATACCGCATCCTTAGGATTACCAATAGACACAGTATGAGTGTCGGCCTCGCCTGCCGAGTCTCCAGATTCAAAAACAACCCTAAGCCCTGAATCATCACTGCCTAAAAACCATTTGAAAAATTTTAAATACTTATCCCCAACGAAACTATTAACCCAACGAAGTTGTTTAGGAGACCCTAAATAGATAGTTGTTCCCACTAATTTCTGATACTCGTCACCGTATTTATTTCGAACATACCTGTCAAGCACCCCTGATATGCTATGAAGCATTACATCTACAGGTCCATTACTTTTCCTTCTCTCTCTGTATAAAAGCTCCATGTAACGATCTCCCTCGCGATCGTTTACACATCCTACATTTACTAAAGTTTCGGGAGAATAAACTTTTGTCGGGCGGCCAGTATTTTGAAACCAAAGCTTTGGCCCTTCATAATATGGGGCAGTGGTTCCAAGGCCAAGTCCAATTATCAAAGTCGGTTTGTTCTTCTTTACAAAAGGCTCTCTTAACTTAAGCGGAAGCCAGGGAAAAAGCACCCAATCAGCCGCTGCTTCTCTTACATCTTCATAGAAAAGACCTCTCTCGTAATCTTTTTGTTCACAGGATAGAGATCCTAAATATCGTTCAAAATCATCTGCATTGGTTGGAAAAGCTTCCAAAGTACCTTCCTGCTGATGCGTTCGCGGGCTGTCGGCTTGTCCAACAGGTGGTCTTGAAAGGGCTGTCTCTACCACATTATCTGCCCTAACCTAGGCAGATTCCACCTTAATTAAGGCACCATTATTAGCAGGTGTCAACACCTGTGGGCTAACTAGACAAACCTGACCCGACACATTGATAATGGATTTAAGCCCGTAAATTATGGAATTTGTACCGCTCAAAGCCACTAAACTGGAAGAAAAAATCGCCATCTACGAAGCAATGATCACAAGTACTGCCGACGGTTTGGCAGTGACCGACCGTGAGGGCCGCGTTCTTTTTATGAATCCGGCTGCAGGTAAAATGCTCAAATTCGACACGCTTAAAGCCATCGGACAACAATATACAAAAATTGCCCGCGCTGCCGACAAAAACAGTCAATTTATTCCCCCAGATAAAAGGCCTCTTAAGACTGTTATTAGAACCGGCCAAAGTTTTACCAATTCTACCGCCAACTACTATATAAGAAGCGACGACACCAAATTCCCCGCCGCCATCACCACATCTGCAATCATTCTCAAAAATCAGATAATCGGCGCCATCATAACCTTTCGCGACATTACCCACGAAAAAGAAGTAGATCGCATAAAAACCGAGTTTTTATCTCTGGCCTCTCACCAGCTTCGCACTCCGCTTTCGGCCATACGATGGTTTCTGGAAATGCTTTTGGCGGGCGATGCCGGCCCGATCAACTCCGAACAAACCGAATTCCTGAAAAATATTGACCAGTCAACCAACCGCATGATTCAACTCGTAAACGATCTTCTCAATATAACCAGAATCGAATCCGGCCGCATCATCATTGAGCCGCGCCCTACACATCTGGGCAAACTCATTCAGGAAGTCCTTTCCGAACTTAGGCCAAAAATTGAAACCAAAAAGCAGAAAATCATTGTCAGCATGCATCCTCATCTCTCAGCAGTCAATATTGATCCTAATTTTATCCGGGCTGTTTATCTCAATTTAATAAACAACGCGATCAAATATACTCCTGTCGGTGGTGAGATAACGGTTATTGTCTCCAAAAAAGGCAACGAGGTTATTTCCCAGATAACTGACACCGGCTATGGTATACCGTTAAGCGAACAGAAAAGAATTTTTGAAAAATTCTTTCGTGCCAGCAACGTTGTCAAAAAAGAAACCGAAGGCACCGGCCTTGGCCTTTACTTAGTCAAAGCTATTGTTGAATCATCTAAGGGCAGAGTCTGGTTTAAAAGCCAAGAGAACACCGGTACTACCTTTTGGTTCACGGTGCCTGCAAGTGGTATACTCGCAAAAGAAGGAGAAGTTACAATTTCAAACTGATGAACACAAAACCTGTCATTATGGTGATTGAAGATGAAGAATTACTCCTTCAGGCAATTACCAAAAAGCTCAAATTAAACAACATGGATGTTATTGCCTGTAGCAACGGGCACCAGGCCATCGATCAATTTAAAAACCTTAAAAATAAACACGGTGCCATTTGGCTTGATTATTACCTCGGTGATATGGACGGTATAAATTTTATGGAAAAACTAAGAAGCCATAAGGAACTTGCAAATATTCCTGTTTTGGTAGTTAGTAATTCAGCCTCCCCGGATAAAGTCCATAGAATGTTAGCTCTTGGAGCCAAAGAATACTTTATTAAAGCCGAACACCGTCTGGATGAGCTGGTTGCCCAAATCAAAAAATTCGCTGAAGAAGAAAGGAACTAAAAAATGGATACTGCACCTAAGAAAAAAATAGTTGTTGCCGAAGATGACAAGTTTTTAAGTAATGCCTATCGGGTCAAATTAACCAAAGAGGGATTCGATGTCAAAATGGTCGCAGACGGCCAGGAACTTATGAATCTTTTACAAAAGGAAAAA
>Ga0155162_126_pt3 | contig 1786 bp, 2 predicted proteins | sample RifCSPhighO2_01_FD_106130 | JGI IMG/M metagenome (GOLD analysis project Ga0155162, IMG submission 106130) | Candidatus Gottesmanbacteria bacterium RIFCSPHIGHO2_01_FULL_42_12
ACATTTACTCCTAATTGATTGAGTGCGATGTATTTATTTACCTCGTTATTACCAGCCCCCTTTATAATTGGGCAAAAGACCTTAATGTTGGCAAGGAAACCTTCCTCTTTTGGGTCATTTTCTGAAACGATTATACTAAATTTACCTTTTATTTCTGGCATATTTTTTAATTGTCTAAATCGCTTGATGTGTAATCATAATAAAGGCCGCGTCTTTCGGGGATTTCAACTATTTGTTCTGTATCCGTGTTAACTCCATACGCAGTTGCAAGACCATAGCCAGTCACCCCACCCGCTTGTTTGTCTTCAATTTTTAATTGAAATGCATCGAGTTGAACCTGTTCAAACTCAACTGGATTACCGTTTGGATCAACAGTAATATTTCTTTGCCACACTCCCTGTCGAGCATTAAGACGCGACCTAACTAATTCGAGGCCTTGGTGTTTTCTAAGTTCACTACCGGTTGACCGTTTGCCAAAAAGATTTTCAATAGTTGACATATATTTTAAGAACTATTTGGTAGTTATTTTTGCCGTTATGCCATTTTTATAAACGGCGCATGCAGCCCTAATTAAACATCTTTTTCCGTTACACTTAGTTGTCAAACTAGCAGAACCGGCCTCGGTTATTAAACTTAAAGTGAGTCTGCCTTGAACGTCTGGTCTCTGTCTGTCAGTTAACTCGGGACATCCCCCTGGCGCAAATCGCCCTAAACAAGCAGTTGCAGCCTCTGAACATTTTTGTCTAATAGTCTCGTTTTCAATGGGTGTTAGTTGTGACATTAAAGCCTATTGTAAGTCGTACTGTCGGTATTGTCAACTATAGGCTAAAGTTGTGTTTTAATCCTCATGTAATTTAAGGGTAACACTACACAAAATATAATTTAAAATGTAAGTATTTACCCTCAAATTATTAAACAATATATAGCCTTACGGGAAACAGTAAATGACAGTTTTTAGGCAGGGGATTCCAAGTATTTCCTTTTAAGGTAGAAATTGTTATCAGAAAGTTGTGCATGATTTTAAAACAATGTATAGACATATTATTGTAAAAAAACTCAATTAATCTTAAACTAAATGTGATGTATTGGAGAAATGCTTATAAAGGGAAATTAGCGAGCCACTTATTTACCATCCCTTTTATTTGGTTACCTCTTCCGTTTTTTATTGTCACCGATATTTTCTTGGAAATGTATCACCAAATTTGTTTCCCAATTTATGGTTTAGAGAAAGTAAAAAGGGATGAGTATATACAAGTAATAGATCGTAATAAATTAAAATATTTGCGATTGCGAGAAAAGATTGGATGTATGTATTGTGGATATGTAAATGGCTTGCTTTTATATCAGAAAGAAATTGCGTCAAGGACAGAAAGTTATTGGTGTGGTGTGATGCATGAAAATAAACCGGGATATAAAACTGACCAATACCAAGTAGATAAAAATTTCCCAGAATTTGGCGATATTAATAAATTTAACAAATTATATAAATAGTTATGAATGGAGATAAAATTGCAGAACAATTGGGAGTTGGTAGTGGAGTGTCGGTGGATATTAAATTGGCACCTCCTATTCTGGCAAGTCCAAAAAATGCTATTGCGTATGAGCCGTTCAGTGTTGATGAGTGTGTTCCGTCTTGGGTTGATGGAAAAGGCCCATTCTATAGAGGTGGAGTAATAGATACCCCAACTGAATCAGATATTGAAAATGCCAAGCGTGAGGCCAATTCTAAAGTTGATTACGCTAATGAATTAGTTGAGTTTCCAGAAAGTGACGTAACTATCCCGAG